>Ga0210409_10007977_pt1 | contig 10839 bp, 11 predicted proteins | sample IncBWH17MmetaG_FD_161649 | JGI IMG/M metagenome (GOLD analysis project Ga0210409, IMG submission 161649) | Forest soil microbial communities from Barre Woods Harvard Forest LTER site, Petersham, Massachusetts, United States - Inc-BW-H-17-M | ecosystem: Environmental > Terrestrial > Soil >...
CTGTATTCTGTTTCGTCAGCCCATCGCCTGCATATCACATCGGTGCGATGAACGAATCGCAACCTGGATATCAGAACTTTCTTCCTCAACTGGTCGCAGCCATCGTGGACCGGAACATCATTTTCACCCGCTCATACGCCCCTTACGCACTCGCCGCGCCTGCCATAGCGGATCTGGCCAGAGCTTCGAAGCCAAGCTTTGAAGATGCCAATTGGAGATAGGCATTTCGCAGGTGAGCACAACACTCCTTTTCAGTTATGTGCGCCATCACTGCTGCTTCTTTTATTGTGTAGTCAAGCATGTGATGTAAAACGAAAGCGATGCGCGAACCGGAAGTGAGCGATAGGATCAAGTTGCTTCCCGCTTCTTGGTTCAGGCGCAGAATGTGGCTTGAGCTAGGAATCTGGTATTCGCCATAAAGCACCACTTCGGCCGCTGAGCACTCGCGATCACAGCCACTATTGGCTTCACGCCGCAATTGCTGCAACGAGAGTTCGACAGTACGTCCGAGAAGATTCGCATTAGGTTTACCCAGTGAAGCGTCGAGCGCAGCCATGACAACCGAGAGGGCCAGTCCGGGGTCGAGCGTCAGCAGATACGCGGAATAAGTCAGACGATCGAGCTCAGCGTCGATGTTTTTGTCAGCGGGTTGGCTCAGTTGCGGTGTCATTTGCGTTTACCTCGACAATCGAGACAAGGCAATTGACTTGCCAAAAAGTCTCGTTGCCAATGCGTCGAAAATTCAGGTACATAACTGCAGCACAGCTTCGTTTCGGAGTTGAATCGTGGGCAGTGCCATGGCATTTGACCGCCGATGGGCAGCAAACTTTGAAAATCGTAACCACAGAAAATTGCAGGTCTTGTACCAACCGTTCCGCTCTGCAAGTATTGAATCAAGATTAGAGAGGGATCTAGTGATCTGCGTGCCGCCTGCGCGAGTTAAATAGGGTGAGGCGCGCGTTATTTCACGGTGGCAGGCCAGTTAAGAACGACAGAGTAAGTTTCGTTGAAACCTTTTCGTGGTTCCAGCACCAGAAACTTACGTCCGTCTGCAGTCACGGCATACTGGTTGATAGTGGGATCTGGTATCAGTCCCGTTGCGAAAAGTTGCCTTGGGGCACCGATCTTCGTCGCAGACCTGCGCTCAACGGTCGCTGACATCATCTTTCCTTCAAGATCGAGGAAAAAGAGCTCCCGGCCGTCACCGCGCCAGCGGGGCTGTGCGCCCCCCGCACCAGAAACCTGAGTGATGTCGTGAAATGAGGGAAAGGACGCCACAAAAACTTCCCATCTGCCGGCGCGATTCTCGCCGTAAGCGATAAGCTGCCCGTCGGGAGATAAGTGAAACTCATCCTTTATAAAGGTGGACGAATACAGCGCTTCAGGTTTGCTGTTACCAGCGACAGGAATAATCGAAAAAGTTTTCGTGTCGTGTGTGAGCAGAAAGCGGCCGTCCGCGGACCACTCTTCTACCCAGTGAGGTTCGTTGTCGCCATAGATGCGCTGCGCCTGCTGAGTTGCAATTTCGATTTTCTCAACCAAGAACGGCGGATCAATTCCGCCGTTAGGAAGAAGATTGAACGCGACATAGTGCGAGTCCGGCGACCAAACAGGATCCGACTGCGCGTGCGGATCGATCGTGAGTGGAGTGGTTGTATCCGTCGCCAAATCAACCAGCCATAAACTGCCGGTAGCGTGCTGGTGGAACGAGTTCAGCGCCAGGTATTTTGCATCCGGCGAAAGCGTGAACTGCTGAAAATCGATCACCGGGTCGAGGGTTCCAGTCACGGTGCCGTCGCGTGCATACCAGTGGAACTGATCGAAAGATGAGCCCTGCGCTGTCCCGTAGATAAGCAAACCATTTTGGGAGGCAGTAAATTCCGAAGTGCCTAAATACGCCGGCGAGGCAGCGACGTTTCGAGTCACTAACGAGGGCTTGCCGATTTGTCGCAGGGCTTCCCAGTCGATGCGCTGCGCGAAAAGGTTCTGGTCTTGCGCGAACAGCAAATACTCCGGAACCGCTAACGCACGGCTTTGGCTGGCCAGCAGCATTGTCGGAGCTCCGCCATCCAGCGATTGGACATAAACCTTGGCACCCGGATCGGCACTGGTCAAGCTGGTGCGAGCCAGATACATGAAGTGCTTGCCATCCGGCAGGAACTGTACCCACATCTGGCTGACTTGCCCGGGGAGCAAAGACGTTACGGGCACGGCATCACCCCCGGCAGCCGGGACCCGGAAGATGGGACTGTTCACCGGTTTGGCAAAAAGGATGGTCCCATCTGGACCCCACGCACCTTGCGCAATTTCCGGGACGCCGTAAATTATTTCGGGCACGCCGCCCGAACGACGAACTTTCTTCAGCTTGGCGCCCGCCCAGAAACCGACGAACTCCGAATCCGGCGACCAGAAGGGCAAAAGTGCACCGTCAGTCTGAGCAATTCGCTGCGCTTCAGTAGAACTCAGAGTTCTGAGCCATAAAGAGCTTTGACCAGATGCATCAGTCGCTGCAAAAGCCAGCATCTGGCCATCGGGCGAAAGCGCGATCTGTTCAAAAGGGTGCCAGTTCCGCTGTAAGTTCACGCCCTCTGGCAGACCTAGGGAAACCCGTAGAGCATTACTCGAAGAAGATTTCCGGCCATACTGTGACCCAAGGATGGCGATCAGTCCTATGCCAAGGATTGCCCCAATGAACAGAAGTATCGACGTACGCCGAGACATGGGGGTCGCCGCTTGGCGAGGCAAGGCTTTTGTCGTAGCGCCGTCAATGCTCGGCGGGAGCGACCAATGGAATTCAGGAACGTAGGAGCCGGGGAGAAGGTCGATCCGGACTACTGGGGCAACTTTGGTTTCTCTGTAATACTGCGCAAGCCGCTTTCGAACTTCGGTCGCGCGCACACGCACGACAGCGTCATTCGAAGTATCGTAATCGGCAGGCCGATGGAACATTTCTACGCCGATCATGCGCTCACGCAATTCGTCCAGATCACCGGCCAAGGCGTGGTCTACTACGAGCCTGAGAAAGTCCTGGCAGCGCTTGCTCCCGGTCAAAGCATCGCTCGCAATCACCGATTCGAGCTCATTGCGGACTGACTGAACCTGTTCAGCGCTGAGTTTCTTCGGGTTTTCGAACTGATGTCCGGATGCCATCTACCCAGCGTCCTCGCTTAACCTCTCTTAACGGGCACCGGCCGCGGTGTCCACAAACCACTGAGAGATAAGGTAGTTAGGATTCTAACACGCTTCTTAACGGTTACGAATAAATCCCTGCACGGCTAAAAATCCCTGCTGAACTGTTTCGAGCATTACCGTTTTCTCGCATGTGATCTATTGTCGCGATGTTCTCGTAAGAGTTGCAGAAATGTTCAGAAAAAGTTTCGGGAGGGCAATATGGCGCACGCGACAATCGATCTCACAGACCCAACTAGCCTCAGAGCTCCGAGTTTTCCCAGCATTGACGTGCCTGAAGACCAGCGTTACCACTCGCTCTTCGAAACCTGCTCTGAGCAATGCTTCAAAGACATTATTGGCAACAGCTCAGCCCTGCAGAAGGTGTTGGAGCAAGTGGCGATCGTTGCGCCTACGGATGCAACGGTTTTGCTTCATGGCGAGACTGGCACCGGCAAAGAGTTGATTGCCCGGGCCATTCACGATCTCAGCTCCCGGCGCAATCGTCATTTTGTGCGAATGAACTGCGCCGCGATTCCTTCCGGATTGCTTGAGAGCGAACTGTTCGGGCACGAGAAAGGGGCCTTTACCGGCGCTCTCATGCAAAGAAAAGGCAGATTCGAACTTGCGGACGGAAGCTCGCTCTTTCTGGACGAGATCGGCGACATCAGTCTGGAACTGCAACCGAAACTGTTGCGCGCAGTGCAGGAGCAGGAGTTCGAACGTCTGGGTAGCGCGAGGACAATCCAGGTCAGTGTGCGGATGATTGCCGCCACTCACCGCAATCTTGAAAACATGCTCGAGGATGGTGAATTCCGCGAGGATTTGTTTTACCGCCTCAATGTGTTTCCAATCGAGATCCCACCACTTCGGGAGAGACGCGATGACATCCCCCTACTCGTCAACTATTTTGTTTCGAAGTTGGCCCGGCGCATGGGAAAGGAAGTCAACTCCGTTCCGAGCCATGTGATGAACGTCCTGATGGACAACGATTGGAAAGGAAACATTCGGGAACTGGCCAATTTTGTCGAGCGCGCCGTCATTCTTACGCGCGGTGAGGAGCTAGAGCTACCCATTACTGCGCCTCGTACCTTCCGCAGCGTGCCAGTTTGTGTCGCCTCAAGTTCGACTCTGCGAGATGCGGAATGCGGTGTAATCGCGGAAGCTTTAAGGGCCGCGTCAGGACGCATAGCGGGCAAAGGGGGCGCGGCCGAACGCCTGGGGCTGAAGCGTACCACTCTTCAGAACAAGATGCGCCGACTGAACATTGCTCGCTCTGATTATTCGACCAACGCAATTGGTTAACAAGAAGTGAAGCTGTTCGGTTTCGCGCCGATTGCTCAATGGCGCGGCGCTGATCTTAGTAAAGGTAGGAGCTACTTATGAGAGTCAAACTAGCGGATCAATCAGCGGTCGGCATTCTGGATTCCCTAATCGCGCGCCTGGTACTCGAAAACCAGCTGGCAAGGATTGTCGATCCTGCTTCACGCATTACGTTACCTGAATGGCGTGGCCATCGTTAGCTGTTGAGCACCGCACCAATTAAAGACTGGTGCGGCTCTGAGCAGCTTGCTGCGAAAAGGAGCACCAACATGTCAGACCTCACACTTGCCATCATATTCAGGAATTCGCGCCCGAAGCGAAGCCCCATAGACAACGAACTCTACCTATTGCGGAGCGACGGCAGCAGCTCGCGTATCCATTACTCCGACAAGGGCGAATTAAATCAAGCGGAAGCGCTGGCGGGCATAAAGCGATTCGCCCTTCCAGATGGAACTCTTAACTAACGCCGCAGTAGCACTGCGCTGGCGAATGCCACTTTATCCAAAAATGTTTTGATCGCTGGCCCTGGGAACCGGTTCGTGGCACGCGGCCAGGTTGCCTTCACGTCGCCACTCTAAATAGCAAGCAATAAGTACGACGGATCGCGATGCCAGATGTTCTCTGACATCTTGTCAGTACTCAATCCGTGCCTACAACCAAGACTCGTAATCAGCCCGCGCGCTGCTATGGCGCCGACTGTTCCAGTGTCGATTACATTCGCGACGACGATGCCGAGTCACCAACCTTCTGTTTGACTTGGATTTGGTTAATCGCCACCATCAGCAAAATCTCCGTTAGCGAGAATTGGCGAGCCGCGTTGTTCGTGATCTTGAACATTGCTGAGACACCTGAAATGCGCCCAGAACATTGCCGATTGCGTACCAATTCGTTCGACTAGGTAGGCAAGGGCCGGTTAGTCGGGTCATCTACGGCGTGTTCGTTGAGAGATTCTAGTCGACAAATTTGCCCCATTCCCATTCCATAAACCAGTTTCTGCGGCATCTGCCTTCGTATTGGTACTCCGACATTCTTCCGCCGCATTGTGGGCGGACCAAGTTGACGATTGACGAGATCATATTTGCGTTCGATTCGCCCGGCATTGTGTCAAATGTTTTCATAATCGCTCTCCTCTTCCCACCGAGAGCACATGGAGTGCCAACAGCAAAAACGCGAACAACACTCGATTACATAAGTCCGACCAACGCAATCGCCCCCAAGGGCGGACTCGTGACTTCACGCCCCTGGTGCGCAATCCGTGATTTTGGTTGTCTGCTACACGAGTAGCCCCACCGCTCGTAGACCTCCTTTGTTCGAACACTAAGTCACGCAACCTGGAAACGTCCGAATTGGGACAGGCCTTCTGCCCATATTCGGGCACCATCGCCCGTGGGGTCGTTCAGTCCTCGAGCGCAACACAGCGATGTGGCTGCATAATCAGCGACGTTCAGCTGCCCAAACGGCTTTACGCGCTGGCAGGCGGATTGCAAATGCACATATGCAATCTTGATTCGCTGCACCGCGCGGCTCGAACTGAAGAAGAGGAGATTCCGTTGATAGATAAGAAGACCGAAATCGACACGCCGGCGATCAAGATTGTCGCCGGTCAAGACGGAACGCTTGCTTTTTTGTCGGGTCGTGTGGACATGGACTCCTCCCCCGCTCTTCGCGACCAACTTCTCGCAGTTGTGCAGGCAGCAAATCCCGGAATCGTAAGTGTCGACTTGTCGGCAGTAACACATTTCGACAGTTCGGGAATTGCCACCCTTATTGATGCGTTGCGTGCCGCACGAAGTTCTAAGACGCAACTGACCTTGCGCGGCTTACATGGGGGGCTGCTTCGCGTCTTTGAACTGACCGGCATTTTGTCCCTATTTAACGGGAACACTGAAGTTAGCCAGCCTGGCTACAAGGCGATCTGATGGCGAACGTTCTTGAAATTGCCGGCCGAGAGACTCTCCGCAAGCTCGACTACGTTGGGAGCCTGAATATTCAGCTATGGGACACGTTGCGCGCGATGCGCTCCGCGTTGCCCGTAATTGGAAACCGACACCGGTGGCATGCCACGGTCCAGCAAATACTGGAGATCGGAGTGGACGCACTGCCCATGGTTGCCCTGCTCTCGATGTGCAGCGGCTTCATCCTGGCCCTGCAAGGGGCATCGGAGCTGCGGCGCTTTGGCGCTCTCCATTTTGTTATCGATCTCGTCGCAGTTGGCTTCACACGTGAACTGGGTCCGTTGCTGACTGCGATCGCAGCCAGTGGACGTTCCGGGTCTGCCTTCGCCGCGGAAATCGGCACCATGAAAGTGACCGAAGAGATCGATGCGCTGAAAGTAATGGCGTTTGAACCGGTGGAGTTCGTGCTGGCGCCAAAGTTTCTGGCGGCGCTGATCGCCGTGCCTTGTCTCACTGTTGTAGCGAATTTCTTCGGGATCCTGGCAGGCGGGCTGTTCATGTTCTTCAGCACGCACTTGAGTCTCCTGCTCTATTTTCGAGACGTGCTGACGTCGATCCAGTTGAAAGACGTGATCGCCGGGCTCATCAAGAGCGTCGTGTTCGCAACCATTATTGCTCACGTGGGATGCCTGGAAGGATTTCGTGTGAGCGGCGGGCCGGAGGCGGTCGGCCGGTCTACAACGACGGCGGTGGTGCGATCGACGTTTCTGGTCATCGTTGCGGATGCGGTGTTTACCGCCATCTTTTACTTCATGGGGAAAGCGTGATGCCCATCATCTCCGTTCGCGATGTGGTGGTGGAATACGATGGCCGGCGTGTACTCGATAGTGTGAACCTGGACGTCGAGCCAGGCGAGGTCATGGTTTTGCTCGGCGGCAGCGGTTCAGGAAAAAGCACACTGTTGCGGCAAATACTTGGTCTTGAGCGACCGCAGTCGGGCAGCATCTTCATTAAAGACATAGACATCACCGGCTGCTCACACGCGGAGTTAACGAACGCCCGGCGGTCCATTGGAATGGCTTTTCAAAACGCGGCGTTGTTCAATTCACTATCGCTTGAAGACAATGTTGCCCTAAACTTGCGAGAGCATACCGCGCTCGCTCCATCCATCATCGACCTGATCGTTTGGATGAAGCTGGCGATTGTTGGACTGGCGGACTTCGGCAAGTTGCACCCGCAGGAACTGTCGGGAGGCATGAAGAAGCGCGCAGCCGTTGCCCGGGCCATGGCACTCGATCCTGAGATCCTGGTCTTCGACGAACCCTCCGCCGGACTTGATCCCATCGTGGCAGCGGAACTCGACGAACTCATCGTGTTTCTAAAAGAGACCTTCCAGATAACCGCGCTGGTGGTCACGCATGAGTTGCCCAGCGCTTTCCGAATCGCCGACCGGATCGCGATGCTTGTCAATGGGAAGTTTCTCGCGGTTGGCACAAAAGAAGAGATACGGGCAAATCAACATCCGCGCGTGCAACAGTTCCTTAACCGCATACCCGAGAATCCAGTGCATGCGCCGGAGGTTGCCGCCTATCTCGATCGTTACGTCCGAAGTCAGGAGGCAAACTCATGAGTACGGAAGCAAAAGTCGGCGCCTTTGTCCTGAGCTGCTTTGCAGTGCTTACTTTCACGCTGATTTATCTGCTCCACGCACAAGCCAGTGGTGCGACTGTGCCATATCGCACTTATCTCCGGTATGCTGGCGGAATTGAGCCGGGCGCTTCCGTTCTGTTTGGAGGAATTAAGGCAGGCAAAGTCATAGCCGTACGGCCTTGGAATACAGACCCGACGCGCATCGAGGTTCTGATGGAGATAAATAAAGATACTCCGCTAAATGAAAAATCAGTTGCCAAGTTAGGCTTTGTGAGCGTCATGAATGGCGCTGCCTTGTCTATCACCACCGGCAGCAATGAAGCGAAGCGGCTCTCTCCAGGATCCGCCATCACGTCTCAAGAAGCGGCCAGCCTGGATGAGATCGCGGGCAAACTCGCAACCGTCGCAGATAGCGCAAATGGGCTGATCACGCAGGTTCAGGGAGAGCTTAACGACATCTCTGGGAACGTGAACCATCTGCTCGGGAATGTGGAGAACATGACCGGGCCGCCGAACCAGAAAAAAGTCCATGCGATTCTCAACAACATTGACGAGCTAATCGCTAACGAACGGCCGAAGATTGACCGCCTCACGGACCAACTCGAGAAAGTCAGCCAGCACGCGGATGACACTATTCAAAACGTAAACGGAACAGTCACAGATGTGCGCGGTCCAGTGCGAAAAGACTTGGCTGAATTGCAAGCGGCGTTAGAGCGGGCCAGCGGGCTGCTGGACTCTATGCAAGTCCTCGTGCGAGCGAACGACTACAAGATCGGCGATACGGTCGAGAATCTGCGCGAGACGACCGACAATCTCAATCAGTTCACGAATTCATTAAAACAGCGTCCCTGGAGCTTGGTTCGAATCAAGCAACCCTCGGACCGCCAGGTTCCAAAATAGCCTGGCCAGGAGACCGACATGAAAAAAACTTTGAAAGCACTCGCGCTGACATTGGCAATATTAGCCGCACTAACTGGCTGCGCCGGCAAAATTAGATATCCAAGCTATTACACGCTGAACGTGCCTCCTGCGCCTGATCCGGTCGCACAGGAGCAAGTTCGCGCCTCGATCGCCGTTCGAGAGTTTCAAGCGCCGGGATATCTGCGGCAAGGGCCCATTGTTTACCGCAGCGCACCGGTAAAGATCGGTTTCTACGAATATCACCGCTGGGCTGCAGATCCGCGTGTGCAGGTGACCAACGCTGTCGTTGATCATCTCACGGCTGGCGGTCAGTTTGCTGCGGTTTCGAAGTACGACGGGCGTTCTAATGCCGATTACGTTTTCAGCGGAAGACTGGAAAAGCTTGAAGAAGTGGATTACGACGGCGGCGTTAGGGTGGAGGTTGCAATCTCTGCACAGATCACCAGTATGGCGAGCGGTGCAACCGTATGGAGCAATACTGTCTCCGAAGCTGCAGCAGTGCCGCAACGAAATGTGCCGGGAGTCGTGTCTCAGATGAACAAGAGTATGGATATCGCGATTGCGAACCTGCTGTCCTCCATTCCGTCCACCACGGCGAATGATAAGTAGCGATTCTCTGGCAGTCCGCGCTGACCCACCGTTTCAATCTGGTTACGTTCCTATCTCGGGTACTTGACCAGACTCCGCCTGCGACGATCTGCGAACCAGTCGTGCACGCACGCGCCGCTGTCCTCCGATGACACAAGTATGTTTATCCCGCGCTGCCCAGGTCTGCTGCCCACTAAAGGGCAGCGGTCACTGCAATTTCGCCGGCGCATACGGGCACGGTAAGAAAATCCAGCACTTAGCGCTGGCGTAACTTTGGCTCGCTGATTGCCTTTCTTATTCGCGTCACAACTGAATGTAAGCGGAAATTACATCCGGTCGTGAGCGGGATCAATGAGGTGGCAATTCCGTCCACTATCACAGGTCCTCCTAAGGTTCGTAATCAATCGGGAGCGTTGACGTACGCCTCCGGGCTAGGAGAAGCCATGCAAGGATTCACAAGATTTGCGCTGCATCTGGTGCCAACTTTTCTGGTGTTGTGGCTCGTTTTTCTTGGCGGGCGGTGTATTGCCCAGGAAGTAGATGTACCGACTGGACGCGGAAGTGGCTCGGTAGCAGCACCCACGGGCTGGGCAGAGCTGATTGCTCCTGTGCAACAGCGGATTGATCTTAAATTCTACGGCTTTTACATCGGCGAATTGAAAGCACCGTCAGCGCAGTTTGACGCGACTTTTCGCGCGACAAAGTTTCTTTCGATCACTCCCAGCTATCTGTATTACTCGGTCCCTGCAGACGGGCTTAATGAACTCGCGAATCATTCGGGAGGATTTACTCGCACTTACGAGGAGCATCAATTTCGGATCGATGGAACGGTTATGTTCTCGGTCCACAAGTTTGAAATCTCCGAGCGCAACATGTATGTCAGAAGATTTCTTCCAACATACATGTACGGCGGAAAGTCTCTTCCAGAAAAAGAGATCAACCGCTATCGCAATAAGATCGCGGTCGCATACCCCCTCGCGGTTAAGGGCCACATCTGGAAACCTTTCGCGTCCTACGAAGCCTTTTACGACCAGGGAAGCGGGTGGACGAAAAACCGAGCCTGGACTGGCGTCACAGTGCCCATCGAGAAGCATGTGTCGTTTCAGCCCTCCTACATGTGGGAAAACACAAACGGAATCAAAGACCTCCGCTACTTAATGTTTGGCCTGATCTTCAGAATGCCATCGAGATAAGAGCCTGATTTCTATTCAACACTCAAAAAGGAGAAATGTATGTCGAAATTGCTACAACGTGGAACCGCAATGCTTGCCCTGATCGCCAGCCTGGTTTTCTG
>Ga0210409_10007982_pt1 | contig 10836 bp, 8 predicted proteins | sample IncBWH17MmetaG_FD_161649 | JGI IMG/M metagenome (GOLD analysis project Ga0210409, IMG submission 161649) | Forest soil microbial communities from Barre Woods Harvard Forest LTER site, Petersham, Massachusetts, United States - Inc-BW-H-17-M | ecosystem: Environmental > Terrestrial > Soil >...
AGAAAACCAGCGCGGCGAGAGGACTGCGCACGAGAGGCTCGAACGTCACCAATGAGTTGGTGATATCACCGAGGACTGCCGTTCCGCACGATACCGCCTGCGCAATGGCGCGGTCGATCGCTTCCACGATCTCGGGCGACGCTGGATGGGGATGCCCGCGGCGCGCCGACATGACGCCGCGGACCCAGGTGACGAAGTCAGACGCCGGCGCGACCTTCGCGTCGAGATATGAGAGCTCGAGATGGGTGTGCGCGTTGACCAGGCCCGGAAGGATGGCGACGTGGCCAAGGTCGACGGGAGCGCTGGTGGAGTCAATTGGAGGCCGATCGGAAACACCGCCGATTCGCCCAGCGTCGAGAGTCACCCAACCGTCTCGGATCGGTGGACCGGCGATGGGGACGACCCACGAGGCATGGTAATGAACCACTGAAGTTTCGAATGGCAAGTGTCAAATGTCGAGTTGAATGTCAAAAACTCGACATTCGAAACTCGACACTCGAAATTATCGATTTGTCATGTCCCGATCCCGCTTTCCTTCTTTACTTCGTGCGGGATAGAAGCGTAGCTCGGCAGGCACCGATGTATCTCCCTCCGCTCGAGCGGTCGCAAGCTCCAACATTCGTGGCACGTCGCGCTCACGGAAGATGGGGTCGCCGAGAATCTCGTAGTGCATGTTTCGCCGCTTGGCCACGAAGCCTGCGTTCTCGATATTGCGAACGATTTCGGCCTCGTCCATGCAATAGGCCGCGCCCGCCGCCCGAACGACGTTTTCTTCGATCATCACGCTGCCCATGTCGTTGGCCCCGTAGGCCAGGCTCAACTGCCCCACCTTCCCACCCTGGGTGACCCACGACGCCTGCAGGTTGTCGAAGTTGTCCAGAACGAGCCGAGCGATCCCAAGCGTCCTCAAGTAGTCGATTCCCGTCGCCTCGGTCCCGCCCAGCTCGGTGTGCTGCGGCTGATAGCTCCAGGTGATGAAGGCGGTAAAACCTCCCGTCTCGTCCTGCAGCGCCCGAAGACGGACCAGATGTTCCAGGCGCTCTTCGTCGGTCTCAACGGTCCCGTACATCATCGTCGCCGTCGTGCGAAGCCCGGCGTGGTGAGCGGTCCGCATCACCTCGAGCCATTCGTCGGCCGTCGCCTTGCTGTAGCAGTGCAGCAGCTTTCGCACGCGGTCGACGAGGATTTCAGCGCCGCCTCCGGGAATACTATCCAGACCGGCGGCAATCAAGCGGTCGACGACAGTCGAGACCGGCACTTGCGAGAGTCGTGACAGGTGGATGACCTCAGGCGGCGAAAGGGCATGAAGTCGAAAGGCCGGGTAACGCTCTTTGATCGCGCGAAAGAGATCCTCGTACCACGAGAGCGGTAAATCCGGATTGTGCCCGCCCTGAAGCAGCAGCTGAACGCCGCCCACCGCAATGGTCTCGTCGATCTTGCGGAACAGCTCCTCGAACCCCAGGACGTACCCGTCGGCGGATCCCACAGGTCTGTAGAACGCACAAAAGTTGCACCGCGCCACACAGACGTTCGTGTAGTTGACGTTCCGGTCGATGATGTAGGTGACAATTCCGTCAGGATGTTTCCGTTGACGTACGCTGTCCGCGAGCTGACCGATGAGAGACGTCGGCGCATGTCGCCACAACTCGAGCGCATCCTCTGCGCTCAATCGCGCGCCGTCCCTCACGCGCGTCGCAATCTCGTTGACAGTCATCATCACTGCCTGGGGCCCCACCCCCAGGCTCCTCGGGTCGGCGTCCTCCGGACGCGGCTTCAATAGAACCTCAAATCTGCCCCCCCCGCCACGTCACCAACTTCGGCCGCGTAGCGGTAAAACTCACGCAAGCCGGCCAGTTCCTCTTCGCCGAGGGAGTACTTGATATTATCCCGCAGGTAACTGACCGCGATGGCCTGAGGCCCCGGAGATTCCGGGAAGTAGTCACGTGAAATGGCCTCTGCCTGGGTGACGCCGGCATCACGCGCTTCCTGCAACGATCTGACCTCCCTTGCCGGCACGGCGTTCACACGGCCGGCCCAGAAGGCATAGACAAACGGCAGCCCGGTCATCTCCTTCCACGCGCTCCCCAGATCAATTTTCTGGACGTTCTGGACGTTCTGGGCGTTCAGGACAGGGCGACCGCCAGCGGCATGGAGAGCTGACGTGTCGGAGAAAAGCGCCTTGTCCCCAATGAGGAGCGCCGCGTCGTGCGCATGCAACATGGCTGTCAAATCCGGAACATGGGCGTTGAACGTGGGGCTCACTTTGAAGTGACGCACACACAAGACGCGCACGAGCGCCACCGAGGTTCGTGAATCGGTGTCGAGCGCGATCGATCGGATCTCGGAAACACTCCTGGTCGTGTACAGAGCAACGGACGCGACAGGCCCGTTCGATGCAATGGCCAGGTCAGGAACGATGTAATACGGGCCACCCCGCAGAAATTCAATCGACGGGATGAGGCCCACATCGATGGTCCTCTCGTGGAGAAGCCTCGCGCACTCCGACGGCACGTCGAAGCGAAGGCTGAACGCCGGGTTGCGCTCCAGGCCATGAACGAGAGGCCGCGCATTGAGGTACCCGACAGCTCCCAAACGGAGCGGCGCACCGGTCATTTCACGTGGGGCTCCGCCCCACACCCCGGCTCGGTCGCTCGCGGGGGCCCGATGCCCCGCTCCGCTCCCTGCGCGGGCGCGCCGTGCGCGCCGTTCAGACTGTGCGCCATTCGAAACGGCCGTTTCGCTCGATCGGTTCCTGGCCGGCCGCCCGGATATTCCGTCGTATCTCTTCGAGCGGCGCACGTCTCCGTCCCAACGGCATTTGTGTCTCGGCATCCACAGCCTCATCATCGGCTGAAACGCCGTCAACGTCATCGGCACCCATGGTCAAGGCGACTTGCGCGAGCTTCGACCCGTAGAGAGACCAGTCGACTTGAATCGATGGCACCTCGACCATCAAGCGAGCCAGGGCCACCCGCTTGAGGTCGTCATATCCCGTAGTCGGCACCGCCGGATTGATGGCCCGCGGCAAAGGCGCGAACGCTCGGATCACGCCCACCGCTCGCTGCAACGTCGCGACTCCCTCGAGCAACGGCAGCGGATCCGGTGATGGAAGACGATGGACGGTCAGGCGAGCGAGCACGAGACCAGCGATGTTGACCTCCTCGATCGATCGACGCGGATCAGTAAGCGCATCGACTGGCGCCTCGGCAACGAGCTCGAGCCCGGCGCCCCGCAAGTCCTCGAGCAGGGCACGGAGCGTAACCCTCTCACGCCCGGCCAACTGCTCCAGATCCGCCAGCGAAAAGCCAGACAAGGCTCGCGAACCTGATGGCCTGAGCTTGGAGGCGACGTGACGCACCCGCTCGATTGCCGCAACGAGACTTTCTGGCACCCCGGCGATACGGACTTCGCCTGCCGCCGCGGCCCATCTGACCGGTGAGTCGGGACTCGCGCCCACTTCCGACACGCGGACAAATGTCGTCTTCGTTCCGTGATGCTGACGCCGAACGTCATCGGCCCGAATTCCGAGGCGAATGATGTCATGCGTGGCGGCAAGCGCGGCGAAATCGGCGCTGGTGGGGACCATCGAAGTCGGTGCGCAGCGTGCGAATGACTACGGGTGCGCGACGGTCAAAGTATATGTGACCGGACCCGTGTCGTTCCCTGGATCGTACACCTGCACGCAGAGCGTTCCCGGCGTCGCCTTTCCTGTGAGTTGGGGGGTCGATCCGGCCTGAGCTGTGACCGAACCACCGGCAAGGATCGAGCATGGTGAACCGGTTCCGAGCCCCAGCCCCAAGGTCGCGGACGCCGGCGTCGTAGTGGTCAGCGTCACGTCGACCTCACCCGTCTGGGACACGCTGAAGGTGTTGGTATCGCTGCTCTTGACGTTCACGGTGCCGTTGAATGTCGTGGTCGTTGACGGCGGCGCGCTCGATGCCGTCGTCGTTGGAGCAGAGGTACTGTGGCATCCGAGCCCGGCTACACACAGTACTAGTCCCAGCGTTAGAAGAATCCCGCGCATCGTGTGGCTAGGAGTGGAGGACGACAACGGTGTAGTTGACGGACTCGACAAGGCTGCCAGGATCGGCGACCGACACACAGAAGTTTCCAGCAACCGTCGCTGTTCCCGAGATCTGGACGTCAGTCGAACCAATCGCGTTGAGCCCCGTGATGACGGCGCAAGAACCCGTGCTCGCGCTCGGAGTTCCCACGCCCAGGCTGACGAGAGCCGAAGGGTCGACGCTCGTGAGGCTGACCCTGATTCCACCCACTTGCTGAACGGTGAACGGATGAAGGTTGTGGCCCCCGACGGTCAGCGTGCCACTGAAGGTTTCGGTGATGGTTGGCAGCACAGGGCTTGGCGCCGCGGGCGGCGTCGGATCGGTGCAGGAAGCGGTGAAAACAGCGACGGCCATCAAAATGGCAAGGACTCTCATTGCACTGTCAGGGTCACGGACGCGAAGTGGGAGAGCGTGCCAGATGTCCCAGTCACCGTAATATTGTACGTCCCGGTTGGCGTGCCTCCTGAAGTCGCAGGAGTCGCGAGACCAGTCCCCGTCAGGTTGAGCTGCTGGGGACTCCCCGAGGCATCGTCTGTAAAGACGAGCGTGCCAGTTCGTGAACCGGTGGCTGTCGGCGTGAAGGTCACCGATACTTGGCACGTCGCACCCGATGCCAGCGTCGTGTTGCAGCTATTGACCTGAGCGAAGTCCCCGGTCGTCGAGATCCCTCCGAGATTCAGTGTGTCGGCACCGATGTTCGTGACGAATACGGTCTGGGGCGGTGTCGTTGTTGACATCGTCTGCGATCCGAAGGTCAAGCTCGCGGGAAAGAGCGCGATTCCTGAAGCCATCATCGAGGCGGACCGAGCCGTCGTTTCACCGGCGACACTGACAACCAACACGGCCGCTGCCAGGCCTGCGAGCCCATTAGTGAAAAAAGCCGCGGCGGAGCCGCCGACCCGAGGAGCATGGGGGTGGGGCCCCATGCAGTAAAGAAAGCGATTGGCCGCAGTGGCACCAGAAACGGCCACCGCATAGGCAAGGGCGATGGCCATGGCCATTGCCGCCAACAGGAGCCACACGTCCGTCAACGACAACAGGGACCAATTGGACCACAGGAACCACCGGGCAGGTCCTGGTGACTGAGGCGTGAAATGGTCCGTTGGTACTGGCCCGACGAGGGAGGTCGCTGTTGTGGAAATCGTCAACGTCGACTGCGCCGATCCCGAGCCGGGGATCACCGTGGGAGGGTTGAACGCACAGGAGGTCTGCGGCGGAAGGTTGGCATTTCCACAGCTCAACGTCACTCCGCTTCGAAACGGTCCGCCTGCTGATGTCACCGTGACGACATAGTTGGTCGACTTGCCGGCGCTGATCGTCGCTGCAGTCGGCGAAGTCGTCGTCGCAAAGTCCGTCACCGTGATTTGGAGGTCCACGGAATCAGAGAAGCCGAGACCGTTGTTACTCGCGGCCACGCTCACCGCAGTGGTCCCAACCGGGCACGCCAGGGTCGCGGCAGGTGAGCTCCCGCAGTTCCCTGTCCATTTCAACGCCGTCAGGGCGCATTGATTGGGATCCGAGAAACCGAGCTGCCCTGGATACAACTGCGCGCCAAACGTGGAATTCCCGTCGAACGACAGGTTCGCCGAGCCGCTCCACGTCGGTACGGTCGCCCGGGCCGCGGCAATCGCATCGACGCGACCGACACCAAAGACGTTGTTCGGCGTCGTTCCCCCAAGAGCGTCTGCATTCTTGAAAATCAACGAACGCAGCGTCGCTCGACCAGTCGCGGGATCGACAGAGTTTGCCGAGCGATTGAGAAGACACCCCGCGCTCTCGAGGATGAGCGCGGCAATGCCACCCATGTGGGCCGGTGACGCCGACGTCCCGAAGAACGGCGTCGGGAAACTGCCCGCGCCGGTGACGGAAACACCGTCGATGGCGGTGATATCCGGCTTCACGCGTCCGTCGAGTGTCGGACCGCGGCTGCTGAAGAACTCGATCGTCGAGTTGGAGGTGTCGAGACACGACTCGTCGGCGGGACCGCCCGAAAAGCTGCCTGACGCCGCGGCGGAGGCCGAGCAAATGGCGCCGACGGCGACGACACTCGTTGGTGAGCCGGCAGAGTCGCTCTGCGCCGACACGCTATGGCCGGCGGTGTTGTAGTTGTGACGCTCGTGCCGCGGCGGCGCCAGCACGAGCGGCCCGGCACTGGCACATTCGGGCTCGAACGAAAAGATGTTCAGGTTCTTCGGTTGAGCACTGTTCCGAACGTTCTGAACGACGATCTGGAAAAAATCCGCGGCTCCCTGGTTGACGTAGTCAATCGTTTCGACCGGGTCCTGGTTGCCGCTCTGCGCGTTCGTGCTGCTGGCCACGACTTTACCAGTGCTCCGCTGCACGAGATACAAGTCGTAGTTGTTGCTCGACCGCCCAAACGGATCATCCCAGGTCAGGAAGATCGACGCCTCCCCGTTTTGCGGCAGCTGGATCAGATTGTAGGGTTGGGAGCCGAGGCCAAGAACGTCGGTTGTGTCCGAGGTTGGCCGGAACAGATGCACATGGCCGGAATTCGCGACGCCGGAGAACGACGTGCCATCGATGCCGGAATCAACGTAGGCGCCGTAATAGTGCTCGTCCGCGTCGTTCCCAACAGACGTGTAGTACGCGCGGATCGGGTAGCCGTTGTTGTTGAGGGCCGCGGCGGTGTTACTCGACACGCCACTGGTTCCGTCGTAGGGCTCACCGTAGAAACCAATGTCGTCGAGCACGATGTCGTTCGACGCCGCCAGGAAGTTGACCGCCTGCGAGAACGCCAGGTCGGTATCCGCGTTGGCAAACGTCAGATGCGCGCCGGGTGCCAGGTCGTGCACGATCTCGAGCAGAGCGGTTCCCTCGGCGCCGGCGCCTTTGAATCCGCATGCCGGCGTGGCAGGCGGCAATCCTTCCAGATCGTTGTTCGCTAGAAACGATCGCCCAACGATTCCACCACTCACACTATAGAGAACGCCGTTCGAATCTCGAATACCCGTGGCAGCTGGCAGATCGAGAGTCGAAATGGGGCCGCTATCGACACCGCCGCAGGCCGTGCAGCCGGTCGCGAAGACCCCCTTCAAGCCATCGGAGATGACTCCGACGCGAACGCCGGTCCCATCGACCGAAAATTGCTGTCTGACCTGATCGGCGTGAAGGATCGTGTCGCCCTCGGTCGTCACGGCGCCGATACGCCGCCGCCCGTATGTCGGGAGCCTGACCGCATTGACCATCGGCAACGCCGACACAATTTGCAGGCGACCGACGGGGACCCTCGCTTGCACACGGCGATGCGCGGCGTCGCTGATCTCGACGACGGCACCGGCGGCCGTGAGCTGAGCGAGGTTGTCGTCAGTGACCGCGTCCATCAGAACGTAGACCTGCACCTCATTGTTTGCGTTGATCCGAAGGTGCCTCGCCAGCATCGCGTCTTGTGCGGACTTCGGCATGCTGTCCATCGACACTGGCGTGGTCTGCTGCGGCGACGGTGTAGTCTGCTGCGGCGAGGGCGTGGTCTGTCGCGGCGTCGACTGGCTGGTGGGGAGCGCCTGTTGCGCCGCGCGGACGAGATCCCCGAGCACCGTCGTCAGCTTCGACGAAGGGGTGTCTCCGCCCAGAGACTGCGGACTGTCAGCACGTTGTGCCGAGACGGAACACGCGAGCAGAGCCGCCAACGCGGCTACGCGCAACCCGTGAGGCACCGTGTTACGCACGAGCACAGGGTAGCGCCTGCGGCCCTCGCGAGGAGCCGGGGCCCCCAGCGCGGTCCGCCGAGATGGGGTGGCAGGAGCGGAGCCGACGAGCGAGAGCGAGTGGGGGTGGGGCCCCGCGAGCACAAGATAAAGACGGCAAAGATGTGACAAAAATGTGTCGTTCCATAGCTTTTTAGCGAGTTAAAACCAGCGGGATGACGCGCCCACCGGCCCGGGCTCCCCGCGCGGTCCCGCCGCGATGGGATGGCGATTGGCGTTCCCAGGTTACACCGATGTGCTCAACCTCCGCCAGATCTCCGCCGCCTTGCGACCCGCCGCCTCGGTCGTGGAAACCTTCGCCGGCCATGACCGGGTGTAGCCTTCCGACGCCCATTTCCGGGTGGCGTCGATCCCCATTTTGCCTCCGTAAGCCGGCAGATCCGCCGCATCGTCCAGGTCGTCGACCGGTCCTTTCGTCATCTGGATGTCGCGGAGCGGATCCATGTGCGTGCCGACGATCCAGGTCACCTGACTGAGGTCGTGAACGTTCACATCGCGGTCGACCACGACGATCGTCTTCGAGAACATCAACTGACCAAGTCCCCAGAACGCGTTCATGATCTTTCGCGCATGTCCCGGATAGCGCTTGTCGATCGAGACGATCACGAGGTTGTGGAAGATCCCTTCCGCGGGAAAGTGCATGTCCACGATCTCGGGCAGCGTCTTCCGGATGACCGGCAGGAAGATGCGCTCGCTGGCAAGGCCGAGATAGTAGTCCTCCATGGGCGGCACGCCGACAATCGTCGTGAGATAGGTCGGCCGCTTTCGCCTCGTGACGCACGTGAGATGGAACACCGGGAAATCGTCGGGCTGGGAGTAGAGACCGGTGTGATCGCCAAAGGGTCCTTCGCGCCGACGCTCGAACGGCTCGACGTACCCTTCGAGGACGATGTGTGAGCTCGCCGGTACTTCGAGAGCGACGGTCACGCACTTGATCATCTCGATTCGACGACGGGCCAGGAATCCTGCCAGCAGCAGCTCGTCCAACCCTTCGGGCATCGGGGCGGTCGCGCAGTACGGCAGGACCGGTTCGGGACTGAGCGCAACGGCGACCTCGAGGCGAGTCTTTCTGCGTTCGGCCACGCGATAGTGCTGCGCCCCGCCTTTGTGCCGCTGCCAATGCATGCCGGTCGTCCGACCATCGAACACCTGCATCCGGTAAGTACCGATGTTTCGCTGGCCGGTCTCGGGGTCTTTGGTGAAGACGAGCGGAAACGTGATGTATTTGCCGCCGTCCTCCGGCCAGCATCGAAGGATGGGCAGCTCGTCGAGCGTACCGTCTCGTTGCACGACTTCCTGGCAGGGGGCATCGCCGACCGTCTTCGGCATCAGGTCACGCAACCGTGCGACCATCGGCAGCATCTTCAGCGCATCGGCAATCCCGGAAGGCATCTGCGGGGTCATGAGCGTGTCGATTTCCGTCGCGAGATCGTCCAGTGTCTTGACCCCGAGCGCGAGGCACATGCGTTCGTACGAGCCGTAAACGTTGGTGGCGACCGGAATGTCGAAGCCGGCAGGGCGCTCGAACAGCAGCGCGGGTCCGCCGCCTGCCGATTTGCACGCCCGGTCGGTGAGGGCGGCAATCGCGAGGTCCGGGCTGATGGGCTCGGACACCCTCGCGAGCAGCTTCCGACGCTCGAGATCGGCGAGGAAGTCGTCGAGATCTCTATACATCTGACAGAGATCTCTGTTGGTCCCTGGTCAAGAGCTCATCCTGTCAATAATCCGTTGAGCGAGCGCCAAAGCGCGCCGGCCGGCCTCTCCCGTGACCTGTGGCGATCGACGAGCGATCACCGCATCGACAAAGTCAGCGAGCTCCCGCCTGAGCGGCTCCTCGTTGACCACGGTGAGCTCGCCCCCTTCGATCGACGGCATGAACCCGTTTCCCTTGACCAGGCGCCAGACTTCGACCTTCTGAGCGGCATAGTCGATCGAGAGATAGGCGGCCTTCTGAAAGAATCGAATCTTGCGGACGCGATCCCGGCTGATGCGGCTTGCGGTGAGATTCGCGATGCAGCCGTTTTCGAACCGGAGGCGGACGTTGGCGATATCGACACGGCCGGTGACGACCGGCACGCCGACGGCTTCGAGTGACTCGACTTCCGAACCAACGAGGGCGAGCAGCACGTCGAGATCGTGGATCATCAAATCGAACACGACGTCGATATCGAGGCTTCGCTCCGGAAACGTGCCGAGCCGGTGGACCTCGATGAAACGAGGATCGGCGAGGAGCGGGCGCGCGGCGTCGATCGCTGGATTGAAACGCTCGGTCTGACCGACGCCCAACACCACGCCGGATCTGTCAGCCGCGGTAATCATCTCATCGGCTTCACGGAGCGAACGGGCGATCGGTTTCTCCACGAGAACAGGTACGCCGGACTCGAGAAACCGCAAGGCAAGCTCGTGGTGCGTTTCGGTGGGCACCGCGAGTGTGACCGCATCGACCTGACCGATGATCTCGCGGCTGTCGTAGAGCGGGCGAGTATGGCTGGCGGCCGCGATTTCGTTGGCCCGCGACCGGTTGGTGTCGACGACGGCGACCAGCTCGACACCGGGCAAGTCGGCGAGGATCCGCGCGTGGTGGCGACCCAGATGACCGACGCCGACTACGGCGATACGTAGACGGGAGGTCAAGCGATAGTCCTAGGCCATTGGTCCTCGGTCCCTGGTCTGTCCCTGGTCCCTGGTCCCTGGCCAAACGGAGTGCGGCGGCCGATGATCGCAATATGGGCGTCGTTCGCCGCCGTGACGATCGCAGGCCCGTCGATCATGAGAGTCTTGCCCGCGTCCACGGAGATGGCGGTGGAACCGGCGGCTTTCATCGCGGCGATCGTCGCGACGCCGACGACCGGGACATCGAAGCGCATGTCCTGATTGGGCTTGGCGACCTTGACGATGCGCGTGCCCGCGCCGGCGAGTTGAGCCGCTCGAGCGATCACCGCGTCGGTCCCTTCCATGGCCTCGATCGCGACCACCGCTCCGGCTTTCACGGCAACCGTCTGTCCGATGTCCAATCGGGCCACGCTGTCGGCGACGTCCTGGCCAAC
>Ga0210409_10007983_pt1 | contig 10835 bp, 9 predicted proteins | sample IncBWH17MmetaG_FD_161649 | JGI IMG/M metagenome (GOLD analysis project Ga0210409, IMG submission 161649) | Forest soil microbial communities from Barre Woods Harvard Forest LTER site, Petersham, Massachusetts, United States - Inc-BW-H-17-M | ecosystem: Environmental > Terrestrial > Soil >...
TCGCAACTGGGCCAATGCTCATAATTTCTACGGAGACTTTGCCGATCTCGATGCCGCCAGCCTTGCGGATGTGCAATCGTTCTTCAAGACGTATTACGCGCCCAACAATGCGGTGCTGCTGATTCTCGGCGACGTGAAACCCGATGAGGGTATCGCGCTGGCCAAGAAATATTTTGCCGACATCCCGGCGGGCGCTGCGCCACCATTCGCCGACCCCCGGGAGCCGGAGCAAACGGAAGAACGGCGCGGGGAAGTCGAAGAAAAATTCGGCACGCTGCCGGCGATGGCGGTGGGCTATACGGTTCCGCCACGGCGCACGAACGATTGGTGTGCGATGACCTTGCTGGATCAAGCCCTGCACGGCGGCCGTGCTGGACGCATGTACCGCAACCTCGTGCTCGAAAAGCAAGTCGCGGTGGAGGTTGACGGCGGGATCGAAGATGTTTTCGGATATAACGGTCCGACGCAAATGGTGACGAAGATTCTGCATAAGCCCGAATATTCCAGCGAGGCCACGCTTGCCGAATTCGATTCCGTGATTCGCGAAATCCAGGAGAACGGCATCACGCAAGATGAGCTCGACCAGCTCAAGGTGAAATTCCGATCCGACTATTACTCCACGCTGGAGGGCGGCCGCGGGGGCATGCCTCGCTACGGATTGATGCATCTCCTGGCGTGCTTCTCGCTTTTCGACCACGAGCCGCAACTGGTCAACACCATCCTCAATGGCTTCCTGGCCGTCAAGCGCGAAGACATTCAAGCCGCAGCTAAAAAATATCTCCTGGCTAACAAACGGGCCATCGTCTTCCGACGCCCGGTGCACGCGCACGCTCAGGAGGCGGCATAATGGCCACGCGAGCCGCCGCCGAAATTTCTACTGCCGTCCCGCCGCTTTCCCCAGAGCGCCACGTAACTTGGCCCAAGCGCACTAGGACTCGCCTGGCTAACGGCCTCGAGGTTGTTCTCGCGGAATCGCATACCATTCCCAAATTCCATGGCGAGCTGTTCCTGCGCTCAGGCAATGCCGCCGCCGCAAGCCGGGCGCCTGGACTCGCTGAAATGACGGCGACGGTTGTACGCACCGGGACCGCAAAGCGCGCCAGCCGTCAGATCGAAGAAGATTTACGCCGCCTTGGCGCCGATCTTTCGTCTCATGCCGGGGCGGATAACAGCGCCATCGCTTTCGCGGGCTTGTCCGAGCTGTCTGAGCCGCTTCTTGCTCTTGTCAGCGAACTGGCGCGCGAAGCTGCTTTTCCGGAACCGGAATTTGAGCGCGAACGCCGTCAAAAACTAGAAGAAGTAAAACTAGATCGCACGCAGCCGGGATTCCTTGCCGGCGAGCGATTGCGAAAAGTTCTCTTCGACGCGCATCCGTACGCGCAAGTCGCGCCAACGGAAGAGCAAGTAGCCGCCTATCGGCGCGAAGATCTTGTTTCCGTCTATCGTGATTTTTACACGCCAGAAAATGCACTGCTGCTGATGGTCGGTGATTTCGATTCCGCGGCAATGCTCGAGACGGTCGAGAAAGTGTTCGGCACATGGAAGGGCAACAAGCCTGTGATTTCGCCCGCACCCGAACCGGGAAAGCCTCGCGACCGGCGCGTTCACCTAGTGCACCTTCCCGGGTCGGTGCAAACGCAAATTGTTGTAGGTTGCCACGCCATCACGCGCAAGCATCCGGACTGGATCAAGCTCGGCGTAACCAATAGTCTTTACGGCGGTGCCTTCAACTCGCGCCTGGTAATGAATATTCGGGAAGACAAGGGTTACACCTACAGCCCGCGGAGCGGCGTTAATCCGCTGCGCCAGTACGGCTACTTCTCGGTGTCGGCCGCGGTTCGCAACGATGTGGTGGCCGCTTCACTTACGGAAATCTTCTACGAACTGGACAAGCTTCGCGCGCTCCCGGTGCCTGAGCCCGAGTTGGCCGACGCGCGTAACTATGTCAGCGGTGTTTTTTCTCTCGGCCTCGCGACACAAGATGGCGTACTTTCCCAGCTTGCTACGGTCGCGCTCAACGAACTTCCGGACGATTACCTCGAGACGTATCGCGAAAAAGTTCGCGCCCTGACGCCGGACGATCTACTTTCCACCGCGCGGAAATACTTTGACTCCGCGAACATGCAAATCGTAGTCGTTGGCGACCGCACGCAGATCGAGCCGCAAGCGGCGCTATTCGGCGAACTCGATGTCTACGACGCCCAGGGCAAACGCCTGAGCTAGGCATCGCTGTTATTTACTTATAAAACTATCTCTGCTAGTATCCGATTACTATGCAGCGTTGCAAAGCAAGTCTCTCGCTCCTATTTTTCAGCTTGTGCTTCATTTTCCCGACACTCGCGAGCGCCACGAAGAAGCCCCCGCTAAAACCGATTAACATCAATAGCGCTAGCTCGGAAGAACTGCAGCAGGTTCCGGGAATCGGTCCCGTCACCGCAGATAAGATTCTGCAGATGCGCAAATCGTACGGCGCTTTTAAGAGCGTCGATGATTTGCTCGCGATTCGCGGTATCGGGAAAAAGCGCTTGGAAAAGATGCGCAAGTATTTGACTGTGAGCAAACCGGCGTCGGTTGGGAAGCCGGTGGCTTGTCCCGGTTGCAGCAAGCCCCGCGCGTTGCCGTCGAAGGTTTCGCCAGCGAAGAGTGAAGCGCCACCCGCACAGGCGGCGGAGCCTGAGGAGCCGCCGCGGCCCTAATTCACCCGGATTTGCAGTAGAACTGGAACTAGAATGTTTGGTGTGTCGGCCGGCGCGATTCCACTCGCAGCGGCACCTGATCCGCGATTCGTATGCCGTAGCCTTCCAGAGCGACGACTTTCTTCGGATGGTTGGTAAGAACGCGGATGTCCTTGAGGCCGAGGTCGATTAGGACTTGCGCGCCGATACCGCTTTCGTGCTGCACCATGCGTTGGCGCGCCGGCTCGCGATCGAGCTGCCCGCGGGAATGGACATGAATCTGTGGCAGCGCGCCCGGCTCGTCCGATAACTCAATACCAAATCCGCGCCCGGTGTGATGCAGGTACAAAAACACGCCGCGATCCTCTTTCGCAATCGCCTCGAGTGAACGCGAAACGAGCTCCGCGCAGTCGCAGGTGACCGATCCGAAAACATCGCCCGTCAAACAATGTGAATGCACGCGCACCAGCGGCGCGCCTGCGCTCTCCAGATGTCCGCGCACAAGGGCGACGTGCTGATCGTGGTCCACATCGCTCGAGTACGCGATCATTCGGAACTCGCCGTAACGAGTGGGTAGCACGGCCTCCGCGACGCGTCGCACGTAACGCTCGTGCTGCATGCGGTAGCGGATCAGGTCCGCCACGGTCAGAATCTTCAAATTGTGTTGCTTGCAAAACTCGATGAGTTGCGGCACGCGCGCCATGGTGCCGTCTTCATTCATGATTTCGCAAATCACGCCCGCGGGAGTCAGCCCCGCGATACGCGCCAAGTCCACGCTCGCTTCGGTTTGTCCCGCGCGCACGAGCACGCCGCCGTTGCGTGCACGCAACGGGAAAATATGTCCCGGCCGCGCGAGATCCTGGGGCTTGGTCTTGGGATCGACCGCGGTCAGGATGGTTACGGCGCGGTCGGAAGCGCTGATTCCGGTGGTAACGCCAAGCCGGCCGTCAATAGCTTCGCAAAACGCGGTTCCATGCACAGAGGTGTTGATCGGCGACATCAGCGGCAGGTGCAATTCGTCGCAACGTTCTTCGGTGAGCGGCAAGCAAATCAGTCCCCGGGCATACTTGGCCATGAAGTTGATGGCCTCGGGCGTAATCTTCTCGGCGGCCATGGCCAAGTCGCCTTCGTTTTCGCGGTCCTCATCGTCGACAAGGACAATCATTCGCCCTTGCCGAATGTCCTCGACGGCCTCTTCGACGGTCGCAAAGTCAGCGCGCATCTCTCCCATGTTGTGGCTCATGTTATCGAATATAGCATGTAGCGTGGCCCGTTTGCTTCTTGGAGGCGTCTTCTACGCAAGTTCAAGTGTGTTACTCCGGAACGCGTCGCGCTATCACACGCTCAATACAGGACAGGGAGCGTCGCGGGCTATTGCGTAGTTGAGATCCCGCAAGCGGCCCACCACACCAGACTGCGGACTTCTTCCGATCACCAGCGCATCCGCCCGCAATCTACGCGCCGCCTCGGTCAGCATGTCTCGAATCGGGCCGATGGCGACGGTGGCCTTGGCGCGCGAACCAGCGGCGCTTTGCAACGCCGCGATGCGACGGGTCGCCTCTTTTCCTTTTGCTGACTGCAGGCGCTCCTCCAAATCCAGTTCAATGGGAACGTCAGGCCCGCTGGCGGGAATCACATGAATGAGGGTAAGGTTGGCGTGGACGGACTGCGCAACCTGGTCGGCATACCGAAGAACCCTTTGCGAATCTGAGTCCAAGCCAATGGCGCAAAGCCATTCCCGATGTTCGAGCTGTCTTGGTGAAATGGTCTCGGCGTGCTGCGTGGTCAACACCGGACAATCCGCGTCGTTCAATACCTTTGCTGTCGTGGAGCCAAGCAGCGTCCTTCGGAAGCGGCCAGCGTGAGTGGGCATGATGATGAGATCGAATCCGTTCGTCCTGGCGAGTTGAGTGATCTGCGTCGCTGCAACGCCCGACAACAGGATTCTCGGGCACTCACCGGCCGGAAAGTCAGACGTGAGGAACGAATCGAGTTTGTCGCGAGCAACGTTGTGCTGCTCTTCGGCAACCTCCGAGAGTGGCCGCACATAGAGTTGGAATGCGTCATGACTGTAGAGGTCGAAGACGTGAGCTAGTGTCACTTTGGCGCCGAATATAGCCGCCGACCTCTTCACGTAGGGGGCCATGGCAACGCAAGACGGCGAAAAGTCCACAGGGAACAGGATGTTCTGGATGGTCGTCACGGTCTTTGTTTGCACAGTGGATTCAATAACATAGCTTTTGCAATTCAGTCTGAAGTTCGAATCATCAGGCGCGTACAGTGGCCACGCTGAGCTCGTTCCGTACAAGAGGCGCCACGGCGGTGCCGAGGATTTCAATGGCGTGCAACATTTTTTCGTGGGGAAGCGTCGAGACACCCATTTGGAATGTGACGCGGGAGATGCCGCCGAGAGCTTCATTCACATAAAGGATCTTTTTCGCGACCGTTTTGGCGTCGCCGATCAGCAGTGCGCCGGCAGGTCCGCGCAGGGCGTCGAATTGAGAGCGTGTGGCGGCCGGCCAGCCGCGCTCCTTCCCGATTTCGGTAAAGGTGTGCGCATAACCAGGAAAGAAAATATCAGCGGCCTCGTCGGTGGTATTTGCGAGAAAGCCCACGGAATGAAGACCCACGGTAAGTCGCTCAGGGGAATGACCGGCGCGGCGCCCAGCTTCGCGGTAAAGGTCTATGAGCGGGCGAAAGCGTTTAGGCTCACCGCCGATTATGGCTACCATAAGAGGAAGTCCGAGGATGCCTGCGCGAACGAAGGACTCGGGGGTGCCACCCACACCGACCCAAATAGGCAGCGGGTCCTGCAGCGGGCGAGGGTAGATTGCTTGGCCGGTGAGAGCTGCCCGGTGTCTGCCGGACCAGTGCACTTGCGTGCTTGCCCGAATTTTGAGGAGAAGATCGAGTTTTTCTGCAAAGAGCGAGTCGTAGTCTTCAAGACGCAGGCCGAAGAGTGGATAAGACTCAATGAAGGAACCGCGACCGGCGACAATTTCAGCGCGGCCGTGGGAGATGAGGTCGAGAGTGGCAAACTCTTGAAAAACCCGAACAGGGTCAGAGGCACTGAGCACCGTGACCGCGCTGGTGAGACGAATATTTTCCGTGCGCGCCGCGGCGGCGGATAGGATCACGACGGGAGCTGAGTCGAGGAACTCCGCACGGTGATGTTCACCAATGCCGAAGACGTCCAGGCCAACTCGATCGGCGAGCTCAATCTCTTCCAGTAGATTGTGCATGCGCTCCACGGGGCTGAGCGTTAGACCCGTGGCCGGGTCGGAGATGGCTGCTGCGAAACTGTCGATTCCAATCTGCATCCAGGGCGACTCCTTCAAGGCAGGGTTCTGGTTTCCCCTTCAGAGCAATATCGCGACATCAAGATAGATGCGGCAACAAGCCTAGCAGGTACATATGTCATCGTGCGTATCTGATAGTCAATATAACTCGACATCGAGTATTATTAAGGAGGCTTCCGCGGCAAGAGTCAGGGATTGCAGGAGGGTGCTCCTGGCAGCACGAATTTCTAAACCGGGCGGCGAAGCAGCGACACGTGTCTGGATCGTGTTGTGGAAGGCCGCCCACGCGATCGAGCAGAATGCGATTCGAAGCGTCTCCGCGTCGGGCCTTGGGCTTTCGGAGTTTGCGGTGTTGGAAGCGCTTCTTCACAAGGGCCCTCAACCGGTGAATGTTATTGGAAAAAAGGTTCTGCTCAGCAGCGGCTCCATCACGGCAGCGGTCGATCGGTTGGAGTCAAGAAAGCTGGTCCGGAGGACAGCGCACACCGGGGATCTTCGCGCGCGCATCGTTCAGCTCACTGACAGGGGGCGACGCTTAATCCAGCGAGCTTTCCAGCGACACGCAAATGACATGGAGGAAACCATGGTCGTATTGAGGTCCGTCGAACGAACGGAACTCGTGCGCTTACTCAAGAAAGTCGGGATGTGGGCGGCTGCCCGGCTGGAGGACGACAGTGATACGGGCAAGATGGCTGACTCGTCTTCGTAGTCGTGCGAATCTAGAATCACAGTTTGATCATCCAATGAGATCACGCGCTTCCGTGGCGTGGGCGTTTTTGAAGCGTTATGCCTAAAGCCAAGAAGAAACCACGATAAAGACGGCCAGGTTTCGCGTTGTGCCTGCCGCACCTTGGTTCGCGCGGGGCGAATACGCTAGCAGATCAGTAGCAATCCAATCACAAGGAAGAGGGGAACGAGCATGGCATCGAAACCAAAGGGGAGTGGAAGTACAGATTCCAAAGTATCCTCGAACCAGACGGAGACCGGAGAGGTCTCAGTGGGAAGCTCGGAGCGCGAGGAGCAAATCCGACTTCGCGCACACCAGATCTATCTCGAACGCGGTCAAGAACCGGGCCGTGATCTGGACGATTGGCTCCAAGCGGAGCGCGAACTCGAACGCGGGTTGCTTAGTCGCGCGCAGGCGGGCTAGGAAAGAATTCCCTGACGTGGACGGAACTCCCTTTTCTCGAGGCCTGAGTACAAAGGGCCGTTCCGCACCGCTGTTGGCAGAATCGCTCACCTCAGGCAACGTCGACAAAATCCCAGATTCCGGTAAACTCAAGACTTAGTCTTGTCGGGGCGTAGCGCAGCCTGGTAGCGCGCCTGCCTTGGGCGCAGGAGGCCCCCGGTTCAAATCCGGGCGCCCCGACCACTAACTTACCCCGGATGCCTACTTCCCGCCCGACTTGTAATCGCGACAGGAAATTCACCGCGAGCTTGTCGTCAGCTTGCCGCAGCATTCCGGGCGCGCCGGCAATTCAGAACTGTTCCAGCCGCCACCGAGCGCTTGCACGAGAGTGACGGCATCGACCATGCGCCGGCCAAGAATATTTACGGCCGTGACTTCGTCGGAGAGAGCCGCGCTCTGAGCTGTTGTCACCTCCAGATAACTGGTGACGCCGCCTTTGTAGCGCGTAATCGCCAGTTCAAGGTATTTTTGGGCTGCGATCACGGCGGTGTTCTGTACCTGAGCCTCGTGCTCCAGAATCCGCAGTGCCGCGACATTGTCCTCGACCTGTTGAAACCCAGTCAGTACGGTTTGGCGGTAGTTGGCGACCGCTTGATCGTACGCGGCGACGGCCTGGTCGGAGGCAGCCCGCCGCCTTCCGACATCGAAGAGCGTAAACAGCGCAGAGGGCCCAGCCGACCACAAAATGCTCGGGCCGGAGAGCAAGGTCGTGGCAGAGCCACTCTCAAAGCCTCCCACCGCTGCCAGATTGACCAGCGGATAATAAGCAGACTTGGCGACCCCAATCTGCGCGTTGGCCGAGGCCATGAGACGCTCGGCGGCGGCGATGTCGGGTCGCCGCTCGAGCAGATCCGACGGCAGCCCCACAGGAATCGCAGGAGGCGGCGTGGTGAGGGGAAGCGGAGCGAGGCTGAAAGATGCTGGAGGCTTCCCGACCAAAACCGCGACTGCGTGCTCGTACTGCGCGCGCGCTACTCCGACATCGATGGCCTGCGCGCGAGTTGTTTCCAGTTGTGTCTCGGCTTGCTGCACTTCCACATCGGAAGCAATACCTCCGGCAAACCGGCTCTTGATTAGCTCCAAGGCTTGCTCGTACTGCGTTACGGTGGAATTGAGAAGCTGCTCCTCGGCATCGAGCATGCGAGCCTGGAAGTAAAACAAGGCCAACTGGGAATGCATCGACAAATTCACCGCTGCCAGGTCGGCTGCGCTGGCCTGTGCCTGGTCGCGATACGATTCGACGGTGCGGCGCACGCGTCCCCAAAGGTCGATCTGGTAAGACAATTCGAAAGGAATTTGCAGATCTGTGTAGGTAATGCCATTGAACTGTGAGCTCTTGGGTTGCCGATTCGCGGACAACTTGTTGCGGGTTGCACTAGGAGCGACGCCTACTGTGGGAAAAAGATCAGCACGCTGGTAGCGGAGGGCTGCACGCGCCTGAGTGTATTGGGCCTCAGCCGCCTTTAAGTTCTGGTTGGAGACGTTGACCTGCGCTTCGAGTGCATTAAGTTGCGAATCCTGGAAAACTTCCCACCAGTTGCCGGCAAGATTTTGGTCGTTTGGCTGGGCAGGTTTCCAATCGCCGACCTCTTTATACGCTGGCGGAACCTCCGCTGCCGGACGGTGATATTTCGGTCCCACTGTGCATCCGGCGAATAACAGGACGCTCATGACGCTGATAAGGCTCGCAGTGCGCTTCGAGACTCGAATGTCTATTCTGTCGCGGCTCAGGAAATTCATGACGCCCCCCCTGGGGTGGTGGCCTGCGCGAGTTGCACCTTTTCTCCATCCACCGTGGAATCTGGCGGGCTGACAATGACGGACTCATTTCCCTGCAGACCGGAAACGATTTCGATGGTGTTGCCGAAGTCGCGGCCAGCGGTTACGGGCAATAATTGCGCTTTACCGTCCTTCACAATGGCCACTCGCAAGCCCTCTTTGCGGAACAGCAGAGTTTCGGTTGGCAAAATATAGGTTGAGATTGTTCCCGGAACCTTGAAATGGACCTCCGCGTAGGAGCCGGAAAGCAATTTCCCGGTCGGATTTTTGACGTCCACCTCCGCCAGCAGCGTGCGCGTGTCGTAGTTAATGGCCTCGGAAGTGCGCACGAGTCTGCCCGTGAACGTGGTCCCGGGAAACTCCGACAAGGTCAGCTCCGCCGCCAGGCCGGAAGTGGTCGCCTGCGAATATTCTTCCGGGACATTGACATACACCCGCAAGCGGTCCACTTGCGAGAGATGGAACAGGTCGGTCTTCACGCCTCCGGAACTGCCGGAATCGACCAGAGCGCCGACGTCTGTGTTGCGGGCGGTGATAATTCCGTCGAAGGGAGCGTAGATTTTCTCAAAGGATTGCAGAGCCTCCAGTTGCTTAACGTTGGCCTGGTCGGCTTCCACGATAGATTTGTTAGCGTTGTATGTACCGACGGCATTGTCCACGTCCTGCTGAGACACAGCATTGCTTTTGAGCAGGCCTTGGTAGCGATTCTTGGTAATCTCGGCAAGCCTGAGATTGGCCTCCGCCGTGGAAAGATTGCTGCGCGACTGTCCCAGCTGTTGATCTACTTCGGGCGTAGCAATCACGGCCAAGAGTTGCCCCTTCTTCACGTGTGCTCCGATATCGAAATACCAGGCCTGCAAATACCCGTTGGTGCGCGAGAAAATCGGAGCAGTGACGTAGGGTTGTACGTTTCCTGGCAACACGATTTCCTGCGAGGGCGCGGAACGCTGCGGCGTGACCACCGAGACGGTTGGCACTGCCATGTCCGCGGTTTCCGTGCGCAGTGCGGCGCTGGTATGCAGGCGCTGAAGAATCCCCATGGCCAAAAGCAGCGCGAAGACCAGGAAGATTGCCAGGGCAATGAGCCAGCCTTTTCGCGATCGGCGTAGCGAACGGACCACGGTTGACGACTGCGGTTCTTGTTCCGGACCTGGAATCGGTCCTGTTGTTTGCGATTGCATTGGCATCACCCCTTCAATTTCCATTTCAAAATTCTCCTATGCTTGAATGCTGGTCTCCGCTGGGCCGCGCCGCAGTCCATGTAGGACGCTGAACACGGTCGGGACGAAGAGCAGCGTGGATACCGTAGCGAATAGCAGTCCGCCGATGACTGCACGGCCGAGCGGAGCGTTCTGTTCGCCACCATCTCCGAGCCCCAAAGCCATGGGCAACATGCCGATGATCATGGCCAGAGCCGTCATCAGCACGGGGCGGAAGCGCGTGAATCCAGACTGAAGAGCGGCCGTGATGGGGTCTTTCCCCTCGGCCATCTGTTCCGCCGCAAAACTCACTACCAGGATGCTGTTGGCGGTGGCTACGCCCATGCACATGATGGTGCCGGTGAGCGCCGGAACACTCAGCGTGGTGTGCGTCACAAAGAGAAACCAGGCGATTCCAGCGAGGGCGGCGGGCAGCGCGCAAATGATGATGAAGGGATCCAACCACGACTGAAAGTTGACGACGATCAGCAGGTAGACCAGGAGCACGGCAAAAAATAGACCTGCCAGCAGGCCGACGTACGAAGAGCGCATCGTTTGCGCCTGTCCTCGCAGCACCACCTGTGAGCCGCGCGGGAGTTGCTTACGAGTTTGATCGAGAATGCGGTTGATGTCGCCAGAAACCCCTCCCAGGTCGCGGCCCTGGACAGCACCAAAGATATCGATAGCAGGCTGG
>Ga0210409_10007985_pt1 | contig 10834 bp, 10 predicted proteins | sample IncBWH17MmetaG_FD_161649 | JGI IMG/M metagenome (GOLD analysis project Ga0210409, IMG submission 161649) | Forest soil microbial communities from Barre Woods Harvard Forest LTER site, Petersham, Massachusetts, United States - Inc-BW-H-17-M | ecosystem: Environmental > Terrestrial > Soil >...
TCCGATCTCTCTCGCCGACCTCGGCACCGCGGGTCAGGCCCAGGCAGTGGACCCACAGGTCGCCCCCCGCTGGCGCGACCAGCACCATCGCTTCGGCCACGGTGCGGCGTTGACCGCCCGCAGAGCCCACTGTCATGCCGTCAAGACTTGCCGGAGGACCGTCAGCTTCAAGGTCATCGCCGCGGGTGGCTGACGCTCGGACTTCGCTATACGCTTCGCTGCCGGTGATCGCGGCGGTCCTCTTCGACATCGACGGGACCCTGCTGGTCACCGGCGGCGCCGGCGCTGTCGCCTGGCAGCGGGCCTTCGAGGAGCTGCACGGGGTCGAGGCCGACATCGGCGAGCACACCGAGGCCGGGATGACCGACCCCGAGATCGCCGAGATCGTCTTCCGCGAGGTGATCGGCCGCGACGGAACCCCCGCCGAGCGCTCCCAGGCGATCGCCGGCTACCTCAACCACCTCGCCGACGCCGTCGCCGAGTCGGACGGCTACCGGGTGATGCCGGGCGTCGAAGACCTGCTGCCGAGGCTGATCGAGAAGGGCATGATGCTTGGCCTGGTCACCGGCAACATCGAGGCCGCCGCCCACATCAAGCTCGACCGAGCCCACCTCAACCGCTTCTTCGCCTTCGGCGGCTACGGCTCCGACTCCCGCGATCGCACCGAGCTGACCAAGCGCGCGCTCGAGCGCGGGGCAGAGGTCGCCGGCAAGCCCCTCGACAAGGCCGCGACGATCGCCGTCGGCGACACCCCCCGCGACGTCGAGGCCGGCCACGGCGCCGGGATCGAGGTCGTAGGCGTCGCAACCGGCAGCTACAGCGTCGACCAGCTCCACGACGCCGGCGCCGACTGGGCGCTTGCGACCGTCGAATCCGGCTTCCCCACATAGCTTCCTTGACGTGTCTGAGTTTGTCCGCCATATAGCGGGGACAAACTCAGACACGTCCTCGGGTTGGCGGGCCACAGCGAGGCTGACGCGATGCTTCAGGCCAAGGTGCAGCGGGCCTGGTATATCGACGTAAAGCCGCTCTCGAAGCCGTTGCGCGCCGCGCGTAGGTAGAGGCGCCAGACTCGGACTCGTTCGGGGCCGGCCAGCTGTACGGCGCGGTCGAGGTTCTCGTCGAGGCGGCGCGCCCAGTGGCGCAGGGTCTCGGCGTAGTCGGCGCCGAACTCCTCCACGTGGCGGGTGACGAAGCCAGCTCGTTCCAGCGCCAGCAGCACCCGGGAGAGGTGGAGCGGGGCGGCGTCGGGGAAGACGTAGCGCTCCGAGAACGGCCCCGCCTCGGCGTCGGTCTGGCGCAGGCGGGCGATGCCGTGGTTGAGCAGCCGCCCGCCCGGCTCGAGCAGTCCCGCCAGCCTCCGCGCGTAGACGTCGATCTGCTCGGCGCCGACGTGCTCGACCATGCCGATGCTGGCGATCGCGTCGAAGCGCTCGCCGGCCAGGTCGCGGTAGTCCATGACGCGGATCTCGACCCGGTCGCCGACCCCGGCCTCCTCGGCGCGCTGCCGCGCTTTCTCGGCCTGGGGAGGGGAGAGGGTGATGCCGACCACGCGGACGCCGTGGCGGGTCGCCGCCCAGAGCGGGAAGCTGCCCCAGCCGCAGCCGACGTCCAGCACCCGCTCACCCTCCTTCAGCGCCAGCTTGCGACAGACCATCTCCAGCTTCTCCTCCTGCGCCGCCTCCAGCGTCTCCGCGCCGCGCGAGAAGACAGCGCAGCTGTAGGTCGTCGACTGGTCGAGGAAGAGTGAGAAGAACTCGTTGGAGACGTCGTAGTGGTGGCGCACCGCGCGGGCATCGCGCTCCTTGGAGTGGCGGCGGCCGCTGGGGCGCAGCTCGGCGGCCGGGCGGCGCGGCGGCCGGGTCAACCCGGCGGCGCGCACCGCGCCGAGCAGCAGCTTCGCCTTGTCGTCGCGCTCCAGCGCCGGCGGCTTCCAGCTGTCGAGCAGCTCGATCACCGCGTCCATGTCGTCGACCTCGATGTCGCCGCTGACGTAGGCGCGGCCGAGGCCGAGCTGCCCGGGCGCCCGCAGCACGTGAGCGGCGGCGCGCGGCGAGCGCACGTAGAAGGTCGGCCCGGCGCCCGAGCTGGCCGGCAGCCGCGTCCCGTCCCAGAACTCGACCGTGAACGGGCGCTCCGGAATCCGCCTCTCGATCTCGCGCCGCAGCGGCGCGGTGCTTGCGAACGGCATCGCCGAGACCATATAGACGCCGGGATCGGGGCCGCTGGCCGTCGATGGGCCTAAAACCCGTCCATATCGTCGGGAATCGGCCCGTCGATTGCTTGTGACACCTTTTGGTGACGTTCCGCCGTATGATCGCCCCGATGGCCAGCGTCGGCCCCCTTCCCTCCGACATCCAGCCGGTCGCCAACGAGACGCGCGACCGCATCATCACCGGGCTGGTGACGCTGATCCCCTTCGTCGCGATCGGCTTTGCCGGCTGGCAGGTCTGGGACAGCGCCCTGCACTGGCGCGACGTCTTCCTCTTCCTCGGGCTCTACCTGCTGACCGGCCTCGGGATCACCGTCGGCTTCCACCGTCACCTCACCCACCGCAGCTTCAAGACGAGCCGCTGGCTGCACGGCCTGCTGGCGATCCTCGGCTCGGCGGCGATCGAGGGCCCGGTCATCTCCTGGGTCGCCGACCACCGTAAGCACCACGCCTTCTCCGACGAGGAGGGCGATCCGCACAGCCCTCACGTCGACCACGGCGGCGGCCTGCGCGGCGAGCTGCGCGGCCTCTTCCACGCCCACATGGGCTGGCTCTTCATCCATACCCAGCGCGGCAACAAGGAGCGCTTCGCCCCGGACCTGCTCGAGGACCCGGTGATCGGCTGGGTCGATCGCACCTTCATCCACTGGGCGATCCTCGGCCTGCTGATCCCCTTCGCGCTCGGCTACGCGATCGGCGGCACCCTCGTCGCGGCGCTGACCGGCCTGCTCTGGGGCGGCCTGGTCCGCGTCTTCGTCCTCCACCACTTCACCTACAGCATCAACTCGCTCTGCCACGTCTTCGGCAACCGCGACTTCGAGACCACCGACGAGTCGCGCAACCTCGCCCTGATCGCGATCCCCACCTTCGGCGAGGCCTGGCACAACAACCACCACGCCTTCCCGACCTCCGCCGTCCACGGTCTAGGCCGCTGGCAATTCGACCTCTCCGCCATAGTCATCGACACCCTGGAGCGCCTCGGCCTGATCTGGGATGTAGTCCGGGTCAGCCCGGAACGGATGGCAGCCAAAGCCGTGGGCTAATCGCCCTCTTCTGCCGTCAGCGCCGCGATGTCTTCGAGATCTGCACGCCGGCCGCTGGCACGCTTCATGCGGAGCAGGTCGTCCAGCGCCACGATTGGGATTTCGATCCCCTCGACTTCCACCACCAGCGCCGCGTCCCGCAGGTCGTCGAATGGGCGGGCGCCCTTCGGCTCGTTGACGATGTGGAGCTGTCCGTGCCGGGTGGACAATGGAGGGACGATGGCCGCGATCGCAAGACGCTCCGGGTCGGCGACGGACATCTGCGCCTCTCCCGGCATGGCGTCACTGGGCCGTGCTTCCAGCTCTTCGAGCGCAGACGCGAGCCGGTGCAGATTCTCCGGGCCGGGCCGGGGTACGAGATCGAGGTCCATGGTGGTGCGGCGATGACCGTGCACCTGCACTGCGACCCCGCCGATCACCACGTAGTCGACTCCGTGCTGAGCCAGCGTCTCCAGGAGGCGACTGAGATCGAGAGGCCGCTTCGCCGCCGCAGCGTCGTCGCTCATGCTCGACTCTGCTTGGTCCCCGGATGGCCTGCGCGGCGAGCCCGCTCGCCGGCCAGCGCCAGCTCGGACGCCACCCGATTCCAGGACGCCGCCTCGCGAAGCCGTTCCTCCGGAGACATCGCCGCCGCGACCACCAGCTCGGCCGCCGGCACCCGGGTCTCCAGCGGCTCAACGCTCAACTCCAATCGCTCACCCATCGAGAGCAGGATCTTCGCGAGCCGCTCCAGGGTTGGGGATTCCACGCCCCGCTCGATGCGGCTGATCGCATCCTGGCTCGTCCCCGCACGCAGAGCGAGACGACGCTGGCCCAGCCCATGTCGCTCCCGCGTGGCGCGCAGTAGCATGGCAGGATCAGACTGACACCTCATACGGTGTTAGTCTACCTTCAGGGCGCTTCTTTCGATTCGTACCAGTCGATCCAGCCTCCACAGGCCGCGCTCAACGGCACGATGCGGTGGGGCTTGGCCGGGACTGCCACCAGCTCGCCTATGTAGGCCTTGTCGGCGTAGCCGCTCAGTTCCTGCAGCGTGCTCGCCTTTGCGGTGGCGATCGTGAACTTGACTGGGTCGCCCCGGCTGAGGTAGCGGCCCGCCGGCCAGAACTGGCCGTTGTTGGCGAGGCTGATCGAGTTGGGGCGCTGGCCGTCGAGGGCGGGCTTCAGCGGTTCTTCGAAGCCGGGCGCCGAGAGGGTGAGGCCGAAGGGGGAGAAGTACTGGAGCGAGAGGTACCAGCGGCCCGCCGGCAGGCTCAGCGTCTGCGAGGTTCGCTCGCCGGTTCCCAGTTCGCTGCCCGCGTTCCAGCGCTGTTTCGCGCCGCTGACCGGGGACGCCGGGAAGAGCGAGGCGCGGCCCGGATTGGAGGTGAGGATGCGGATCTCCGGCGACGTGCAGTCCGCCAACACCCCCGCTTCGGTCCCCTCCAGCAGCACGTGGCGATCGGGCGGGGTCGGCCCGGTCCGCTTCCACAGCACGAAGGACGGCGTGGCGGAGACGCGGTGGAAGTTGGGCGGCGCCTGGCTGTTCCACGCCGACCGCCCGGTGATCACGTAGCGGAAGCGGTCGAGGGTCCCCTTCGAGAAGGAGTCGAAGTCGATCGGGCTATAGGCGTCGCCGGTGTCGAACGGCTTCTCGGGGTTCTGCGCGACTTTGGTGTCGGGAAACTCGACCAGCGGCACGTGGGTGTCGGCGCCGAGCAGCTCGTAGGCGGCGTAGCGGTCCTGGCCGGCGTAGAGGACCGGCTTGCCGTGCAGGATCGGCAGGAAGGCGCGCAGCTCGGCGCCGTGGCCGGGCGGGCCGACGGGGGCGTCGCGCAGCACCAGGAAGCTCGAGTAGGCGGCGCCGCCGATGAAGACGACGGCGAGCGCGCCCCAGGCGAGCCGCCGCAGCGGGTCCCAGGGCGAGCTGCGCGGGGACGCCGAGCCGAGGCGGTCGGCAGCGGGAGCCCTGCGGAGCTCGGCCAGCAGCGGCCGCACCGCGAGCAGCATCGCCAGCGGCGCCGCGATCATCAGCGCCTTCGCCCGCGAGTAGTCGCCGCTGAACGGCAGCGAGACCAGGTAGAGGACGACGCCGGCCCCCAGCGCGACCGGCGCCGTCAGGTCGCGGCGCCGCACCCACCAGACGACTCCGGCCAGCAGGGCCAGGGCTGCGACCGCCCCGGCCAGGCCGGTCAGGTGCGCCCCGCCAGGCGCGTTGAGGCGGTAGTTGGACGCCGGCCAGATCCCCAGCGCCTCGACCGGCGAGACCGGCCCGTAGGTGTTGCTTCCCGCCACCTGGTTGAAGCCATGAGCAAAGCCGAACGGGCCGACCACGGCGAGCGCCGCCGCCAGCACCGCCAGTGCGGCGACCGCCGCCAGCGTCATCCGTCGCTGCCGCCGCAGGAAGCCCAGCAGCGCCCGCGGCGCCAGCGCCCGCCGCAGCTCGGGCACGGTCAGGCTCCACAGCGCCGCGATCGCCACCGGCCAGGCGAGCCCGGCGAAGCTGTAGGAGAAGAAGATGCCGCCGGCGAGGGCGAGCGGGGGGAGGAAGAAGCGCAGCCGCGCTCCCGTGCCTGCCGGCAGGCGGCCCGGGTGTCGCAGCGAGAGGGCGAAGGCGAGCACGAAGAGCGCCTCCGCCATCTCCTTGAAGGCGGCCTGGGAGAAGTAGGAGGCGGCGAGGTAGGGGAGGGCGACCAGGGTCGCGGCGAGCACGCGACGCATCGGGCCCAGGTCGCGCAGCGCCGCCAGCGCGGTCAGCGCGGTGAGCACGCCGATCGCGAAGATCTCGCCGATGAAGGCCTGCGCCAGGCCGATCCCGGGCACCGCGGCGGTGGCGACCGCGAGGCCGTGCGGGCCGAGCGGGTAGCCGGGGTCCGGGGCCGGCCCGAAGCCGCTGCGCAGCCACTCGGCCCAGGCCAGGTGCAGGCCGAGGTCGTTGTTGAACCCCTCCCCCAGCAGCCCCCAGCGCCCGCTCACGGCGAAGGGAATCGAGAGGACCGCGACGACGACGATCGCCACCGGCAGGCCGCTGCGAAGGGCGCCGCCGCCCCCGTAGGGACGCCGCGCCGCGACGAGCGCCGCCGCGACGATCAGCATGACCAGCCCGACCGTCGCGGTCGTCCCGCGCCCCGGCGCCCGCGCCAGCACGCCGGTCACGGTGAGGATCGCGCCGAAGCCGACCGCCGGCTCCAGCCAGCTCCACGAGTCCCGCCCGGCGAAGGCGAGCAGCGCCCGCCCCACCAGCAGCGAAGCGGCGCAGATCAGCACCGCCGAGGCATAAGTCCCGATCATCAGGGCCGCAACCTACGGCAGCGGCGCGCTCGGTGCCTGCTACGGGTCGCTTGCGTCTTCACGAGATCTTTATCCGCGGCCCCCGAATCCACACACACCCTTGACGCGGGCGGGAGCATGATCGAGCCGTGCTCCTCGCGGCGGACATCTTCCCAGGCGGCGGCGGTCCCCTCGCCGACGCCTTCGCGATCGCGATCGCCGTCGCCCTCTTCGCCCTCCTCTACTGGGCGATCGACCTGATCGACCGGATATGACGCTTGCGACCCTGACCGGCGCCGACCTCTTCGGCCTGATCGTCTCGGCGCTGGTCTGCGTCTACCTGGTCTACGCGCTGCTGCGCGGGGAGAAGCTCTAGTGGCGCAGGGCTGGCTTCAGGTCGCGATCTTCGTCCTCGTGGTCGTCGCGCTGACCCGTCCCCTGGGCGCCTACATGGCCCGGGTCTACACCGGCCAGCGGGTCTTCCTCACTCCCGCGGTTGGCTGGGCAGAGAGGCTCACCTACCGACTCCTCCGAGTCGATCCCACGAGCGAGCAGGACTGGAAGGCCTACGCGCGGACCCTGATCGTCTTCTCGGGCCTGTTCTGGATCGCGCTCTATCTCATTCTCCGCACCCAGGGAATCCAGCCGTTCAACCCCGCCGGCTTCCACTCGGCGCCGTGGGACGTCAGCTTCAACACGACCTCTTCCTTCATCACCAACACCAACTGGCAGTACTACGGCGGCGAGACGACGCTCAGCTACTTCGCCCAGATGGTGGGGCTGACCGTGCAGAACTTCGTCTCCGCCGGGGTCGGGATGGCCGTGGCGGTGGCGATGATCCGCGGCTTCGTCGCCCGCAGCGGTGGCAGCCTGGGCAACTTCTGGCAGGACCTCGTCCGCAGCCTCTACTACATCCTGCTGCCGCTCTCGGTCGTCGTCGCCCTGATCCTCGTCTCCCAGGGCGTCCTCCAGACGCTCGGGCATGCGTTCACCCTCACCACGCTGGAGGGCGCCAACCAGACCCTGGCGCTCGGCCCCGTCGCCTCGCAGATCGCGATCAAGCAGCTGGGCACCAACGGCGGCGGCTTCTTCAACGTCAACTCGGCGATGCCGTTCGAGAACGCGACGCAGCTCTCCAACTTCGTCGAGATGCTGGCGATCGTCCTGATCCCGGCGGCCCTCACCTACACCTACGGGCGCATGGTCGGCGCCCAGCGCCAGGGTTGGGCGATCTTCGCTGCGATGCTGGTCCTCTGGGTCGCCTTCATCGCGGTGATCGTGCCGGCCGAGCAGCACGGCACCGTCGCCCAGCATGCGGCGGGCCTTCACACTACCGCCTTCGACGGCTCCACCGGCGGCAACATGGAGGGCAAGGAGCAGCGCTTCGGGATCGCTGACTCGGCGCTTTGGGCGACCACGACCACGGTGACCTCCAACGGCTCGGTCAACGCGGCGATGGAGTCGTTCACCGGCCTCGGCGGCGCCGTGCCGATGTCGGGCCTCGCCGCCAGCGAGGTGATCTTCGGCGGCGTCGGCACCGGCCTCTACTCGATGCTGCTCTTCGTCCTGCTGGCCGTCTTCATCGGCGGCCTGATGGTCGGCCGAACCCCCGAGTACCTGGGCAAGAAGATCCAGGCGCGCGAGATCAAGCTGGTCTCGCTCAGCGTCCTCTACACGCCGCTGGCCGCGCTCCTCGCGGCCGGGCTCGCCTCCGCGACCAGGTTGGGGACCCGCTCCATCTTCGCGGGGATCAACCCACAGGGATTTTCGGAGACCCTCTACGCCTACCTCTCCCAGGCCAACAACAACGGCTCGGCCTTCGCCGGCTACACGGGGTTCATCCAGCCCAACGCGCCCGGCAACGTCGGCGCCTACGGGATCAGCTTCGCCGACCTGCTTGGCGGCGCGGTGATGGTCACGGCCCGCTTCATCCCGATCCTCCTGGTCCTGGCGGTCGCCGGATCGCTGGCCACGAAGAAGGTCTCCCCGGCTGGGCTCGGGACGATGCGAACCGACAACCCGACCTTCGTCGTGCTGCTGATCGGCGTGATCGTCCTCGTCGGAGCCCTCACCTTCTTCCCCGCCCTGCTGCTCGGGCCGATCGTCCAGAGCCTGACGACGAGGCTGTTCTGAGATGCGCAAGGACCTGCTCAATTCCCTGCTCGCCGCGATCGTGCTCACCGTCCTCTTCGGCCTCGTCTACCCGCTGGTCATGACCGGCGTCTCCCAGGTGGTCTTCCCGGGCGAGGCAAACGGCTCCAAGGTGTCGGTGAACGGCAAGGTCGTCGGCTCCAGCCTCATCGGCCAGTCGTTCTCCAGGCCCGCGATCGGCAAGAACGGCAAACCGAAGCTCGACTCCGAAGGCAAAGAAATCCTCGTCCCGGACAGGCGCTACTTCCAGCCGCGACCCTCGGCGACCGGCTACTCGGCCGATGTCACCTCCTTCAGCAACCTCGGCCCCAACAGCATCGAAGCGCGCGAAGCGGTGCGGCGAAACCTGGCCGCCTACGTGGCGCTGGAGAAGCCCTACGACCACTCGCTGACCAAGGGCCAGGTCCCGGTCGACGCGGTCACCGAATCGGCCTCCGGCGTCGACCCCGAAATCTCGCAGGCCAACGCGTGGATCCAGGCGCACCGCATCGCCGCGGTCCGCCGGCTGTCGCCGGCCAAGGTCGATGAGCTGGTCTCCCAGCACACCCACGGCCGCTTCCTCGGCGTGCTCGGCGAGCCTGGCGTCGACGTCCTTCAGCTCAACATCGCCCTCGACAAGGAAGCGCCGATCAAATGACCACCGAGACACAGACCCGTTCGCTGTTCGATCCCGAGATCGTGCGCCCGGCGCTGATCGAGTCCCTCCGCAAGTTGGACCCGAGGGTGCAGGTCAGGAACCCGGTCATGTTCGTGGTCGAGATCGGCGCCGTGATAACGACCGTCGCCTGGCTGATCCAGCTCTTCGGCGGCAAGCCGCTGGGCGGCGGCCACGAGCCCTCCTGGTTCACCTTCAGCGTCACCGTCTGGCTCTGGCTGACGGTCGTCTTCGCCAACCTCGCCGAGGCGCTGGCGGAGGGACGCGGCCGCGCCCAGGCGGCGAGCCTGCGCGCGATGCGGACCGAGACCACGGCGCGCCTGCGCGACGGGGGAGAAAAGGCCGCCTCCGAGCTGGTGCGGGGCGATGTGGTGGTCGTCGAGGCGGGGGAGACGATCCCCGGCGACGGCACCGTGATCGAGGGGATCGCCTCGGTCGACGAGTCGGCGATCACCGGCGAGTCGGCGCCGGTGATCCGCGAGGCAGGCGGCGATAGATCCGCCGTCACCGGCAGCACCAAGGTGCTCTCCGACCGGATCGTGGTCGAGATCACCCAGGAGCCTGGCAAGTCCTTCCTCGACCGGATGATCGCCCTGGTCGAGGGGGCTGAGCGCCGCAAGACCCCCAACGAGATCGCCCTCGGCATCCTCCTCGCCGCCCTCACCCTGATCTTCGTGATCGTCGTCGTCTCGCTGCGCCCCTTCGCGCTGTTCGCCGGCACCCAGCTATCCGAGACGACCCTGATCGCCCTCCTCGTCGCGCTGATCCCGACCACGATCGGCGCCCTGCTCTCGGCGATCGGGATCGCCGGCATGGACCGCCTCGTCCGCCGCAACGTGCTCGCCCTCTCCGGCCGCGCGGTCGAGGCCTCGGGAGACTGCGACGTGCTGCTGCTCGACAAGACCGGGACGATCACCCTGGGAAACCGCGAGGCGACCGAGTTCATCCCGATGCCGGGGGTGAGCGAGGCCGAGCTGGCCGAGGCCGCCCAGATGTCCTCGCTCGCCGACGAGACGCCGGAGGGGCGCTCGATCGTCGTCCTCGCCAAGAGCTTCGGCATCCGCGAGCACGACTTCGCCGGGCACGAGCCGACCTTCGTCCCGTTCACCGCGCAGACCCGGATGAGCGGCGTCGACTTCAACGGCACCCGCCTGCGAAAGGGGGCCGGCGACGCGATCGAGTCATGGGTCGCCGAGGAGGGCGGCCGGGCGCCCGCCGAGCTGCAGGCCGAGCTGGACCGGATCGGCCGCGAGGGCGGCACTCCGCTGGGAGTGGCCCGCAACGAGCATGTGCTGGGAGTCATCTACCTGAAGGACGTCGTCAAGGAAGGGATGCACGCCCGCTTCGACCAGCTGCGGGCGATGGGCATCCGCACGATCATGGTCACCGGCGACAACAAACTCACCGCGGCGAAGATCGCCGAGGAGGCGGGCGTCGACGACTTCCTCGCCGAAGCGACCCCGGAGCGCAAGCTCGAGCTGATCAAGGAGCAGCAGTCCGACGGGCGTCTGATCGCGATGACCG
>Ga0210409_10007986_pt1 | contig 10832 bp, 9 predicted proteins | sample IncBWH17MmetaG_FD_161649 | JGI IMG/M metagenome (GOLD analysis project Ga0210409, IMG submission 161649) | Forest soil microbial communities from Barre Woods Harvard Forest LTER site, Petersham, Massachusetts, United States - Inc-BW-H-17-M | ecosystem: Environmental > Terrestrial > Soil >...
ATGGCAGCTGGCGTCGCCGTCTTCCTCATTCTTGCCGCCCTCGTGACGTGGCGCGTCTTCTTCGCTCGGCCCCCGCTGACCGGGAGCGATGTCATTCTTCTCGCGAGTTTCGTCAACAAGACTGGCGATCCGATCTTTGACAACTCCCTCGATAAACCCCTCGAAGTCAAACTTACCGAATCCCCATTCCTCAGCCTTCTTTCAGAAGCGGACGTCGCCTCTACCATGCGGATGATGCGCCGCAATCCCGACGAGCGCGTGACTCTGGATCTGGGCGTCGAAATCTGCAAACGCCGTGGGCTGAAGGCCTTCGTCGTGCCGGAAATTGCCGCGCTCGGCGGGACCTATGTCATCACCTTGGATGCAATTGATGCGCACAACCAAAAACTCATCGCGCGGCAGCAAGTCGAGGCAAACAACAAAGATCAAGTGGTCGCTGCCCTGGGCAAAGCCGGCTCGCAGTTGCGAAAACGGCTTGGCGAGGGTCTAAGCTCTCTCCAAAAATTTGACGCGCCCCTTGACCTTGCCACCACTAGTTCGCTCGAAGCTTTGCAAGCCTACCGCTCCGGGCTTACCCTCTACCGCTCCGGAAAGCGCGCGGAAGCCATCCCGTTTTTTGAAAGAGCTGTCGAACTCGACCCCCAGTTTTGCTCCGCCTACGACAAGCTCGGCAGAGCGCAACACAGCACAGGCCAAGACCAGGAGGCGCGGGCCAGCTTCGCGCGAGCCTTCGAGCTCAAGGATCGCCGCCTCACCCAGGAGGAAAATTTTCAAATTACTGCGCTTTACTATTCGGCCATCACCGGCAATCTCGAAAAAGAAGCCCCTGTCGTCCTTTTGTACCGCCAAATCTACCCGCGCAGCGTGGATGGCGCCAATCTTCTGGGCATCAACTATGCCAGCATGGGCAAAACAGAGGAGGCCTTGCAGGAGTTCCAATGGGCTATCGCTCATTCCCCTGTGCCTTCCTCTCAGTACTACTCCAATGCGGCCCAGGCTCTGATCATCCTCGGCCGCTTTGACGACGCCAAGAAACTCCTCGACCAATGGCGCCAACAGGGTTCCCTCAGTCCCTTTCAGTTGACGATGCGTTACCGCATCGCTTTCATGGGACACGATGCCGCTACCATGGACCGGCTTACTAGCGAAACTTCCGGCGAGGATGAGCCCTGGGTCCATCTCCAGATGCACATGGCATTCCTTCGCGGCGAAGTCGCAGCACTTCGTTCCCTAAGCGACGCTCTGATTAGTCGTCAGAGGAAGGCCAACAAAAAGGAAGACGTTGCCTCGGAGCTCGCCCTCCAGGCCGACGACGAGGCCTACCTTGGAAACTATGACTTAGCCCGCAAACTGTGCGCCCAGGCCGACGAAGCCGGGAATAATAGCGCTTCCGGACTTTCTCTGTGCTCGCACGCTCTCGGGCAGGCCGCGGAAACATCCGCCGCAGAAGCACTCGCCGCGAAGCTGAATGAACTCTTCCCCGAGGACACTTTCCGGCAGAAGGTCTTCCTTCCCGTCATTCACTCGACCATCCAGCGAGCGCGGGGAAATCTCAAGGCCGCGGTGGACTTACTCTCTCCCGTCACGCAGTTTCCGAATGTCGTGGTCTTCTACAATCGAGCTCGTGCTTATATGGCCGCGGGAGATCAGGCCAAGGCCGTCGCCGACTTCCAGACCGTCATCGACAACCCGGGTTGGCCGGGCTGGGAAACCTTTAAGCCGCTTTCGCAACTCGGCCTCGCGCAGGTCTACGCTAAACAAGGCGACTCCGAAAAAAGCTGCAAAGCCTACGATGATTTTTTCGTCACTTGGAAGAACGCGGACCCGGACATCCCGATACTCCGCCAAGCGAAAGCCGACTACAAAAAACTCAACGGCGCCGAATCTGCCGCTGCTACACCATTAGGGAAAATGCAATAGCCCCGTCTTTCTAAGGTACTTCCCTAATGGAATCGCCGGAAGTTTGAAACACGCCTTTGTTCGCGCTGCAGAGGCTAATCAATGGTCGGACAACATGATGGCGAGTGTAGAGTAAAAACGATCTCGAATCCTTGACGTCAACTCCCGATTAGCATTGACTGCGTCTTCGACGCGTCGCTAGTGCCAGAAACTTGTCCAGAGTTCTCCGCTTTTTGCAATTCTAATCGGGGATTCGATTCGGCAAGCTAAGGCCGACATGCGACATGGCGCTTTGTGCCCGACGATTAGCATGGCTCCGGTACTGGCGATCACTAGTTTGGTGGCAAGGACCTGGATGTTCACGGTCCTTTGACCCCGTTGGAGAGTTTCTTAAACCGTTCGTCACCGGGCCGGACCGGATCCCTATTTCCTGCAAGGAGAACAGGGATGCGTACGGACAAAAAGCTGTGGCGGAATCGCAAGGCAAGGAAGGAACTCGCGCGGCGGTTGCAATCGGAGAATCCGGGTTTGGAAGTGGTCCACCCACACGCCGCAGGAATCGATGTTGGCAATGGCGCACATTACGTGGCGGTGCGGCCAGACCGTGATCCGCAACCGGTGCGTCGCTTCGAGTGCTTCACCGCGGATCTGTATCGTTTAGCCGACTGGTTGCAAAGCTGCAGGGTGCGGACCGTGGCTTTGCAGTCGACGGGCGTATATTGGATCCCCCTATACGACATTTTGGAAGAACGAGGGTTCGAGGTCTATCTGGTTAACGCCCGGCACACCAAAAATCTGCCCGGACGGAAGAGCGATGTGCAGGAAAGCCAGTGGCTGCTGAAGCTTCACACCTACGGATTGTTGAATAACTCGTTTCAACCACCTTCCAAGATCCGGATCCTGCGTACCTACTGGCGGCAGCGGTTACAACACGTCACGGGCGCGGCCACCTGTGTGCAACGCGTGCAGAAAGCGCTGACGCAAATGAATATTCAGCTCGCCAATGTGATCAGCGATCTGAGCGGGGTGACCGGACAGCTAATTGTGCGGGCCATCGTCGCCGGGGAACGCGACCCGTGGAAGCTCGCAGAACTCAGTCATCCCCGCATTCAAGCCAGCCGCGAAGAGATTGCCAAAAGCCTAGAAGGCAACTGGCGCCAGGAGCTGATCTTCGTACTGCAGCAGGAAATCGAGATGTATGACACCTACCAGCGAGGGTGGCCGAATGCAGGAATTGCAGAAGCACCTGCGCGCTTTTGCCGATACGGTCCCGCCGCCAGTCAAGGAAGCACTGCCCCCGAAAAAGCAGAAGAAGCAAAACAAGAACAATCCTCATTTCCATCTCGCCGATGAACTGCAGCGCATCACCGGAGTGGATCTGACGCGCATCGATGGCGTGGATGTGATCGTCGCTCAAACGCTTATCAGTGAAGTGGGACTGGACATGAGTCGATGGAAAACCGAGGCACACTTCGCTTCGTGGTTGGGCCTCTGCCCCGACAACCGGATCAGTGGAGACAAAGTGCTTGCACGAGGTACTCGCCACGTGCTCAACCGTGCGGCCAACGCACTTCGTCTGGGAGCCTCGACCCTACTGAAAAGCCAAACGTACCTTGGCGCGCAGTACCGCCGCTTGCGCAGCAAGCTCGGCGCTCCGAAAGCCATTACCGCCATGGCTCATCGCATCGCCCGACTGGTCTATCGAATGTTGAAGTATGGTCAGCATTACGTCGACAAAGGTGCGGAATACTACGAACAACGAAACCGCCAGCAACAAATCGAGTTCCTCAGAAAGAAGGCGGCCCGACTCGGCCTACAGCTCGCACCGGCCCATCCGTCATGAAGAAGTTTCTGGAGGAGTCGGGTTACCGGACAAATGGCGTACTGGGACTCTGTCTTTCGTATTGCTGCAGATCGGGTACCAGGCAGGTTTCCACCGAGCCATCTAAGGGTGGCTAGCTGATACACGAACAGCCTAGGCACTAAGCACCTCTCCAAAATCACCTGAGATAGAAATAAATTCCGCAGAAAATTCTGAGCGTAGCGTGATTGCATCGTACAACAAAATAACTGGGCAGACGCTCAGCGATGGGAGCCCTCTCTCCATGTCTATGGGTGTCTGCTGTCGGCTATAAGTTGTGCAAGCGAGGGATCGGGTGGCAAACAAAATGACGATGCTCTCGCATGGTTTACGTAATAAGTCCTGTGACTATGAAAATGCTAGAACCAAATAAAGCTAAATAAGGTTCCCAATGGATGTTCTCTCAGAGCTTGTAGCCACGAAGTTTTGGCGCTGAGTACCTCCTTGTGCACCCATTGTTTAACTACTCCGTCAAAAGTTCCTGAAGCTGTTCGAGGTCGGAAGTGGGTGCATCGGAGACGGCGCAGAATTCTATTTTGCCTTTTCGCCAATCAATCCATTGATAGCCTTGCTGCGAGCCCGCACGAGGAGAGGTGTCTTGTTCACGGGTAGGCCAAACGAAGACATTGACGAGATGTTCTCTACTGGCATAAACGAGTGCGGCGACAGTGCGACCTTTAACGACATCTACCCGACCGCCCCGCAGCGAGAAGCCGTAGTCCGCGAAATCACGGACTGGAAAAGCAAATTTGACCTTTCGTTCGAACCAAGCTTTTACGGCCTGCGGATCATTGGAATGGACGTTAGTTATTTGGCCCGGCACCAACGAGCGCTGGTGAGCATCCACAATCCCCGCTGCGAATTGTGCTTGATAGTCCTCCGCCCTGTGGAACGCGGGGATGACCCGCCACACGACAAGTGCGACAAGGAGGAGAGCGGCGGCAGCTAACCACCGCCAGAATAGGAGTGGGGATGGGGCGGTCGTGGGCGCGATGGGACGAAGATCGGTGCGAATCTTTTTCCTGAGCGCGGCCGGCGCGGGCTCATAGAGTTGCGCTACCTGTAATTGCCCACTTAGCAGGTCCAGGTCCACGAGTTCAACGGCGCAGTGGACGCAATGTTGGAGGTGGAGTTCGAATTCGGCAGCGCTAGAATCACCAAGCTCCCCGTCGAAATAGCCGTGAAGATGGGAGTCGGCAAAGTCACACCTCACGGGTGGCCTCCTTGTGAAAGGAGTTTGCCAGCAGAGACTGCAACTGGCGGCGGGCACGGGAGAGCGAGGACATCACCGTACCAATGGGAATGGAGGTAATCGCTGCGATCTCCTTGTAGGAACAGCCTTCGAGCTCTCGAAGGACAAGGACTTCGCGGAAACGCGGCGGCACGGTTTCCAGGGCGCGGTTGAGGCGCTCCCGACCTTCATCAGCGATCGCGATGGATTCGGGAGTGGCAACGGGCTGCAGGTGCAGTTCTTCGACGAATTCGACCATCAGTTCCCTCGGGCGATTTTTTTCCAGCCAGGAGTAACACGTATTACGCACGATCTGCAGTAGCCAGGCGCGCGCATCCCCACCGTGAAAGCCGCGGAAGAAACGGCACGCGCGAAGTAAGGCTTCTTGAGCGACATCTTCAGCATCCTCGCGGCTGCGCAACAACCATCGCGCGAGGTTGAAAGCAGCGTCGGCATGGGGCAGCACAAGCTGTTCGAAGCGCAGCCGGTTTTCGGCATCCAAATCGTTCAAAGGTTTCCCTCGATCAGTGATGCTTCCCATGTAAGAACCGGAGGAAGGACGATTTTATTCTCGACAATCGGTCTCTTGTGACGAAGAAGCAAAGAGAGACGTGAGCGCGGATGAACTTGGAATAAGAGAGGCGCTGTTACGGTCTGAATGAACGCAAGCACGTTCACTGGCGGCGTGGGCAACCCCCATACATTCCGCGCCGCCAGTCCCGATGGTACGTGCAGATTGGAGAGAAGGATAGAAGTCATAGGACAAGAAGCGTCTGGAATCTACGTTTGCGTTGAAGGTGCAAACGATCCTACGCGTGATGCCGCGCAAGTTTCCCACATGGGAATCGGACGCGCAGGAGCGGCAGCGAGCGAGGAGACAATCCTTTGGACGGAGGATTCCTAGGAACGGCGGCTTCTGCCTACGCCGACGTAACTCTGCTCCTTGAGATTGCGATGGGAGTAGGGTTGCTCATCGGCGCGCTGCTTGCACGGCTGCGTCGTTTTCGAGGGCACGCCTGGTGCCAGTCCCTAATCGTGCTCCTCAACCTTGGCGTGATCGTTTTCACAATGATTCCTTCATTTCGCGTTCATGTGAGTCCGAAGATACCGCTCAAACTTGGCAAAGCCTACTACGCACTGGCGACAGCGCACGCCGCGCTCGGAACGATAACCGAACTCGCGGGACTGTACATCCTGCTGGCAGCGGGCACGAACGTTTTGCCGGAGAAATTTCGCATCACTAAATACAAAGGCTGGATGCGAACCGTACTTGTGCTCTGGTGGCTCGTGCTCTTGTTGGGATTCGCAACCTACGGCCGCTGGTACGTCCCGCATTTGTTTCGAAAATGAAATCGAAGGGGCTTGAGAAGAGGAGGCTTTCCGTTCTCGCGACGATTCTCGGAATAAAGCTGCGGAAACTTGGTTTACATAGCTGGAGTGCATGACATCGAATAGGAACCAAGTGGGGTTTCTGCGAAGGAGAAATCCATGGCTGAATATGAAATGACTTTAGTGGATCGGCAGAGGATCGCCAGAGATACGATGGCCTTCTGGTTTGACACAAACGGCGCCAGCTTCGGATTCCGAGCCGGGCAGCATGCCGATTTTGTCTTCACCCACCCGCGCACCGAAAGTGAAAGTGACAATTCCCGCACCTTTTCACTCGCAAGTTCGCCGCATGACAAAGGGCCCGTCATGATCGCGATGCGCATGAGAAAGACCGCCTTTAAGAGTGCGCTGAAGTCTGCTGCTCTTGGCACGAAGTTCATCGTGAGCCGTCCCAGGGGGTCATTCACGCTTCATAAAGATATCACCCGGCCTGCGGTGTTTTTGGCGGGTGGCATCGGGATTGCACCCATTCGCAGCATCCTACAGCAAGCCACCCAGGAACGTCTGCCACACAAATTGTACTTGTTCTATTCGAACCGGGAGGCGGACGACGCGGCGTTCATCGAAGAATTCGAAAGCTTGGCCGCGCAAAATCAAAATTTCACTTTCGTTCCAACGGTCACGGGACATAGAACCATCGCTTGGCCCTATGAAAAGGGGCACATCAATCGTGAGATGCTCACGCGTTATCTCTTCGGGCTCAAAGGACCCATCTACTACATTGCGGGCCCGTCTGGAATGGTTACTGCGATGACCGACCTGCTGAATGCCTCGGGCGTCAGCGAGGACGATATGAGGACAGAAGAATTCGGAGACTACAAGCTGCAACAAAATCCCGTGCAAAATGATTCAGGAACCGGGATTAATCGTTCCGATTCAGCCTTATGACGCCTGGCACGATGGAGATCTTGTGAAGAGAAGTTTGATTGCGACTCGTGTCTCCATTTATTTCTTGTCATCAGAAGCTCTGGTTCAACGAGGGAAGCCGATACGGCGCACAAGGTCTTCAAAGCGAGGGTCTGAGCGTATAGGATCGAAGCCCGGCCGCAGCAGGACGCCAGGATTAAATCGCTCTTCATATCCTTTTTCGAGCCAATTCATCGCTTGATCCGTATCCCCGAGAGCTGCGTAGATCACGGAAATCTCCGCGGCATACGAAGAGCTTGGGCTTGAGCGCTTCTTCAGATCGCTCAGCAGTTTTTGCGCTTCGCTCCTCTTACCGGTTGCGACATAGGCGCGAGCAAGATTAGCTATGCTCGTCGGGCTGCCACCGGAAAGCTGGACCGCTTTCTGCAGTTCTGCGACCGCTTCCTCGTTCATGTGTTTTGCTAGATATGCCTGGGCGAGTTGAATATGCGCGAGAGCAAAATTAGAATCCATTTCGATCGTCTTGCGACTCTGTTGTATCGATTGATCATAAGAATGCGCAAGGACAAGAAGCTCTGCCAAATCGGCGTTAATGATGAGAGACAGCGGATCCAAGCTTTCCGCTTTTCTCATCTCCGGGATAGCTTCGTCATACCGGCCTAATAGACTCAAATGCCAGGCGTACCAATGGTGAGCAGTGGCGTAGCCCGGATTCAGTTCAATGGCCCGCCGGAATTCCTTACCGGCAGAATCGAAATCCCAATCGAAGCCATCCAAGCAGAATGCAAGGGAGTTGTGGGCTTCGCCGAGCGCGCTGTCCAATTCCAAAGCCTTGGTCGCCACAGCCTTCGCTTTTGGTAATGCCTCCTTGGGAGTCATTACCGCATACTGCCAGTCTCCCAACAAAGCATACGTGTCGGCCAAGCCAGAATAAGCTTGGGCGTAGTTCGGGTCCTCGTCGATTGCCTGATGGAAGTAGGCTAGGGCAACTTTTAAACCATCCACCGTGCGCTTGTTCCAAAAGTAGCGCCCTTTGAGATAGGACTCGTAAGCTTGCGGGTTAACAATCCTTACCGTTTTCAGGGCAGCTTGTTCCTGCGGATTTAAATTGATCCGAATTTGGTTGGCAATGGCTCTAGCCACCTGGTTTTGGAGCGCCAAGGTATCTCGCAACTCACCCTCATAGCTCTGGGACCACAAGTGCTTGTCAGTAGAGGCTTCGATCAACTGCGCCGTGATGCGCACCTGATCGCCTGAACGAAGCACGGTTCCTTCGACCACGGCGTCCACGTTCAGCTCTCGAGCAATCTGCGGCAGGGGTTTGCGCGCGTGTTTGTACGTCATCACTGAGGTTCGCGAGATCACACGCAAAGCGCTGATCTGGCCGAGGTCCGAAATCAACTCGTCGGTCATTCCATCGGCGAAGTAATCCTGAGACGCATCGCTCGAGAGGCTTTCGAGCGGAAGGACAGCCAAGGAGCGAATGGCTGAGGACGGGCGGTTCCAAGAATGAATCTTCCAGACGGCAAGAGAGGCCACCAGTAGAAGCAGCGCGAAAGCTGACATCTTCCACATGAGTGACGGCAGAAGATGTTTGGGAATTCCGGGTTTGCCCGCGAGATCCGGGCGATCACCAGCTTCTGCCACGGGATGTGGCAGAGTGGCGAGTTCCGGGCTGCGAACAGGGGCTTCCGCGTCAACTTTGACATCCGCGAGGAAGCGGTAGCCGCGCCGAGCAACGGTTTCCACAAAGCGGGGACTCTCGGCGGAGTCTCCGAGGGCCTCACGGATTTTACTGACCGCTTTGTTGAGCCCGTGGTCGAAATCCACAAAAGTGTCCGCGGGCCAGAGTTTTTTCTGAAGTTCCTCGCGGGTTACGACCTCGCCGGGGTGCTCAAGCAGCATCGTCAGAATTTGGAAGGGCTGTTCCTGAAGGCGAACTCGTAACCCGTGCTTGCGCAATTCGCCTGCGCGAAGATCCAACTCGAAAACCCCGAATCGGAGCCGTGCGTGGAGATGAAGGTCTTCTTGCACAAACAGGTGAATGCCCAGCGAAAGTGAGTGTACCACTTGGCAGACTCTGCGTGAACCAAAGATGGGGACATCTTCTCGTAAGTCTTTTGTAGAGTGACGTTTACCAAGGGACCCCCATTTCAGCGGGAAAGAACTGCCCGTCCATTGAACCGATCTCAGCGCCGAATCATAGTGAGGCCGTCAAGCGAAGAACTAGCGCGCGCGGCACCGTCGCGGGGAGGCCTCCATGTTCGAGCAGAAACAGCTTCCGAGTTTTGAGCACGCTGTCTTGCCGCATCTTGACGCGGCCTACAACCTCGCGCGCTGGCTGATGCGCAATGAGCAGGACGCCCAGGATGTCGCCCAGGAAGCCTACTTACGCGCTTTCCGATTCTTTCCGGGGTTCCGTGGCGGCGATGCGCGTTCATGGCTCATGAAAATTGTCAGAAATACTTGCTACAGCTGGTTGCATGCAAACCGCCCACTGCAAGAGGCCACGGAATTCGACGAGAACCTTTTCTCTGGTGATTCTTGCGCTCTCAATCCAGAAGAAGCCGTGCTGCAAAACGACAGCAACACTCTAGTGCGAAAAGCGATGGAGAAGCTCCCACCAACTTATCGGGAAGTACTCATTCTTCGCGAACTCGAGGGGATGTCTTACAAAGAGATCGCGGATATCACCGGCATGCCCGCAGGCACCGTAATGTCGAGCTTATCGCGCGCTCGGGGCCGACTCCGTCAAATTCTGACAGGCCGCATGAGTGGAGATACGGCGCCAAGTTCACGGCGAATAGCCGCTGTGAATATATGATGCGTAAATCTTAATGCAAACGGGCATGAATACTGGAAAGGCCAAAGACTGACGGAGACGTTCTCCAGGTGATTTCTCTGCGCAAGTCCGCCGAGAGAATCGGTCATAAGTTGGCGACCGAAATACTCGCAATTTTATTCCCGCCGCAAAAACTGCCCCGCTTCGGGGAATTATCCGAGAGCGTACTTGGTCTTACACGCTGAAGACAATGAAATGTCTCGCAATTCAAAACCGCATCAAACAAGGAGATTAGAAATGATCTGGGCTCGACATTTGAAATTATTTACGAAGGTAGGCGTGGCTGCTCTTGCACTGGGCGCTTTGGCGACAAACGGGAACGCGCAGAATGCATACAAAGGTAAGTTCACGCTGCCATTTGAGACTCACTGGGGAGGCGCCACACTGCCAGCAGGCGATTACACTTTTGCTCTGCCATCCACGGGCTCCCCATACACACTTTACATCCGAGGAGAAAAAGTCAACGCCATCATCATGGCCACTGCCACCGACGACAGAGGCGTTTCAGGCCACGCACAATTGAATCTAGTGGACATCGCAAATGTGCAGACCGTCGAAACTTTCGATGCGCCGGAGCTTGGAGTGACTTTTGTCTACTCGACGCCCGCACAAAAGCACATGGGACGCAAGGAAGCTCATCAAAAGAGTATGCCGCAGACCGCACCTGCGACACAGTCCAGTGAGAACAGGACTTCCATCGCGGTTCACGCTGCGGGTCGCTAAGGAAAGAAGTCATGCAAGCT
>Ga0210409_10007987_pt1 | contig 10831 bp, 4 predicted proteins | sample IncBWH17MmetaG_FD_161649 | JGI IMG/M metagenome (GOLD analysis project Ga0210409, IMG submission 161649) | Forest soil microbial communities from Barre Woods Harvard Forest LTER site, Petersham, Massachusetts, United States - Inc-BW-H-17-M | ecosystem: Environmental > Terrestrial > Soil >...
TGCCCGTAAAGTTCCTGCTCTTCCCGACCATAAGCACTATGCAATTTCACATCTGTACGCGGCGCAGGCGCTCGCCGGAAGAGGTAAGGACGATGAAATTGCAAAGGAATATACGGAGTATTTGAAGGAAGCGCCGGATTCTATCCTGGCGCCGCGGGTAAAAGATGCATTGGCACAGCTGAGGCCCAAATGAGGAAGGGAAGGCTCTCAGACTGCATTTTGACCTCTTCACATCTCATTCCCAGCTGCGTCTCCACATGCCATATGGCGAGTTCCGCGTTTGGTTTGTGTTCCCCCAAAATCCGGCATTCGCTCCACACTGTCACCACATAAGGGTCGATGAGTGATATGGCGATATTACGCCGACCATCGCACATTCCAATCGCCGCAGGGCGCACAATCCCCTCTTCAGATCATCGAATGGCCTTGGGGAGGGAGATTGTGTCCGAGAACCCTTATCGTTTTGTGATGGCTGAGATTATTAAAGCATATCCAGGTTTTCTGATCAGCACACGTCATCATCTTGCATACCGATTTGGGGATGGCGTGGTCCTAGTCGGGGTGCTGCTGGACCTGTCGGGATTGGAAAAGGGTGCTTTCTACCTGACCGCTTTTGCGCAACCAAGGTATGTCCCATGTGATCACCTGTTTTTGACCTATGGTGATCGCTTGGCAAAAGGGAAACGCTGGAAGATTAACCCCGACAATCAGGACGCAATCGTTGAGCAGATGCTGGATGCGATTCAAAGAGATGGCCTGCCATTGTTGGGGCGCTTTGATACCGTTCAGAAATTGGCCGCTGTAGCGCAGGCCCCGCGAAACACGCGTGAAAGCCCTTTTGGATGGAGCGAAAGAGACCCGAATGTCATCGAAGCCCGTGCATATTCATGGACCCTCTTAGGAAAAGAAGAGAATACTAGAAGAGACCTGTACTATCTGACCCAACACTATGTTCCTCAATATGATTGGGAGAAGGAGTTGCAATCGCGAAGCGGAATAATTCTTGGTGCACTCGACATCGGCCTAGAAAAGGCGCAAGGGCTTCTTCGAGAGTGGGCACGCGAGACCATTCATAAACTTGGGTTGTCCGCTGAATCGTGGGCCTCTCAATCGCTCATTCATTGGACAACTGAGTGTAGGCACAAGAAGCGAGACGGTGAGCGATGCGGAGCGCCCGCCCTAACTGGGCACACCCGCTGCGCAATGCATACAGAACCCGGCAGAGAGGCAGCAGAGGTGGCCGCCGCGAGCAACTTACGTGTCGGGCCGATCAGAGAGAGTCTGCGGCGCCTAACCGTGGCTGGATCTGCGCGAACTGCTGGCGGAATCGCGTCTTAAGTTGTCCGGTTCTGGCCCGCTATGCCGGCGGCGCCCGATGGGTTTGACACGCGGCGGTATACTTAATGTTTTGTCAAACGTCAATCGTGACGGCATCCATTCCTGTTTTTTCAACCGCGTAGAACCGCTCCGCGTTGGTGTAGTCTCTCGCTGTTCTGGATTCGTAATTCTTCAATCCTTCTTCGAACGCTAACAGCAAAATTGTGCTTTGCTGTGCGACACCATTTCTTATGCCACAACCAACTTAACCATCACACCTGTCAAACCGCTGGTTTTTGTGCCAGCATTTCGACGCGGCAACTGCATCCACGCGGCAGTTGTCAGCTGCAATCAGGCCCAGCCCTCCATGCTGTCGGCTTGTTACGCCGAGCCAGGAAGCGTCGGGCCCAGTTGTTCTTGCCGCGCAAGACATTCAGAGGTGAGTCATGCGTCGTTCCGTGTCGATCGTCATCGCCGTCGAAGTCATGTTCTGTGTTTTGTTCGGATTTAGCCTTCCGGCCGAGGCTGCACCGGTGATCTCGACTCTGTCCCAGGGGTCGGGGGTAACGGGCACGCAGGTGACGCTCACGGGCACGGGCTTTGGGACGATGCAGGGCACGAGCACGGTGAAGTTCGGGGACTGGATGGGAGCAGTGTCGCCCGTCAATGCGCAGATCATAAGCTGGAGCAGCGGGTCGATCGTGGCTGTTGTTCCCACATTCAGTACCGGGATCTCGTATTTTCAAGTTGTCGTCAGTGGTTCGTCGAGCAACAAGGCACAGTTCTCGGTGACGAATCCGTTGACGTACAGCTTGATGCCCTCGCAGGCGGCTGTGGGAGCGTCTGTCACGATCTGGGGAACGAACTTGGGCTCCACGCAGGGGGCGAGCACCGTAGCCTTCGGCAGCAAGTCGGCGCAGATCACGAGTTGGAGTCCTTACTCGATCATAGCGGTCGTGCCCTCGGGAGTAAGCGGAAACGCGAGCGTGAAGGTGACGGTTGCAGGAATCGCAAGCAATACTCAGACTTTTGCGGTCAGCTCCAATCCGTTCATCAGTTTGCTGTCGACCAACTCAGCACCAGTCGGGGAGGAGATCACCATCAATGGGTCGAACTTTGGTTCGTCACAAGGTTCCAGCACGATTAGCTTCAACGGAACCGCAGCGATCGCGACAACGTGGAGTCCAACCGTCATAACAGCAGCGGTGCCGACAGGCGCGACCACGGGAAATGTCGTAGTTACAGTCAATAGCGTGACGAGCAATGGGGTAGCCTTTATGGTACCTCCGTTGCTGCAAACTCCTGGCGTCGGATTCGTGCAAGGTAACTATTCCCTTATTCCGCAGATATCATCCCCGAACGCGCAGTGCTATCAGGATTCCAGCGGATTTCTGGATTCCTATTTCGAGTTTGCTTTTCCGCAAGAGCAAACGGCCGGCGACTTGAATGTTGTCATCATTTCCTGGCACGACACGAACGCAGATCTGCAAGTCGTGGGAGATAGCCTGAACAATCAATACACGCTCGTTGCAGGGTCTTCGCAATCCGGGAACGGCCAACAGAAGATCTGGTTTGCGCCCAACATCTTGAGCGGCGAGAACATCATGGAGGTTGTCCTCTCATCTACGCACGGCTGCGTTGCCGCACCAGAGGTTCGAATCGCGGAGTATCGAGGACTCTCCACGGCATCTGGATTCGGCGCGATGGATGTCAGCGCAAGCAAGAATTCCTCGGGTTCTACGTCTTGCGACAGCGGCTTTGCGACGACGACCAACCAAAACGACGTTTTGATCGGCGCGAACCTGGCCAACAAGCCGACCTCCGCAGCGGGAGCGAACTACAACAGTCGGCTATTTCTGACGCCAAGCGGCGATCTTTTGGAAGACCAGGTCGTAACCGCCATCGGCAGCTATGACGCGTCTGCTACCTTGTCGGCTTCGGGCAATTGTCTGACGCAGATGATTGCTTTCAAGGAGGCAACCAATCAGGCTCCCGTTGCTGACGCTGGGCCGAATCAGACGATCACCCTGCCGACCAACACGGTCACGCTCAGCGGGACTGTCACGGATGACGGCTTGCCGAACAACACGCTTACGATCTCCTGGACCAAAGTGAGCGGGCCCGGGACCGTTACATTCAGCAATCCGTCCAGCACTACCACCCAAGCCACGTTCTCTGCAGCCGGCGTTTACGTGTTGCAGCTGTCAGGAAGTGATTCAGAGCTGAGCGGAACGTCCAATTTGACCGTAACGGTCAACGCGGTTACTTCGACTGTTGTTCTGGGTCCGACGATGGCTGGTCCCGACGTAGTCGGTGCGGGGCAGATGATGACGGCGACTGTGACCAGCGGGGGCGCTCCTTTGAGCGGAGCCTCGGTGCAATTCACAGTCACTGGAGCGAATACTGCGAGCGGGAATGCGACGACAAACGCATCTGGAATTGCAACGTTTACTTATACCGGCGCCAATCAGGGCACGGACAGCGTGCAAGCAACCTCGAATGGCGCGGCCTCAAACACCGCGAGCGTCAGCTGGATCGTACCCATCCAGAACGTATCCACGACCTCTGCCCTGGGCCGCTTCTACACTGAGGATTCAAGCGCCTGCGGCACCGGAATCTTTGATACGCTTCCCAGCGCCGTTCCTGTATTCACGCAGGAATTTCCGACTATCGATTTCAACCCTCCCGCGGGCACGATTCCGGGGAATACGTCCAACGTGAACGTCAACACGCGTCCCTTCACCGACATCACTACCGATCAGAACGGAAATTTCACGGGCACGATTGTTGCGCAGGGCAACGGAATGCAGGCAGGAGTCGGTGTTCTCGGCTGTTTCCAGGCGGTGTTTACCGGGTCCTTCACGATCAAGAGCGCGGGCAACGTCAGCATCAATCTGTTCAGCGATGATGGGTTCATCCTTGGGATTAACGGCGGCGCCACGCATGTGAGTGGAGCGATGGTGAATGTTCCCACAGGTGGCGTGACCCCATTCCAGCAATACACGGTCGTGGGATCTTACAACCAGGGAACGGCTCCAGTCGGAAACGTGGAGGTCATCAATTTCCCAGCCCCAGGAACGTATCAATATGAACTGGACTACACGGAATGCTGCAGTGGCCAGTTGGTATTGACAATGGCCGTGGGCGCGACCAACAGCACAGGTGCGGCTCCGACCGGAGCTTTGTCGATAACGCCCACTAACCCTGCGTCCATTCTAACCGGACAAGTGGAAACGCTGACCGTGCAGGCAACGGATGGATCGGGAGCGCCAGTAGCAAATCTGGGAATTGCGGGGATTATCGGTGGCGCGAACCCACAATTCCTGACCGCGACGACCAACTCTGCAGGACAGGCCAAGCTGCAATATGTTGGCAACAACGGTGGAACGGATACGGTGCAGGCGGTGGCAAACATCACTAATATGTCCACGTTCTCAAACACCGTGAGTGTGCCGTGGACGCTCGCATCCGGCGGAGGCGGCACGAACCAGCAAGGTTGGCTGACCATCCCCAACACGACCGTGCAGGGTATCGAACCGATCAGCCTCATCTCAGGAATCACACTGGCATCGGGAACACTCGAATACTGGCCTCTTTCAAATCAGACTGCCGTTACAGTGCTCAATGCAAACACGACGGGAAGTGGCCAGATCGGGTCCTTCGATGGCACGATTCTCCCCAGTGGAGGCTATGTAATTCAGTTGAATGCTACGACGACGGCCGGAGTGTCCTCGGTGAGCTTGCTTCCCGTGGTCGTGACGGGGCAGTTAAAGCCAGGTCGAGTCGTTGAATCGGTGACTGACTTGAAAGTACCGCTGGCTGGAATTCCGATCAATATTACTCGAACGTACGACAGTCTGGGCCGGTTCACGACCGGAGATTTCGGTGATGGCTGGTCACTGGCTACCAATGTCAATCTCACGATCGATGCCTTCAACAACGTCACGTTTACCTTCAATCAAGAGAACGTGACGTTCAATTTCGCTCCCCAATCCTCGTCGATATTCTTTCCCTGGTTGCTCTCGCCGGTCTATGTTCCCGCCCCAGGAAACCACGGAACCCTGACTTCCAACGGCTGCAATCAGCTGATTCAGGTTCAATCTCAGGTCGTGTGCTTCCCCAGCACCACGCCTTATCAGCCGACTGTATTTACGTACACCGACCCCGCAGGACGCGCGTACACGATGGCCGCGAGCGGCCAACTGCAGAGAATTAAAGATCTCAAAGGCAATACCCTGACGTTTGCGTCGACTGGTATATCGAGCAGTGTCGGAGGGCTTGTCATTCCATTCGTGCGCGACAGCCAGAACCGAATCACGCAGATCACCGACCTGAACGGAAATCAGTACATTTACAGCTACGACTCGCCGTGCGGGTCTGGAAATCTTTGCTCGGTAACATTCCCCGGCATCGCCACGCCCGCAACGTATACGTACACGCCCGATCACAATATCGCCACTCAGGTTGATCCCAACGGCAACACTACGGCTTCCACCTATTACGTGACAAACGACTACAAGAATGGCCGCCTGGAAAGCGTTACTGGCCCGACCGTAACAGGCGCCAATGGAAGTCCGACGCAGTACGTGACGCAATATAACTACAACCTGTGCTTCGGTTGCGGAATTCTTCCGACTAACGACATTCAGACCACTGTGACGAATCCGGACGGCGGGGCCGTCACGACGAACTACGATACTTTCGGCAAGCCGCTGAACATCACGGATGGAATGGGCGACGTGACTACTTACGTCTACGATGCGAACGAGAACGCGATCAGCATTGCAGATCCGATGAATGCGGTCACGAAGTACACCTACGATTCGAACGGCTTCGTCACATCCGTGACGGACCCACTCCTTCACCAGGCGACTCAGACGAGCAATCAATTCGGTGAATTCCTGACTAGGACCGATGCCACAAACACGAATACGCTGACTGCAACGTACGATGCCAACTTCAATTTGTTGCAGATCACCGACCTTGAGAACGGACCGAACAGTCAGGTCGTCTCGCGGACCTACGACTCCCAGGGGGACGTTCTGACAAACACGGATGCGAATGGAAAGACCGCACAATACCAGTACGATCCCAAAGGCAATATCATCCAGGTTACCGATCCTCTGAACGAAGTAGTCCACATCTCCTACGATCCGATGGATCGTGTAATCAGCCAGACCGACCCTCGCGGCAACACGACGCAGTTGACGTACGACGCATTGGGAAACCTCAAAACGAAAACCGACCCATTGAAGAACGTCACAAGCTATACCTACGACGGCAATGGAAACAAAACCTCGGAAACCGATGCACTCCAGCGCACCACGAATTACCAGTACGACAATCTCAACCGTTTGATTCAGATCACGTATCCCACCACTCCCGCCACAACGCGGCAGTTCATTTATGACTTCCGGAACAACAAGATCAGTGAGACAGATCAATCCGGTCACGTGACCAAACATTCCTACGACCTGGCCGGCCGGCTGACCAGCACTACCTATGCGTCTGGAACACCCGACGCTGCCACGGTTTTCTACGGTTACGACCGCGACGGCAGGGAGACAAGCGACCAGGATGAACGGGGGAACAAAACTACATTTACCTACGACGCAGCCGGAAGGTTGACGAACGTACAGGACGCGACAACGAATCCTCCGACCAACTACGGGTACGACGCAGACAATCGACGTACCAGCGTGCAAGATCCCAACGGCAATACGATTTCGTATGGGTATTATCCGAGGAGTTGGCTCAAGACCATTACGTATCCGGCTACGTCAACGCAGCCTGCCACCACAACCCAGTACGCCTATGACGGGATGGGACGTGTACTCACCACCACCGACCAGGCGGGAAACGTCGTCACGGATGGCTACGATGCGGTCGGCCGGTTGACCTTGGTAATGGATCCGCTGACGAAGTCGACCCTTTACTCCTACGACCTGAGCAGCAACCTTCAGTCTCAGCAGGATGCTGACGGTCGCATCACTACTTATCAGTACGATCCGCTAAATCGCATGGCGACTCGCATCCTGCCTCTGAACTCGCTCGCAGAGATCTCCACTTACGATCCAGTAGGCAATCTGGCGAGCAAGCGGGACTTCAATGCGAAGACGACGACCTATAGCTACGATGGCGTGAACCGCCTGCTGCAAAGAATTCCAGACTCGTCGCTGAATCAGCCAACCATTACGTTCACCTACACTCCCACGGGAAAGCGTGCATCGATGGCGGACGCGAGTGGGACGACCAGCTACACGTCCTATGACAACCGCGATCGCCTCAAGACGAAGGTCACGCCCGAGGGCACGCTGAACTACACGTATGACGCCCACGGAAATGTCCTGACAATTGCGTCGTCCAACGCAAACGGAGCCTCGGCTACGTATACATATGACGTCCTCAACCGTGTGGCGACAGTCAAGGATAACCGTTTGGCCGCTCAAGGAGGGTCCAGCACCCCCACCAGCTACATATACGATCCGGCCTCGAACCTGGTGGGTTCCGCGTATCCCAATGCGATGCAGATCGGCAACGGCTTCGACACGCTGAATCGTCTGACGCAAACCTGCGTAGCAACCAGCACGCCAGCATGCTCAGCGAGCCAGCCACTGGCGAGTTTCGCCTACACTTGGGGGCCTGCCGGAAATCGGAATGGCGTTACTGAGGCGACTGGGCGCGCAGTAAGCTACGCCTACGACGCCGACTTCAGGCTGAAGTCCGAAACAATCACGGGCGACCCTAAAGGCAACAATGGCTCCGAGACCTACACCTACGATGCGGTAGGCAACCGGCTCACGTTGAACTCGACGATTCCATCATTGCCCGGCTCGATGACGTACGCTTACAACGCGAATGACGAGCTCTCTACCGACACCTACGACAACAACGGCAACACGCTAATCTCTCTCGGAGTCACGAGTACGTACGATTTCGAGAATCGGATGCTCACACACGGAGGCGTCAGTAACATCTACGACGGCGATGGCAACCGCGTGAGCGAGACAAGCGGAGCTGTAACGACGCAGTACCTCGTGGACACGCTTAATCCGACGGGCTATGCCCAGGTGATGGATGAACTGGTGAATGGTTCCGTGACGCGAACATATGCATATGGTCTGTCGCGGATCAGTGAGGATCAACTGGTGGGCAGCACTTGGACGCCGAGCTTTTACGGAAACGACGGCCACAGTAACGTGCGTTTCCTTGCCAGTTCCGCAGCAAACATAACCGATACCTATCAGTTCGACGCATTCGGAGTGCAGATCGCCACCACGGGAGCCACGCCGAATCCGTATCTCTATAGCGGCGAGCGGTTCGACAGCAACCTGAATCTCTACCACCTGCGAGCGCGCTACTACAACACGCTCACGGGCCGATTCGAGACCATGGATTCTTACCCCGGGAACGTCTTCGAGCCCGCTACGCTACATAAGTACATCTATACCCGTGGCAATCCTGTCAACCGGCTGGATCCTTCCGGGCAAGCTGATGTCGAGGAATACGACGAGCTACTTGCGGAGACCTTTGAGACTTTCCATCGAGAGAAAGGGTTATTACACGCGACTGAGTTTGGGCAATGCATAAATGGACTCCTCGCTGGGATTGCTGCGGTGCAGGGGGGGACCGCTCCGGGGAGTCCAGACGTAGCGAATAGCTATTTCGAATGCCTTATCGACGCAGAACGGGGACTCATTGCCTGGCCATAGCCCGAAGCTACTGCGCAGGTCCGAAGGATGGAAGAGTGCCGGAGCCGGGCAATGCATGCATCGAACGAAAGCTGCTAGGGGTCTATGAGTGAAATGGCGATGTTACGCCAACATTGCCCCGTGTGCGACAAACAGGCACGTGCTCATGCCGCATCGTCGAATGAGAGGGAAGATGACAGCTTTCGGTAAGCGTCAGTCTGCTGCCGAAGGGTTGCGGCCACTTGCTCTGCGGTGCCAACGGCGTCTGCACCTGCAATGAAGCGTCGTGGCGGGTTTTCCTGACCCGAGATCCGAACCAATGCCAGCGCAAGTTTGGCGGGATCTCCGGACTGCTGGCCGTTGTAGCTTTTCCAAAATTCCATTTGCTTCGCTCTGCGCTCGTTGTAATCCTCAATGGTTCGCTCTGCGAAATTTGTAGATTCTTCGGTGAGAAGCTCAGTGCGGAAGAAGCCCGGATTGACAGTGATCGCGTTGATGCCAAACGGTTCGACCTCAGGCTGCATCGACTGCATCCAGCCCTCTAAGCCGAACTTCGATGCGGCGTAGGCGGTGCCGAACTCAAAACCGATCAGTCCTGCGGTCGATGAGATCGTGATTATGAGTCCTGAACCCTGCTTGCGCATAATCGGCAGAACGGCGCGGGTTACGTTCATCGGGCCGACCAGACTGGTCGACAACTGCCGCTCGATTTGCTCCGGCGACAATTCCTCAAAGAATCCTGCATAAAAGTTTGCGGCATTATTGACCAGCACATCGATGCGGCCGAACTGGTCAACGGACGCCGTAACGGCGGACTCTGCGTCGGCCGGTTTGGTGATGTCCAATTTTGCGATCAGCAGTTCGGGAGATTTTCCAAGGGCCTTGGCCACTTTGTCAGTATTGCGGCCCGTCGCAACGACTCGATGGCCGCCAGCCAAAGCCGCCTTGGCGATGTCCGTGCCTAAGCCACGGCCTGCGCCAGTAATAAGCCAGACTTTATTGGTGGCCATGTGGTTCCCTCCGTATCGGTAGCTGGTTAGTTTGCGTCAGTCTATTTCAACAATGGTTCGCGGAACAACCTGCGATCACATTCGGTCCGATCATCAACTTCTGATTTGCTCTCTAAGCGACCGTCAGATGACGAAACCAGATGGGATGAGAAGGCCGGTCAGTGAGGAATTCTCGCGTGGCTTTAGTAGCACAAAGTCGACGAAACCCTGATGCACGTCGAGTTTGTCTTCGTCTAATGGGCGCGGACCTCCGGTTCGCCCGTCTTCGAGTGAGCTGTTGAGTTCTCCGAAAAATCGAAATCGCTGTCCCGCGTGGACGTCGACGTGAAACAAATAGCGCTGGAGAAGATACCCGTGCGGGTCATCAGGGCCGAGCCCAAAATTCGTATTGTGAAAGCGCTCGTAGGTCTCGCGGAACTCACCGCCGAGCGACAGGAAAACGTTTCCATCCTCATTAAGCGGGATGAATTTGATCGGATCCCAAAAATCGTCGCGTTTCGCCGGATCGGACAGCAAACTCCAATCCTCTTCATAACGAGGAAGAAGATATAAAGGGCGCGGAAGCGAAGCTGGTTTTTCTTGTCCTACCATTCGATTCGCCCCAGCAATGACCACAAGCAATACCAGCGTCTGCGAGATCCTGAACACTGTTTGCCCGTTACGAAAAGCTCACGAGCGCGCGAAAACGTCTCTTGTCAATCTTTAGCGCGCGAATCCTCGATTCAAGAGTCGAACGCGGAATCCCGAGGCGGGCCGCCGCTCCTGAGGGCCCGAATACGCGGCCGTGGCTTGCGCGCAGCGCATCCTCGACGC
>Ga0210409_10007988_pt1 | contig 10831 bp, 7 predicted proteins | sample IncBWH17MmetaG_FD_161649 | JGI IMG/M metagenome (GOLD analysis project Ga0210409, IMG submission 161649) | Forest soil microbial communities from Barre Woods Harvard Forest LTER site, Petersham, Massachusetts, United States - Inc-BW-H-17-M | ecosystem: Environmental > Terrestrial > Soil >...
CAGCGGTCGTAGTAACGGCTAGTTGTTGTGGTTCGTTAAGTCCGGCTAATAGATTTGATTGTTCCAACATCATCACTCTCCATGAAAAATAGTAAAAAGGCGAGATTCGGGTCTCAATAGTGTTTTAATAACAATGCAAATAAAGTGGCGTTGCTATTGTATCATACACCAGTAAGAAGATACATCTAAAAAAGAGTCGTTTCATCGAGCAAGCGTGCGAGTTTACATAACCCTTTTCAATGTGATATACTCAGAAACCGGAGGAGCGAATGGACGATCTGAGTGTCTTTACAGGAAATGCAAACCGCCCACTGGCGGCTTCTATCTGTAAACATCTGCGCATGCCGTTGGGAGACGCAGATGTTTTTCAATTTAGCAACGAAAATATTTTTGTAAAGATCAATGATAATGTGCGCGGACGCGATGTATTTATTATTCAGCCTTTCTGCGTCCCAGTCAACCGCTCCATCATGGAATTGCTTATCATCATAGATGCTCTCAAACGTGCTTCCGCTGCCAGGATCACAGCCGTCATCCCATACTATGCATATGGTCGCACTGACAAAAAAGATCAACCGCGTGTACCTATTACTGCCCGTTTGATCGCAGATTGCATTACTGTGGCCGGAGCTCATAGAGTACTAACGATGGATATGCATGCTGGTCAGATCCAGGGTTTTTTCAATATACCTGTAGATGAACTGACGGCGGAGATTCTGCTGGCGCGTTATTTTATTGAGAAAAAGCATAAAAATTATACAGTAGTTTCTGCCGATGAAGGTTTCGCAAAAAAGGCTCGTAAGCTGGCTGATCGTCTTAACGCACCGCTTGCCATAGTTGAGAAGCGGCGGCATGGAAATAAGAGTGTTGCAGAAGCGATGGGGATTATTGGTTCTGTTGAGGGGAAAGATGCCCTGATTGTGGATGATGAAATCGATACTGCTGGCTCGCTTACACAAGCTGTGCGCGTTGTACATGAGCATGGTGCACGCGATATCTATTGCTGCGCTACTCATGGTATCTTCTCAGGTCCTGCTATTGATCGCCTTAAAAGCGCATCTATCAAAGAAATTGTTATCACTGATTCTATTCCTCTCTCGGATCAGAAACGTCTGCCGAACATGACTGTGTTATCGATTGCTGAGTTGTTCGCGGGTGCGATTAGCCGTATTCATGATGGGCGCTCTGTGACAGAGTTGTTTTGGTAGTAACCTCGACTCCGTATTTATGCTATAATACTCCCGCACTTAAAAAGCCAGATTAGCACAAGGCACCCTACGGGGTGCCCCATTTATGGGAAAGGGTAGAGGGGCAAATATGAATCCACTAGTTGCCATTGTTGGCCGACCGAATGTCGGAAAATCCACATTTTTTAATCGCATGCTTGGCGAACGGGTTGCCATCGTTGCAGATATGCCGGGCACGACCCGTGATCGGATCTATGGAGATACCGATTGGAATGGTCGTGAATTTACGCTTATTGATACAGGTGGTCTTGAATTAGGTTCAGAGATTCCCGTTGGACAGATCGGACTTGATGGGCAGCCGGGCGATATTATGAAGCGGGTCCAGGCACAGGCCCAGTTAGCCATCGAAGAAGCCGACGTAATTGTCTTTATGGTGGATGCTCAAGCAGGTATCACTGCTGCTGATGAAGAAGTGGCTGATTTGCTGCGTCGAACCCAAAAACCTGTAGTCCTGGCCGCGAACAAGGCTGATAACGCTAAGCTGCGCCAGGATGCCGTCGAGTTTTATACGCTGGGCATTGGCGAACCGATTACACTCTCCTCCACTCAAGGTACTGGAACGGGTGATTTGCTTGATCTCATAGTAGATGCGCTTCCTCCAGAGGAAGAGCGGTCTGAAGACGAAGAGGACGAAGAAATCACACGCATCGCTATTGTTGGTCGCCCGAATGTTGGCAAATCATCGTTGCTTAATGCCATCCTGGGCTTTCAACGCTCGATTGTCAGCGATGTGCCAGGAACGACACGAGATGCGATAGATACCGAGTTCGAGTATAAGGACAAAAAACTGGTACTGATCGATACCGCCGGCATACGCCGAAGGGGACGTGTCGGCCCTGGAGTCGAGAAATATAGTGTGCTGCGCGCGAGCCGTGCCATTGATCGAAGCGATGTGGCGTTGCTCTTGATCGATGCAAGCGAGGGATTGGCGGCCCAGGATACGCATATTGCTGGCGAGATTCAAGAGAAAGCGAAGGGTGTCGTGGTGATCGTCAACAAGTGGGATCTTGCTCAGGCGCAACGACGCGAAGAACGTGAGGGGATTTTTCCCAATCCCAATGATGAGATCGAAAGCGCAGAACGCTATCGCAAGATTATCGCGGAAGGTCTCAAATTTATTCCCTATGCTCCTATTGTTTTTGCTTCGGCGAAAACGGGCTACCATGTGCAATCATTGTTCGACATTGTATTAAACATCGCCGAAATGCGTTACCTGCGCGTTCCTACTTCTCGGCTAAACGAGGTTGTGCAGGAGGCAATTCGTCGCCATAACCCTACAATCTTTAAGGGGAAGGTGATGAAAATATACTACGCGACACAGACGCAGGTGAATCCACCAACGTTTGTCTTTTTCGTGAACGATCCGCAAGCGTTGCATTTCTCGTATGAGCGCTACCTCGAAAATCAATTACGGTATGCCTTCAGTTTCAAAGGAACAGGCATTCGTCTCCAATTTCGAGCGCGGCCAAGATCGGAAAAATAGGCGTCTACCCTTTAATAGAGTGAATAGTATTTACCCCTGCGGTGGTACTGCTGGCATAAGATGGTATTCCATCTTTAACGCAATAATACGGGTAGCCGCCTCGTCAACCCGTGCCTTGGAGAGCGTACCATTCTGTAAAGCCGCCTTAAATGCATTGATTGTTGCAAGCATCTGATCTGCTCCTGTGGGGCCGAGTATCATATCATTGCCGGCATTCAAGGACATTACTGCTGCCTGGTACATATTCCACTTTTGTGTGATACCTTGCATATAGAGGGCGTCGGTCAAGACGACTCCATCATAGCCAAACTGCTTGCGCAGAATATCGGTCATGAAGATATGCGACAGTTCCGCCGGGTAGACGGGATCAATCGCGGGCATCAACACATCGGTTGGCATAATCATACCCGGGTTGAGTAACCTGTCGGGCGACTGAATGAAGGCTTTGAAAGGTGCAAGTTCAACTGAGTAGATTTGCTCTCTTGTGCGATTTACTACAGGAAGAGTAGTGTGTGCATCGGGTGTCGCATCGCCCAACCCAGGATAATGTTTAATGCAAGCAACGACGCCATCTCCTTGTAACGCCTTCATATAAGCTCCGGCATATGTGACCACGGACTGAGGGTTGGTACCGAAGGTACGCGTTACCATGTCATAGCCGTTTACAAGGTTGACATCAACATCAGGGGCAAGATTTTCATTGATACCGAGTGATAATAAATCATGGGCGGCTTTATGCCCTTGTTGTGTTGCTACGTCCGGGTTACCTGTATTGTAAATGTCAGTAGCCGACATGCGGTAGCCGTAGATATGCGTTAAGCGATGCACATATGGTCCTCCCTCTTCATCGGTTGAAATGAGTAAAGGAATACTGGCATGTTGTTGCATCGTTGCAATATCGTGTTTGGTCTGATTAAAGCTCTGCATCTGGAATTCATACATGATGACACCACCAGCGTGCAGTTTGTTAATCATTGTATCGAGATCTGAAGAATAGCTGGTGTCCGCATATTCGACCATGATAAGCTGACCAAGTTCTTCGTCGAGTGTCAAATGTGAAACATACATACTTGCCAGCTGCTTGTACTTCATGTAGCCTGTAAGGTGCATGATGGCATTAATCTGATCTGCATTAAGTGGCGCTTTGACGAACGGTCCTGTTACACCAAGAGCTGGTGCTGAATGTGACGCAGAACCAGGTACATTAGCAAATAAATTAGGGCCAAGAATAGCACCCAACGCGACAAGTAGAGCGAGCATCAGCAGAAATAAAATGAATAATGTGCGCATGCGGTGTCGCTTTGGTGGGAACGATTGCATTGGAGCAATTACAGGTAGCGGTTGCGTAAGAACCTGAGCAGGCAATGTGAGTGAAGGAGACATCTGTGCAGTCGAGGTAGCTCGTTGGTACTGTGCTGCTGACATAGGGCGTGTAGGTGCGAACCATCCGGGGCCTTTTTGCTCTGGTAAAGCTGTTTGTTGGGGGTGAATCGAGTTGGTATTTATTGGCTGAGCAGTTGTCCACGAGGAATGAATTTCGATGGAATGTCCTGGTAGCTGGTCAGGTGGAGAGGGTCTTTGTGGTTGCCGATTTTGACTGGTCATACGTACTCCTCAGGATTGCTTTTTCAGTTTATTCCATTTATAAGGCATAGCATAAAGCTTTTAAGACATGGTATAGAGCGCCTGGCCAGGCCAATGTGTTGATGATGCAGTTTTGGATAATGATATTACAATATGCATTTTAGAAGTATAACGAATAAGTATGCTACTTTTACTCTTCTAACGTATCTGAAGCCGGGTTAGTTCCTGTTGTATTACCAATGGCCTCGACGGGTGCCTGGATGTCCTCGGTCGTCTTTTGTGATTTGGCGGATTGGCGAGGACGTCTTGGTTTTAAAATGACTGATGCATTAGACTGGCTTTGATCTTCGATTTGCTCCTCGGTCAAGAATTGGGGAGTCTCTTCGATTTGCTCCCCGGTCGAAAATGAGGGAGCCAGTTCGATTTGCTCCCCGGTCAAGAATTGGGGAGTCTCTTCGATTTCGACTATCGAACTTTGCAGAGTAGGAAGTGGTACCTCAGCGGGTTCTGGTGCAAATGGGGATGCGGGCTGAATGAAATGCTCCTCGGGCGACGTAGCCAGGATTGTTTCTTCATGGGTACTCAGCTGTTCTTGTGGCCAGGCTGCAGTTGTGGTAACAGGGCGTCGTCGACGAGCTGATGCACGAACATTTGGCACCACAGAGGCGGGTAGCAGAGCAAAATCAAAAACGACTTTGATAGCTCGACTGCGTGATTTTGCTGTGGCAGTAGAAAGCGCAACGCGGTAATTGGTGAGTGAGAAACGGTGGGTGATAAGCTTTTCGGGATGAAGTTGTTTGTTTTCAATCATCTCAGCAGCGATAGAGAAGGTAGAACGTTGTCCGCGTGAGCCAATTGGCCAGGCTTCCGTACCGTGAGCGAGAGTTCCGATGAGATCAATTTCCTGGTACCAGATGGGAGTGAGATCAAGTTGCATTGTATGCAGGCTGAGACCAGCCAACACAACTGTACCGCCAGCACGCGCCCAGCGTAATGAGTTATGAATCGTCTCCTTACTTCCAATGGTATCATAGATCACTTCGTAACCACCGAGCAGCATTTTGTTATTAAACATGCCAGTAAAGAGTTTCGCACCGGTTGCACGCTCGACTCCCTGATAGCTGTCTTGAGGATAGAGGATATGTGCTGCACCCATGCGAGTAGCCTGCTCAATCTGGAACGGGTAGCGAGCCATTACGCTCACTGTAGCGCTGGGAGCGAGGGCGCGAATAACTTGTAAGGTGAGCAGACCGATGGTGCCTGCACCTATAATGAGAACATGTTCACCGGGCTGTGGAAGACGGCGCAAAACAGCGTGAACAGCCACAGCGGAAGGTTCTAGCAATACAGCCTGTTCGTCACTCATTTCAGAAGAGATACGGAACAGTTGTTGTTCATGCACCAGCATTTCCTCACTCCAACCACCGCCAATTGGCTCAGGACCAGGAAGAAGGTTTTCACGCTCACACAAACTATAATTACCAGAAGCACATGATCGACAAACGGGCTGTGCTCCAGAAGTAATGCAATTGGGACCGCTTTGTAATATGACACGATCGCCAACATGAAGATGCTGTACTTCGTCACCTACTTCGATAACCTCACCCACAACCTCGTGTCCAGGATATGAATGTCTATGGGCAGGAAGAGCAGCGGGTGCGATACGAAAGTCCCCATCAACATAGATCATGTGCAGGTCGCTCCCACATACGCCCGCCAGGCGATTGCGCACGCGCACCCAATTTGCTGCGGGTAATGGTTGTCGAGGCAGATTCTGTACTTGTAAAGGCGCGAAAGAAGAAAAATATGCTCCGTGCCAGAGACGTCCTAATAATTGAGTGAGAATGACTCGTTTTGGGCTAAGCTCCAAGGTAGAAGTCCACATAGCTACAACCCTCCTCAGGCTGTTGTCATATTTAGTTTTTGTATGCTTTACGAAGTGTATCATGTGTAACAGGGTGGGTCAATGAAGCGGTAAGTAAGTCAGGGCGGAACCTGGAAATTACTCGTACTGAGATGACATTCAGGTAATCGGGGGGGTCTCACTCCTAATTGCCACTGCTTCTCCAACACCGTAATGGGTTTTATTGGAATAAATTCGCTTGTCAGAAGTGCGTCCATGCTCTATCATATGTAGGGCCGATACTTCGGCCTCTGTTGTGTTAATCCTCAAACGGGAAAGATAGACGATAAAATAGCATGGCGATTCCTACACAAAAGGCGGCAAGGCTGCAACATGCAGGGGTACAGTCTCTCCCGCCGAATAAATATCCTAAAGGTGGCCGTAAAACCCACCCTCATAAGCCATCGATTCAACAAAAGTACAGGAAACGTTTCTTTTATCTACTAAGACATCCAATTGATGGCATCTGGGGCTGGTTAAGTTCAGTACGCACAGCTATATTTCTGATTGCTTCTATCGCCGTAATCTGCTTCATTGGTATCTATTTTGTGCAAGGGCCAGGAGAAGTCCTTGGTGACCCCGTTGCTTATGCTGTCTGGGTGCAACAGAATGCTTTGCCTCGCTATGGTTCACTTACACCGATCTTTGATTGGCTGCGATTCTACACGATTTTCTCGAGCTGGTATTTCATACTGTTGCTAACAGTGCTCTCGCTCAGTATTATTGTAAGTACATTGAACCGTGCTCCAGGCATCTGGCATAATTTTAAATATCCACTCATCAGGCGGAATGACAACTTCTATCAAAACGCTCTGGAGCGCACTGAATTCACTCATCCCGATGCAGTCCAATGGACGCAAGGCGAATTTCGTAAGCGAGGCTACCGGGTCCGCATGCTTAAAGATAATGAAGATACGTATCTGTATGTTAATAAAAATTCCTGGGCTACACTTTCAACCTTTGTTTTCCATGCAGCTCTGGTTACACTCTTAATGGCAGGCGTTCTATCGCAGTGGCATGGTTTTGCTCCAAATAGCCTGGCTCGACGTATACTGCCTGCGCCGTTTGTAGGTCTTAGCGATAACCTGGCAGGGTTTACCTTTGACCAGGCGCTCCCCAACGGTCAAAGCGCAGTCGTCTTTCCACGTGGAACGCCGCATAATATTAGCTTTCGTACGAATAACTTTACTGCCAGGTTCGATCCTAAGACAGGTTTGCCGACCGACTATGTGACAGATCTGAGCGTTTATCAGGATGGAGAGCTTGTCGCGCACAGCAATCACTTACGTGTTAATGATCCTCTATCTTATGGGGGAGTTGTCTTTCACCAATCATCCCTCATACCCTCCGTCGACATTACTATTTCCGACTCACAAGGATGCATAGTCTGCAATGAGCCTATCGTATTGGATCAGAGCGAAAACGTATCGTCAAACCTGGCAGTTGATTTTGCTAAGGGTATTCCTATTGTGGGATCGAATCTGACTCTTGGCGTGTTTTTTATCCATGATCCTTCAATACAACTGGCACAGGTGCAACATCCATCAATACTTATCACCGTCGGCACTCCGAATTCTCCTGCGACTCAAGACAAAGCCGTTGTAAGATTGCAGCCTGGTCAATCGGGTCAAAGCATTGATAAGAAATGGACCATCAGGCTCAATAGTGCGAGCGAGGCAACTGTTTTACTTGTCACCAAAGATGCAGGCTCTATGCTCGTTTGGCCAACAGCCATTATACTTATCTTGAGTTTATGTATCACTTTCTATTTCCCGCAGAAGCGCATCTGGATACATGTTAAAGATCAACAAGTGGAATTGGCTGCTTTACGCGAGCATTTTACAAATATTCGTACCGACATGCTTGCAGTCTTACGAAATTCGTCCCATTGACAGTAAATGACTCCTGATATATGCTACGAGCAATGAATTGGCTCTCGTACCCGTATGCTGAGATGAGTGAGGATGCTTTGCGATGACTGGGTGTGAACACTAAAGATCAGGGGAAGCCCTCTACTCCTTATGCTTTAGCCTACTGGAAAGGTGCCCGGCTATGAAATTGACTATGAAAGGCGATTATGGTTTGCGAGCCATGCTTGACCTGGCCGCATATTATGGACAGGGACCTATTGAGAGTGCCGATATTGCCAGCAGGCAATACATACCAGAACAGTACCTCGATCAGATTTTGATGGCTTTACGCAAAGAGGGATTGATTAAAAGTGTTCGAGGTCCAAAAGGTGGCCATATGTTGGCCAAACCACCAGCACAGATCACTATGGCTCAGGTGATGCAAGCTCTTGAAGGATATGTACCGCCGATGGAATGTTTACCCAACCCAGATTTCTGTAAGCTTACTCCAGGATGTGCATTGAGAGAGGTCTGGCGCGAAATCGATGAGATGACGCAGCGGATACTTTATTCAACCACGATCGAGGAGCTGGCTCAAAAGCACCGGGTCGGCACTACTGAAACAATGTATTATATCTAACCAAAGGTGGAATATTTGTACATAGGTAGGTGTTCTCATAAGTAGCAATACCGAAACGATGTATTATATCTAACTACAGGGTGGAGTGGTCTGCGGAAATATCAATCGGATCATGGCAGAGCCTCATTTGTCAGACCATCTGGGAGTAGCAACTGGAAGTTGCGCTCATCTTAATTGTGGTTACCCTCATTGCGCGTACCCGCCCACAGGGAGAAGCCATGACACATTGGGCAAGGGATGTCACCGAACTAATTGGCCATACACCCTTATTCGAATTGAAGCGGTTTGCATCTGAAATACCCCTCTCACAACAGACCACCATACTTGCCAAACTCGAAATGTTCAATCCAGGCGGTAGCGTTAAGGATCGTATTGCTTTCCAGATGATTTGCGAAGCCGAAGCGCAGGGTTTATTGCGTCCCGGCGGTATTATTACCGAACCAACCAGCGGGAACATGGGCATATCTCTGGCATGGATAGCTGCCGCTCGAGGTTATACCTGTATCTTGACTATGCCCGATACGATCAATATAGAGCGCCGCCTCCTCCTGCAACGTTTTGGAGCGAAAATTCTACTCACACCTGGTAATCAGGGTATGCGAGGAGCGATCAACAAGGTAATCGAACTACGTACGACACTTCCTAATGCCTGGTTCCCACAGCAATTCTATAATCAGGCTAACCCACGCGCGCACCGTGAAGGAACAGCCGTCGAAATTTGGGAAGACACCGCCGGGGCAGTAGATATAGTTGTGATCGGTGTTGGCACCGGAGGGACTCTCACTGGTGTCGCAGAAGGACTCCGATCACACAAACCAGGTGTCGAAATTGTTGCGGTTGAACCGGCTGCTTGTGCTGTGCTTTCAGGTGGACGACCTGGACCACACAGAATTGAAGGACTCGGCGCAGGCTTTCAACCAGATACACTGCGTGTTGACCTCATAGATCGCATCATATCCGTTACTGATCAGGATGCAGTGGCAACTGCTATCCAAATTATGCATAAAGAGGGACTCTCGGTTGGAATTAGTAGTGGGGCTGCAGCATGGGCTGCCCTGCAAGAGGCGCGTAAAGTTGAAAATCAAGGGAAAGTAATCGTTACGATATTTCCAAGTGCCGCCGAACGTTATTTGCAGACTATCCTTTTTGAGGATCTTAGGAGTGAATTGCGGCAAAGTTGATATGTTGTAGGTGCGTTCTATAAAGCTCAGAATATATGTAACTAGCCAAATGTTTTATTCGTCTTAAGAAAAGCATACGCTGGAGTGTTGGGGGAAAACCAGGGATCAAGGTAAATAGATTACGAGAGATACCCCATTCAACAAAACGAGTGGCTACCAGACAGGTACTACTGCTTTCCTTAAGAGGATATATGATACACATGCCCGTGAACGACTATGTTTTTTATCTTAGCCATGCCTCTTATAAACGTATACGCTTGCTCGTCTGGTTACTTGTGCTGGTATCTTTAACGATAGCTATTGCTTGTGTAGTGCTTGCGATTAGATTGTGGTTCTCCTACGCACACACATTTACACCGTACCTGAAGTGGCAAGATGCCCTACTTGCTACCTTATGCTATATTAGCCTCATATTGATAGGTGGGAGCGCCATGGTCGTGCGTTTTCGTTATGCATTGCGCGCTGGGTTTTATCAGGGCATGTTCATTCAGGAAGGTGGCTCTACCCTCATTGTTCGGGATCTCTCGCCAAAAAATCTCTCGAGTATCTATTGGACTGTCGGAACAGCTTTCTCATGTTTTATAGCTGTGTTAGCTGGGCTGATTCCGTGGATGTTAATAGGCTGGACTATACATCTGCCTCATCCGGCGCTCGTTGTGATATGCACGGGGGTTGCCATTCTTTTAAGCCTGGCAGGGCTGGTTGTTACCCTGGTTGCTACTTCATTCATCTTGATTGGTTGGGTTGGCTGCGTCTCTTTCTGTCGTAAAATGGGCGCGCCGCAAACCTATCAACTAGGCAGCCAGACCACATTGAAACTAGATGGCTTTGTTCTGTCCATAACACACCCTGATCAACAGGAAACCGTGTTCGACCTCAATCTGTTGGATGTGAAGGATCAACACCATCTTCTTTCCATGCTGCGCAAGTACTGGCTTGATGC
>Ga0210409_10007990_pt1 | contig 10829 bp, 8 predicted proteins | sample IncBWH17MmetaG_FD_161649 | JGI IMG/M metagenome (GOLD analysis project Ga0210409, IMG submission 161649) | Forest soil microbial communities from Barre Woods Harvard Forest LTER site, Petersham, Massachusetts, United States - Inc-BW-H-17-M | ecosystem: Environmental > Terrestrial > Soil >...
TATGGGTATTCTCTTAGCGGTGCCGCTCACCGCCTTCGTGAAACTCGTTGCCGACTGCCATCCGTCTATGATTCACATTTCGAATCTGCTTGCGGAAACTCCCCAGCCCGATTCAAGGTGGGCACAGTTCGGCGAAGCCATTCCCTTCTTCCGGAAGCGAGCGCGCGCCGAAGGAAAAGATTAGCCCTGGAGTATCTGCGCTGCGGTATACCATTTGTGGGCTCTAATTTCCTACCTTCAGACGAACCCTTCCGACTTTCGACCAGTTAACAATCTTGCGGGGCCTGTACTGACGATTACACAACTATTACAGAGCCCTGCGTTAACCCATGCTACGTTCGTAAGCGTACCAAGGTTGGAAGCGGTACCCGAAATTAAATACCAAGGACCTGCCGATATGAGCCTTGCTCAAACAGATCGTACTTTCAAGCAGCCCCTAAACTGGACCACGACCTCGTTCATGCTTCTGTTCCACGTGGGCGCCGTGGCTGCACTGTTCCTGTTTTCCTGGAAGGCACTGGCGGTAGCCGTCGTGCTCTATTGCGTGGCCGGATGCCTGGGCATCGGCATGGGCTACCATCGGTTGCTCACGCACCGCGGCTACAAGACGCCGGTGTGGATGGAATATTTTTTGACAACCTGCGGCACATTGGCCCTTGAGGGCGGTCCCATTGCATGGGTGGCGACCCATCGAATCCATCACCAGAACACTGACAAAGAAGGCGATCCGCACTCACCGCAAGACGGCGGCCTGTGGGCGCACATGGGCTGGATCATTACCGGGCAAGCCATGCATCAGAACACCGCGGAACTGCTTCCCTACGTTCCGGACCTACGAAAACACAAGTTTCATATGTGGATCAGCAAGTATCACTGGGTGCCCATCGCGGTTCTGGCTCTCGTGACGCTGCCGTTCGGCCTCTCGGTCATGATGTGGGCCGTGTTCCTGCGCACGGTATTGGGCTTGCACTCCACCTGGCTCGTCAACTCCGCTACGCACATGTGGGGTTCGCGGCGCTTCATCACGTCGGACACTTCGACGAACAGTTTCTGGGTCGCGATTTTAACGTTCGGCGAAGGCTGGCACAACAATCATCACGCCGCGCCGCAAGCCGCGCGTCATGGGCTGGCGTGGTACGAAGTGGACATGAACTGGTATGGCATTTGCGTCTTGCGGGCTCTGGGCTTGGCGTGGGACATCAAGCTCCCGAAGCTGACCCTGACCCCGCAGGAGATTGCGACTCCGGCTACCAGCGTGGTCCTGATTCCTCCCGTCGCTGCGGTCGAGTCCGAAGTAGCAGTCTCGGGAGACTAAGACTTTCAGACATTCTGTAAGGAAGCCGCGATCCAGTCACGGTCACGGCTCTTTTCGTTCACGCCCGCTGCGTGCATCCGCAGTGCATACTTCCCTTCGTTTGCACTAAACTGACAGCCATGCGCATCACCAGACGCGGCAAAACCATCGCCTTTTTCATCACGCTGGGCGTCTGCCTGGTGGGCCTCGCCATTTTTCTCAACGTTAGCTGGATCGTGTACCACTGGCGTAGCGCGGTGCCGCTGGTTCTCGGCATCGTTTTCTTCAGCGTGATCATTGCCGGGCTGGTCGTAAACACTATTTTCATCGTCCGCGAAATCCGCCGCAATGAGCGCCAGGACACATTCCTGAACGCAGTCACTCATGAACTGAAAACGCCGATCACCTCCATTCGGCTATACCTTGAAACGCTGCAAACTCGCCCCCTCGACGAAGCCCAGCGGCGCGACTTCTACCGCATCATGCTCGAAGACGCCGAGCGACTTCTCGGCACCGTCGAGCAAGTGTTGAAGGCCGGCGAAGCTCGCCATCTGACTCACAAGCGCAATTGGCAGGAGATCAACTTTGCCGCTGTTGTCGCGGACACCCTCGAACTGGCCCGGCTGCGCCATCATTTGCCGCCCGAAACTCTGCGTTTCGGCGCTCCGCCGCCCGATGATCTGTTTGTTATGGGCAATTCTGACGAACTTCGCACCGCCGTCTTCAACCTGTTTGACAATGCCATCAAATATTCCGGCGAAAACAAGGACATCGTCGTCCAAGTCCGTACGCCCAATATCGATACCATTTCCCTGAGCGTCTGTGACCGCGGCATCGGTATCTCGCGGCCGGAGTTGAAGCGCATCTTCAACCGCTTTTACCGCGTTCAAAGTCATGCCACTGGCCAGGTAAAGGGCACGGGCCTGGGCCTATTCATCGTGCGCGCGGTCGCTCGCCGCTACGGTGGCGACGCCTACGCCGAAAGCGCAGGCGAAGGTCTTGGCAGCACGTTCACTCTGAGGCTTCCCAGGGTATACCGCGCATGAGCCGCATTCTCATCGTTGAAGACGAAGCGCACCTCGCCAAGGGGCTCCGCTTCAACCTGGAAGCCGAAGGTCATTCTGTCCAAATCACCGGCAAAGGGGAGGAGGCCCTGGACATTCTTCTTAAGACGGAAAACGACTTCGAGGCGCTGGTGCTGGACGTCATGCTCCCGGGCAAAGATGGCTTCACCGTGGCGCGCGAACTGCGCGAAGCTCAGAATTACATTCCTTTATTGATGCTGACCGCGCGGGGGCGTTCCGAGGATGTCCTGAAAGGATTCGAATCTGGCGCGGACGACTACTTACCTAAACCCTTTAATCTGGCGATTCTTCTGGCGCGCCTGGAAAGCCTTCTGCGCCGTAAGAACTGGCACCAACAGAACGCCAAAGCGTCGGCGACGATATCAACGGCTGCGCCGCTGCCAGAATCGCCGGAAATCTTCAAGTTCGACAGCAAGGTCTTTGATTTCCAAGGCTTGCAATTACGTTGCGGAAAGCAAACGTTCCAACTCACCCTGATGGAAGCCGAACTGCTACGCTATCTAGTCCGCAACAGCGGCCACCCAGTTTCCCGCAAGGCCATCCTGCACGATGTCTGGAACCTCCACGAAGACACCGATACTCGCGCTATCGACAATTTCATCGTCCGCTTACGGCGCTATATCGAGCACGACTCGTCCAAACCTCGCCACCTCTTAACTATTCGCGGCCTCGGCTATCAATTCGTGCCCAACCCCGAAAAGTAAATCGCACGTCCGTTGCTTTGTTGATTCGGTGTCGGTTACGGCAGGGCAGAACAGCTTGCGGGAAAAATCAGCAGAACTAGAAAAGCTTCCTTCAGGGGCTTGAAGTCCGTGAGAGCAAGCACTTTACGTCGGAGCTGAAGCTCCGACCTCCTAACGAAAAGGCTTTCTTCCGTAGCCAGTGAAGCCGCGCCCTGAGGAAAACGGGAGTTACACAGTCGCTAGGGGTGATCTGGGCGAGAGGTAAGGCGGAATGTAACGACACCTTTAGCGGTAGTCCCGTCTTTTGTCTTTTAGTGGAACCGCAATGCTTCCGTGGATCTCCCTGGCTGGTCGCTAACCCTCTGCGGTTTCGGTTGGTTTGGGCGCACGAGGCTTAGAACTCGTATTGCATCGGCGCGTAATTCCCAGTTCCGAGCACGCCCGACTGATCAGACCATCCAAATCATCGTATTTTGAGAATACCGCCCGTATGCCTGATTGGAACGCGGCCAGCTCCAATTCCCGATGCTTGTACGCGGTGAGCAAGAACAATACGGCGTCTGGCAGCATGAATCGGAGCGCGCCCGCTGCCTCCAACCCGTTCATCTCCGGCATGGCCAGATCGAGCACGACAAGATCCGGGGAAAGATGCTCAGCCTGTGAGATGGCCTCGGTGCCATCCGCAGCTTCGCCGCAAACGACAAACGCCGGCTCCGACGTAAACAGGCGGCGAAGCTCCCTTCGCACTGCTTCATGATCGTCCACGATCAGCACGGATTTAGGCACGAAAGACTCCTGGTCACTGCCGATAATACCTCTCTTCGCCTGGGATTTTCGATAGTTTCCAGACGAGAGACCTGAAGGGGCCTGCGATCCGGCGACGAGGCTGCAAAATCGGCCCACCTTAGAGATTCACCGAAGAAGGTAAAAGTTGCGCTTGGGTGTCCGTTTATGCCCGGCCAGTTTACACACATCCCAGTATTGTTTCGCTGCGGGCGTTGTCGTTATCTGATATCGCGGCAACAGTTTAAATCCAGTAGAAAGCACCGCTGAATTCGTTTTTTGACTTCGATGATGAGCGCCGACCCGGCGCGGCCAGGACGAACGCCGACGCAACGGTGCGCGGAAACCATTCTAGGGCAGTTTTTCCACGAGTTCTCAGGAGCGAGGCACCTCCGATGCGCTATTTCTGTTTGACGTGCGACTACGACGGCACCATCGCTCACGACGGAAGGGTTGGGCCCAGCACCGTTGAGGCGCTGAAGCGCGTCAACGCGTCGGGTCGCAAGTTGGTTCTGGCCACAGGCCGGGAGCTGGATGACTTGCTCTCCGCTTTTCCCGATGCTTCCCTTTTCGACCGCATTGTCGCGGAGAACGGCGGACTGCTGTATCGGCCAGCGAGCAAAGAGAAGCGGTTGCTGGCCGGAGCGCCGCCGAAGGAGTTCGTTGACGAACTAGCGCGCCACGGGGTTTCCCCTCTTTCCGTGGGCGAATCGATCGTGGCCACTTGGCATCCCAATGAATCCGTGGTGCTTGAGGTCATCCGCGCGCTGGGACTCGAACTGCAAATCATCTTCAATAAAAACGCCGTGATGGTTCTGCCGTCCGGCGTGAACAAGGGAACTGGTGTGGCCGCTGCGCTCGAGGAGATGGAGCTGTCGTTCCACAGTGTGGTGGGCGTCGGCGACGCAGAAAACGATCACGCCTTCTTAAGCATGTGCGAATGCTGCGTTTCGGTAGCCAACGGCCTTCCGGCGCTTAAGGAGCGTGCCGATTTCGTAACGCAGGGATCGCATGGGCCTGGAGTTCAGGAACTCATCGAGAAAATGCTGGCCAATGATCTCGCCGATCTCGAGCCGCTCTTGAAGCGTCACCAAATTGTTCTGGGTGCAACCGAGAGCGGCGAGGCGTTTTCTCTGGAGCCCTATGGCTCAAGGCTACTGATCGCAGGACCATCTGGGAGCGGTAAATCAACAATTATTTCCGCGATCGTCGAGCGCTTAGTCGCGAGCAAGTACCAAATCTGTTTGACCGATCCGGAAGGCGACTACGACGATTTCGAGGCGTTCGTCACGCTCGGTGGCCCCACGCGCATACCCGGCATCTCGGAAATCCTAGAGGTACTCAGCACTCCCGACCAATCTGTGAGTATCAATCTGCTTGGCGTGCCGATGTCTGACCGGCCATCCTTCTTCCAAGGACTGCTTGCGAGGATCCAGGAGCTTCGTTCGCGAACCGGAAGACCGCATTGGATCATTGTGGACGAAGTCCATCATTTACTTCCCGTGGCGCTCGATTCGGCGGGCTTGACTGTTCCCAAAGACCTGGAGACCTTCGGCTTGGTCACTGTACATCCTGACCATGTCTCGCGAGCAATCTTGAGTTCGGTAAACGGAATTATTGCTGTGGGCCCGGACCCGCAGAACGTGATTTCACAGTTTAACGCGGGTGCCGACGCCAAACTGAAGATGAACTGGCCTCGGCTGGGCTCAAGCCAAACGGGCCAGGCGATCGTTTGGCAATTTTCTGAATCGAACGAGCCCGTGCGGGTGAACATACAGCCCGCTAAAGCGGAGCTTCGCAGGCATCGGCGCAAGTATGCAGCGGGCGAACTCGGCGAGGACAAAAGTTTCTATTTTCGAGGCGCGGACAAAAAGCTCAACCTTCGGGCGCAAAACATGAACATGTTCGCGCAACTCGCTGAGGGAGTGGATGATGAAACCTGGGGCTACCATCTCGCCCAGTCTGATTACTCAAGATGGCTGCGCGAAGCCGTAAAGGATCAAACGATTGCCGAAGAAGTTCAGCGGGCCGAAAATGACAAAACCTTGTCGCACACCGAGAGCCGGGCTCGCATCCTGGAAGCAATTCGCAAACACTACACCGCGCCCGGGTGATCTTTTATATTGCCGTTTGGTAGTTATCCTCGTTTGGCAGTCTTGCGATGCTTTGACCAGTGCCCGAGGCGGTGTTCGTTTTCCTGTTCGATGGCCGAGTCGCGGATCTTCACCGTTACGGCCCCGTTCGCATCGCACGTGTATTCCTCTTGAACCCATCGTTCTTCCGTGGGAGCGTACCTCTGCACGGGCTGACCAGCCAAGTCGGAACTATCGCGCAAGGCAGGATCAAAGGGCACGCGAATCTCATCCCAGTTGTTGATCTCGCCGTGAGGCTGATTGTTCGCGCCCAGCTGCGCGCATTCGAGATAACGGAAATGGCCGATGTTGTGCATCGGGCGGTAGGAGCGGACGATTCGCAGAGGATCCTCGCCCCTTGACGGCAGCTTTACGCCGCGCGGAAACAAGACATCGAAGACGACGTTGCGACCGTCATCCGCTTCCCGCCAGACGCCAAAGTTTTTTGTAAATTGGTCTCGCAGAGGAAGATGCTCATGCCCTTCGGCGCGAATAGCCAGACCGATGGCCGTAGCCGAACGCATATAGGCCGAACGCCGCACTCGACGTCCAAACGTTTCGCGCAGCACGCGAGCTACAGGAGGTAGCTCCGATCCCCCGCCGGTCAAATATAAGGTATCGATGGCGTGGTCTGGATACGCAGCCAATAAATCTTCCACGACCTTGCGCGATCCCTCTACCAAGGGGCGGCATACTTCGTAGAAGGGTTCGACGCTGATCGACACTTCTTTCCAATCTTTGCGCACGCGCTCTAAATCGATCGTAATCCTGCGGCTGTTGGGATGGAGCGACTCTTTCTTCTCGCGGCATTCGTCGAAAAGCAAATACCACTCCCCCGGAGTAAGTGAGTCCTCATCAGGTTCCGGCTTTCCCGCTTCTGCCAGGGCCAAGCGCGCTAGAAGCTCGTCGAAATCGTCTCCGCCCAGATCGGCAATGCCGTCGGACGCGATTACAGAGTGCTCCGCTTCCCCAAGGGCCACGAGCGATGCGTCGAAGGTTCCGCCACCCAAATCATAAACAAGCAGCCCGGCCTTCTCGCGGTTCTTGCGGTCACTACCGCTGCGGTAGGCAAACTCAACCGCTGCCGCGGACGGCTCGTTTAGGAGCCCAAGCACTTCGAAGCCGGCCGCACGCGCAGCCTCTTGAGTAAGAAAGCGTTGGTTGCTGTTCGCGTTTGCGGGAATTCCCAGCATAACCTGCAGCTTGTCGTATTTGCTGGCCCCCAGAGTAGAACGATCCAGAAGCTCGCGACGCAACGCCGTCATCATTTCCGTGACAACTTGGCCGACGTTTAGCCGCCGGCCACCAATCACCACCTCGCTACAGGGCCCCGCAGTCTTTAGCCGGCGCTTGACCGAACGCGCGACGGTCCAGCCGGGCTTCCCCTGCTGCTCCAGCGCTTCCCACCCGTAGACGCGTTTGTCCGCCGAGACCGCCAACAGGGACGGGAACCAATCTCGCACCCGTCCGTCCGGCGCTTCAAAATTTACAAGAGGATAGTTACCTCGGTCTGCTGCAGAGACCACAATTCGCGTAGTGCCAAAATCAATTCCGATCTTCACGATGCTCTCATCTTAGTGTGCCGCGCTCTCCTCGCCAAGTACAGCCTTCTAAAACAGCCTTTTAAAACAACAAGAAGCTTTTCCCTGAAGGGCTGCAAGCCCTTCAGTCCGAATTTTCTGACTCCGACAAATTCTGTCCTGTGGTTGGATCGCAGTGCGGAGGTTTGGCCACTGAAGGACGCAAAATTCTAAGCTCAGGACGCGAACCGCAATCGCGAACAACAGAAATATTGTGTAAGTTTAATTGTACGGATTTTTTCACGTCTCTACAACATTCACTCTATAGACCCTTACGTGATTCCAATCTTATGGTCGGAGCGCCCTCCCAACGAGGAGGTATTCGACCATGGACAGAAACCCTTATCTGAAATCCGTTCGCCGATACCCCCCGTACCCTTCTTGGCTTTGGACTATGAGCTGCGTGCGCTTGTCTTCGTCCTCATAGGAATCGCGTCCACTGCTCAAATCGCGCAGCTGATCGCGTCGATTGGGAGATGACGCCTTTAGATTTTCTCGTTCGGGATTGACTCGTCCGCGCTATAGGTCGGTCGCTTCGTACGCTCAGGCGAGCCTTACTCGTTGCTTAACCGTGATTTCCCCGCCATGATTTTCTCAGAGCAACTAGAGTGAACACGCTGGCCCGCCCACTCCTTTCGGCCCGACGTACCCGTTCCCGTAATCAGCACCATTCGCAGTAATCCCGCAACTGATCGGCGAACGTTCCTCCTGTGGGATTAAGCAATCCAGGAACAGAGGTTCTGAGGCCCCTGCTGCATCTGTCACACCTACGTTGCACCTTACAATTTGGCACCAGAAACTGCCGGAATAAGGATCAGAGAAGCCCTCCTTGTGGACTTTCGTTGAAAAGCTTGAGAGAGTCCAAAGGAAATAAAACGACACTCTGTCCATTCGGAGAGCCCTCGATGCTGAATGAGGAACGCCGCCGGGAAATCCTGGAATTGTTGCATAACGATGGCCGAGTCCTGGTCCGCGATTTGTCAAAGCGATTTCGAACATCGCTCATTACCATCCGCAAGGATTTGGAGTATCTGCATCGGCAGGGAACGCTCGAGCGCACTCATGGTGGAGCATTGCCCATTCGAACGGGTGCGCTACAGGATCAAACGCTGCGTGAAAAAGAACGTCTGCATCGACAGGAAAAAATGCGCATCGCCGTTGCGGCATTGAAGATGGTCCGTCCCGGACAGGTGATCATTCTTGATTCGGGCACCACAACCACGGCGATCGCACGCGGGTGCCGACACCTGCGGAGCTTAACCGTCATTACCAATGCCACGAATATTGCGGCCGAACTGGCAGATAGCAACGTCGAGGTGATTCTTACCGGCGGATCGCTGCGAAAGAGTTCATTTTCGCTAGTGGGACCGATTGCGGAAGAGTCGCTGCGCAAACTCAGCGCGGACATGCTGTTCCTAGCTGTGGACGGCTTCGACGTCGGGTACGGGCTCTCGACGCCGAATCAACAGGAAGCGCGGGTGAACCGGGCGATGGCTGATTCGGCCAGGCGGACGATTGTGGTGTGCGATTCGTCGAAATTTGGGAAGAGAAGCTTGTCGCTCATCATGGACGTTTCGGCGGTGCATGAAACGATTACCGACCGAGGGATCCCCAAGCATGACCTGAAGGCTTTACGGGAAGCGGAAGTTGAAGTCACTCTCGTGTAGGGAAGCGCTCGCGGTTTCCGAGCTTGACTTCCGTGTAGATAGTAAGTAAAAGACATAAAGCGAAATAAAACGTAAGTATGCTTTTGGGAGCGCGGCCAGTTCTTGCTGAGGCCTGCTTAGTCGAGCCGCGAATGGCCAAGCTTGAGAATACTGAATAGACTTCGCCACACTTTACGGAGCCTTTCTGCCACTTTCACCCGGAAAACAAAATGGATTGCAAGCGTTGGCGGATCAGCGCGGCGTGATTGCGGCGCTTGCGATTGACCAACGCAGCGCTCTGCGCAGGCTGTTCGCAAAGGCCTGCGGGCGCGATGCGAACGAAGTTCCTGCTGAGTGGCTGGTGAAATTCAAGGAGAAGGTCAGCGAGTTTCTTACACCGTACGCCAGCGCCATCTTGCTCGATCCTGAATTTGGGCTACCCGCGGCTCGCCGGCGCTCCAAGAATGCTGGACTACTTCTTGCGTATGAGCAAAGTGGGTACGACAAGTCTGTTCCCGGGCGGCTGCCGCGGCTGCTGGATGATTTCACGGCGGCTCGTTTGAAGGACTCTGGCGCGGATGCCGTCAAGGTGCTGCTGTACTACTCTCCGTTCAGCGACGTCGAGGTCAACACATATAAACAGGATTGGGTTAGGCGCGTTGGCGACGAGTGCCGCGAGACTGATGCCCCTTTTTTTTTAGAGATTGTGAGCTATCACGATCGAATCGATGAAAAGAGCGCAGAGTTCGCGCGCATCAAACCTGACATCGTTACGCGTTCGATTGAAGAGTTCTGCAAGGCAAGTTACGCGGTGGATGTGCTGAAGGTCGGCGTGCCTGTGAACATGAATTTCGTGGAGTCGGCCGACTTGTCCCGATCGCAAACGGTTTACTCTCGTGCGGAGGCAGTGTCTCACTTCCAGCGCGCCTCCGAGGCGGCTTCGCTTCCCTTTATCTATTTGTCGGAAGGCGTCTCCAACCAGACATTTGCGGAGGCGCTGACTTTGGCGGCCGAGGCCGGGTCGAACTTTTCTGGCGTCCTTTGCGGGCGTGCAATTTGGCAGGACGGCGTGCCGATCTTCGTACAGCAGGGTATTCCGGCGCTGGAGGATTGGCTCGGTGAGCACGGTGTGCATAACATTCAGAATGTGAATATGCATCTCACTGCCACGAGACCCTGGTTCGAAAGGACCGGCGCTGCTCGTCGAGGCGAGAAGTAACGGCAGCATCCGAGCGATGTTTCTTTGCGTTAGCCCCAATCCGGCGATCGACAAACGACTCACGTTGACGGTGCTCGAACATGCGCGCGTGAATCGGGCGCGTGCAGTGCAAAATTTTCCAGGCGGGAAATCGACACATGTAGCCATGGTGCTTCGTACGCTTGGCGGTAGTCCCCGGTGGATCGGTCCATGCGGCGGCGCGAGCGGCCAGGCGCTTTTCGCCGGGCTTTCTGCCTTGGGGATTCAGGCAACCGCCTGCACTACGCAGCAGTCGACGCGTACAAATCTAGAAATTCTGGAGGATGATGGCAGCTTTACGGAAATACTTGAGCCAGGTTCAGCACCCAGTTCGGCCGAATGGGCGGAATTCGAAAGCGCGTGCAGAAATCTGTTCGGAGAAGGCGCCG
>Ga0210409_10007992_pt1 | contig 10828 bp, 6 predicted proteins | sample IncBWH17MmetaG_FD_161649 | JGI IMG/M metagenome (GOLD analysis project Ga0210409, IMG submission 161649) | Forest soil microbial communities from Barre Woods Harvard Forest LTER site, Petersham, Massachusetts, United States - Inc-BW-H-17-M | ecosystem: Environmental > Terrestrial > Soil >...
CGAGGCACTCGAACGCTACGACTACTTTTACGGAGATTCCCTGAAGGTCGAATGCCCAACGGGCTCGGGAAGGTACCTCACGCTCGGCGAGGTCTCACGCGAGATCCAGCGGCGGCTCGTCTCCATCTTCCTGCCCGATGCGCATGGCCGGCGTCCCGTTCACGGCAAGGATGCGCGATACGCGACCGATCCGGCATGGCGCGATCTCATGCTGTTCTATGAGTTCTTCCATGGCGACACGGGCCAAGGCCTTGGCGCGAGTCATCAGACGGGATGGACGGCCTTGGTCGTACGGAGTGTCGAGGATCTGGCGAAAGAGCGGTCGGGTGAACGCCGTGGTCGCTACACGCCCGTCCGCCCGTCCACGCAGATCTCAGCGGTGACGAATGCGCCCTGACGCTGAGTGGCTGGAGACGGACGGACTCGGTGGGTTTGCCATGGGGCCAGTCATTGGCCCACGCACGAGGCGGTATCACGGCCTGCTGGTTGCAGCGCGCCAACCACCTGGCGATCGCGTGATGCTCGTCAACGGATTCGAGGCGTGGGCGGTGACGCCATACGGACGATGGCCGCTCTCGGCACAGCGATACGCGCCGAACGTGACGATCCCGGACGACACGCCGTACGGTGTGACCTTCACCCACGAGCCCTGGCCGACGTGGACGTATCAGCTCCCGGACGGCACGACGATCGTGCACGAGCTGGTGATGCCTTACGGTGCGCCCGCCGTCGCGCTCACCTGGCGCGCCACCGTTACCCGCCCAGGGATCACGCTCGTCGTCCGGCCGTTCATTTCGGGACGCGGCATCCACGCGCTGCATGCCGAGAACGCGGCGTTCGAGTTCGCTTCCATTCCCGTCGCCGGCGGTCTGCACTGGCAGCCTTACCAGTCCGTGCCAGGCATCGTCTCGCTCGCCAACGCTGGATACACGCACGATCCGCAGTGGTATCGAAACGTGCAGTACGACGTCGATCGCGCGCGCGGCTACGATTTCGTCGAGGATGTTGCCTCGCCCGGCGTGCTCACCTGGTCGCTCTCGTCCGGCGCGGCGTCATGGGTTCTCTCCGCCGACACCGACGAGGCGCGACATTGGATCGGCCGCGCGCGCTCGGCGATCGCGCTGGCCGAGCGCACGCGCCGCGAAGAGCGACGGCGCCGGGCGGCATTGGCGGCTCCACTCCGCCGCGCCGGCGACCAGTACATCGTCCGCCGCGCGCACGGTGAGACGATTGTCGCGGGCTATCCCTGGTTCGGCGACTGGGGGCGCGACACGTGTATCGCGGTGCGTGGTCTCTGTCTTGCAACCGGACGCCTTGATGTCGCCGAACGCATCCTGGCCGAGTGGGCGGAACACATCTCGCAAGGCATGATCCCGAACCGGTTTCCGGAGAGTGGGGAAGCGCCCGAATACAATTCGGTCGACGCATCCCTCTGGTTCGTGATTGCCGTCGACGAACTGCTGCGACTGGCTGGCCGCGACATCGCGCATGCCGGCCAGCTGATCCTGGCGGTCCTCGGCATCCTCGATGCGTACATCAAGGGGACTCGATTTCGCATCCGTGCCGAGGGCGATGGGTTGCTCGGGGCGGGGTATTCGAGCGTGCAGGTGACTTGGATGGATGCGAAGATCGGCGATCGCTGCATGACCGCCCGCGCCGGCAAAGCGGTCGAGGTCCAGGCGCTGTGGATCAACGCGCTCCGGATCGCGGCGGACCTCGATCCGGCGCGCAGCACGGTGTGGATGGAGGCGTTCGAGCGCGCGCGCGTCGCGTTCAGCGAGCGGTTCTGGCGGGGCGACGTGGGGTGGTGTTACGACGTGGTCGACGTCGATCACGAGAGCGGCGCCGTCGACGCGTCGTTTCGGCCGAATCAGATCTTCGCAGTCGGTGGCCTGCCGCATCAGCTGCTCGGCGGCGTCGACGCGCGTCGACTGGTCGATGCCGTCGAGCAAAAGTTGTGGACGCCAATGGGACTGCGCACACTGGCCCCGGACGATCCGGACTACCGTGGGCACTACTCCGGTAACCAAGAGGAACGCGATGCGGCGTACCACCAGGGCACGGTCTGGCCATGGCTGGCCGGCCCATTCATCGAGGCCTGGGTGCGCGTGCGCGGCAATACCGATCGCGTGCGCCGCGAGGCGCGGTCGCGTTTCGTCGAGCCGTTGATCGCCAGGCTCGATGAGGGGCCAGGCATGGGACATCTGCCGGAAGTCGCCAGCGGCGATGCGCCATTTGACCCGGGCGGCTCGCCGTTTCAGGCATGGTCGGTGGCCGAGCTCTTGAGGATGACCTTGACAGTCGTATGACCGGCGCGAGCGCGGATCGCTTCGATGCGATTGTCGTCGGCACCGGCCAGGCCGGCGTGCCGCTGGCGGTCGCGCTCGCGCAGGCCGGCCGGCGCACCGCCATCATCGAGCGCCGGAACGTTGGCGGGACGTGCGTCAACGAGGGATGTACGCCGACGAAAACCATGGTCGCGAGCGCGCGCACCGCGTATGTCGCGCGACGCGCGGCTGACTACGGCGTGCGGACCGGGTTCGTCAGTGTCGACTTGGCCGCGGTCGTCGCGCGGAAGCGCACGGTGGTCGAGAGCTTCCGGCACGGGGGCGAGAAGAGGCTGGCCAAGGCCGGCGTCGAGTTGATTCGTGGCAACGCGTGCTACCTCGACGCCCGCACGATTCGCGTGGCGACCGTGGGCGATGCGGCGCGCACGGTGACGTCGCCGCTCTCGGTCATCAACACCGGGGGGCATCCCGCGAGGCCGGACATTCCTGGTCTGGACGAGGTGACCGCGTTCGACTCGATGTCGATCATGGAGCTCACGGCGCTACCGGATCATCTGGTGGTGATCGGCGGCGGTTACGTGGCCGTCGAGTTCGCGCAGATGTTCCGACGGTTCGGCAGCGCCGTTACCATCATCCAGCGCGGCCCACGATTACTCGGCCGCGAAGATCCGGACGTCGCCGATGGCTTGGCCGAGGTGCTGCGCGGAGAAGGGGTCGAGGTGCTCCTCGGCGCCATGCCGACCAGGGTCGAGCCGGGCCGAGAGACGGCGGTCGCCGTGACGGCGATGACCGCCGAGGGTGAGCGAACGGTGTCCGGCTCACACCTGCTCGTCGCGACTGGACGCGAGCCAAACACGGCTACCCTCGGCCTGGACGCCGCGGGTGTCGAGAAGCACGCGCGTGGGTACGTGAAGGTGAATGAGCGGTTGCAGACGACCGCGCCTGGCATCTATGCCGCTGGCGACGTCACGGGTGCGCCGGAGTTTACGCACGTCTCGTATGACGATTATCGCATCTTGCGGCGGAACCTGCTCGAGAATGGTCACGCGACGACGACTGGGCGCCTCGTGCCGTACACTGTGTTCACTGATCCGCAACTCGGGCGCATCGGGATGACCGAGTCCGAGGCGCGCGGTATGGGGCTCAATGTCCGCGTCGCGCGGCTGCCCATGAGCGCTGTCGCGCGGGCGATCGAGACGGACGAGACGCGTGGCTTTATGAAGGTTGTCGTCGATGCCAATACTCAGCGCATTCTCGGCGCTGCCATCTTGGGGCTCGAGGGTGGGGAGATCATGGGCGCGATCGAGATCGCGATGCTCGGCGAGCTTCCGTACCCTCGGCTTCGCGATGCGATCTTCGCGCATCCAACGCTGATGGAAGCGCTGAACACGCTCTTCGGTACACTGTAATGTTTGGGGCTTTTCAGTCCAACGAGAAGGGCAGGACCACCTTCCCGGTGCGCCGCTGCGCACGCCGCGAGAGCGACGGCCAGTGGCGCGCGGCATCGTCGAGCGCCGCGCGTCGGGCGGCGTCCCACATGGGATCAAACGTGGTCGCCTCGCAGTGGGCTCGAACCTCTGCCGAGGTCGCAAACGTCGCGCAGTGCGCGTCGAGCTGCGCCGCCCCATCGGCATCTTCCGTGGCGAGCCGCTCACTGATGACGAACCAGTTCTCCGTCGTCAGCACGACGTCGATGCCGACATTGCGCGAGAGCTTAAGCCCATCGCGCCCGTCAGCCCGCCCCCGGCCGATGGTCCAACCAAAGGCCGTGCGCGGCCCTTCCTCGCTCAGCACGAGGATCGACGTCGGCGGCCCGAGATGCGCGCGAACGGCTTCCGCCGCCGCGTTGACGTCGTCATCTCGAGGTTCTAAAACGCGTGCCGGCTCGGACATATATAGTGGCGACCTGAGGCGAGATCCGGACCATACTATCGACCCATGGCAACTAACATGGGACCAACGTGTTAACTTGCTGTGCGGCACCTTACAAACCAGGTGTTTGCCGCGTAATGCGGCGTTTCCTCGCGAACTGCGAAACCCTATGACTCCTTTAAATGCAAGCAGAGCTGAGAAACTCTCCGGAGATGATCCTCGGTCAATCGACGAAGTAACTAGCGGGGCGTCGTTTGCCCCGCTAGTTACTTTCACCAGACCATGAAAGCACTTACGCTCGCGCTGTGCCTAGCGGTCGGTGTCCTGCCGGCGAGCATCCCGAGCCCGGTGTCGGCGGAGCCCGCCGTTCAGCAACAACAAGCTGACAGCGAGCCCTTGCAAGAAATCAAAGTCGGTCACGGTCGCAAGGTGATCCGACCGGGCGGCGATATCGAGCCGATCTTCGTGTGGCGCCGCGGCGCGACCCTGGCGACGCTGATCGCGCTCGCGGGCGCGCTCGTGCTCGCATTGCCCGTCGCCGCCGTCTACGAGTTCACGAACCGCAAGCGGACGACGCTCGACCGCGGGGTCACGCAGAGCATCCTGTTGCTGCCGCCGATCGTCGCGGGGATCGTGATGGTTGTGCAGAACAGTCTCGCGCTCGCGTTCAGTCTCGCCGGTGTGGCGACGACCGTGCGATTCCGGAGCTCGCTCAAGGATACGAACGACGCCGCCTACATATTCCTCGCCATCGCCATAGGCATCGCCTCCGGCGCGCAGGCGTTAGACGTCGCGACCATAGTCTCGGGCGGCGCGTGCGCAGCCGCGCTCTTCGTGTTCGGACTGTCGGGTCTGGTGCGGACTCAGCCCGTCCCGGTGGCGCCGTCGTCTCCGTCGGCGCCGGCCAAGGCCGCGAACGGGGCATCCACGCCGGGGCCAAGCGCCGCTGCCTCGACCGACGATGCGCGGACCTCTGCGATCATCGTCTCCGCGCCACACGATGAGCACGCGCGTTCGGCCGTCGAGTCGCTGCTCGATGGCCTGGCCAAGGACTGGCACCTCGAGTCGGTCGAGAACAACGCGCTGCAAGAAGACGCGCGCCTGCGGTATACCGTCCGCACGAAGAAGCGACTGGATATCGACGCGTTGATCAGCGCGATCAATGCGGCTGGCGCGTCACAAGGGATCCATGCCGAGGTCGATCCCGGCCCGGCACCCGTGCCGGCGCCCGTGCCGGCGCCAGCGACGAGCACGTGATTGGGTTGCCGATCGTCGCCTGCGCGCTGCTCACCGCATTCGCGCAGCAACAGCAGCCCGATACGACCGATGTCGCGCTGTTCCTGATCGGCGACGCCGGCGTCCCGCGTGTCGGATTCGAGCCCGTGCTCGCCGCGCTACAACGCGAAGCGTCCGCGACCGGCGGCAAGAGCGTCATTGTGTTCCTCGGCGACAACGTCTATCCGCGCGGCTTGCCGGATTCCACGTACCTCGCGGAACGCATCGAATCCGAGCGTCGCCTCAGCGCGCAGGTCGTGGCCGCGGAGTCCTCGCACGCCGCGACGATCTTCGTCCCGGGGAACCACGACTGGGACGCGGAGCGTTCCGACGGCCTGACAGCCGTCCGGCGCGAGGCCGGCTACATCCGGCAGATCAGCCACAACACGGTGCTGTTCTTGCCAGCCAATGGCTGCCCGGGACCGACCATCTTCGATGCCGGTACTCGCGTGCGGCTGTTATTGCTCGATACGCAATGGTGGCTGCAATCCGGCCCGAGACCCGAGGGACCGCCGGGCAGCTCCGGGTGTCCCGCGGCGACGGCGTCGGACATCATCGATTCGCTGCGAACGGATATCGCGACGGCCGGCGCGCGGTCGGTGGTCGTACTCGCTCATCACCCGATCTACTCGGGCGGGGCGCACGCCGAGCATTGGAACATCGGCGATTATCTGGGGTCGGGTCCTGTCATTCTTTTGCGACGGATGGTGAACTCCGCGCAAGATTTTCGCAGCCCCGTCAATACCGCCATGCGGCAAGCGTTGGCCAGCGCGTTTGATCCGCTGCCGCCGCTGTTCTATGTCTCCGGACATGATCATGGCCTGCAGGTGCTGACCGGCCGGCCATCGGCGCATGAACCGCTGCGGTACATCGTGTCCGGCGCGGGCGCGTATGATCATCTCGATCCGACGCGGAGCATCGACCGTACGCGTTGGGAGGCGCGCTCATCGGGGTACGTGCGGGTCGATTTCTTCCGCGGCGGTACGGTTCGGCTCGCCGTTCTCGTCGTCGACGCGAAGGGTGGCACGAAAGAAGCCTATTCAGAAACTCTACAGTGAAACGCATACTCTGGTATCTCGCCGGTTGTTGTTGCTTCGCCTCAGCTTCGGTGCACGCCCAGGTTCCGGGCGAAAAAAGCGAGGCGATCGCGAAGGACTCGAACCGCGGGCCGCACGCCAGGCGGGCGCCGGGGCGCGTCTTTCCCGCGCCGCCGCCTCCGACGAGTGATGTGCCCGAGTCCGTCACGGTGGTTCCTGGCCCGGAATATTCCGCGCCGTGGTGGCGCAAGCTGTTCGCCGGCGCCCACTATCGCGATCTGTGGACCACGCCGATTCGCGTGCCGGTCCTGGATCTCGCGCGATTCGCCGGCGGCTTGACGCCGATCGAGCACGGCGGGGGCGAGCAGACCGTGTCGCTGCACATGATGGGCGCCAATGGCATCGAGTACGCTTTGCGCTCGGTGAACAAGAGCCCGAAGGTGCCGGAGGACTTTCAAGGCACGGTCGTCGAGCAATTGGTCGCCGACGAGACGAGCGCGGGCAATCCCGCCTCGGCGCTGGTCGCCGCGCCATTGGAGGAAGACGCGCATGTGCTCCACGAGGAGCCCGGGTACTACGTGATCCCCGACGATCCGCGTCTCGGCGCATTTCGGCGGGAGTTCGCGGGGATGCTCGCCGAAGTCGAGGGGCGACCCAAAACCAAGGATGGCGAGGCAGGGTTTGGGGATGCCTCGAAAATCGTGAAGACCCCCAAGCTGCTCGAGAACCTGAACGCCAAAAGCGAGACGAACCGCCTCGATTCCCGCAGCTATCTCACTGCGCGGCTCACCGACATGTACATCGGCGATTGGGACCGCGGGCCCGAGCAGTGGCGGTGGGCGCGAGTCGGTGACAAGGGTGATCGTATCTGGAAAGCGATTGCCGTCGATCGGGATTGGGCGTTCGCGCGAAGCGACGGCATCATCGCGACGTTCGCTCGACCGCACCGGCCCGAGTTGATCGTCTTCAAGGATCACTACCCGCAGCTCTACGGGTTGATGTTCTCGCAGTGGGATCAGGATCGCCGGCTGCTGCAAGACGTGGAGCGCCCCGTGTTCGACTCGACCGCGCGCTGGTTACAATCGGTGTGGACCGATGCGGCCATCAAGGACGCGGTCGCGCACATGCCGCCCGAATGGCAGGCGAAGCGCGGCGCGTTCATGATCCGAGCGCTCGAGAAGCGACGCGACAATCTGCCGCGCGAGGCCGACGCGTTCTATCGCGAGATGGCGTGGGACGCGGACGTGCACACGACGAACGAGCCGACGGTCATCGACATTACCCGGCGCCACGACACGGTCGACGTGCGGATGCGCGTCAGGGACGCGCCGGCGGTCGATCCCTATTTCGAGCGGTCGTTCGTACGCGGCGAGACGCACGAGATCCGCCTCTATCTGGATGCGGGTCCCGACAGCATCACCGAGCGCGGCGGCGGCGACGGGGTCAAGATTCGGGTGCTCGCCGGCGCCAATGGCGATGTCCTGGTCGATTCGACCACCGACAGCCCAGGCAACACGCGCGTCTACGACTACGGCCATCCCGTGCAGTTGGTCGGTGCGCACGCGGTCGGTGTCGACGGCCGTCGGTATATCGGACCCAAGTTGCCACCTGGTACGCTGGTGCGCGATAACGGACAGAAGTGCGAAACCGAGCCGGGTGCGGCCGGGTCAGCCGACGCCGGGGCCGTCATCGGCATCAACATGACGTGCAACACCTATGGGTTTCGTCGGTCGCCGTGGGCGTTGAGCCAAAGCTTCACGATCGGCTATGCCTCCGCGGCTGGTGGTGGAGGGATCGACTACTTGGGTCAGCTCCGGCCCGTCGGCAGCCGCCAGATCTGGACATGGCATGCGACGGCGACGACCTCGCAGTTCACGTGGTTCTTCGGCTACGGCAACAACACCGGGTACAATTCAAACCTGAGCAAGGGCTTCGGCGAGCAGTTCTACCGCGCGCGCCAGTCGTACTTCCAGTTCAATCCCGGGCTCACACTCCCGTTCAATCAGACCACATCGTTTACGATCTCGCCCTTCATCCGCTATTGGCAGACGGGTAGGCAGGGGACGTTCATCGAGACGACGCGCCCGTACGGTGGCGATGGCCCGTTCGGCTCGATCGGTGGGACGGTCGACTTCCGATACGACACGCGCGACGACCGCGCATATCCGCGGAGCGGCGTCCTGATCAACGCCTTCGGCCGCGGCGTGCCGGATCTCTGGAACTCGCTCACGTCGTACGGCAAGGTGCGGGCGACCATGGCCACGTATCTCAGCCCGCCGGCCAACTTCGCGGTGCGACCAACCCTCGCCCTCCGCATCGGCGGCGAGAAGCTCTGGGGCACGGCTCCCTATGAGGACATGGCGCACATCGGCGCCGCCGCGCCGGGTCAGCCATTCAGCGTGCGTGGGTACATCGCCGATCGCTACACCGGGACCGCGGCAGCCTTCGGCAACGCGCAACTCGAGCTGCCCGTCTTCCAGCCGCTGATCCTGGTGCGCACCACGTTCGGGCTCATCGCCCTGAACGACATCGGCCGCGTGTGGCTGCCGGGCGAGCACTCCTCGACGTGGCACGATGGTTACGGTGGCGGGGTGTTCCTCGCGCCATTTTCCGGCAAGGTGACGGCGAACTTCCTGCTCGTACACGGGACGGACGGCAACCGATTTTATTTCGGATATGGCACTGGACTCTAGCGCAATCGCTGAAGTTCCCGTCTGGCGGGCGCCCGATGACGATGACACGCACGACACGCTGCTCGAGTTCAACGCCCATGTCCTGGCGCTCGCGCAGCACCCCCGGACTCCCCTCTGCGAGAAAGCGCGCTTTCTCGCCATCCTCGGCGGGAATCTCGACGAGTTCTTCTGCGTGCACGTCGGCGAGGCCAAGGCCTGGCTCGCTGGCCAGGGCGCGTTCGAGCCGGATTTCAGCGACACCGATGGCGGGATCGGCGCGCGGGGCTCGGACGTCCAGACGCTGATTCACGACACGCTACAGGCGGCGAAGGGCGCCGGCGAGCTGCTGCATCACGGTCGCGAGTGGTTTCGAACGCACTGCCGTCCAGCGCTCGCCGACGCCGGTATCCATCTGCTGCGGTGGTCAGAATTGACCTCTGACTCCCGTGCCATCGCGGAGCAGTATTTCGAGACGAAGGTCCGTCCCGCGTTCGCCGCCATCGCCGGCGACGCGCTTCCGCATCTCGCGTCGCTGTCCCTCGCGTTGGTCGTCGTGCGCCAGGCCGACGGGAAGATCTTCGTCGTGCCGATCCCGCGCGCACTCCCGCGGGGGATCGAGCTCCGGCCGGGCGCTGAGTACATGGCGCTCGAGGAGCTCGCGCTGCTGCACGCGAGCGCGTTGTGTCCCGAGGCCGGACCGGACGCTCGCGCCTTCGTGCTACGCGTCACGCGTGCCTCGGACACACGGCTCGGCAAACGCAAGGCCGGCGATCCGATCTCGACGGCCGAAGCGTTGCTCGAGCGTCGCGAGCACGCGCCGGTCGTTCGGCTCGAGGTGAACTGCTCGATGCCGCGCGCGGTCCGCAAGCAACTGCTGGCGATGTTCAGCGCCGAGGCGCAAGCGGTCGGCGCCAGCGGCGCCATGCTCGATGCGTGCGATGTCTTCGAGGCGGACGGTCCCGTGGTGTCGCTCGATGCGCTCTCCACTGTCGCATCGATCCAGCGCCCCGATCTCGCATATCCGGCATTCCAGCCGCGCGTCCCCATCCCCGCGTCGCGGCCGATCTGGGATCGGCTTCGCGAAGGCGATGTGTTCGTGCATTTCCCATATGACGCCTTCACGGCCTCCGTGGGCCGCATGCTGGACGATGCGGCGGCCGACCCGGATGTGACCGCGGTGCGCAGCACGATCTATCGGACGGAGCGGGACTCGCGGGTCGTCGCCGCGCTGGTTCGAGCGGCGCAGGCCGGCAAGGACGTCCTCGTGGTCGTCGAGCTCATGGCGCGATTCGACGAGGGCCCGAATCTCAGCTGGACCAAGGTATTGACCGATGCCGGTTGTCGTGTCGTGCACGCGCCGCCGGGGCTCAAGGTGCACGGCAAGATCGGCGCCGTCACTCGACGCGAGGACGGGGCGACCCGCTCCTATGGCTTCGTGAGCACGGGCAATTTGAACTCCGTCACGGCGGCCCACTATACCGATTTCGCGCTGATGACCGCGCGAGCGGACGTCGTCGACGAGATCGTCTCGCTGTTCGCCGATCTCGCGGCGGGCGACATACACAGCGCCTACCATCAGCTGCTGGTGTCGCCGATCTCGATGCGGGGCCCGCTCGTCTCGCTGATCGGTCGAGAAGCCGCGCGCGGCGAACAGGGCCGCATTCGAGCGAAGCTCAATGGCCTC
>Ga0210409_10007993_pt1 | contig 10824 bp, 9 predicted proteins | sample IncBWH17MmetaG_FD_161649 | JGI IMG/M metagenome (GOLD analysis project Ga0210409, IMG submission 161649) | Forest soil microbial communities from Barre Woods Harvard Forest LTER site, Petersham, Massachusetts, United States - Inc-BW-H-17-M | ecosystem: Environmental > Terrestrial > Soil >...
TTTGGCCGTCGCAGAGGCTCAGCATGTAACCCACGGTGTGCAAGCCCTGGTTTGCCAACGCATCGGAGGATGAGAAAAAAGCGGCAAAGGGCTTGTTGTGGATCGAGCAGATGTGGGTGTGAAAATCCGCAACCACGTCCGGACCGTAGAACTCGCCGAGGTCGACGCCGAACGCTCGATTTGACGTAATCAGACCCGAGGCCTCGTATCCGCCATTCACCCTGCGCACCACGCCACCACACTCGTAGCGTGGATCGCAGATGGTCGCAGCGTGCGTCAGCGCGCTGATCGCCGCCTCATCGACCGTCGCGAACACCGTCAAAGCTGCTATCAGGCTCACCATGTGACCGCTCCAAAATTACCTGGGCGATCCGGCTCAACAGCGCTTTCGCGGGCTGGCTTTGCAAGCGCCGGTACCGCTCGACCAGCTGTGACTCAACCGCGTATCGCCTCATCGAGCGGCAGGATCAGAGTTCCCGTTGTCGCGGTGTCCGTCGGTGCGGCACGTCGCACAATGGGACAACGTCGTCGTCTGAGCGCCTCGCAGGTGCGGAGCTGAGCGGCTGTTCTCACCCGTAAAACTGTGACGGTGATCTAGTCACCGGTTTCAATGAGACAGCAGGCAGGTCCAGGAGGTTTCCCGGCGAAATCCCGGGACGATCGCATGCGCCGCACTCCGCGCGGCTCGCAAGCTGCGCGCTGCGCAGCGCTGCATGCCGCGCACGCTTCCCGAAGGGAGAGGCGCTGCTTCCGGAACGGAGAGAGCTAGGAGCCGGCGGCACGCGCAGAGCTGGTGCCGATCATTTCCCCTTCACGATGGCTTCTTCCTTGAGTCCACACTTGGCGCAGGTGTAAGTCTGCACCATCCCGCCGAGTTGCCCATGTGGCCGGCTGCTGGTCACGCGCCAACCGAACTCGAAGCATCTCGGACAACGCTCGCCCTTGGGATTGGCGTGGGCCTGCAGCTGGCCCTTCAGCGCGGCGTTCTCATTCACGAGCTCGTCGAGCTGCAGCTGCACTTCTGCGAGCTCGAGCAGCAGGTCCGCGACCAGCTGCTTGAACTCCGCGTCCCGGCCCCGCTCGCTGATGACTCGCAAGCGGGTTGCGAGAGCTACGGAACGAGAAATCCCCGGAAGCAGATCGCTCATACGTACAGTATAAGACGTATGGCGGGCAGCCCTCGCCTTTCGCCGTCTCACTGCGACGCGCGTCGCACCTGGGCGCGAAAATTCGGAGAGACGACTCACATTTGGCCGCGGGCCGGCAGCTTCTTTCAGGCACGCCGCGCCGCATTGACCTCTGGCAAGCGTATGCCAAAGCTGTTGCGTCGCGCCGCGCCCGGTGCTTTTGGCCGCAGTGCCTTGGGCCAATCCCGGATCGCCCCCGGAACGGAAGCGTCGATCCCTCCCAGGGCATAGGTCCGGTAGCAGAGCTCTCTCGCGAGGCCCGCACGATCGAGGTGGTGCGCGAGAGTGCGGTAAGGAATGGGTCTACCCACGATCATGCGGATCGGCTTCCTGATGTGACGCACGTTCTCGCCGATCAGCAGGCCCCAACGCAGCGTGAGACTGAAGTGGCTCACGATCTGGAACAGGCGTCCGTTCTGTCCGGCGAACCACACCGGCAGCACCGGCGCCTGTGCGCGTGTCACGACCTGGCCCACGAACGGGTGCCAGTGGACGTCCATGGCCGGCGTCTCGCCCCAGCGATCGGCCGATGTCGAAATACCGCCGGCCGGCAGGATGATGAGCACGCCGCCCTGCTCGAGCGTCCGGCGTGCCTCGGCACGCGCGGCGACATTGATCTTCTTTGCCTGCCGCGTTCCGGAGAAATCGAGGGGAATGGCATGCGTGCCCATCTCCGGGAGATAACGGCCCCCATTGAGCATGATCTTGAAGTCCTGCCGGACCTGGCCGATGAGCCAGCAGAGCAGCAGTCCGTCTACGATCCCGAAGGGATGATTCGCCACGACGACCAGTGGTCCGCATCGCGGGATGTTATCGAAGCTCTGCCGGTCGAAATCGAGCGTGATTCCGGCAAGACGCATGGCATCGCTCCAGAAGCCCTGCCTGGAGCGCGCGCGCGAGCGGCAGGCATCGTATGTCTGCTGGACGTGCTGCTGACCCGAAGTGATCTCGATCAGGCGGATGAGGGCGCGCTGCGGCCAGCTCACACTCGTGTCGGCCATGGAATACGGCCTGCTGTGGGGCATCCTGCCGCGACTCCGCTTGCGCGCCCAGCGCGATTAGGCCGAAGAATTGCGACGGCTTGATGACGGCCGGCAAGGCGAACGTCCGCTGGTGATCCGGTGTAGAAGCCAACGTGGCCGATGTTCATTGCGGCGCCCGCTCGATCAATGCGATGGAGGAGCTCGACTGCTGTCGATCGAGCACCACCTCGGCGCCATCCGCCGAAACATCGAATTCTCCGATCAGGAACTCGGGAGGCAGGACCGCGAACGGGCGCTGGGTACCGCTGCGCAGGTCGAGCACCCAGAGGTCCTTGTGGCCGATCTCACCGCGCAGAATCACCAGCGTTTGCGAATCGTGCAGGAAGGCTACGCGGCGCGCGCCGCGCGTGAGCATGATGCTCGGCAACGGGTACGGTCTGCCGTCGGCTGCAGCAGCGCGCAGCGGAAAGGTCGTACCGACGTCTGCGCCAGAATAGACGACGAACCGCCCGTCCGGTGACCATACCGGATCGATTGAATACTCCGAGATGAATGGAATCGGCGGCTCGCCGTTCACGGGAATCCTCGTCACCCGCGGCTCGCCGTCACGGAGCACGGCCGCTACGACCGAGTGTCCATCCGGTGCCCAGGCGAGGTCACCCCGCAGAGCAAGCGCATCAGTGACCACGCGCAAGTGGGCACCGTCCCGGTCCACGACGTAGAGTGGAGATCGCTCGCCTTGCAGCGCCGAGAACGCGATGCTGCGCCCATCGGGCGAGATCGCAGGTGACCCGGCGATGCGCGCGCTCGTGCTGCTCCAGATCTCGCGCGTTGCACCCTGGTGGACGGACCACAGGCTCTGTCTGCCCTGCTGCCGCGAGACATATAAAAGAATATCGGCACCCAGGCGCGGCCATACGGCGTTCGAAGCAACGGGCGAAGGAGCCGCTGGCGCCTGGGCCGGATCGCTTCCCGCGAGGGTGAGCCGCCAGAGACTGCTGCGCAGATCGGCGATGGTCGTGACGAGTCGTGTGCCGTCGGCGCTCGCCGCGAGCGAGGTATAGCTCTCGAGCCCCGTGCTGATCCGGTGCGGAATCCGCCGCTCCACATCGACGGCGTACATCCAGGGACCTGCCCCATCGGCATCGGTTGCGAGGTACAACATGGTGCGCGGATCGAGCATCACTGGATAAGCCATGCGCGCCTTCTGCGCGGTAATTCGCTCGAGTCCACTGCCGGAGGGCCGGATTCGCCAGATGTCCCAGTCATCGGGCGGCAGGCCACGCAGGAAATAGACGAAGGCATCGTCCGGAGACCACAGGGGAAAATGGCAATGCACCCCGGCTGGCGCCACATAGATCCTGCGTTCCTCGCGCCCCTTTGCCTCGCGCACGAACAACGGATCACCGGGCGCAGTCGTGTGGTACACCAGGCGCCCGTCGCGGGACCAGGCAAACTCGCCTGCGCCCCTGAGGTACGTGCGCAGCGGTCCGCCGCCGACGGGGACCGCCAGCACATTCACGTCCTCTGGCTTGGAGCCGTCGGCCCGCCGAGTCCAGATCGTCACCAGTGTCGAGTCGTCGGAGAAATCCAGCACCCGAATCGCCGGATTGACGATATTGAGCACCGCGCCTTCGGTCAGATTGCGGTATCGCGTTCCCCCGAGCTCACCGCCCCACACATCGAGATGTCCTTCTTCCCCCGCGACGAAAGCTACCTGTCGGCCATCGCGCGACAGGACGGCAGCCTGCTCGGCATGGCCGAAATCGGACAATCGCGTGAATCGGGCGTTCGCGAGAGGACTATGCCAGGCATTGCGCTGCTCGCTTATGAGCCAGACCAGTGCGCACGCGATCAGCACTGTCGCGCACGCGACGAGGAACGATCGGCGGCTCCAACGGACGATGCGTCTTGTGCGCTGGGCCGTCGTTCCCTGCAGCACTGACGGCTCAGGCTGGTCTGCCGCAATCGGCTGTGCCTCGAGCCGCCCCTGGCGGCTCTGCCACCAGGCATCGAGCTCGGAGCGAAGGGCAGACACTGATCCCAGCTTGTCGTGCACGTGGCGGTGGACGGGCATCCCCTCGCGCCGCTCCCAGCGCTGCACGGTGCTTACGTCCCGCTTCAGGTAGGACGCGATCTTCTTCCAGGAATCGAGCCGGTCCTCCGGTCGGCGCCGGCTCTGCGCATCGTTTGCGCTGGCCTCGGGATCGTCCAAACGCCCTCCCCTGTCGCATCAATGACGGGATTCTTGCACTCGCTCCCGGGAGCGGCAATCCACGGCATTGCAGCGCAGGAGGGCCGAATCCGCTGCTCTGCGGTGCTTTGCCGCTTGCCCGGAGAGCAGGTGCGGGCCGAGGGTGTCGTCACGGGTGCGCTGCTGCACCGAAACACTGGGAGAAGCGACATGACTTTCAAGAGCGAACGGGTCCTGGTGACCGCGGGAGCCACGTTTGCACTGGCGGTTGGTGCTGGATGCCTGAGCGGCATCCTGCCTGCGCTGGCGGACGTGGATGACGGCGACCAGGTGCAGATTCGCACCGGCTTTGAGATCGCGCCGGTGCCGCTGAACCTGCGAGGCAGGGATCCTCGCCTCGTCGGTCTCGGCAGCTACATCGTGAACGCTGTTGACCATTGCAATGTGTGCCATTCGGCAGGTCCTGCGACCGAATACGCCAAGGGCGGCAACCCCTACTTCAAGGGAAACGAGCCGACCATCGTCAATCAGGCCACTTACCTCGGCGGCGGGAGAGTGTTCCCTCCGCTCGTCTCCGGTTCTCCTGGAGCCACCCCGACCATCGTTTCCCGCAACCTCACGCCCGACAGAACCGGCCGCCCTGAAGGTGGCCGCACGTTCGCGGAGTTTCGGGAGATCATGCGGACCGGAGTCGACCTCGATCACCTGCATCCGAACTGCTCGGACCCCACCATCACGGCCAGCACGAGCTGCTTCCCCCTCAACCTGCCCTGGGATGGCGATCGATTGCAGATCATGCCCTGGCCCGAGCTGCGCCACCTGAGCGAACCTGAGCTACGGGCCGTCTACGAGTATCTCAGCGCGATACCCTGCAATCCGGGTCCGCCGACCGGTGTCAATCACAACGAGTGCACTTGAGGTGACTTGAGGCGCCTCCCGGTGCGCGTGCGCAGTCAGCCCGCTCCGAAGGCTGCCCCCAGGCAACTGCTGGCGATCGGAGCACTCGGCGGCGGCACGGTCCTCCTCGAGGGGACCGACGCCGCGCTCGCCGCTCCGTCCCGGAACTTCGCGACCGAGTCCAGCCGTTCGTACTTCGAGAAGCGGTAATCTATGGGGGTCAAACCAGAACGAAAAGGAGCTGGCCATGACTCTCAAGATCGGCGACCTCGCACCGGATTTTCAGGCGGAGACCACTCAGGGCCGCATCCGTTTCCATGATTGGATCGGAGACTCATGGAGCGTGCTGTTCTCGCATCCGAAGGATTTCACGCCCGTCTGCACGACCGAGCTCGGATACATGGCCAGGATCAAGCCCGAGTTCGACCGACGCAACGTCAAAGTCATCGGACTGAGCGTCGATCCGGTCGACAGCCACTCGAAGTGGGTCAACGACATCAAGGAGACCCAGGGTTTCGCGCCGAATTATCCGCTGATTGGCGATCCGGATCTGTCCGTATCGAAGCTCTACGAGATGCTGCCGGCGAGCGCTTCCGGGGATCCTGCGAAACGCACGCCCGCCGATAATCAGACCGTTCGCAATGTGTTCGTCATCGGACCCGACAAGAAGATCAAGCTCATCCTGGTCTACCCGATGACTACGGGACGCAACTTCGATGAGGTGCTGCGCGTCATTGACTCGCTGCAACTCACTGCGAGGCACAAGGTGGCAACCCCGGTGAACTGGAAGCAGGGTGAGGACGTCATCATCGCTGGATCCGTGTCGGATGAGGAGGCGAAGAAGACCTATCCGCAGGGATGGAAGGCGCCGCGCCCCTACCTGCGTATCGTGCCGTACCCGCGCTCATAGTTCCGAGCGGTGGGGCAACGCATGATCTTCCGTCAGCTGTTTGATGGCGTCTCCAGCACCTACAGCTATCTGCTCGCCAGCCGGCGCGGTGGAGAAGCACTGATCATCGACCCGGTGATCGACAAGGTCGACCGCTATCTTCAGCTCCTGCACGAGCTCGATCTTCGTCTCGTGAAAGCGGTCGACACGCACCTGCACGCCGACCACATCACCGGCCTGGGCGCCTTGCGCGATCGCACCCATTGCATCACCGTCATGGGTGACCGAAGCCGGGTCGATGTGGTCTCCATGCGGGTCGCCGACGGCGATCGGCTGCAGATCGAGGGCGTGGAGCTCGAGGTTCTCTACACGCCGGGGCACACGGATGATTCCTGCTGCTTCCGCATGGAAGACCGGGTGTTCACCGGTGACACGCTGCTCATTCGTGGCACCGGCCGCACCGATTTTCAAAACGGCGATGCGCGGGCCCAGTACGAGTCGATCTTCGGGCGCCTGCTGCACCTGCCGGATGAGACGCTCGTGTACCCCGCGCACGACTACAAGGGCGACACCGTGAGCACGATCGGTGAAGAGCGTCGCTGCAATCCCCGCCTGCAGGTGAAATCGGTCGACGAATATGTCGAGCTGATGCACAACTTGAAGCTCGCCAATCCGAAGATGATGGACGTCGCTGTCCCTGCCAACATGAAGGTGGGCCTGCACCAGGAGGAGATCGCGCGACGGGGGTGGGCGCGGACGGTCGAGGAAGTGATCGCCTTGGTGGGGCAACCGGAGGTCGTGCTCATCGACCTGCGCGAGCGCTCCGAGCGCGAGCGTCACGGCGCCATTGCAGGCTCACTCCACGTGCCGTATCCCACGCTGGAGGAGAGCACCGGTCCTGGCGGGACGCTGCACGCGCTGGCGACCTCCACCGGGAAGCGACTGCTCTTCTACTGTGCTTTTGGCGAGCGTTCGGCGATGGCGGTCCAGGCGGCGCAGGACGCGGGGCTCTCCTGCGCCTGTCACCTGCAGGGGGGTCTCGCTGCGTGGAAGTCGGCGGGCGGTCCTGTCGAGTCGTGTCAAAAACAGCAGGTGGGACCGAGCACGATCACGTAGCCACCGCTCAGGTGGGTGCGGAGATCGATGGCGAGCTGCAGCTGCTTGCTGAAGCTGAGATTCATACCGATGTCGTACATCCACGGCGTATGGGGCTTCTGGTAGGACCAGAGTCGCACTGACAACGCGCAGGCATCGGTTGCATCATGACCTGCTCGCCGGGAAGCCGCGGCAGGTCCTAGACCAGGCGGCGGCGCCAGTGAATGCAAAATGAGCCCACCAACAACCATACACAGCGCTCACGTCCTGCGGGATGCCCAGGACTTCTCGCTCGTCCACGGCGGTCCGTTGTTCCAGCTCCTGCTACGCGCGCGCGTCACGAGCGATGGCCTGACCTTGGTGGTGCGGCGCATCATCCTGTTCGTGCTGATCACGTGGGTACCGCTCCTGGCACTGTCCGCGCTCGAGGGCCACTTGCGCGACGGGGACGTCGCCCTTCCCTTCCTGCTGGATCTCGAGACGCACATCCGTTTTCTCGTGGTGGTGCCGCTGCTGCTCGCGGCCGAGTTGGTGGTGCACAGGCGTCTGCTGACGGTAACGCGCGCGTTCCTGGATCGGGATCTGATCAGCGACGCCGAGGACGCGCGCTTCGATGCGGCGATCAACTCAGCCTTTCGTCTGCGTAACTCAGTGCTGGCCGAGCTGCTACTGTTAGCTTTCGTGTACGGGGTTGGCGTGCTGGTCGTGTGGCGCCACTACACGGCGCTCGCTGTCCCGACCTGGTACGCGCGGCACTCTGCGGAACGCTACGGGCTGGACGGCGCCGGGATCTGGTATGCGTACGTGAGTCTGCCGATCTTTCAATTCCTGCTGCTGCGTTGGTATTTCCGTCTGTTCATCTGGATCCGGTTTCTCTGGCAAGTCTCCCGCCTCGAGCTGAGCCTCGTTCCGACGCACCCGGATCAGCTCGGTGGGTTGGGATTCCTTGGCAGCACCGTGTTTGCCTTCAGCGTGCTGCTGGTGGCTCATGGCGCGATGCTCGCCGCCCAGATCGCCAACCGCATCTTCTTTGCCGGCGCGGCACTGCCGGATTTCAAGGAAGAGATCTTCGTGACGCTCGTGTTCCTGTTGTGTCTCGTCTTCGGGCCACTGCTGGTGTTCACACCGCAGCTGTCCCGCGCAAAACGGCGGGGTCTGTTCGAATACGGAACGCTGGCGGAGCGTTACGTCCGCGAATTCGACGGCAAGTGGCTGCGGGGCGGCGCGCAGGCGAGCGAACCGCTCATGGGAAGTGCCGATATCCAGTCGCTCGCTGACATGGGTAACAGCTTCACCGTGGTGCGGACCATGCGTTTGGCTCCCATCGGCCGGGATGCCGTGCTGGAGCTCGCGGCTTGTGTGCTCGTGCCGCTCATGCCTTTACTGCTCACCGTCATGCCGGTCGAACAGCTGGTGAAGAAGCTCGTCGGCCTGGTGCTTTGATGCTCAGCGGGCTCCCTCAAGCCCCGCAGGACCCGGTGTCTGCGGATCCCGAGGGGCGCGTGCCTCCAGCACCACGACGCTGCGGGGAGCGACGCGATGGGTTCGCGTGGACACCGAAGCCTGGCGCGCAGGTTCCAGGATGTCGCGGGGCGGTGCCTGCGCGGTGTCCACTGCCACATGCCAGCCTCGATCCCGGAGCTCGGGCATCTCGGCCTCGATCACCACTTCCGACATGTTGAGGATCGCGTGCACGTCTGCCTCGCCCTGCCCGACGCCGGCGATCGTGAACGCCAACACCCGTGCGGTGGGGTCGCCCCAGAGCGGCTGGTGCAACCGCGCACCGTGCCAGGCGATGTCGGGAATGCCGCGCTCCGGAACGATCCTCCCGTGGTAGAAGCGGTTGACGGTGAGACTCGCGTGACGCCGGCGAAAGGCGATCATCGCGCGAGTGAAGTCGAGCATCTCCCGCTGCGACTCGAGCCGGCTCCAGTCGAACCACGAGAGCTCATTATCCTGGCAGTAAGTGTTGTTGTTGCCACCCTGCGTGCGCAGCAGCTCATCGCCCGCGCACAGCATCGGCACGCCACGCGAGAGCATGAGCACGGCGAGGAAATTCTTCGCCTGTCGCTTACGCAGCGCGAGGATAGCGGCGTCAGCCGTGGGGCCTTCCACGCCGCAGTTCCAACTCAGGTTGTCGTTGCTGCCGTCCCGGTTGTCCTCGCCATTGGCTTCATTGTGTTTGCCGTTGTAGCTCACGAGGTCGGCGAGCGTGAAACCATCGTGACAGGTGATGAAGTTGATGCTGTCGCACGGTAACCGGCCATCATCGGCGTACAGGTCGCTGCTGCCGGCGATACGGCTCGCAAGCACGCCGACGAGGCCGCCATCGCCGCGCACGAAGCGGCGCACGGCATCGCGGTACGCTCCGTTCCACTCCGCCCAGCTCGAGCCGGGGAAGGCGCCGACCTGGTAGAGCCCGGCCGCGTCCCAGGCCTCGGCGATGAGGGCGATATCCTCGAGTGAGCGCGACAGCTCGATGCTCCAGGGGAGCGGCGGGGTCGACAGCACCGCCCCGCCCTCGCCACGCGTGAACACGCTCGCCAGGTCGAAGCGAAAACCATCCACGTGCATCTCTTCCACCCAGTATTCCAGGCACTGCACGATGAAAGAGGTCACCTGCGGGTGATTGCAGTTCACGGTGTTGCCGCACCCGGTGAAGTCGAGATAGCGCCTGCGGTCCTGCGGATCGAGCAGGTAGAACACCTCGTTGGCGATACCCCTGAAATTGATCCATGGACCGTCGCTGCCGCCCTCGGCGGTATGGTTGAACACCACATCGAGGATGACGCCGATGCCGGCAGCGTGCAGCGCGCGCACCAGCTGCTTGAACTCGGTCGCCGCCCGTCCCTGCTGCGGGGCCGCGCAGTAGCGGGGATGGGGACTCCAGAAGCTGTGGGTGTTGTAGCCCCAGTAGTTTCTGAGTCCGCGTGCCGCGACCGTTGGCGGCACGCTCTGCTCGTCGAAGGCCATCACCGGCAGCAGCTCGACATGGGTGATGCCGAGCTGCTGCAGGTAGGGAATCTTCTCCGTGAGGGCGCTGAAGGTGCCCGGTGCGGCGACCACTGCGGAAGGATGGCGCGTAAAACCGCTGACGTGCAGCTCGTAGATCACCGCTCCTGCGAGGTCGCGAGCGATCGCCCGCTCGCCACTCCAGTCGAAGGACAGGTCACACACCACGGACCGCAATCCGCACACACCGGGGTCGGCAGGATCGGCGGCGCGCCTGCGGTTCCATACGGCATCGGTAACTCCGTGCGCCCTGGGATCCAGCAGCTCCTTACGTGGATTGAAACATGCGCCGCCCGCACCCTTGTCCGCGGACCCATCCAGGCGCCAGCTGTAGTGCGTGCCCGGAGCAAGTCCTTCGACGAACACGTGCCATGACAGGTGGGTGCGGTTCCTCTCCGGATCGAGCGCAATGACTTCGAAGGGCCTCGTACTGTCGGCAGCCTCGTAGAGCAGCAGCTCGACCCGTGTCGCACGAGGGCTGAAAATGGAGAAGTTGACGCCATCCGCGCTGAGCATCGCGCCGGGGGGGTGGCGGCTGCCGTCACGTGTGGGCAGGGGTGGCCGCAC
>Ga0210409_10007994_pt1 | contig 10824 bp, 7 predicted proteins | sample IncBWH17MmetaG_FD_161649 | JGI IMG/M metagenome (GOLD analysis project Ga0210409, IMG submission 161649) | Forest soil microbial communities from Barre Woods Harvard Forest LTER site, Petersham, Massachusetts, United States - Inc-BW-H-17-M | ecosystem: Environmental > Terrestrial > Soil >...
ACGTCGGCGGGCTGGCACCCGCGGCGCTGCTCGGTGCCGACCAGGCCGCACGCGTTGAGTACGCGCTGCAACACCTGCTTGAACGCGGGCGTGCAGTAGGCCGCCTCGGCGTCATCGGCGACTGCGACCGACGGTTGCTGGCCCGCCGTCTCGGGGTGCTCGAGTCGCGTCTTTGCGCCACTTACCATCGACGCGACCGATGCCGTCGCCACCAGCACGAGCGCGAGGCCGACCCCAGCGCCGACGACCGCGCCTGTGCGCGTGCGCGGCGCCGCCGGGGGCGCGAAGTCATCGAAGTCCACGTGGCGCGCCGGGGCGCCAGGTCGCGGGTAGCGCGGATTGTTCACTGTAGAACCTCCGGGGCGAGCTGAGCCAGCGTGTACTTGAGCCCCAGGTCCGTGTCCTCGTCACAGATGCGCTTGTCGCCGAGAAACATCTGCGGCGTGGAGACAGGGATATGGTTATTGGCGGCGAAGTGCAGGTGCTGATTCAGCCGCACACCCGTCGACGGCCGGGCCACGCACGCGCTGATGTCGGCCCCCCAGCGCTGTGCGATCTTCGACGTCAAGCCAGTCGGGTTCTGCTTGCCGAGCGCGGTCAGCTCCTCCTGGTTCTCGAACGCCCACTCGAGAATCGAACGCGTCTTGTCGTTGCCGCCGCACAAGATGGCCTTGGAGACGACGCACGCCCCAGGGTGCAAGCTTCGGTCGAGCATCCAGTTGCAGTCGGAGTCGAGCGGAAAGAGGGCCAGAGTCACATCCAGCCTGTCGAAGATCCCTTCGTCGACGATCCGCTCATGAAAGGCTTTGCATGTCGGACAAAGCGGATCCTCGAACAGCAGCACCGGGCGAATGGGATGCGGCGTCGCGATTTTCAAAAGCCCGCCGTGCGCTTCGTTGGCCACGGCGAGCTTGCCGCACTTGTCGAGCATGGGACGGTAGTCCGGGAGCAGGGCGACGTAGACGAAGGCCGGCAAGATCGAAGCGGCGCCGAGCGCAGCCGCCCACAGGATGACTTTGCCGAAGCCGTCCGTCGGCGGCGGTCGACGCGGGTCGGCGGCCATGGTCGGTGCCATCGCGACGTCGCGCGAGTGCGAATCGACGCGCCATACGCGGAGCGCCGCGAGCGCGAGCATGAGCGACGCCACGTAGATGCCCACGCACAGCTTGCAGAAGACGTGCAGGTGCGTCGCCGAGATGTACAGCATCACGAGCGACGCGCCCATCGGCCCGGCCGAGGCGAGGGCGTAGAACGGGCTCGCCCACTTGGATCTCTGCGCGCCGCCCATGGCGAGGTACAGCCCGAAGCCGACGAAGAAAGCAAAGGCGCCGAGCGCGAAAAGGGAAATGGGCACGCCCCCCCACCAGGTCGCACGCATCACCGCCGAATAAGGGCTGAAGAGGGCCGTCTTGCACGGGTTGTCCGCGTCGGTGGACACCGGCGCCCCCGGGATGAAGCTGCAGTGCACCGCGTGCACCTGTCGGTCGAGCTGCTCGGCGTAGTCGTACGTCGAGTAGGCCCCGAAGATCAGGCCGAGCGCCGACGCCACGACGGCGACGAGCGCCGCTTTCTTACCGGGTATAACGAAGGGGTTTGTCGCCACGACAGGGGGCCCACCGAGCGTAACTGCGAGATCGTTAACATGGTAACGATCTCACGCCGGAGGACGTGAGAGGTTTTTTCAGAGCTCCGGCTGCGCGGGAAGCCCACCAGGCTTCCCGGTCGCTTCGGTGGCTTGACTGAATCTTGCTACGATGGCAACAAAATAGACGTGGCGAGACCGAAGCGAAAGGGTGCCACCGAGACGTTCTCGGTATCAGTATCCCGTGAGACCAAGACCCGGCTCCGCAAGGCCGCCAGGCGAGGCTACGGGGGGAACGTGTCGGCCCTCATCGAAGCCATCGCGCTCGAAGCAGATCGTCGCAACGCACTCGACAAGCTCCTCCAGCTCGGCCCGCCGATCGACGAACGGGCCTATCAGTCCTTCCTAAAGGAACTGGCCGGAGTCCAAAAGAAGCGTCGACGAAGCGCGGCATGATGGTCGCTACGCTCGATACGAGCGCGCTCATCGCAATGCTGGCCTTGCACTGGACCGGATGGACGCGGAACGGGTCGATGCCAAGTTGACGGTGGACGCCATGGTGATGGCGTATGCGGCCACGAGCGGAGGCGCCGTCGTGTATACGAGCGACCTGGACGACCTCCGCAAGCTAACACACGTGTTTCCTGCCGTGACGTTGCTGGGCGTGTGACGGACTCGCTCGTCGAGAGCGGGTCGCCGCACGAGAAGAGCCTGGACCGAAAGGAGTCCACTTGTGGGGATCCACCGTCGCTTGCCAACACCACGCGGCTGAGGGAGAAAGCATTGCACCATGGTTTCCTCCTCCAAACGAACTTTGCGAATACCTTCAGGCGCCGGCTATCCGGCCGCGGCGACCGCCTTTTTCTTGCTCGCGACGAGCGCGGGATGCGGCAGCTCGCCGCAAGCTGCATCCGGACCATCGACGGGGTCGGTCACGAGCAACAACGAGCCGAACGCCTCTCCGGCGTCCGATGCGGCGTCCGATGCGTCCTCCATCCCCCCCGGCGGAAGCTGCCTGATGGGCCTCACCGACTACGCAAACGACGGCCCGTTCCAGGTTCAGACCAGTGTCATGAATAGCATCAACTTCTACGTGCCGATGGTCCCCTCCGGATGCAAAGTCCCCGTGATCCACTTGGCGAACGGCACCGGCGCGACGTGTTCAGTCTATCAACCGGCGCTCAACCGTCTGGCCACCCAGGGCTTCTTGACGACCTGCTACGAAAACACGAACACCGGCGCGGGGCAATATGGCCTGACGGCGCTCGACACGGCGCTCATGATGTTTCCGAATCTCGCCGACAACCGATTCGGTTCGACCGGGCACTCGCAAGGCGGTCAGGCGGCGTTCGTTACCTTGGCGCTCGCCGAGCAAGAGCACGGCAGCTCCTTTATCTATGCGGGGCTCGCCATGGAGCCGGCGAGCGGCTTTGGGTCGCAGCCGACCGGCGGAACCTGGCAGCAGCTTTACGCCGAGATCAAATCGCCCATGTTCATGTTCAGCGGCTTGAACACCGACGGCCTCGTTTCTCAGTCCTGGGTCCAGCAGGCATATGACGCTATGAGTCCGACCGACGAAGCCTACTTCTGGACGAAGCAAGGCGCGACGCACATCCCGGTTCCAAACGGCGAGGAAGAGGCGATCTCGGTGCCCTGGTTCCGCTGGAAGCTGCTGGGTGATCAGGCCGCATGCAAGTTCTTCAAGGCAATCCCGATGAACGACACCAAATGGGCGGAGGTCGCGTCGAAGAACGCGGAGCAGTGCATGTGAAGGAGTGGGCGCGATCCGCGGCGCGGATGTGAACGCGGGTGGCTGCGGGTGCGTGGTCGTCCGGCGTTGCCTACGCGACATCGCAGTGTGGGATCGACTACGACCCGTGGAATCTCGAGCCTCCCGACGGCCGGGGCTTCAACGGTCGTCGAACTTATCCGATGATGAAATAGTGGGAAGCTCCACGCGTCCATCACCGGAGCTCACGGCGACAGTCGATGGCCCGCAGCAGGTGCGGCCACGCTCCGGGGAGCGCCCCAGCCCTCTTCGCCAGCGCGTCGGCCTCGGCTGGCTGGACAGCCAACGCTACAGGATCATCGACGAGATCGGCGAAGGCGGTATGGGCGTCGTCTACGAGGCCTTCGATCGCGAACGGGGTCACGCCGTCGCGCTGAAGATGCTTCAGCACTTCGATGCCGACGCGCTCTATCGCTTCAAAGGCGAATTTCGGGCGCTCGCGGATGTCCGGCATAAAAACCTCGTACGCCTTTACGAGCTCGTCGTCCGCGATCGGGACCATGCGTGCTTCGCGATGGAGCTCGTCCGCGGCGTGGATTTCATACGGCATGTCCGAGCCGATGGGGAGACCGCCGAATCCACTTCACCTGAAAGCATCGACCGACTCCGGCGCGCGCTCCCTCAACTTGTCGACGGCGTGCAGGCAATGCACACCCACGGAAGGATTCACCGCGATCTCAAGCCTTCGAACGTGCTCGTCGATCGCGATGGTCGCGTGGTCATTCTCGATTTCGGCATCTCCACGGAGCTCTCGGCCGCGGCCGACAGGCATCGGACCGACGTGGCGGACATCCTCGGGACGCCTGGGTACATGGCTCCCGAACAGGCCAAGAACAAGCCCTTGGGGCCGGCCAGCGACTGGTACAGCGTCGGTGTCATTCTGTACGAGGCGCTGGTCGGACGGCTGCCTTTCGATGGCGATCTGTTGGAGGTGCTCAGAGCAAAGACGGAGAGGGACGCTCCTCCTCCGTCCCAGTGCCGCTCCGGCATCCCTCCGGATCTCGACTCCTTGTGCTGCGCTTTGCTCGACCGTGTTCCCGAGCAGCGTCCGACGGGCCCGGAGATCTTGCAACGACTCGGAGTAACGGGGAGCCCCAGTGCCTCGAGCCTGCCCGCTCCCATGGGTACCCCGCTCGTCGGCCGCGACGCGCAGCTTCGAACGCTGCGTGACGCGTTCGAGGCCTCTCTCGCCGGGCACTCGGTGACCGTGATGATTCGCGGCGCTTCGGGAATGGGCAAGTCTGCCGTGGCACAACGCTTCGTCGACGGCCTGGCGGACTCGGGCGAGGCAGCGGTGCTCTGTGGTCGCGCATACGAGCGCGAAACGGTCCCCTATAAGGCATTCGACGGCGTCATCGACTCGCTGAGTCATCATCTGGCCCGCATCGACGACCAGCTGGACCTGGTGGAGCTGCCCGGGGGAATCGCGGCTCTCGCCCGGGTCTTTCCGGTCCTTTCACGGAGCCGGCGGTTTCGCGAGCTGCGCAAGGATGTGGCGACCGATCCGCACATCGTGAGGCGGCGCGCATTCGCCGCGCTGCGCGAGATTCTCCGCTCGGTCGCCCTCCTGCGGCCGCTCGTCGTCTACATCGACGACGTGCAATGGGGAGACGCCGATAGCGCAAGCCTCCTCCTTGAGCTCGTCCGGCCCCCTGATGCACCACCTCTGCTATGGGTGCTCACCTATCGGGACAACGAGGCAAAAGAAAGCGCGTTTGTCCAAGCGACGCGCGCGCGCTGGTTTGCCGAAGCCAGGCTCGTGGACGTCGTCGTCAATCCACTTGGCCACAAAGACGCATCCAGCCTGGCGCTGGAGCTGCTTGGAAGGTCGGAACCGAGTGTACGACGGGTTGCGACCGCGGTTGCGCGAGAGGCGCACGGTAGCCCGCTTCTCATCGAGGAGCTCGCACGGGCGAATCGAACTGCGCTCGGGCGGGCCAGCGGCGAGACATTGCGAGTGCTCACCATGGGCCAGCTCGTCTCCGATCGCCTCGAGCGGCTACCGCTCGGTGCAAGGCGAATTGTGGAGATCGTCGCGGTCGCGGCGCGCCGGTTGCCGGTCGCGGAGGTGGGCGACGCCCTTGGCGTGAGCGACGGCATCGAGCCAATGATCGAGGCCGCGCGCGCTGGCCGCTTGTTGCACGTAGCGGTGCGCGACGGCAGAGAAGTCGTCGAGATCAGCCATGACCGCCTCCGCGAGACACTGGTGGCCCGGCTCGACGAGGAGACCCTGCGCCAATGCCACGCCAGCCTTGCCGGCGTTCTCGAGCGCTCGCCCGGCGCCGACGCAGAAGCCGTCGCCATGCATCTGCTGGGTGCTGGAGAGCAGGATCGCGCGGCCACTTTCGCCGACAAGGCCGCCGAGGAAGCGTCCGCGAAGCTGGCATTCGACCAGGCGGCGCGCCTTCTGCGCATGACGATTGCGATTCGGCCCTCGGACCATCCGGACGCAACGCGCCTGCAGACGCGGCTCGGCGAGGTGCTCGAGTCGGCAGGGTGTGGCGCCGACGCAGCGCGCGCCTACATGGAGGCGGCAGAGACCGCGCCGCCCAATGTCCGAGTGGAGCTGCAACGTGCTGCAGCCGAGCAGCTGCTCAATTCCGGGCGGGTCGAAGAAGGAGTCGCCGTGTTGCACCGCGTCCTTCCTGCGGTGGGGCTCAAGGGGCCGGGGTCGCCGGCGGCCGCCTTCTTTTGGCTTATCGTCTACCGGCTTTGGGGACTGGTCCTCGGAGCCTGGGCCAAGCAGCGCGACGCGGCCGCCGTCGGCCCTGCCGATCGCGTGCGGATCGACGCTCTCTATGCCGTCGCCCAGGGGTTCAGTTTGGTCGACGTGATTCTCGGCGCCAGCATGCAGGCGCGGCACCTGGTCGCCGCATTGCGCCGCGGCGATCATTTGCAGATCCTGCGCGCGATCAGTCTCGAGACGTCGCACATGGCGGCCGAAAGCGGGCACGAAGGCCGTCGTGAGCGGGCGCTCACCCATGTCGGGACCGAGATCGTCGCGCAGATCGATGCCGACATCGTCCGATCGGGCGTAGCGGGCGTCTCGGTCGCAGCGCTCCACGCAGCCGCGTTCTTCCAGTCCAATCGCGGAGTCGCACGATTTCTGCGCGGTCGCTGGAAGGAAGCGCGGCTGGCGCTCGACGCGGCCTATGCGAACACGCGAAATCACGCTGGATGGCAGGTCAACGCCAACCTGTTCAGCGCATACGCTCTCGTCATGCTCGGCGACTTGCGCGGGCTGGCGATACTGAGCGAACGGCTCCTTTCCGATGCCGAGCGGCGCGGAGACCTGTTTACGGCGGTCAACTTGCGCACGGCAGTAGTGCCGCTCCTCGCCCTCGCGGCGGACGATCCGCAGTCGGCCCGCCGGTCATTGCGCGGGGCCATCGAGCAATGGTCGCAGCGCGGCTTCCACCTGCAGCACATGCAGGCGATGGTCTACGACGCGTGGGTGGATCTCTATCAGGGCGCGGGGGTCGAGGCCTTCGAACGCACCGAGCGCGATTGGGCAGTACTCAAGAAAAGCTTGCTCCTGAACGGCCAGTTCGTGCGCGGCTTCGCCAGTTCGACGCGGGCTTATTGCGCCGTCGCCGCAGCGCATGCGACGCCGGCGCGACGAGGCGCGCTTCTGCAGGTCGCGTACCGGATCGCTCGAAGCCTCGAGCGCGAGCGCATGCCTTGGATTTCCTCGCACGCCGCGCTCATCCAGGCCGGGGCGGCGAACGTGGAGGGCGATCGCACACGGACGCTCGCCGCCCTGCGCACGGCGATCGATCTCGGCGATGCCGTGGATATGCCGATGCACTCGGCCGCCGCTCGCTACCGGCTGGGGGCGCTCCTCGACAGCAGTGTCGAGGGACAAGAGCTCACTCAATCGGCCGAGGAGGCCTTCGCCGCACGCGGGGTTCGCAATATTCCTCGATTCGCTGGCATCTGGTTGCCCGGCCGCTGGGAGCGCTGACGGCCCGCAGCTTGCGTTAGCCACAGACCCCATGCAATAGGGTGCGACGGTCCCGCCCGCGAGCTAGCCATCCGAAAGGATCGAACCATGAGCACGAGGCGCATCCGAAAGATCGTGGAGAGTCAGCCGACGGTCGAGGGAGCGGGTGTCCGTCTTCACCGTGCGATCGGGCTCGGGCAGCCGGAGGAGTACGACCCCTTCCTGTTGCTCGATGACTTCCGATCCGACCGCCCTTCTGATTATTCGGCGGGTTTCCCCTGGCATCCGCATCGCGGGATGGAGACGATTACGTACGTGCTTGCAGGCAGGGCCGAGCATCAGGACAGCCTCGGCAACCGCGGCGTGATCGGGCCGGGCGACGTGCAGTGGATGAGCGCCGGCAGTGGGATCGTGCACCAGGAAATGCCGAAAGGCGACGCACGCGGCGCCATGTACGGCTTTCAGCTGTGGACGAACCTGCCGGCGAGTCAGAAGATGGCGGACCCGAAGTACCGGGGGGTCCTCGCCTCGGAGATCCCGCAGGTTTCCGACGACGGGGGCACTCTCGTCAGAGTTATCGCGGGAAACGTGAACGGGGTCGAGGGGGCGGTGCGCGACGTTGCGGCAAAGCCCGAGTACCTAGACATCAGTCTTCCCGCCGGGCGCACGTTCGTGCATCCCACGACGCGAGGCCATACCGTCTTCGCCTACGTCTTCGAAGGAGCAGGACGGTTCGGGGACGAAGGAGGCGCGCCCGTTGGCAATCGCCATCTCGTCTCGTTTGCCGACGGCGACACAGTAAGCGCCCATGGCAATAGCCACGGGGTGCGCTTCCTGCTCGTGTCCGGAAAACCCCTCGGCGAGCCAATCGCATGGCGCGGCCCCATCGTCATGAACACCCAGGCCGAGCTTCGGCTCGCGTTCGAGGAGCTGGACCGCGGCACGTTTATCAAGCACGCGCCGGCCGGCAAGTGAGTTGATTCGACTCGCTGGTCACACCGAAGTGTCGCGGGCGCGCTCAGAAGCAACCCTGCGCGGCATTGCACTTCACCGTCGCGACGCTGTCACAGGTCGACGACCAGTCCGAGGCGCAGCACTGGGTTTGGCCCCATTGTCCTGCGTCCGAGCCGCACACGCAGTCGCGCACGCCGGGCTGGCAGTACTTCTGCTGGACGATGAGCACGCAGCCCGGGCCCCACGCCATCGTGCAGCAAGTCGGGTCCTTCTGGCAGACGCACACTTCCAAGTTCGGGTTGCTGCAACCGGGCGTGCTTTGCTGCGCGCAGCAGCTGCCGATGTCCCGAGAACCCGACCCGCCTTCGGCTCCCGCACCGTCGGCCTGCACCCCGCCGTCGGTCGGCGCGCCGCTCTCGGTCATCCCGGCGCTCCCGTCAGTCTGCACGCCGCCTCCCTCGCCGTTCGTCATCGCGTTCTGTTCGTCCAGCGCATCCGATTTTCCCTGCACGTCGCCGCTCCCGGTCGCCGTTCCGGAATCATTCGCACCCGTCGGCATACTCGCGTCACCGCCATTGGACGCGCTGTCGACGTTGCCAGCGTCCGCCCCCATGCCATTTCCGCAGGCCGCAAGCGTCAATATCCCAAGGAGATGCAACGTTCGCGTGAGCGACCGGTAGGCCACGGATGTGTTACGGCGTGCAAGTGAGCAGCTGGGCGTCACACGTCGCGAAGTTGAGCGGATTCGCCGCTAGGCAAGCCGTCCACTTCTGTGCGCACGTCATCGGGGGCGGCGTCGTGGGCCCGACGAGCTCGCTGACACAACCCGTGAGCCTGCGCCTGCACAGGTCGAGCATTCCCTGGGTGGTCGCTTGGAGCGCGCAATTGGCCGCGTCGTCGGTGCACTTGATCACCGCAGAGGCTGTGCTGTTCGGCGGGGTGAGCCCGAAACTCCCGACCACGCAGGTGGCATCATTCAGCGAGCATGCCGTGACGTCAGCGGGTGTCGCCGCGGCGGCAATGCAGCTATTGAGTGTGGTCTGACACGAGCTGACGCTCCCGATGACCTTACCGACCGCCGGCGGCACCACCGTCTGTACTTGGGTGACCGCGCAAGACTGCAGGTTATTTGCGCACGTGGTGAGGTCGCTGACCTGCTCGGCGTTGTTGATGCACGTGATGCTATCCGTGACGCAGGTGGCGGTGCCCGTGACAACGCTCGGCAAATTGATCTGGAGGATCGAGGCAATGCATTCGGCCTGGGTCGTTGCGCAGCTTACACGCTGAGCCGCCGTCCTGGCCTCGACGGCGCACCTGCGAGCGGTGCTGGCGCAAGCGGCCGCATCCGTGACAGCTTGGTTGACCTGCGCAGGCAGGCCGTTGCTAGCCGTCAAGGTGCACTGAGTGTACTGCGCCGGGCAGACGAACACCCCGAACAGCGGGTTGTTGGCCAAGCAGGCGTCGCGTTGGGTGGCGCAATCCGCCAGCGTCACCGATTGAGTCGAGGCGCTCACCTTCTCCGGGGGTCCTTGTTGATCCACAGCGGTTGCGCAGCCGGCGAGTAGAGACGTTCCGACGAAAACGAATGAGAAGATTGGGGCGTGGTTCATGGGTGCCTCGCATGCACATCCAGTGGGACTGCACTCGGAGTGGTGCTCGACGCACCGTGGAGATCGCTCTGCACGTTTCATGCGTGCTCCCGACTACGCCGTGCCAAGTGCGCCACCCTATCGAATTCGTGCAGGCGCGTACGGGCCTTATCCATCGCCGACATGCTCGCGTCTACTTTTTCGAGATGGGTATTGCGCAAGCAGCGCAGCGGCGTGCTCGCGCTGTTACACGTCGCTCTCCTCTAAGGTAGCCTTGTAAAAGCATGCTTCGCATGCCTGAATCGACGACAGCGACGATTTTCGTGATGGGAAAGCCCCGATGGATCCATTAGAAACCGCGCGCTGCCTGTTTGCCTGAGACCAGGAACAATACGAGTGCACAATTGTGGCGAGGATGCCGTGACAGGGGACTCCTACAAATAGTTGTGGGTTGGGGAAACAGCCCACGAGGTGCTGCCGCAGTTTGTGCCAACGTATGTCATCGTCGCCACACCGATCGACGACGATGATGCCAAGCTGTAACCAGGCGCGCCCATGACGCGGCAGATTGCTATAGGTGCGGAGCGTGCAGGGTAACTAGTGGTGTCAGAGGGCAGAGGTCACTCCATGGCGAGCTTACGGGCTGCAACACTTGCAATTGTCGGCGGACTATTCGGATCCGTGGCTGTTGGAGATCTCGTCGCCGGGTGCAGCAGCGGCGACACTACCGTACCGGGGGAATCGGGGGGGGACGGTAGCAGCACCGACGTGACGACCAATCCCGAGGCCGCCGACGACTCGAAGGCAAATGACGTTACGAGGGCTGATGCGACCGAGGGCGGCGCCGACGCCGTCACCACGGACGCGGATGCTACCGTTGACGCGGGCGATACCGGCCCGGGTGCGGACGTCGCTGTTGATGGGGGCGACACGGGGACGGATGGCGATGCGAGCACCGAGACGGATG
>Ga0210409_10007996_pt1 | contig 10823 bp, 9 predicted proteins | sample IncBWH17MmetaG_FD_161649 | JGI IMG/M metagenome (GOLD analysis project Ga0210409, IMG submission 161649) | Forest soil microbial communities from Barre Woods Harvard Forest LTER site, Petersham, Massachusetts, United States - Inc-BW-H-17-M | ecosystem: Environmental > Terrestrial > Soil >...
CACGCCGAGCGCGATCTGACGTGCCAACGTCTCTTCGCGCATCTTGTCCCAACCGCCGTCAAATTTGCCCTTGTATTTGGCGATCCACTCCGCCGGCACATGATGCGGCGCATGTGTGGCGCCCGGAGCGAAGTACATGAAAAAAGGCTTGTCCGGGGTGAGTGATTTCTGAAACTTCATCCAGGCGATGGCGTGGTTGGTCATGTCGGTCATGAAGTTGTAACCGGGATAGTGCGGAGTGCCGATCCGGTTCAAGCCTTCATAGAGGCTCGGGGACCACTGGTCCGTCTCGCCGCCGATGAAGCCGTAGAACTCGTCGAAGCCAGAGCGCGTCGGCCAACGATTGGTTGGACCGGAAGGGCTAACCTCCCACGCCGCTGTCTCGTGGTTCTTGCCAAACATGCCGGTGCTATAGCCGTTCAAGCGCAGCATCTCTGCGAGAGGCGCAACGTTGTCCGGACGCTGCCCGGTGTTGCCAGGAAATGCCGTGGCAATCTCAGTGATTCCCCCCATGTTGTTCATATGGTGGTTTCGCCCAGAGAGGAGTGCGGTACGCGTGGGCGAGCAGAGCGCGGTAGTGTGGAACTGGGTGTACCGCAGGCCCTGGTTGGCAAGCGCCTCTGCTGTAGGCATGTGGATCGGACCGCCAAAGGAGCTCGACATTCCAAAGCCCATGTCGTCAATCAACACGATCATCACGTTCGGAGCGCCCTCTGGCGCGGTGATCTGGAAGCGCGGCGGCGGCGTGGCATCGCGAGCGTCGAGGGTTTTGCTATGCGGGTAGTCAGGTTCGGGGATAGGCAGGACAGTGCGGTCGAGTTTGGTTTGCGCGTTGGCCGTTCCGAGAAGTGCCAATGACAGTACGAGACCATTCATCAAAAATCTGAAAGTCGAGTTCACGGTTTTTCTCCTTCTAGTGCAAAAGAACCGGATGCGAGGAACTTTCTTCCCAAGAGGTGGCGACGGGGCGGCACTCATGTGCATAGGAAGTGAGCAATCGGGTGGAGTATAGGCTCAAAATGATTCTCGGACAACGGGAAATAGCCAGCCCAAGGGTTGAAGTGGTGGGGCTTCTTTGATGCAACGGGCTGGGTATCCAACCATCCCCTGATCTCCGATTTCGCCTTTCACTATTTCTGCGGTAAAGTAAAAGTTTCTCGCCAATTTTCTCTTTCGTTTCTCGATTTCTTTCTTGGAGGTTTCGCTTCTTGAAGACGGTTGCCGTACTGTTGTTTTGTTCTCTCATCTTTGCGCCTGTCATCTTCGGTGGTCCCAGCCGTGCCGCCGATTCCCCGGCCTTGCAGGAGCATCATCTCCGCCTATTTCACTCCCATACTGGTGAGCACATTGATATCGTTTACCGTCGCGGAGATCACTATTTTCCAGGGGCAGAAGCGCAGCTCGATTCTTTTCTGCGTGACCATCGTACCGGCGACGTGAAGCATTACGACCCCCATGTTTTTGACATTCTTGCCGACCTCGCTGCTGCTGTCGGCCGTCCGGACGCGGAGATCGGCGTCATTTGTGGCTATCGCACTGCTGGGAGCAACGAATTCCTTCGCGCCCGCTCTCCTGGTGTGGCGAAGAACAGCCAGCACATGCAGGCTCACGCAATTGACATCCGCATCCCGGGAATTGATACCTTGACGCTGTACAACGCCGCCCTTACGCTCGGCCGTGGCGGCGTCGGTTATTACCCGCGCTCAGCCTTCGTTCATGTCGATACGGGCCGCGTCCGCACGTGGTGCTACGGCTGCTCCTCCGCTTCCTCCTCCTCGCACGCGCGCGCTGAATAGCTTCCGGAGGCGAAAACAAAATTGACGGGGGCCTCAATTTCTTGACGCGTAGGCCTGCTCAAACAGCTTTCCCAGCGCTTTGTCGTACCCGTAGAGATCATCGAAAAAGAATACCTGGCCGTTTTCCTTAACAATTGCCGTGCCGTAGACAATCAACACCGGAATCTTGTCCGTCAGGTTTACCTGTTGTTCCTTTTCCGCCTTAAACGCCGCTTCGATCCGTTCTCGAGTCCATCCTGGATTATTTCGCAGCACCCATTCCGCCAAGGCCTTGGGATCCTCCACTCGAATGCACCCATGGCTGAAATCGCGCCGACTCTCGCTGAACAGCGACTGAGACGGCGTCGAGTGCAAGTAAACATTCTGATCATTGGGAAAGATAAACTTGATCAGGCCCAGCGCGTTCTTGGGTCCCGGTTTCTGCCGCACCATCAGTTTCCCAGCGCGCAATTGCGCCAACACCTCTTCGCTCACCAGTCCGTCGGTCACCACTTGCCCGGAATACGTCGCGACTTCAAAATTGTTTTTCTGAATATAGGCCGGATCCTTGAGGATCTTCGGAATGATTTCCCCGCGCAATATGCTGGGCGGCACATTCCAGTAAGGCCAGAAAACCAGGTACTTCATGTCTTCTTCAAGCACTGGAGTCTGCGTCCGCATGGCACGTCCCACGATCACCGGGATGGTCAGCGCCAACTTTCCCGGCGCGTCGTAAGCTCGCAGAACAAATTCCGGAATATTTACGAGGATTGGCGGCTGTGTGAAGTTGTCTGGTATCCACCTCCAGCGCTCCAGGGTTAACCGCAGCGCTTCCGCGCGATCACTCATAGGCCGGTTCAGCTCCGTGATGGTTTGTGGTCCAAGCTTGCCCGCCGCTTCCAACCCATGTCGCATCTGAAAGCGTTTCACGCCCTCCACCGCGTCGCCGGAATACGACTGCGAATTTTCCGGCACCGCCAGCGAAGCCGGCAAGTCTCCCAGAAATTGCAGTCTGCGCACCAGTTTTCCCGTGCCTTCGTATTCTTGTCCCGGCGCGATCGGTTTTTTCACCTGTGGCAGGGGATCGGGAACTTCCTCTTTTGCCATTTGTATGTACTTCTGAAGTGCCAGCACTGTTCGCTGGTAACCTGGGTATGGCGGTTCGATCGGCGCCAGCGCATCTTTCACGCTCGACGCTCCCACCACGCTTTTCCAAAGAAATTCTCCGGCATTATGTTTTGCGCGTTCCGGGTCGAAATCCTTGTGCAAGATTTTCGGATTTACCTTTCCCAAATGCAGGTCGGTGCCATAACGAATCGTGGACACCGTCAGCGCCACATCAAAGTTCACCAGTACCGATTCCGTCGCCCCGCTCGGGTCTTGCAAAACTTTCAACCGCTCCGGCCACTTCGCGCCGTCGTAATCTTTACTGTCTAGGCCTTTTTGATCCGCCGCCTCCAGGATTCCAATCGACTCGATCGCTTGTGGCGTTGGCTTCCCGGCGCGGCTCCATCCCAGCCGGTTACCGGACTCATCGTAGAATGACTTTACCGCCGCGCTGTGTTCCGAAAAATTGGGCCACTGCAGATCGGCTAATCTCTCGCTTGCCACGATGGCCCGCAACTCCAGTTCTCCCGCAGCACTGAGAGGCTCCGATGTACCAAAGCTTTGCGCTTCATCTGTTCCGTTCCGCCGGGCGTCAGAGGAAGCTGTCCCGCCAGAGCATGCAGTGGAGCCCAGTCCGATTGCCAGAAATAACACCAGCCGCATTTTCATGGGATAGTTCATCCCTCCTTCCAATGTTCGTTCCCAGCGCGGCCTGGGCGAACTACGGCCTGATGCATTCGGTCACCGCGAGCAAGCGAGAAATCTTCGGCTACGGAAGAATTTACTCCGCCCATGCTGCGCACCTGACGCGCCGCGAATCAGTACTGCAGGTATCGCGATTCATTGTTTTCCTAAATTAGAAAATCGAGGCCGCTGGCCTTGTCTGGTTTTGTGCGGAGTCCGGTTTTGTTAGTGAGCCGCGTGGATGTTAGTCGCGAGCATTTGAAAAGTCCAGAAATAATCAGGCCGGGCCTGATCCTTTCCAGCGGGGGCTCTTCTTTCCCCACGCTGACGCAGTGGCTAGTCGAAACTCATTCTTCCTACGACCTGGGCTGGGCAACGGCACCCCCGCCCATCTTTTCCAAACGTTGCTATGGACCGCGCTTTTGGTCTATGCTCCGGCTTCGGCGTGGTCAGCGGATCGTTGCTTGACGACTTGTCGCGTTTAACTGGAATGCGAAGGCCTGGAGAAAATACGCAAGCTCGCAAGTTAAAGTAACGCCTACCCATCCCGCTTGGTTCCACGTCTATATATCCGAGCGTCGGCTTGGCACTTACTCCACACACTGAAAATGTTTAACTATTCACGCCGTTGGGTACTGAACTGGCCACTAAAGTGGAACTCCTACCGTTTTCGCTGCAACAATAAGCTTTACGCCGGGAGGGGACTTGCGGTGCTGTGTGGCATGCTCTTCGCCGCGAGCGCTCCCACAGGCTTCTTCTCTTGCGCGCGCGCGCAACAGACGCAACCCGAGGCGCCTGTTACAGTGCAGCCGGGTGCGCCGGGTAGGCCCACCAAGACTCTGCCGCCATCGACGAAGGGTACGCTGCCGCCACGTTCCCAAGCGGAGGTGGAGTTCATGCAGGGTATGATCATGCATCATTCACAAGCGGTGGAGATGACCGCGCTGATTGCATCGCACACCGAGAACAAGGATCTCCGATCGCTGGGAGCCCGAATCAGCAGCTCGCAGTCGGACGAAATAAAATTCATGCAGCGCTGGCTGGCGGCTCGCGGAGAACACATATCGATGGCGGCACCGAAAATGCCGGGAATGGATATGCCGCGGGAACCGATGGCTCTGATGCCCGGCATGCTTACGCCGGAGCAAATGGAGGCGCTGCGCAAGGCCAAGGGTGCGAAGTTCGACCAGTTATTTTTGACGGGGATGATTCAGCACCACAATGGCGCCCTCACAATGATAAAAGATTTGTTCGACACCGCAGGCGCGGGGCAGGACGCTGACCTGTTCGACTTCGCGACGGATGCGGACAACACGCAACGCGCCGAGATCAAGATTATGCAAGGTATGTTGGAGACGAAAACGTTAGAGGAGAAACGATGAACCGAGTGCCCAGAGTTGCTTTTCGTTTGGCGGTGGCTGCGATTATTTTGTTTTTCGGTGTGAGCCGGATGTACGCGCAGGCGCCTGCGCCCGCATCCGCAACTCCGCCGTCCGCCCAGGAACCGTCGAAAGAGTCCCCGAAGGAGCCGGAGAAGGCTCCCGAGGAAGAAGCGAATCCATTTGCTCCAGAGCCGGCTCCCACGCTGCCGCCAGGAATGTCCGGTTCGGACGCGAACGATCCGCGCGCCAAGCTGACGCCAGGCCTCTACGACGCTGGTGAAACGTCGATGGGCATCAAACACCTCGCGCTGGTCAAGAAGCCGGGCGCATTTCAACTTGGAGTCTCTGATCCCGACGATCCGAAGGTGAAGAAGACCCTTGGCCAACTCGGCTTGAGCGACACCTCAAAGTTCCCGAAGGAGATGCATCTGGTAATCGCGCAACTTGCTTTCGCAAACTCGGATTTCGCGTTCCAGGGCAACCACCTGTTCCAGGGGAATTTCTATGGCGTAAACATTTATGACATCTCGAACCCAGCGAACGCCACGTTACTGACTTCAATGGTGTGCCCGGGCGGGCAAGGCGATTTGTCGGTATATAAAAACCTAATGTTCATGTCCGTGGAAATGCCCAATGGACGATTGGATTGCGGCACGGAAGGTTTTCCACCGGAGCCTCCGCCGACACCAGAAGAGGTAAAAGCAAAAAAGCATCGTTTGCCGGCGGCGCAAAAAGACCGCTTCCGCGGCGTGAGAATCTTCGACATTTCCGACATCAAGAATCCCAAGCAAGTCGCGGCGGTTCAGACCTGCCGCGGATCGCATACCCATACGCTGGTGTTGGATCCGAAGGACAAAGACAACGTCTATATCTACGTTTCGGGCACATCGTTTGTGCGCCAGGCGGAAGAACTGGCTGGGTGCTCGGGTGAAAAGCCAGATAAGGATCCAAATACGGCGCTGTTTCGTATCGACGTGATCAAGGTTCCGGTGGCAGCGCCGCAGGACGCCAAGATCGTGTCCAGCCCACGAGTATTTATCGATGCGCGAACGGGCGCAATGAACGGTCTGAGCAACGGTGGCACTCACGGCAAGAAGGGCGCGGAGAAGCCCGCGGACACCGATCAGTGCCACGACATCACGGTGTACTCGGCGATTGGGTTGGCGGCGGGCGCATGCTCCGGCAATGGAATTGTGCTGGACATCAAGGATCCGGTTCATCCAAAACGTGTGGATGCCGTGAACGATCCGAACTACTCGTACTGGCACTCGGCTTCGTTTTCGAACGACGGAAGTAAGGTCGTGTTCACCGACGAGTGGGGCGGCGGCCTGGGTGCGCGGTGCCGTCCGACCGACCCGAACAAGTGGGGCGCCGATGCAATCTTTCATCTGAAGGACGAAAAACTGAGCTTTGCGAGCTATTACAAGCTGCCGGCGGCCCAGGGCGATACGGAGAATTGCGTGGCGCACAACGGCTCGCTGATTCCGGTGCCCGGCCGCGATATCGAAGTGCAGGCCTGGTATCAAGGCGGAGTCTCGATTGTGGACTTCACCGACGCTGCGCAACCATTCGAGATCGCCTACTTCGATCGCGGCCCCATTGATCCAAAGATGCTGGTTTTGGGCGGCGAATGGTCAGCCTACTGGTACAACGGCAATATCTACGGTTCGGAAATTGCCCGCGGCCTGGACGTCTTTGAACTGACGCCCACAAAGTTCCTGACGCAAAACGAAATCGACGCGGCTAAGGCGGTTCGAGTGCCTGACCTGAATGTGCAGAACCAACAAAAAATCGAGTGGCCTGCACAGTTGGTGATAGCCAAAGCCTACCTGGACCAACTGGAGCGCTCACAGGCTTTGCCGACAAAACAAATCGCAGAGCTGCGGAAGGCCATTCAAGGCGCAGAAACCTCGCACATGAATCCGGGCAAGCTGAAGAAGCTGAAAGGCATGGCACCGTCGTTGGAAAAAACCGCCGCGACGGCGAAAAGCCCGGCCGATGCGGCGCGGCTGCGCGCGTTGGCGGATATCCTGAAAAATCCGTCCGCATAACAGTGTCGCGAACCTGACACGAATCGCGGCGTCCAGGTGGACTCAGGGCCGATTGCGTGTCCGCCGAAAGCGCGCGACTTGTCGCGCCTTAGCGGATTTCTGGGCATTCACAACAGATTCGAAGACGTCGTGCACCTGAAAAACTCATGCATCGAGCCATCTTGGGCAACTGGTACGGTGATCCACGCGTAGCTTCTACGAACGCTATCACGAGAGATGTCGGGCGTGATTGCCACCGTTCTCCGGCATTTTTGCGACGAACAGGCCAACTACGAAATTCCCCGACACGAAGCCCGCGCGCATGGCGTGGAATGCTTTCAGGTTGGTGACGAATTGCGCGCCAAGTTTTGCCGCTAGGGACCACATCGTTTTGCTCTTGATGATGTCCAGGCCGATGTCCCAGCTTTTCGCGCAATTGAGCGTTAGGTCCTGGCAATGGACGATACGCAGACCACTGGAAACCAGAAAGTCGCTGTAGTCATTCATTCTGTGAAGTTCAACCATCATGCCCTTCTCGATTGGCGCAATGAATTTCTTTTTGTCTGCGGGCGAAAGGTTGTCCTTCCGGAACCAGTCCGTGAGGGCAAAGCAGCCGCCGGGCTTGAGGAGTTTCGCCGCCGAAGCGAAGAATTTTCGCGGATCATGATAGTGAGAAATGGATTCGACGGACCAAAGGAGGTCAAACGGCTGCGCAAACCGCATCTCCTCCGCGTCCATCAGCAAAAAGCTGGCGTCCAGGTTGGCCTTGGCCGCCGCTTCCTTCGCCATTTGCACTTGCACGGGAGAAATCGTGATGCCTGTGGCACTAGCCCCATACTTTTTCGCGAGGTATAGACTGCTCCCGCCAAAGCCGCAGCCGATGTCCAGAATGCGCGAGCCAGCTCTTATGTTCGCGAGCTGCGCAAGATGATCCATGAGCTGTATCTGGGCGGTTTCTTTCGATTCATCGCCACGGATCCAATAGCCATGGTGTATGTGCTCGCCCCACAGGGATTGGTAGTAGGGGCTGACAGCATCGTAGTGTTCAATAATTCTTTGCTTCTCGTTGACACGAGCGATGGCCACAGAAGGTTGCACGAGAGTTTCCCGATTTGGATTCACAGCCGGCGGCCTATTCTAGCTCGACAGTGGGGGTTGTCCAGTCCCGAGTATTCGGAGCAGCAGGACGTAACCGATGCGATTCCTGCGTTTGCGTTTACCAGGCACAACCGATCGACACTGGAACACTGCGCTCCTTGAGCATAGAATCCTTCAAATACCACACCGGACGAAGCCCGTCGATTGGTGGAGCTATGAGCACGCAATTTATAGGCAAGTTAACGGCAGAAGACTTGAACGACGCACAAAGAGACACTCGCTCAACGGCCTATTGGCATGTGCTGAAGCCCGTAGCCATATCCAAATTCCTGGTTCGGGCGTTGGCAGTACTCCTTGCTTTGGCAAGCGTTGTTGCCGTATCGGTCGTGGCTACGCTCTCCTTCGGATGCTTTGGTGTGGCCACGCTTCTCGGAAGGATTGGTCCCTTACGGAATGCTTATCAATTTCTCTCCCGGGCTTACGAGCGTTTCCTTGGCCGCCTGGGCCAAGAAGTTTTGCAAGACCCCCGAGATACCCCTGCGCTACGAATCATGGTCTCCCTCACCCTTACCGCCGTGCCCATTTTTGTGCTCCAACTCGTTTTAGGTAAAGCTAGCCTCCTGCTCGCCGTCGCTTTCTATCTTTCCCTCTACGGTCTCAAGGCTCGGCGCTCTGTGAGGCTGTTCAGCGCCAAACACTTGGAGGCACACCGGCCTCAAGGGTACTTCTCGGACAAGTACGTTAAGGTCTTCGGTCGATACGTCGAATTCTTTCTCGGATATTTGTATGGGGACCTTCCAGAGTTGGGTCGCACCGTTCATGTCCGTCTCCATCATAAAGAAAACGGCGGATTCGACGACAGCGCCTCTTCCCTTCGCTACGATCGAACCAGTCCACTGGATTTCCTCTGGTATCTTTCGGACAACATCTGGACGGTCCTGGGGTTCGCTCCATACGCCTACTTCAGTGCTAAAGGAGATGAAAAGAACCGCAAACGAATGTTTTGGGGAATGGCGCGATACTTCATTTATTTCGGTGCTGTCTTTATTTACGATTGGAGAATTGGAGTCCTGTTCGTGTTAGTTCCACTTCTCACCATGAATTCCATCATGGCCATTACCTCGTGGGTCCAGCACGCCTTCTGTGACCCGGAAGATCCGGAAGATTATTTTTCGAATACCGTGACGATCGTTGGCGATCCGAACTTCATGAATGAGGGATACCACCTTTGTCATCACCACCGGTCTGGCCTGCACTGGAGCGAGATGCCAGCCCATATGGAGCGGATTCGCGACAAGATGAGAGAGTCAGGCTCCTTGGTCTTTCGCGACCTGGATTTCTTGGAGCTTTTCGTCGAGTTGACTCTTCTTCGCAGAATGGATGTGCTTGCCGAGAAGCTTGTCCCGTGGAAACCCATGACGCACGAAGAGCGGCTGGGTTTGCTGGCCAACAGAACTAAGCCAGCGGAAGCCGTTTCGGTTGAGGCGTCGCGGTGAACCGGCCTCATTCAAACGAAGAGTTTATTTATGACGATAGCAAAACTAGTGTTGATGCTGGTTTGTCTGATGTCCGTCACTCTGGAACCCAAAGACGCGAAAGTGACGACAGTATCCATTAGTTAGTGGGTCGCGGCCGCCGATTTCGCCGCGGGCTGAGTGAGCCAGGTTGCGAAACGCGTCTCGCTGAGTTGCGCACCATCGCCGGGAAGGAGCGTCCTCTCGCTAAGTTCCAGGCCGTAGTAGCGCGCGTGCGGGTCAGGGACAACCTCGCGCGGATCCTTGCTTGCGGCTAGACCTTGCCGGACCAATTCGTCGAGATGAAACTTTTCCGGCCCACCGACTTCAACGGTGCCGTTGACTGGTGAGCCCGTCGCGATCCGGCCTACCGCACCGGCGACATCGTCGGCCGCCATAGGCTGGATTAGTGCAGTCGGCAGGCGTACTTTGTTGCCGTCAGTGGAAAAATCGGCGATGCCCTTGACGAATTCGAAGAACTGCGTCGCGCGAACAATTGAATAGGGGATGGAGGAACTCTTGATTAAATCCTCCTGAGCGATTTTTGCACGGAAGTAGCCGCTTTCGAGCATACGCTCAGATCCTACGACAGACAGCGCAACGTGATGTCCCACGCCTGCTGCGGCTTCGTAGGTGAGGAGGTTACGGGTTGATGTCTCGAAGAACTTCATCACAGCCAAGTCTTCCCACGAGGGAGAGTTCGATACGTCAACGACTACCGACGCACCCCTCAGAGCTTCGGCCAGTCCCTGGCCCGTGAGTGTGTTGACGCCGGAATTGGGAGATGCGGCAACTGCTTCGTGCCCACGCTCGCGCAACTTGGTAACGAGCTTTGACCCGATCAGTCCACTGCCGCCGATCACTACGATTTTCATGATTGGCACCTCTATTTTCGGTTTACCTCCATGCGTGACTTCCGTCAAGCGAAAGAATGCGGTTCCTGAAAGTCTTCATAAGTCGTGCGGGTAACCGGATTTGGCTACTGGTACCGACTTGCCGATGGTGGGTTAATCGGAACTTGAGCCGTAGTCGCCATCCTGTTCGAGATTAGTTCCGGCGGCCCACAGCCCGGAAGTATTATGGTCCGGGGGTAGGGAGCCGTGGCCACGCGTCAACACAAGGTTCGCACTCAAGAGGTTGCTCACATTCAACTGGGCCGCGCCGCCGTCCAGATCTTTGTCGCCAATGATCACATCAACCAGATTCTTATCGAGCATCTTGACCCTGCCGCAT
>Ga0210409_10007997_pt1 | contig 10823 bp, 6 predicted proteins | sample IncBWH17MmetaG_FD_161649 | JGI IMG/M metagenome (GOLD analysis project Ga0210409, IMG submission 161649) | Forest soil microbial communities from Barre Woods Harvard Forest LTER site, Petersham, Massachusetts, United States - Inc-BW-H-17-M | ecosystem: Environmental > Terrestrial > Soil >...
CACGATCCACTGCGAGAGCGCGAGGCCGACGCCGCCGCCCTGGCTGAAGCCCGCCATGACCGCACAGGCACACCAGAATCCCGGTAGGCCTTGAACCGGGCCGACCAAAGGATTGCCGTCAGGTGAGAACGTGAAAGGTCCGTTGATGATGCGCCGCACGCCCGCTTTCTCCAGCGCCGGAACGTGCCGATAGGCGATTTCGAGCGAGGGCATGATCCGATCGAGGTCCGGCGGCAAAAGTTCGGTGCCGAAATCCCAGGGCGTCTGTCGCGGCTGCCATGGAACGCAGGCACGTTCGTACGTGCCGAGCACGAGACCATTGCGCTCCTGGCGCATATAGGTCTCAGCCTTGAAGTCGATGGCATGCGGCAGTTCGCGGCCGTGCGCCTTGTTGTACGCGATCACCTCGGGCATGTCATCCGTGACGAGATACATATGTTCCATCGCCAGCACCGGCAGTTCGATGCCGACCATGCGGCCGATCTCGCGCGCCCACAAGCCGCCCGCGTTTACCACGTGCTCTGCGATGAGAGTGCCCTTGTCGGTGAGGAGGTTCCAGTTGCGGTCGCCGCGCCGCTCAATGGCCGTCACCTTGGTTTGCAAATAGATCTCCGCACCGCCCATGCGCGCCGACTTGGCATAGGCGTGAGTCGTCCCGTAGGGATCGAGATTGCCGTCAGCGGCATCGAGCATGGCACCGACAAAGAATCGGTCCTCGATCAACGGCAGCAGGTCTCGGGCCTGCTTCGCGGTCAACAGTTCGGTTTCGAGGCCGAGATAGCGCGCGCGCGCGTGAGCCATTTTGAGCCACTCCATGCGCTCCTTGGTATCCGCGAGGAGCAGCCCGCCCGAGCGATGCAGCCCACAGGACTGGCCCGATATCTTTTCCAGTTCATCGTACAAGCCGATGGTATAGCCTTGCAGCTTGGCCACATTCGGATCGCCATTGAGGGTATGAAAGCCGCCGGCGGCGTGCCACGTCGAACCGGAGGTCAGCTGATCGCGCTCGATCAGTACCACGTCTTGCCAACCGGCTTTGGTCAGATGGTAGAGGACGCTGCAACCGACGACGCCGCCGCCGATGACCGCGACCCGTGTATGCGTTTTCATGTCAATGCCATCTCCTCGACTGCGACGTCATAACCGAACGGCAGAGCTGCGTCGATCAGCCATTCCCAAATCGATTCGGCGTAAGTTCGCGGTAGATAGATCTCGTAGCTATCCTCGCCGGTCCGTTCGAGAAACACGCCCGTGTGGTGCAGGCCGGTCTGCGCACTGCGACCGACCTGAAATGCCCTCGGGTGCAGGTCGAGCGCGATGCCTTTCGCCAACACATCTCGCGCCGCGGGACCCGTGATGCGGATCCTCACCCGGGCCGCCGACAACATCGTTACAGTGCCGGCCAAGGTGGGAAGTTCCCGCGCCAACCGGACCATCGAGTCGCTGCCGGCCGCTATCCACCAGTATTGATGCAGTGTGACTCGCACCAGGTGCGAATCGCCTTGCGTGACGCCTCGATACAATTCCACGGGCAGCAGCGCACCGCTGCAGGCGCGCAGGCGTTCTTGAAATTCACCGTGATGATCTGGAAACACTGCGAGTTGCGCGAGATGCCAGCCGCGCACCTCGGTCAGTCGCAGCCGCCTCCCACCGCGCGCGCCGTCGCGGCCGCCGGACCTCAAGGGCGCAGCCAGCGCGGAATGCCAGTCAAGCATGCAGGCGTGCTCCCTGTGCATCGATGAACACCGGCGAAACAATGCGCGCGCGCACGTTCTCCCCTTTCAGCGGGTAGGCGCACACGACTTCCTGTCCCAAGCACGCGAGCCCTCCCTGGTACAACCCTAGCGCGATGTATTTGTTGAGCTCCGTGGACCAGGTGACCGAGGTGATATAGCCGCGGCCATGCCCCGCGATCGGTTCGCCGCTGGCGAACAAAATGGCGCCGCCGCGCAGTCTCGAGCCAGGTTCGAGACACTCGAGGCCCACCAGTGTCCAGCGCTGCGGGTCCTTGAGATCGGGGCGATCACGCAGTTCGCGACCGACATAGGCCTTTTCCTTCGAGGCCATGCGGCCAAGGCCCAGATCATCGAGCGTGGTGCGACGATCGAGTTCGAGTCCCGCCACGTGGCCCTTTTCGATACGCAGCGACGCCAATGCCTCAAGGCCATACGGACGGATGCCGAGCGGCGCCGCGCGCGCCAGTAATCTCTCCCACAGGGCAATGCCGTAACCGGCGGGTACATAGAGCTCATAGGCAAGTTCGCCGGAGAAGCTCAATCGCAAAGTGCGCAGCGGCACTCCATCGACATCGACCTCGCGGCAACTCATGTGCGGCAGCGCGGCGTCCGAGAAATCCTGGCCCGGCAGGGCAAGCTCGAGCGCGGCGCGAGCCTTCGGGCCCGCTACCGACATCCCTGCCCACTCGTCCGTCACGGAGACCACCTGCACGTTGAGGTCGACCCAGGCCGTCTGCAGCAAAAACTCGAGGTGGGACATCACCTCAGCGGCCTGAGCGGTCGTGGTTGTCATGAAATACTTGGTCGCGGCGAAGCGTGCGGTCGTACCGTCGTCAAGAACGGTGGCGTTGTCATTGAGCATGACCCCATAGCGAGCCTTGCCCACCGGTAATTTGGCAAACGCGTTCACATAAACGCGGTTGAGCAGCTCGGCGGCATCCGGCCCTTGCACATCGATCTTGCCGAGCGAAGAGACATCCGACAGGCCGACTGCGGAACGCACGAGCCGCATTTCTTCGACATAGGCGCTGGCGGCGGTGTCTCCTGCCCAGCGGTAATACCAGGCACGCAGCCACGGCCCTGCTTCGATCAGTGCGGCGCCGTTGGCAACATGCCAATCGTGCAACGGCGAGCGCCGTACCGGACGGAAATGTTGACCGATATTGCGCCCGGCCAGTGCTCCCACCGACACGGGGGTATACGGGGGCCGGAAGGTCGTTGTGCCTGCCGCCGACAAACTCAAGCCGCGCAGCTCCGCGACGAGCCCCACGGCGCTCACGTTGCTGGTCTTGCCCTGATCGGTGCCCATGCCGAGTGTGGTGTAGCGTTTCAGGTGCTCGACCGATTCAAAGCCTTCCTCGAGCGCCGCGCTCACATCCCGCGTGGTCACGTCGGTCTGAAAATCGACAAAGGCCTTGCCGCGAAGATCAGACCCCGGCCTGCGCGCCGGCGCGGCCCTGTAGGGTATGTCCGGCCATTCGGCCCTGACGTCTGCTGGTACGGCCGCCGCCGTAAAGCCCGCATACCGCGTTGCGGTCGATCCCGCTGCCGTGCCGCCGGCGATGGCCTCAGATAACCGAAATGCACCGCTGACCGCACCCGCCGCGACGTGGCCCGCCGCCAACTGGCCCGGCACGAAAGAGTCGATATCGGATCGATAGACCGGCTTCGCGCCGGTGTGCGAGGTGAGGTGTACGGCGCCGGACCAGCCGCCGGACATGCACAGCAGATCACAATCGAGGGTGCGCTCGTGCGCTGCGTCGAGGGCCAGCGTGCGCACGCCCGCGACCCACCGCCGGCCGAGCGCTCGGGTCACCAGCGTTCCGGTCTTGACCGACAGCCGCGATTGCTCTGCCAGCTGCCGCAGTGTGACATCGACCTCAGGGCGCTGGTCGACGACGGTCACCGCGGCGCCGCCGCGCGCGAGCTCGGCCGCGCTGTACCAGGCCGCGTCGTTGTTGGTCGCAACCACGACGCGGTGCCCGATGGCGACCGCATACCGGTTGAGGTAGCTCTGCGCGGCCGATGCAAGCATCACGCCCGGACGGTCGTTATCACCGAACACCAGCGGCCGCTCGATCGCGCCGGTCGCAAAAATGATGGCCTTGGCACACAGCGTGGTGACCACTTCCAAGGGCTCACCCCGATTCGGATCGGGCTTCTCATGGGCGTGGCGAGTGACCAAGCTGAGCATATTGCCGTCATACAGACCGAGCGCCGTCGTATGCCGCAAGATTTCAACGGTGGGCAGATTTTCAACTGCGCGTTGCATGGCGCGCCGCAAGGTCTCGAGCACATCATCCGTGCGGCTCGACAACAAGCTGCCGCCGAGCAGGCTGTCCTGTTCGATGAGCACGACGCGCGCACCGGATTCTCCGGCAGCGCGCGCCGCCGCGAGACCCGCGGGTCCGGCGCCGATCACGGCGACGTCCGCATACTGATGGCGAGTTTCGTAGCGGTCGGGATCACCCTCGTGCAGCGCACGGCCCAAGCCCGCGGCGCGGCGAATATAGGGCTCGTAGAACATCCACGAGCCTTGCCTAGGACCCATGAAAGTCTTGTAATAAAACCCTGCTCCCAGCAGCGGCGCCAGGAGGGAATTGATCGCCATCAAATCGAAATCCACCGACGGCGATCCATTCTGACGCTGGGCGGCGAGCCCCTCATAAAGCTCCGTCATCGTCGCCGCCACGTTCGGCGTCGTCCGCCCGCCGGTTCCGAGCGTAAACAGCCCGTTGGGCTCCTCGACTCCCGCGGCCATGAAGCCGCGGGGACGGTGGTACTTGAAACTGCGCCCCACCAGCCGGATGCCATTGGCGAGCAAAGCAGAGGCCAGGCTATCGCCCGCGAATCCCGACAGCACCCTGCCCTCCAGGGTAAAGCTAAGCGCGCGGTCGCGATCGATGCGGCCGCCGCTTGGGAGTCGGCGCGACTGATGGCTCATTGGCGAGCGGTCCCGTCGCTCGCGAGCCGTGCGTTCCCCACACGGTTCGTCGCCGTGTCGCGCTCGAGAATGAGCCACTGCCGGCATCCCAGTACGTGCTGCCAATATTCCCGATGCGCGCCTTTTGGATTGTCGAATACGAAAACATAGTCGTGCCAGGTCTTCATATCCGCGCCGCCGTGTGCGGGGCGCCGCTTGGTCGCGTCGCCGCCGTGTGCGGGGCGCCGCTTGGTCGCGTCGCCGCCGTAACGGAACTCGGTATAGTGGCGCTCGCCACAATTGGGACAGGGGATTTTCAGCATGTGCTCACTGCTTGTAAGTCCAGTTGCCCAACCCGTATTCATCGTAGCCATTGCCACGCTCGAATCGGTCGAGCGACAGATGCCGGATCAGGGGATGTTCCTCGCCATGTGCGAGAGTGTGTGCGAAGCACCAGCCGGTGGCTGGCGTCGCCTTGAATCCCTGATAACACCAGCCGCCGTTTAAATAAAGGTTCTCACGAGGCGTCCGTCCGATGAACGGGCTGCCGTCCGGAGTCATGTCCTGTATGCCGGCCCAATGCCGCAGAACTCGCAACCGCGAAATCGCCGGGATCAGCGCAACGGCGCATTCGGCGACGTCCTGCACCTTGGGGAATTGGCCACGCTGTGTGTAGCTATTGAACCCGTCGATGTGGCCGCCAAACACCAGACCCCCTTTGTCCGACTGGGAAATGTAGAAGAGTTCGGCACCGAACGAAATCACATGATCGACGAAAGGCTTGATGGGCTCGGTCACGAAGGCCTGCAGCAGGTGACTCTCGACCGGCAGTCGCAAGCCCGCCATCGCCGCGAGATGCGATGTATGCCCTGCGACCGAGATCGCGGTCCGGTCGGCAAAGATCTCGCCACGATTGGTACGCACGCCGGTGATGCGGCCGCCGACTTCGGTAAATCCGCACACCTCGCAGTGCTCGATGATATCGATCCCGAGCCGATCCGCGGCGCGGGCGTAACCCCAGGCGACCGCATCGTGCCGGGCAGTACCGGCGCGGCGTTGCAGCAGTCCTCCATGGATGGGGAAACGAGCCTGCGGCGAGTAGTCGAGGTAGGGCAATTCGCGCATCAGCTCGCCGCGATCGAGCAGCTCGGCATCGATGCCGTTCAACCGCATGATGTTGCCTTTGCGGGCGATCACATCCAGTTGCGACGGGCCGTGCGCCAGCACGACCTGGCCGCGCTGCGAGAGCATCACATTGTAGTTCAGGGCGTGCGACAGTCCCTCCCACAGCTTGAGCGAGTGCTCGAAGAACTGCGTGTTGCCGTCCAGCTGATAGTTCGACCGCACGATCGTCGTGTTGCGCCCGACGTTTCCGGATCCGATGTCGCCGCGCTCGATCACCGCAACCTTGCTGATGCCGTGATTGGCGGCGAGATAGTAAGCGGTCGCCAGGCCATGCCCGCCGCCGCCGATGATGATGATGTCATATCCCGTCTTGGGCGTGGGCGTCCGCCACGCCCGCGGCCACGGTGCGCGGGCCATCGCATGCCGGACGATCTGCAGGGCTGAGTAGCGGTCCCTCATCGTGTTGGCTACAGCGGATCTTCCGTCAGCCTGGCCTCGAGATGCGTGCAGTACCAGTGCACGAACTGCGTCACGCCGGCCTCATGCACGGGAGAATAAGGCGCCGGCGCATAAGCAGGTGAATTGACGCCGATCTGATTTTCCTGACAGTTACGGGTATCCGCCGCATTGGTCGCCAACCACACTTCGGTCAACTCGTTGAGATCGTAGTCCACGCCCTCCACCGCATCCCGATGCACCAGCCACTTGGTCGTCAACTGTGTTTGTGTCGCACTGATCGGCAGCACGCGAAATGAAATGGCGTGGTCGGCGAGAACATGGTTCCAAATCGTGGGGAAGTGGAACAACAGCATGGTGCCGAGATCCGGTTCCGCGATGGAATCCGACAGCGGCCGCCGGACCGCGGCCTTGCCGGACATGGTGAAACTAACCGACCCTTCGAGCAGCGGGGTGCGCAAAGTTCGGTACTGATTGTTGGTCGAGATTTGAAATTTGCTCGGCAGTCCGATCGACTCCCAGTGCGCCCAGCGCGCGGCAGTTTTGGGGTTTGAGCCGGCGTCCTCGCCGTCGGTCGCGGTCGGTTCTTCGGGGAAGGTGCGGATCAGCTCGGGATGATTGGCTTTGCAGTGATAGCACTCGCGATTGTTCTCCCACACCAGTTTCCAGTTGGCCTGCTCGATGATGGTCGATTGAAACGCCACTTTCGCTCGATGCAATCTGTGCGGCAGAAAGTACGGCTCGATGTGTCTGCGTATCGGCTCGAAGTCCGGCGCAGCCGCTGCCAGACACACCCAAATATAGCCGCCCATGCTCACGCAGTGGACCGGTTTCAGAGCATGCTGCGATTTATCGAAGTCATCACCCATGTCGCGCGCCGCTATCAGGCGTCCATCGTGGGCGTAGGTCCACTGATGATAGGGACATACGAATCGCGGCGCGGTGCCATACTCCGCCGCACAAATTCTTGAGCCGCGATGGCGGCAGGTATTGTGGAACGCGCGCAAGCCGCCGTCGCGGTCGCGTACGATGAGCACCGGATACTCCCCGATTTGCACGGTCATGTAATTGCCGGGTTTCTCCACTTCACAGTCGTGCCCGACGAACAGCCAATCGCGGTACCAGATCATCTCAAGATCGATCTGGTAGTCTTCCTTACTGCAGTAGAAATCTCGTTCCAGGGCGGTCGCGGGATTGCGGTCGCGTAATCGGCTCAAAATTGCGTCGCGCGCAGTCATTTCTGCACGATAGCAATATTCAAGCGCCTGCCACCAGCCTGATGCGACGTTTTCCAGCAAAAAAACGCCACCCGAATCGTCGGTCGAGCTGAGGGGTGAAAGCCCAGGGCCAGCCAGTGCTGGTGCGGTATGCGGTCCGACGCCGCGCAGGCTAGGCGGCGGCGCCCATCTCCACCAGCTGAACCCTCTGGTCAGCCGCCGCCGATTCGAACTCGTCGCTGATGACGGTCAGCTGCTGTTCATCGTGCGCGGATACCGCGCTGATCAAACACGCGCGATTGCGGCCTCGGCGTTTGGCTTCGTAGAGGGCCTTGTCGATGAGGCTGATGGCGCTCTGCAAGGAAATCTCGGTATTCGATCCGGTCATCGGAAAGCACGCATAGCCGATCGAAATCGTACAAGAAATGGCCTGACCGTTCCACAGCACCGGATCGCGGCGCACGGCCTGCAGCAGTCTCTCGACGGTATTATTCGCCTGTTCATTCGTTATCGGATCGAGCACCGCGAGGAACTCCTCGCCGCCCCAGCGCACGAGCTTATCGCTCTCGCGCAATGCGGCAGAGAGCCGATGGCTCACCGTCGCCAACACCGCGTCTCCCGCCGGGTGTCCCAACGTATCGTTGATGCGCTTGAAGTGATCCAAATCCGCCAGCAGCACGCAGCCTGCGGCGGGCCGCGCCCCGTCGACGCTCAACACGTGTTCGTTGAAATAGCGGCGATTGCGCAGCCCGGTCAGCGCGTCGCGCTCGCTGTTGAAGCGTAATTTGTCGTTGGCTTTGCGTACGCGCGCAAATGCCCAGGCGAGCGCTGCGCAAATGCCGGTCACGAACAGGGTCCCAGCCAGGATGAGCTGCAAGCGCAGGCGCTGCTCATGCATCTCCGACACTTTGAGGGCGTTGTCGCGCCGCAAGAGTTCGAGCTCGCGCGCTTTGCGCTCATCGTCAAACTTAGCCGAGAGTTCGAGAAACGCGCGCTGGCGCGTGCTGGTCATGATTTTTTGGCTGATCTCGTCATAACGATGATAGGCCTGGATCGCCATCATCAAATACCCGGCATGCTCGAGGCCATCTGCGTATTCGCGCAGCAATTCCTGAGCATCCATCAGATCGTCGCCGGCGATTGCCCCGTTGATCGCCTCCTCCGACAATTTTACCCCCGGCTTGATGTTGCCAAGGCCGATGTTGGCAAGCCCTTCGTTGAACAATACGATCGGTTCATCGCCGCTGCCGCGCAACCGCAGCACGATCGGCAGGGCTTGTTTGGAATATTTGAGCGACTCGCGAAAGTCGTGAGCCTTCAAATACGAATCACCCAGATTGACCAGGGCATGCGCCAGCCACTTGGTGCTTCCCGAACGTTTGGCGTGCTCGAGCGCGGAGAGACTGGCGAGACGCTCCGCGGTACGATCTCCGCGCCGATCGGCAACGTCCGACGCGCAGCCCTCCACTTCCACAAGCGCCGCCTCATCGCCAAGCACCATTGCCAGCTGCCGGGACGCCTTCAACTGTTCGGTGGCGCGGTCAAAATTGCCGGTATTGGTATAGATGCGAGCCAACCAAAGCATCGCGTGCAAGCTGCGCGGATCATCGTGCAGGTCATGCGCGATATCCAAGGCCCTTTCAAGATAGGGCAATGCGGCCTCGGCCTGACCCAACCCGCGCAGAGTGTTGCCGCGCAAAATCGAGACGCGATAGCGCTCGGCGGCGGTGGCAATCGATTCCATATCAATGCGGCTGAATTCGGCGCTGGCCGCCGCGTATTGACCGCGCTGATAAAGCGCGTAAGCACGTACGTAGTGCTCAGCCAAGACGGCCGACTTATCGCCGCCCTGGGCGATCGACTGCAGGCGCGCGATCGTGGCGTCGACGTCCGCGTCGCGGTGCACGTCGGAGTACACCATGCCGCCAACTTCGAGCATCTGGACTTCGGGGGCGCCCCTTTCGGTGGATACCGGCTGCGCATCGAATAAGCGCTCCGCGCGCTCCGGGTCGGACCAATCGAGCATTTCGATCCGATCGACCAGGGTTTGCTCGGCCGCAGCAGCGCCTGCCCAGGCTGCGAGCCCCAGCATCAAAACCACTGCGTTTTTCGTGACTTGCCGCATATCAGTTAAACATAGACTGCAGTGCAGCACCGCGGATACATCATTGTGGCCATGCTTGCCCGCCGCGCGACGTGACGGACGTCATCTGGCGATGCTTTGCGCCGGCATTTCCAGTGTTATCGGCTAAGTATGTGATTTCAGTCCACATTACCGGGGAGCCGATTTGACGTTTAGGCGGGGGTCGTTGGACCATTCTGCTGGGGTCTACCTGCGTACCGGGATTTCGACATAGCTGTCGTTATGCCAACGAATCTTAAGCGGAGTCTTGGCGTCGGCGCGGGTTTCCTCACTCACGTCAATCCCCGTTCCGTAGTTGATTTCGCGATCCGGGCGCTTGTTGACCCCAAGAACCAGCACCAATCGGCTGCCTGCCTGCAACTGGCGGCTGGTTATCCTTTCACTCCTGAACATAAGCTCCTGGCGCTCGCCGGCCCGCAAAAGGTGTCGACTGACGCGATCCTGCGAATAACTGGCGCGGAACTCGTAAATTGGATTGAACAGACGGATATAGTCGCCGTTCGCCAGCCGTTCGTACAGCATTATGTTCAGGTCCATGTCCATCTTATTTACCGTGAAATCGAGCAGGCCCGAGAACAGGCCGCTGAACTCGCTGGCCTTGGTCAGCGGCTCGCTAACGAACGCGATGTCGTTGTGAGTTGCAAGGCTGCTGGTGATGAGATCCGTCGGTGGCATCCAGCCGAAGTCGGTGCGATCGGCAAAGTTGACTGTCTGTGAGACGAAAGCCGGCTTGGTACTCTTACGCCTCGTGAGTCGGCGGCGCTCACCCGACGCAGTCGCGTCCAGGTAAAATTTCAGCGAGTCCCCGGCCATCGCCTCGACCGACGGCGCATGCCGCCACTCGTTTGCTCCCATCACCTCGTAGTTAATCCGGTCCATCAATACGGGCGGCTTTGCGCCGCCCTTGAGGACGTGGTCGAACCACTGATATCGCAACTCATGAAGATCTATGAGAGCGGCAGAATCGACCTGGTAACCATGCAGCACGACCATGGGTCCGCGCTGCATCAGGCCATCATCATAGGGGCCGATCAGCAGCGTGTGGTCGGCCCGCGGATTATAGCGATAGTGCTGCGTGAAGTAATACAGGGCACCCGGCTCACTTGCGGCGAAGTAGCCGGTGGTCGTGAGCACCGGAATTTTTATGCGTGCGAATTGTTCCCGAAAGGGGATCATCTTTTGCCAATAGCCGTCGTAGCTCGGATGATTCAACCAACGGATGA
>Ga0210409_10007999_pt1 | contig 10822 bp, 8 predicted proteins | sample IncBWH17MmetaG_FD_161649 | JGI IMG/M metagenome (GOLD analysis project Ga0210409, IMG submission 161649) | Forest soil microbial communities from Barre Woods Harvard Forest LTER site, Petersham, Massachusetts, United States - Inc-BW-H-17-M | ecosystem: Environmental > Terrestrial > Soil >...
GAGTTGGCGTGGTGGTTTTAGGAGCAGGCTTCGCGGGCGGAGAGGACTGTTGCGCAGTTTTCCCGGTCGAACCAAAAATATCGGGAGCGATAAAGAAAGCGGAAGAAAGCAACATCGTCGAGAACAGACACCTGGTCAAAAGAGGATCGCGCTTCACAGAAGACATTGTATCCCGAATCGAAGGGGCAAGTCTGGAGCAGAGACTCAGCGTCAGCGAATATGGATGGAGCCCGAACCTGCTTCCAATTCAACGCTGGCGGACCCGCTGCCGATTCGTCCTCGCAATTCGCGCCGGCCCATTTGTTCCTCCATGATCACGGGAAGGTCGCTCTCGATCCGTCCGGAATGCGCCAAGGCATGGAGTCTAAAGCTAGCGCTGGAAGGAACGTCGAGCGTTACGCTACCTGAGTTCGTGTGAATCTGCCAAAAACTGCCCGGAGATGGATTGCCTTGAATGCGAACGCTGCCGGAGCCTGTGCTGAGGCGCAAATCGTCCGCGGCACCATCCGCCTCGATACTACCGCTTCCTGTGCGGCCGTTGATGCGCCCGGCGCTGCGGGAGAAATGCAATGATCCCGAACCGGTGGAAGTGCGAATCTCTCCGCCAATTCCGTTGAGTTCGATGCGTCCCGACCCTGTTGTTGCCGTGAGTCGTCCGGTAACTCCCGTAACATTCAGTGCACCGCTTCCTGTTTCGGCCTCCAGGTCGCCATTGATGTCCATTACCGTTATGTGGCCCGAACCTGTGTGGAGCACTGCCGGGCCTTTTACTCCACTCACGTCCAGACTGCCGGAGCCAACCTGAGCGCGCACCTCCGTTTCCGCGGGGACGTCAATAGTATATGTAATCTGAACACGGCTAAGTCGATCACTCTGGTACCCGACGCGGATTACGCTCCCTTGCTGCTCAATTGGTGGATGAGCTTGAACTTCCTGCCCGGTGGAGCGCCCATCCGACCAAGCCATCGCCCAAATGCTGTATTCGCCGTGAATGCGGACTTGGCTGGACTGCCCGGCGCGGATTTCAACATGGCCGGACCCATTATGAAGGTCGAGTTGGATGGGGCCGGATACGGACAGGGTTTTGTCGAAGCTGCCGGTTTCTGCGGGGCCGAACATGCAGCCGGTTGACAGTAACGCCACCACAAGCGTCAACAAAGTGGCGGAAGAATGAGTGAACTTATGCAACGGGATCCTCCGGCGTCCTTCTTAGATAAACATAGTGCCGCTCAGTTTAAGATACGGAAAACTCCATCTGGAAGTTCCATGACCAGATCAGAGTTGCGTTCGATAGCGAAATCTTCCTGTCCGACCTTACACTACGATTCGGGATGCTGCCTCATTGGAAATCAAGAAGGACATCAATGATGTGCGTTTGCTCATTGCGGCGGAGGAGCTGGCCCACTTTGTCATAATGGACGGGAAGCTTGCCAAAAACGTCCTCCGTGGCGTGGCTGATTTTCGTGTAAAAACTATCAAAATAAGCCTTATCGAAGACGGATCCCGCAGGTATGCCCCACGCAGCGCGAAGTTTTTTTTCGCCATCGAGGGAAAGTCCAGTGACGACAAACGAGCCCATGTGGTATTGGGACCCCTCGGTGATTTTCACCTGATAGGAAACCTTTCCGGCGGCAATGTCAAAACTGGGTTGCCCGTCAACCTCGGCGTCCATATAACCGATGTGGCCGTAAGAATTTGCGATCGTACGCCATGCTCCCAGAATCTTATTGCCATCCACTATCGCGCCAGGGGCGATAGGAAGCATCGTGGATAGAGAGGTCTCGCTGTAGGCGTGATTACCAGACCAGGTGACTCCGCCGAAGTGGAATTGGGGGCCGGGCGTGATAGGAAATTTTATGCGAACAGAGTCGGGCTGGCCACCGCCCGGCGCGGCAGCCGGACTGACTACAGGCGCGCCGAACAAAACCTTCAAATAGCCCTGCTCGAGATACACCGGGCGAATCTGCTCAAAGGCAAAAAGTTCCAGGGAGAGACGGGAGTAAGGGTGGCCGATGATATCGCTTAGTCGCGCGGAGACAGGAAGTGATTTCATTGGCAGAGGATCGGTAAATTCGACGCCCTGCACATTAATAGATGCGCCAGTGGCAGTGAAAAGGACAACGTCACCTTCCAAATCCGGCCATCCGATAAGAGTGTGCTGAACGATGACGCGCACTCCGCGCGTGGCCAGGAACTTTTGCAATGCAGAGGCCATGTCGTCGAGCAAGGTGCCCTGCTGCGGTGCGTTTCCATCGAAGAACCCGACTGCCTGCCGCAAGGCGGCGCTGAGTTCTTCATCACTGGCCCAGGCGAAATTATCGAAGATAACCGGCACGACGGTGGCGTCCTTCACGTCGAAAATGAGGTGGACGCCGGCGGTATCGGTCGTATAGTGAAAATTAACGCCCGAGAATATGCCCACGGCCGCGAGATGATCCGCCGCGACTTGAAGCTGTTCCTTGCCAACGACGTCGCCTAGTTTGAGGCCGCTTACCTTGGCGATTTCCTGGTTGGAGAGTCTGGTTGAGCCGCTTGCTTCGATGGAGACTATTTTTGCGGTCGCTGGAGCTTGTGTCGTCTGTCCTTGAGTAACTACCGCGCTGAGAGCAGCGGCCAGCGCCACGATTTTCAGCGCACGAAAATTCACCTGCATGAGGCGGCCGAATTGAATGGCGGATTTGCTCACGTCATCTATTGTACGGGATTTTGGCTATGTGTTTCAGCCGAACCCGGATTTTTGGACCCCGCGAAACTGTCGCTAGCGAATTTGCATTTCCACATCGACGACATGAGTCTGCTGATTCACCGAGTGAGTGATGGAAAAGGGCCGAGGTCTTGATGAGCCACCGCCGGTAGCATCGAGGAAGTCCTTCGTCCAACCCCCTGTTTCATAAGATGCGTCGAATACCTGGCCAGCGCGAAGTTTCCACGCCTGCCTTATTTTGGATGCCAATGGCTCCGAAACGCCAGTGAGGGTGAAGTGGCCCATGAAGTATTGAGGGCCCTCGTCAATTTTCATCTGGTAGTGGACCAAATGTCGCGGCACGTCGAACTCAGGAGTGGGCGAGACGCGCACGGCAAGATAGCCAATTCTTCCGTAGCCATCCCGAATGTGGACCAGGCTCCATTGAAATTTGTCGCGGCGGGCGGTATCGCCCGGCTTAAGCTCCAACAATTTCACCAGGTCAGAATCGCGTATGGACTGATTGCCGCTCCAGGAAACGCCATCCCAGTTGTAAAGCAGCCCAGGATTTACAGTGAATTTCTCGATGACGCCTTGTGTAGCATCGACGCCCTGGGGATCAATCATGGTCACTTGTGGATCAGAAAACTTGACCTGAAGATAGCCTTCGTTCTGATAAACCTCTGGCAGTCCGAATTCAGCTGCGCCTTTTGCAATGACCAGAGAGTAGTTCTGCTTGAGGAGCGGTTCTTCGGCAACCTCCAATAAATCGTACCCTAGCGGTCCGCCGGTGACTTGTACCTCCTTGACTGGGATTGCAATATCCAAAACCCTGAGAGTGTATCCCGTGGCCTTGCCACCCAGGCTCTCCGAAGAAAGGGTAGCGATTACTTTTGCGGTGATCTTGCGTTCGGCTAGAAAATGTTCAATCGCTGCGGGGACTTGGTTGACCATCTCCCCGCCGAGGGGGAGAGAGCCATCGAACAATGGAATTTCACGCCGGGCCGCGGCAGTCAACTCCGCGTCCTTAAACCAGACGAAATTGTCGTAAGAACAGGGAAGGAATTGAGAAGCTTCGGTGATTTGAAACTCGACATCGAGAGAGGATCCCGCAGTTTTATAGGAGTAGCCAATCTTTGCGATGGCACCCGATTGGAATAGACGGTCCGCAGCCGCGTCCACGGCGGCCATGTCAACTTGTTGGCCTTTTCGCAGGCCGCTCGCCAGGGCGATTTGCTCCGTCGAGAAATGTTTCAGGCCGGTGGCGGATATTCGATTGAGGGTGTAAGTCCTGGGCCCGGCGGGGTTCTGTCCCTGTTCGGAGAGACCTGTGAAGGGCAACACCAACAACAAAACCCAAAATGAGCCGCGGTGAATCGATGGAATGCCCATGTGGGCAGTATTTCTATAGTCTTCTAATGAAAAAGGCAACAGGGGGTAGTTATGTTTTTATGAATGCGGCCATGATAGCTTCGATCTTGGCGCTATTCCACAGTGACGGACTTGGCCAGGTTGCGCGGCTGATCGACGTCGCAACCCCGGCGCACGGCAATGTGATAGGCCAACAACTGGAGCGGAATAATCTCCAATATTGGCGTGAATATTTCCGGCGCCATGGGGATTTCGATAACGTGGTCGGAAGCTTCCCGCGCCAGAGAATCGCCTTTGCTAACGATGGAGATAACGATGCCATCGCGCGCTTTCACTTCCTTGATGTTGGAGACGGATTTCTCGTAGCGGGTCATTGAATCCGCATCATTCTGATCGCGTGTGGCCAACACAACCACGGGGAGGTTTTCGTCGATGAGCGCATTGGGACCATGCTTCATTTCTCCCGCAGGATAGCCTTCCGCATGAATGTAGGAAATTTCCTTGAGTTTTAACGCGCCCTCAAGGGCAATGGGGTAATGAATGCCGCGTCCAAGATAAAGGAAGTCAGAGAAACGGAAGAATTCGCGCGCCAAATGTTCGTAAATGCCTTCCTCTTCGCCTTGCAGGATCATTTCCATTTTGTGAGGCAAGCGGGTCAATTCTTGCATCAGGTTCTTGGCGCAATCGTTGGTGACCGTCTCGCGCACTTGAGCAAGGTAGAGACTGACCACGGCAAGCGCGGTCAGCTGTCCAGTAAATGCTTTCGTGGAAGCCACGCCGATTTCAGGGCCGGCGTGTGTCAGCACAGTGCCGGTAGCTTCACGAGTGATCATTGATCCCTGGACGTTACAGATGGCTAGAGTTTTCGCGCCCTTCTGCTTTGCTTCGCGCTGAGCAGCCAGCGTGTCCGCGGTTTCACCTGACTGGCTGATGCCGATGCAGAGCGTGCCCGGGCCAATGATGGGGTCGCGGTAGCGGAATTCACTGCCGTAATCAACTTCGACCGGAATTCGCGCCAGGCGCTCAATCATGAATTTGCCGGCCAGGCCAGCATGCCAGCTGGTGCCGCAGGCGATGATTTTCACGCTGTGAAATTCGCGGTACTCCTGTTCGGTAATTTCCATCTCATCCAGAAAAACCTTGCCGGAATCGAGAGAGATGCGGCCAGATAGAGTATCGCGAACAGCGCGAGGCTGCTCAAAGATTTCTTTTTGCATGAAATGCTTGAAGCCGCCCTTTTCCGCCATGATGGGATCCCAGGTGATGTGCTGGACAGGGCGCTGGATGGGGCGGCCCTCGAAATCGGTCAAGCGCACGCCCTGAGGAGTCAGAACGGCCATGTCGCCGTCGGCCATGAAGAAAATGTCGCGCGTATGATAGAGAATCGCGGGAATGTCGCTGGCCACGAAATATTCATCTTGTCCAAGCCCGATCACCGCGGGTGGTCCCCAGCGGGCGGCGACAATTTTATTTGGATCGTGTGAGGAAAGAATGGCCAGTGCATATACGCCGTGGAGTTGCTTGACGGTCTTGCGGACGGCGTCCTCAAGTGGGCCGCCGTCCTTCATGTATTTTTCCACCAGGTGCGCGACGACTTCCGTGTCTGTTTCGGTGACAAACTTGTGCCCTTCGGCGATGAGCTGCTTCTTCAATTCCACGTAATTCTCAATGATTCCGTTATGAACTACCACGATCTGCCCGGTGCAATCCCGGTGGGGGTGGGCATTTTCTTCCGTGGGCCGGCCGTGGGTGGCCCAGCGGGTGTGGCCGAGTCCATAGGTGCCGTCGATGGGCGACAAACGGATGACTTCTTCAAGGTTGCGCAACTTGCCTGAAGCGCGGCGAATCTCCATCTTGCCGTGCTCATCCACCACAGCAATGCCGGCGGAATCATAGCCGCGATATTCCAGGCGGCGGAGGCCGTCAATGATGAGGGGTACGACCTTTTTGGAGCCGATGTAACCTACTATTCCACACATGTCAGTCTCTCCGGCCTCGCGAGAATCCTGGTTTGCTGGGTGAGGCCACGCAGAAATAGCGTAGCACACCAGATAAGCCAATCCTCTACCTGCTCCGAGGGGAAGTTTCCTGTTGGAAACGGGGGAGTCAGCTAGTCCAGGATTTCAAATCGGAACTCTTCGATTACTGGATTGGTAAGGACTTCCTTAGCGATGCGCTCAACCTGAGCGCGGGCGTCTTCGCGGTTTGCGCCGTCCAGGTTCAGGACGAAAAATTTGCCCTGGCGCACTTCCTTTACAGATGAAAAGCCGAGTGAAGAGAGCGCGTGATGGATGGTCTTGCCTTGCGGGTCGAGGACGGTGGATTTAAGCATTACCCAGACGTGAGCTTTCATGGCCAGGATTATATCAAGAGATGGGGGAATCCGCGGGCGTGAGAGACTAGAGGTCTAACTCTTATTTCGGGAAGTTTTTGGCATAGGCAGTCCGCAGAGCATCGATGTGGGTTTGCTTTTCTTCAGCGGGCAGGAATGAGCTTTGGAAACTCATTTCCGCCAAACGCAGAATTTCCTCCTGATCGAGGCCCATTTGCGCAGCATGGCCATACTCTTCAAGAAGCGTGGTCTCAAACATTGCCGGGTCGTCAGTGGAAAGCGTTACGTTCAACCCTCGACGCAAGAATTCGGGGAGTGGATGCTGGCGGATTTGGGCATGAGGTTGACCAAGCTGGCGAGCCAGGGCTCCCGTGCGGATGTTACTTGTGGGGCATAGCTCTAATGTCACTTCTCGCTCCGACAGAAATTCCATCACATGTGGATCATTCATAGCTGCGATGCCGTGGCCGATGCGCGTGACGCCAAGCTGTTCGACTGCTTCGCGGACCGACGTCGCATCGCCGATTTCTCCCGCGTGGACTATCCGCTCGAGGCCGCTTTCGGCGGCGTGTTCATAAATTGAACGAAACTCCGCGGCGGGGAGAGACAATTCATCGCCGCCCAATCCAAATGCAATTACTCCTTCACCAACACATTGCGATGCCAGGTTGGCAACCTCGGCTGCGGCATCCACCCCAAATTGACGCACTGCATCGAAAATCCAGCGCAACTTCAGGCCTCGCGGCTCGAAGGCCGCAGCGGCCCTCCTGACTTCCTCGAAATTCGCGAGAGGGTCCTGCTTGCGAAGAAGCATCACGCCAATGGAAAGCGTGACCTCGGCGTAAACCACATTTTGAGTGAGGAGTTGCTCGGCCATTCGCTCGGTAACGAGCGCGTAATCGGCGGGAGTACGAAGGAATGAGGTTACCCACTTGAATGCTTCAAGGAATTTGAAAAAATGTCCAGGCGCGTATCGCCGGGAGACTTCATGGATTGTAATTGTCACACCGTGCCGCGCTGCCAACTCCACGGCTGTGCTCGGCGAAATCGCACCTTCCAGATGCAGGTGCAGTTCGGCTTTGGGCATCACGGCAACGCCGGAAATGATTCTGCCAGGAGGAGAAGGCTGGTCAGCGGGAACGGGTGTGACAGCCACGGGCGGATGCTACCGCTGCGGAAGCGAGGGCTTGCCGGCATTCACCCACGCCGTCAACCAGTAGGAACCCACTTCGCTGGCCGCATCTGTAAGCTGACGGATCAGCACCGCACCGGCCTGGTTATAGAAATGGTCGTAGTATTCGTCGGTGTAGTCGGCCAGCCCTGCGCGGGAACGGCGGTCGGCAAGCAGGATAATCTGCAGCCAGCTATGCGCGTTCAAAATATCCTCAAAGGCGTTGTCGGTGGGGTCCTTGATGAAGCGAGCGTCATTCGGGCGCATGGGAAAGAATAACGAGTAGCGATCCACGAGGCTGGTGCCGAAGCGGCTGTTCGCTCCCGTCTGGCCCATGGCCCGGCCGTCGGAATTATCGGTGGTGTTGAAAGGGTCGTGAGCCTCGGCAACGTAATGGGCCAGCAGAGTTGAATAAAGCCGAACGTCGTTCCAGTTCCGCGCGCGGAATGCTTCCGTCAGCTTTTCGCTGAATACCCCGATTTGCCAGGGAAGAACACCGTTGGCCTCCAGCTTTAATTTGCCGAATTTCTTGAGTGCGGCCTGGTAGTTGCGCGGCAAAGAATCGAATGGAAATGGTGAATAGCGATTCAGGTAAAGAACATGAAAGTGCTGTTCGCTGGGATTCTTGGCCAGAGTATCGAGCGGATCGCTAACCATGGCCACAATGCGCAGCCGGTTGGCTTCGTAAAACTCACGCAGGTCGGGGGGCAACGTTTCCAAGGCTTTGTTGGCGATGAGTCGCTGCGCGTTAGCGCCCCAGGCGTCCGCGCAGGCGGGAAGCATGGCGCAAAGCGCAAAAACTGAAACAAGTTGTAGCGCTCGTCGGCGAAGCATCAACGCGCCTGGGCAGCCGCTTCTCGCGCCAATTGGCTGCGCTTACGGCTGTAGGAGAAATAGATGACCAGACCAATCGTCAACCATACGAAGAACCGAATCCAATTCGTAATCGGCAAGCCAGCCATCAGGAGCAGGCAGGTAAGTATCGTAATGATAGGGGCCAGCGGGCCGCCGGGTGCGCGAAAACTGCGAGGACGGTCCGGTTCACGGAAGCGAAGGATCAATACGCCTCCGGCAACCAGGGCGAAGGCAAACAAGGTTCCTATGTTTGAAAGGTCCGCAAGCGTACCGATATCCAAAAGGCCGGCGGGTATCCCCACCAGGAAACCGGCGACCCAGGTGGAAAAGTCCGGAGTTCGGTAAATTTTATGTACGCGGCTAAAAATGTTCGGTAACAGTCCATCGCGTGACATCGCAAACCAAACGCGTGCCTGTCCCAACTGAAAGACCAGAAGCGAGGAGATCATCCCCATCAGAGCGCCCAGGAGGACAACCAGACGCACGCCTGTGAAGTGAAGCCGCTTGAGCACGTTTACGACTGGCGCGGCATCATCCAGCAAGGTTTGCCAGGGCACAAGCCCGGTCAACACCACTACCACAGCGATATACAAAATCGTGCAGATGAATAGCGTGGCGATAATTCCGATGGGCAGGTCGCGCCTGGGGTTCTTACATTCTTCCGCGGCAGTGGAAACGGAATCGAATCCAATGTAGGTGAAGAAAATTATCGACCCGCCAGTCAGGATTCCGGGCCAGCCGTTGGGGACGAAGGGGTGCCAGTTAGCCGGGTGAATTGAACTCGCGGCGAAAGTCACGAACACCAGGATCGCGGCAATCTTCAGCACCACCATCACGTTATTCGCGCTCGCGGATTCCCGAATACCGCGCACCAGCACCACGGTCAGTATCATCACAATGATGAAGGCCGGAAAATTGAAGCCGAAGTGCCAGCCTGGGTTGTAGAGCGGATTTCCTTGCAAGTCTACAAGCCCGCTGGGCAAGTAAGCCGGGACGATCCACGGGAGGCTGGGATGAATTCCAAACCAATCGAGCAATCCAACAACGTGTGCTGAAAAACCGACGCTTACGGCCATGTTAGAAACGGCGTACTCGAGTATGAGGTCCCAGCCGATGATCCAGGCGATTAGCTCGCCCATGGTCGCGTAGGTGTAAGTGTATGCGCTGCCCGCGACGGGGATCATGGCCGCAAGTTCCGCATAGCAGAGGGCCGCGAACGCGCAGACGACAGCTACCAGAACAAAAGAGATTGCAATTGCCGGCCCGGCTCCCGGCCGTCCAAATGATGCTGAGTGATAAATCAGATATTCGAGCAGCGGGGCGTTCAAGATAGAGGAGACTTGGAGTTTTTGGCCGGCAATCGCCGTTCCTATGACAGTAAAGATTCCCGAGCCGATGACCGCGCCGATACCCAGCGCTGTAAGCGACCAGGGCCCGAGCGTCTTCTTGAGCCGCTTCTCGGGATTCTCAGAGTCGGAAATCAGTCTGTCTATGCTTTTGACACGGAAAAGTTGTGAGCCCAACGAGCACCGTCCGTCAATGGCTGGGAAACTCTACCTTGCCCTGTCTTGCTGCGCAACAACGTATGGCAATTCTGATGCCGATGGAGCACGAATGGGATGCGTTTACGCCCGCACCAGATTTGCATAGCGCTCAACCAATTTCTTGGTGCCGTGGTCGGAGAAGCTGACAGTCAGCTTGCGGTCGTCGTCTTCGCCCTCAACGCCGATGATTGTGCCGTTTCCATAAGTGGAATGGCGCACGCGAACGCCGATCAGCGGGTGGCCGCCTCCCGCGGGCGTGCGGGTGCGTGAGGAGCCTGTGCGTGGGGCGCGCCGCGCGCTGGGAGCCTGTTCGCCGGAAGCCGGAATACGCTTCACGCGGCGCTCGAATTCATCCGCACTGTAGGAGTACTCCGGGTCGAATTCATAGCGCCGGGTTTCGCCCGCGCCCGCGAGCGATCCAGCGGCGGTTTCGATCAGCTCGCCTGGAATTTCCTGCAGAAACCGCGAGGGCGAGGAGCCTTCCACCTTTTCGTTGCCGTAAATGCGGCGATAAACCGCGCGGGTGAGCGTCAAAGTCTCTTTGGCGCGTGTCATGCCTACATAACAAAGTCGGCGTTCCTCCTCAATTTCGTCATCGGTATCCATGGAGCGGCTGTGCGGGAAAACGCCTTCCTCAAGGCCGGTGAGGAAAACGTGCTCGAATTCCAGCCCTTTGGCGGAGTGAAGCGTCATCATAGTGACGGGCGCGCGCTCATCAAACGTGTCCGAGTCGGCGACGAGCGCCGTTCGATCCAGAATGTCAATGAGTGTTTGCCCCTCTTCGGCGCTTTCCGCGACGGCGTTCACGAGTTCTCGGAGATTCTCCACGCGTACGGCGTCTTCACCAGTGCCGTGCTGTTCCAGCA
>Ga0210409_10008000_pt1 | contig 10820 bp, 10 predicted proteins | sample IncBWH17MmetaG_FD_161649 | JGI IMG/M metagenome (GOLD analysis project Ga0210409, IMG submission 161649) | Forest soil microbial communities from Barre Woods Harvard Forest LTER site, Petersham, Massachusetts, United States - Inc-BW-H-17-M | ecosystem: Environmental > Terrestrial > Soil >...
GATCGACCCCAGCGGATAGGTGCGGTGAGCCGCCGTCATGGCGTGCATGTTGTAGACCTCGCCGTTCGATCCGCGGCGGTTGTGATAGGGAGGTCCGTACCAACTGGCGAGTCCGGTTTCCGTGGCGATGGGCTCGGTGCCAGCGGGGACTGTGGGCTCGGCGAGATCGGCGGCGGTGTCTTCCTCGGGCTTGGCAGATTTCGAGGGAATCGAAGTTTCTCTGCGGGGCGGGACGTTCGCCGGGGCGGACTCCGCCGGTGGTTCGGCAGTGGTAGCGACCGGTGGAGGCGGCGGTGGTGGCACATCCACGCGCGCCTGCTTGGGATGTCCGCAGGAACTCACCAGAAGGATCGTGAGCAGCAGGATCAGAATCATGGCCATCCGGACGAAGGGGCGGCGAATGATGACGCAAACGAACGTGCCCGAAAGCTGCTCTACTTGGGCGGGTGCTGCTGCTCCATATAGTTGGCGAATTCCGCCAGCTTGGTCGAGGCCACACGCAGCGCCTTTGTTGAGTGCGTGCGCACGGCCGGAACGACCTCGTCGTTCAGATACTTGATGAATTCCGGAACCTCTTTTTCCAGGCGCTCGGCGGCCTCGTTGATGGTCTGACCAACGCGCGCCGATGCGTCTTCCACCTTGCGGTTGAAGTCGTTCATGGTACCCCTCGCGATTGAGCGTGAATAGCTTCACGCGATACTGCGGATTGCCAGGCTCGTCCATTATTTCGCGCTGGCAGGCCCCGGTCAATGGCTGGGGATATTCGCGGGAGAAGTGGCCTCACAGCTTGAGAGTCTCCGGAAAACAAGGATTGAACAAGGATGGAATCCTTGCTATGATTAAGCCATGGCGAAGGTGACCTCAAAACTGCAATTGACCGTCCCCAAGGCGATTGCCGATCAATACGGCATCAAGCCAGGGGACGAGTTGGAGTGGGTGCCGGCGGGAGAGAGCATTCGGGTCCAATTGCAGCGCAAGATGCAGTCCGAGCACCAACTGACCACGGAAGAGCGCCTGGCCTTGTTCGACTCCAATACGAAATGGCTGGACGAACTTCAGGCCGAAGAACTGGAAGCGGCGAAAGCCAAAGGCACGCGCATCACTCGCGAAACTCGAGGTTGGACGCGCGAGGACCTCTACAACGATGAACGTGGACTACCTCGTGGCTTCCCTCGTTGACACGAACATCCTCGTCTACCGCTGCGACCCGCGCGACTTGGCCAAGCGAGCGGCCGCGATCGAAGTCTTGCGCCGTGGCGAAGAATCTGGAGATTTTCGTTTGGCTCATCAATCGCTGCTGGAGTTCGTAAACTCGGTAATCAGGCCCCGGGGCACGCAAACGCCGCTTATGACCCTCGAGGATGCAACTCGCCAAGCCGAATTGTTCATGACTCAGTTCCCGGTTATCTATCCGAACGAGCACGTTTTCCGGACCGCGCTACGGGGCATGGCGACCTACCGGCTTCCCTGGTACGACGCCCATCTCTGGGCCTACGCCGAGCACTACAGCATTTCTGAAATTCTCTCGGAAGACTTTCAGCATGGCCGCTGGTACGGTACAGTGCGGGTGCGCAATCCCTTCATCGAAATGGGATTGGCTTAGGAACCGCCGCAGTTCCGCAAACGGAATCCACCTTGAAATCATCGCGCAAATCCCAGTCATTCTCCGATTCACGGAGAGCCGCGTTTCAAACAGGCCTACTCGCCTGGTATGACGCCCACGCGCGCGATCTGCCATGGCGCGAGGACCGCGATCCCTATCGCGTGTGGCTGTCGGAGATCATGCTGCAGCAGACGCGCGTGGCGGCCGTGATTGCGCACTATCACGAATTCCTGCGCCGCTTTCCGACCGTTCAGAAGCTGGCGGCCGCGCGCGAGGCCAGCGTGCTGGCGGCGTGGAGCGGCCTGGGATACTACCGCCGCGCACGCATGCTGCACGCGGCGGCGAAAGTCGTCGTACGCAAACGTGGCGGGAAGTTTCCAACGACGGCGTCGGAATTGCTCGAATTGCCGGGTGTGGGGAGATACACGGCGGCGGCAATCGCCAGCATCGCGTTCGGCGAGCCGGTCGCGGTCGTGGATGGCAACGTTGAGCGGGTGCTGCAAAGAGTCTCAGGCCGACGGCTGGTGGGAGAGAAATTGTGGGACGCAGCAGAGACGTTGCTGGATCGCAACGGTCCTGGCGATTTCAATCAGGCGATGATGGAATTGGGCGCGACGGTTTGCATGCCGCGCTCACCCGCATGCCTCACGTGTCCGGTGGTTGAACTGTGCGCTACTCGAGGAGAGCTCGCTGGTGCAACGAAGGCGTCGCCGCAGAAAAAGCTGGAAATTCACTTTGCACTCGATCTGCGGGATGACGACGGCTGCGGCGGAAAAGTATTCCTCGTGCAGCGCCCGTGGGATGCCTCTCTGATGGCAGGAATGTGGGAACTGCCGGACGTTGCCAGTCGGGCACGGCGTCCGAAGAAACAGCAGGTTCCTCTGGCCGGCTTCGCCAGCCCTCGGAATGACATGATCCGAGGAAATGGCGGTGATAGGCGGACTCGTTCTGAACCCTGCCTGACACTCCGACACTCCATCACCGTGACTGACTACACGGTACGGGTATGGTGCATGCACACGTCGTCGCGCTCTACAGGAAAATGGTTCCCCGTCGAACGCTTGAGCCACGTCGCCCTGACCGGCCTCGCGCGGAAAGTTCTGCAAAAAGCGGGAATCCTTGCCGCTCCAGGCAGGTAGGGATCAGGTAGGGATATGCTCGCACACGGCGGCAATCCTCGGGCCAGCGTGAACCGCTTTCTCCTCCGGATCATCGAATAAAATGTAGAAAGAATCGTTCGACAGGAGAGGTCAATGCCCGCGCTTGCGAACGGAGCAAAAGCTCCAGATTTTGAGTTGAAGACTCTAGACGGTAAGCCGTTTTCTCTCCGCAACGCACTTACTCGCGGCCCTGTAGTCCTAGCCTTCTACAAAGTGTCCTGCCCCACCTGCCAGTATGCCTTCCCGTTCCTGGAGCGCCTGCACCAGGCCTACGGCGCGAACGGCGTTTCCCTGGTCGGAGTCTCGCAGAACAGCGGCAAAGACACCGCTGCCTTCAACAAGGAGTTCGGCGTCACCTTTCCCGTGCTGCTCGATGACACGGATTCCTATCCAGTCTCGAACGCTTACGGGCTGACCAATGTCCCAACGATCTTCTGGATCGCGCAGGATGGCGAAATTGAAGTTTCCAGCGTGGCCTGGGTCAAGGCTGACTTTGAACAGATCAACCGAAAAATGGCAGAGGCGGGGAAGAGTGCTCCGGCGGTGCTGTTCAAGCCGGGCGAAGATGTGCGCGACTTCCGCGCGGGTTGAGGGTCGAAGAACTAGTCCGCCGGTCGGCGGGCTGACGGCATTAGGGCGGGTTAACCACAGAGTACACAGGGAAACACAGGGGAAACCGCGCGAACGGACAAGGCCCGCCAGGAGCCTGGTTCCGGGAGTGGGTGAACTCTCGTGTAACGATTCGGCGCAGTTCTGCTGCAATCTGCAATCGCGTCTCCGCTACAATCTCTCCAGACTTTCATTTAAAAAGAAGCACTTCCCACCCGGCGCCCGCTTGGTTGGGCCGATTTTTGGGGGAGAGACCTGAAGCTATGCAAGGAATGCCAAGAATCATCTCGGCCTGCCTGACGGTGTGCCTGAGCCTGCCCACCTGGGCGGCGGACGGCGGTGCCGGAGCGAAAGCCGCCAAGGTGCCTTCGATCAAGATGCCCAAGCCGGCGTTTGACGCTCTGGAAACGATTACCCCGGACCACATCCGCTGGCACGTTCGCTACCTGTCCCATGACCTGCTCGAAGGCCGCGGCACCGGCCAGCGCGGCGGCGACATTGCCGCGGAATACATCGCCACGCAGTTTGCCGAATACGGCCTGAAGCCGGCCGGAGATCATGGCACCTACATGCAGAAGGTGCCTTTGGTCGGGATCACGACTCTGCCGGAGACTCAATTCTCTCTCGTCCCCAAGCGGGGCGAGGCCATGAATCTCAAGCCTCTCGACGAGTACGTCGCCTTCGACCAGACCCAGCAACCGCAATCGGACGTCGACGCCGACATCGTGTTTGTGGGCTACGGCATCGAAGCCCCGGAATATAACTGGGACGACTACAAGGGCCTGGACGTGCGTGGCAAAGTCCTGCTCATGTTGGTCAACGAGCCGCCGTCGGACGATCCGAAGTTTTTCAAGGGCAAGGCACTTACCTACTACGGCCGCTGGACTTACAAGTATGAAGAGGCCGCGCGCAAGGGCGCGGTGGGAGTACTTCTGATTCACCAGACGCAGATGGCGAGCTATCCGTGGGAGGTCGTGCGCAACTCGAACTCCGGAGAGAAGTCAGCATTGAAGCTCGAGGGCCCGGCATTGAAGGTCGCGTCCTGGATCCATCTGGACGTGGCGACGCGCCTGGCTTCGGCCTCAGGGACAAGTCTGGACAAGCTGCTGAAAGACGCCCAGTCGCGCGACTTCCATCCCGTGAGTCTAGGCGCGAAGCTGCAAGCGCACATGGTCAGCAAGATTCGCAATTTCGAATCACAAAATGTCGTCGCTATGCTGCCGGGCTCGGATCACAAGTCCGACGAAGCGGTGATTTACACGGCGCACTACGATCATTTCGGCATTCGCCCTGACATGCCGGGGGACAACATTTTCAATGGCGCCCAAGACAACGCCACCGGCTGTGGCATTCTGATCGAATTGGCACGGGCCTTCGGCACCGCCGCCCTGAAACCGCATCGCTCAATCATCTTCGCTGCGGTCACAGCCGAAGAGCAGGGATTGCTGGGCTCGGAGTATCTCGGGAAACATCCGCCGATTCCGGCCGGGAAGATCACACTCGACCTGAACTATGACGACGTGAAGCCGCTGGGAGCGCCGGAGGAAGTCGAGGTCTCGGGTGCGGAGCGGACAAATTTCTACCCGTCTGTTCAGGCGACCGCGAAAGAATTCCGTCTGGCGATCCGACCGGACGCACGGCCCGAGGCAGGTCACTTCTACCGCTCCGATCATTTCAGCCTGGCGCGGGTCGGCATTCCATCCTTCTCCATCAATGAAGGCATGAAGTACAAAGGCCACAGCGAAGCCTGGGGAATGGACCAGGAGCGCGAATATGTGGAGAAGCACTACCACCAGCCAAGCGACGAATATCATCCCGAGATGGATTTCGTCGGAGACTCAGCCATGGCGCGGTTCGGATTTGCCCTCGGCTGGGAAGCCGCAAGTCTACCCAGTCTGATCGAGTGGCAGAAGGGCGATGAGTTTGAGGCGGCGCGCGCCAAGACCCACTAACAAGCTCGGCCATTCCGCGTTTCAGGTTGTTTGCAGGCCTTCTGCCTCAGCCAGCTTGGTCTGTCGTTCATCGAACGTCCAAAAAGACTTGGCGCGGAGTTCGAGGGCCACGGCAACATGCAAGCTGTCCAACGTTCGAACTCCAAGCTGGGGCCCATGACGCCGGGCCAGATCCGCACAGGTCGCCCACACAGATTCCGGCAAGTCAGCTTTGAGCCAGAGTCCGCTTGCTAGATCGCCTTGCAGTTCTGCCCTCGCCCGCCGCGCCTCGGTCGCGGTGATTTCCTTCCGGAAAACATGTTGCGAGATAGCGTGCATCCATTCGGCATGGTGGAGAGGAGTAAACCAAATTCGCGGCCTTGAAGACATGCGACGTTCAGCCTCGGCCGAGTGCCGATCAGGCAGGTAAAGGGATACGAAGAAACTAGTGTCGGCGTAAACACTCAAAAGCGGCCGCGCTCCTCGATCACCAGGTCAGACCCCGACAAGTGGCGCTTTCCGAAAATCTTGCGACGACGCTGGGCGAAATCGGGCCAATGCTCCGGGTCTGTCTGCACGTGTGCCGGAATGATGCGCGCGATAACCGTTTGACGCTCGCGGAGTTCCACGGTCTGACCCGCGTTCAACAATTCCTTCAGGCGGCGGGTATCACGCAACTGGCGCATATTCACCGAGGGCATAACTCATTGTGGCACGTAATGTGTCACATCGCAAGGAGATTCCCCCGGAAGCGAATCGGGTCCTCCAAACTCGATCTGTCCTGAAGGCCATCAAAATCAGCCGCTTAAGTCCGGTAACCTAGGTAACTTTAGCTGCCCTCAGCTGCATGCTAACCTCGATATGTAGGTTTGTAATCAGCAACTTCCGTTAAGAATCCTGACCCTGGATGCCGAGACTTCCAATTTTTCGCCTAGGCGGAGCGCCGGAGAAGCCGGAGCTGCCGAACCTGGCTGCGTCCACGCCCTTCGTATCACTCGAGGGGCTCAGCGTCGGCGTGGACAACCTGCGTCACGACGTAGTCCTGAGCGCCCGGTTTATGGAAGCGGCGCGGGCGCAGATTGCGCGCCTGATCGCTCGTCACGGCGAGTTGGAAGGATTGCTGGCGGCGGAGGCTCCGCAGTCGACCCAGGGCCCGGCGTGGATGCGCGACCAGGCAGGCAAAGCGCCGCGCACGAAGAAAGATGGTTCCGAATGGCGGTCCTTGCTCACCGAGCTGCAGGTCGCTTCTCTCAATCGTGCCAAGCGGGAGTTTAAGATATCAGTCGATTTGCTGGCGCGGCTGGCCGTGACCAAGTTCCTGCGCACGGAAATGAACCAGCAGTTCCTGCAGGTGCTCGAGCGCTGTCGCTTGCTGCTGAAGACCTACGACAACATGCGCCAGCAGAAGGCGCACGAGTATCGCGAGCGACTGGCGCAGTTCCAGGTTCGAAAGAAGATCATCCTGCGCAAGACCGGGCAGGAAATCTTTGAGACGCTCCGCGAGATCGAGAAGAGTACTCTGGCTCGAACGCGGCGTTCGTTGTTCGGCGAAGAGACCAGCGGCGGCAGTTATTTCACCTACCCGCTGTTCTTGAACCGCCTGCTGTTCTCCGAAGACGGACGCGACGACTTCCTGTGTGCCGAGCACTACGTCATGCTGGGCAACTGGGACCGTGATTCGGACCGCTATGGCCGCATGCGCGAGATCACTTCCGGCTTTCTGCGTTCGCTCTATGGCGAGGAAGTCGGCGCGGAAACCCTCGATGCCTGGATGAATGTCCCCGAGAACGCACGCATCCTGGTGGGAACGGGAACGCCGGACGATTCCGAAGAGGGCTCGGTACAGCAGGAGAGGCTGGCCGCGTGGGTGCGCCTGCTCGAAGACGAACGCGTCATGGAAAACGTGATCGCTTCCTACCACGTGGTCCCGTTGCTCAATGAATATGCTCCGCGCATCAATCCGCAGCAGTTAAAGAATGCCCTGATCGACCGCACGGAATGCGACCGCGTGGAGCGCATGATCAAGGAAAACGGCAAGCTCTCGCCCACCAGCCTATATGCCGCGGTGGCGAAGGTGGCAAGCTGCCGCGGAGCGGAACGGGCGAAAGTGGCTGCTCGGTTCCTCGGAGACTTCTTTCACTATCATCGCGACCTGCGAAGACTCGAGATTCTGAACAGCGCTCTCGATTCCGTGAACTTGGTGGCCAACGAGCGCCTGCAGGAAATGTCGCGGGTGAATGGCACGCTCTACGAGTTCCTGCTTCCTGAGGAGCAGGGAGAAGCCGCCTCCGAACGGGTGCTGCGCCATGTTGTCCTTAAAGCCGATGTGCGCGATTCAACGCGGCTCACTCGCACCATGATGGACAAGGGCCTGAATCCAGCATCATATTTCAGCCTGAATTTCTACGATCCGGTGAACAAGTTGCTGGAGAAGTACGGCGCGCAGAAAGTATTTCTGGAAGGCGATGCCATCATTCTGGCAATCCTGGAACGCGAAGGCGAACCTGGCCTCGCAGTAAGCCGCATGTGCGTGCTGGCCCGCGAGATCATCGAGATCGTCCGCGGATATAACGAACTGATGCAGCGCTCGGCTATGCCTGGCCTGGAACTCGGCGTTGGTATCACGCTGCAAGAATCGGCTCCGCTCTATCTGATGGATGGAGAGCACCAGATCATGATTTCCGAAGCGCTAAACGAGAGCGACCGTATGTCGTCCTGCAACAAGCGCGCCCGCAAAATTATGGAGCCGCAGGCCGGCCCCTTCCACGTCTACGCTTTTCAGGCTGAGGAACTCGACGCAGACGGTAACCCGGAAGATGTGATTTTAAGTTTCAACCTGGGCGGCATCCGCCTGAACGAAGCCGCGTTCAGACAGTTGCAGCAGGAGATCACCCTGGAACCGCTGAAAGTGCGGCTGCCTCCGCAGTTGGCCTCGTCGGATAAAGGCGAGTATCAACTCTTCAGCGCCACAGTGCCGGTGGACCACGACATTTTCCGCAAAATCGTAGTCCGCGCCAGCCGCATCCCCCGCATCGAGCCCGCGGATTTTTCGGTCACCGGATGGACCGAGCGGTCCTACTACGAAGTGTGCAGCGATCCCGCCATCTATGCGGCCCTGGAAAAGCGCAAGGGCGCTAAGGGCTGAGGCGACTGGGTGGCTGATGGTTACGATCCGCTACAACCTCACTCCTGAAGACTACGCTGCGATTGAGGCGGACCGCAGGGGCGGTCTGGTTGGCCGAATTCTGCGCATTCCCGCCGGAGCCCTCATCGGTGGGATGGGGCTGATATTGACGTGGCAGGCTATTTTCTTCTTTCCCTGGAGTCACTCTGCCCGAAATCTGGCGCTCGCGGGGATGGGACTCGTCTTTCTATGGATAGGGCTCGGTCTTCCGGGGAGCAAGTGGTTGTCGCTGAAATTCTCCGACCCCTATGCCGTGTGCGAAGTGCAGGTCTTTGAGGGCAAACTCGTTTCATTCGTGGGAGGAAAAACACAGCAATTTCGTTGGTTTCCTTGGCGCGGCTTTAAAGAGAACGACAAGTTTTTCTTGCTACGTGCTTTCGACGCAAATTTCGCAATTCCCAAGCGCGCCGTAACACCAGCGCAAGAGAAGGAACTTCGCGAACTGGTGCGGCCAGAGTCGGTGCTGCCAAAGGCTGATGGAGGTGACGCCATCGAATGCAGCTTCTACCTCACGCAGGACGAAATGAACGAAGCCTCCACACCGCAAGGCTGGTTTCAACGCTGGCTCAGGACGCGTTACGGCAGGCTCTGTGCGCGCGCAATTTGCGGATCGGGCGCACTCTGGATTCTCTGGTTCCTCTGGTTTCCCTTACACTCGGCAAAACCCTGGGCGGAGTTCAGAAACGAACCCGGCGTAGCGGCCGGCTTGCTGGCATACGCACTGTTCATGTTTTTCGTTGCGGCCGGCTGTCCTGGACTGAAGTCGCTCAATCGCCCCGATCTGCAGCGCCGGATCAGACTCAGCGATCTTGCGGTCGAAATAGCGCGCGGGACGAAGACGTCCATCTACCCCTGGAAGCGTTTCTTCTCGTATCACGAAACCCAAAATCTATTCCTCTTACGAACGCAGATTACCGTGCTGTTCTGGACGATTCCTAAACGGGCTCTGCGCTCAGGGGACGAAGAAAAATTGCGCGCCTTGCTGGACCGTAAACTACCAGCGCAATAGAGTGAACGTATTTTCCAGACGATCTCGCAGTTCGGGGCAATATTCTGCATTTTTCCGACGCCGGGACATACTGCATACGGGTGTGCTGATCGCACAGGGCGGGACTTAGAAATTGGATCCCGCGCGCCCCGGCTTGAACGGAATTTGAAACGTCGCCTCAACGTCGACCGGTGCGCCATTTTTCGTAGCGGGTTGAAATTTCCATTGCGCGACCGCATCGCGGGCGTACTGGTCGAGGCGGTCGTCGACTCCGCGTAACACTCGCACGCTGCCCACGGTGCCGTCGGCATGGATGACGGCATAAAGAATCACCGTGCCCGCCACGTTCTGACGCATCAACTGCAAGGGGTAAGCCGGATCGACTTTCTTTGTGGCAGCAGGCTGGGAAAGATCTGCGGCGGGCGAGTCCGAGTCCAGCGATGCGTGGCCAGTGCCGTGGTCGAGTTCGGCGAAGCGGATCACCCAACTGCCGCCGGCAGAATTTAGATTCGGCATATTGAGCGTAAGCGAATAAAACTTGCGATTGCCGAACACCTCTTTTTCGGCCTCGGACAGCTTGGTCGCGCTCGCCGTTTGCGTCGGGTGGGATGCGCTTGTTGTTCGCGGCGAAGGCGCACTGGCGGCAGGATTCGTAGTTGGAGGCTGGGCTGCGACGGGCTTGGCCCCCGGGTCGCCCGCAACGGCAGATGTTTTCGGGCCTGCGCTTCCAACGTAGAGACCAGCGGGGAGATTTCCGGTTGCCTTTCGGCTCGATCCGCTTCCGGCTTCCTTGCCGCTGACCGCCGCACCTGCTGATCCAACCGATCCCGAAGCTCCTGAGTGACCTTCCGGCGTGGCTGCGAATGTGCCACGGCGGTTGCCCGCCGGAGGACTAGGTGGCGCTCCCACAGCAGGATGTATGTTGAGAGCGATGACGTGGCCGCGCGCTCCAAACGACGCACCAGAAGATCCCGCGGCGGAAAGTGACGGAGGCGGCGCCACCACGGCTGAGGCGACGCCACCAATCGCAGAGCCTCTGCGCGCCGCAGGCGTGCGCTGCTCGCCCACTGCGAGTTGAGGCGCGGGTGCAATCACCGCGCTGCGTCCAATGTTCAAATCTCCGATGGGACGAGTGATCGCGGCCTGCATACTGGGCGGCGGAGGCGTGACATCGACGGGAGCTTGAAGTGCCGGGGATTGGCGAACATCTTTCAATTCCGCCGGAGGAGCCACCACGGCGCTCTGCAGCGTTCGCTGCTGGCGGCGATCGGCAAGGTGAGCCGCATCGGGCGGAGCCGCCACGACCGATCGCTCCACCCTCGGCGCAATCCGACTCAAGTCGGCA
>Ga0210409_10008001_pt1 | contig 10819 bp, 9 predicted proteins | sample IncBWH17MmetaG_FD_161649 | JGI IMG/M metagenome (GOLD analysis project Ga0210409, IMG submission 161649) | Forest soil microbial communities from Barre Woods Harvard Forest LTER site, Petersham, Massachusetts, United States - Inc-BW-H-17-M | ecosystem: Environmental > Terrestrial > Soil >...
AGACCGGCGCCGACTACATACCCGGCCTCGAGAATAAGTACACCGGCGGCCCGGAGGGTTTCGGTCTGCGTTACGACGGCCCGGGCACGAACCTGAGCGGCAACCCGAACCTCGGCGGTTACCCGCAATTCCCGGCGGTGAACGGGCGGTGCGTGAATGTGGCGTTGCAGTGCCTCGAGCCCGCCAACGCCTTTCCCACCAGCTTCGCCTGGGGCCTCGTGGTCGCCGGCCGGCTCGAGTACGACAACGTGATCGGCGACTGGAACCTTCTGCCGCATGCCACGCTCGCCCAGGACCTGAACGGCGTATCGCCCGGCCCGGGAGGCGCCTTCCTGGCCGGCCGCTTCGCCAGCACCGTCGGCATCACGGCGAGCGTGCGCCAGAGATTGGAGTTCGACGTCTCCTTCACTCATTACGACGGAGCCGGCCAGTACAACCTGCTGAGTGATCGCGACTTCATCGCCGCGAGCGTCAAGTTTTCGTTCTGAGAGCCGCGCAGCCTGACGGGCGTGTGTGAGCAATGGAGGGGGCTGCAATGAAAATGGTGGTGCGTTTGGCGGCGGCGATCCTGTTCGCGCAAGTTGCGTGGGGGGCGGTCAGTCCTCAGGAGGCGGCCCGGCTCGGGCAGGACCTCACGCCGCTCGGCGGTGAGAAGGCCGCGAACTCCGACGGCACGATCCCGGCGTGGACCGGCGGCCTCAAATCCGCCGCCGAAGCCGGCTTTCCCAACTACAAATCCGGCGATCAGCATCCCGATCCCTACGCGAGCGACAAGCCGCTCTTCACGATCACGAGCGCCAACGCCGCGCAGTACGCCGCCAAGCTCACCGAAGGTCACAAGGCGGTGTTCAAGACCTATCCCGACTACAAGATGATCGTGTATCCGACGCACCGCAGTGCGGCGTCACCCGAGCACGTGTACGAAGCCACCAGGCGCAATGCCACGACCGGCAAGCTGGTGCCCGATGGCAACGGCATCACCGGCGCCCTCGGCGGCGTGCCGTTCCCGATTCCGCAATCGGGCGTCGAGATCTACTGGAACCACGTCACGCGCTGGCGCGGAGTGGCCGCCGCGCTCGAGGTCGGGCAGGCGCCGCTCACGGCGAGTGGCAGCTTCACGCTGGTGAACTTCAAGGAGGAGTTCTACTTCCAGTATTACGAGCCCGGCATGACCGAGGCCAGGATGAACAACATCCTGCTGTTCTTCACGCAGGAGACCACGGCGCCCGCGCGCCTCGCCGGCGAGATCCTGCTGGTGCAGGAGACGCTCGATCAGGCCAAGGAGCCGCGCCGCGCCTGGGTCTACAACCCCGGCCAGCGCCGCGTGCGGCGCGCGCCGAACGTGGCCTTCGACAATCCCGGCACCAACGCCGACAACCTGCGTACCTCCGACCAGTTCGACATGTACAACGGCAGCCCGCAGCGCTACGACTGGACCATCGTCGGCAAGAAGGAGATGTACGTTCCCTACAACGCGTACCGCCTGCAGGATCCGAAGATCAAGTACGGCGAGCTGCTGCGCAGGAATCACCTGAACCAGGACCTCGCGCGCTATGAGCTGCACCGCGTCTGGGTCGTGGACTCGAAGCTCAAGCCCGGCCAGAACCATCTGTACAGCCGGCGCACCCTGTATGTGGACGAGGACTCCTGGCAGATCCTCGCGGTCGACTGCTACGACGCACGCGGCCAGCTCTACCGGGTACAGGAGGGGCACGCGATGAACTACTACGATCTGCCCTCGCTGTGGACGACGCTCGAGCTGGTCATGGATCTCTCGAACGGCCGCTATCTCGCGCTCGGCCTGCAGAACGAGGAACCGAAGTCCTACAACTTCGCGGTCAAGCGCTCGCCCGAGGACTATCAGCCGAGCGTGCTGGAGCGCCGCGGCATCCGCTAGGCTTAACGCAGCTGCGAGCGCAAAAGCAGGATTTCCGGGGCCGCCGTGGATCCATCCCTGGAGGCTGCGGGCGCGCCGTCCTGGCGCGCACACCCGCGAAAATCCTTTTTTGCACTCGCACCTGCGCTCGCATTGGCAGTCGCTTGGGCGGTTGAGCCGCAGCCGCCGGCGGGGTCTGCGCTCCCGCCCGCCGAGCACGCGCGGCTTGCCGCCCAGTCGCTCCTGATCGCCATCTCCCCGGCCGGTGCGCGCCTCGTAGCGGTCGGCGACCGCGGCGTCATCGTGCGCTCCGATGACCGCGGCACGAGCTGGACGCAGGCCGCGAGCGTGCCCGTCCAGGCGCTGCTGACCGGCGTGTGCTTCTTCGACGCCCGCCACGGCGTCGCGGTCGGCCACGACGAGGTGATCCTCGTGACCGACGACGGCGGAGACCACTGGAAGCTCGCGCATTACGCGCCCGAGGCACAGCGGCCGCTGCTCGATGTATGGTGCGGCACGGATGGGGCCGCGATCGCGGTTGGCGCCTACAGCAGCTTCCTCGTGAGTAGCGACGGCGGCGCGAGCTGGGCCAAGCGGCCGTTCGCGCCGAGCCCGGCACCGATGCCGAAGGGCAGCTCGCCCGCAGCGCGCCCGGCCTCGGCGATCGAGCAGGCGGGCGGTGGTTACCACCTGAACCGCATCGTCGGCGCCGCGGCCTCGCGCCTCTATATCGCGGGCGAGGCCGGGCATCTCTACCGCTCCGAAGATGCCGGCGGGCACTGGCAGGAGCTCGTCTCGCCGTACGCGGGCTCGTTCTTCGACGTGCTGCCGCTCGGGGGCGACGCACTGCTCGCGTGCGCGCTGCGCGGCAACCTCTACCGCTCGGACGATGCCGGCGCCAGCTGGCGGCGCCTCGAGACCGGCACCGACCAGATGCTCGATGGCGCGGCGCTCCTCGGCGAGGGAGAGGTGGCCGTCGTCGGTCTCGCCGGAGTGGTGCTGGTGAGCCGGGACGCCGGCCGCTCGTTCAGTCTCGAGCAGCAAAGTGACCGCAGCGGCCTCTCGGCGGCCCTGGCCATCGGGCGTGACGCGATCGTCGTCGCAGGCGAGGACGGCGCGCGGCTGCTCACGCTCGGCGGCACAGCGGCTGCGGCTGCGGGACCCGCACCGTGACGGCGGTGACTCCCCCGAGCGCGGGCGATGCCGGGGCACTGCCGGGCTTCGGGGGCGTTCTCGAGCGGCTGATCTTCGGCCACCGGACTCTGATCCTCGCGCTGTTCGCCCTCGGTACCGTGATTCTCGGTGCCGTGGCGCTGCGCGGGCTGCACATCGATACCTCGTTCACCAAGACCCTGCCGGTGCGCCACGAGTACATGCGCACCTATCTCGATCCCAGGGTGGCGGAGTTCCAGGGCGCGAACCGGGTGCTGGTGGCGCTCATCGCCCGCGACGGCAACATGTTCACACCGGAGTTCTTCGCGGCGCTGCGCAAGGCGACCGACGCCATCATCGTCATGGACGGCATCGACCGCACCCGGGTGCAGTCGATCTTCACTCCCAACGTGCGCTATCTCGAGGTGGTCGAGGACGGCATCGAGGCGGGCAACGTCACCCCGGAGGACTTCACGCCCACGCCGGAGAATTTCGCGCGGGTGCGCGACAACATCCGCAAGGCCGGCATCATAGGCCGCCTGGTCGCCAACGACTTCTCGGGGGCACTGGTGAGCGCCATCGTGCTCGACCAGGACGCGCAGGGGCGGCCGGTCGACCCGATTGCGGTCGCGCATGCGCTCGAGCGCGAGGTACGCCAGCCGCTCGGGCGCCAGGGGATCGACGTGCACATGATCGGCTTCGCCAAGGTGGTCGGCGACATCGCCGACGGCGCGGCCGCGGTGGTGATGTTCGCCGGCATCACGCTGGTGCTGACGCTCGTGGCGGTGCGCGCCTACTGCCAGTCGTGGCGGATCGCCTTCGTGCCGGTGCTGTGCTCGCTGGTGGCGGTGATCTGGCAGCTCGGCTCGCTGGTGGTGCTGCGCTACGGGATCGACCCGATCGGACTCCTGGTGCCGTTCCTGATCTTCGCGATCGGGGTGAGCCACGGGGTCCAGAAGATCAGCGCCGCCGCCGACGCCGCGCTCGCCGGCCTCGACAGTGAGGCGGCCGCACGGCGGGTATTCCGTCAGCTGCTGGTGCCGGCGGTCATCGCGCTGCTCGCCGATCTGGTCGGCTTCGTGACCATCCTCCTGATTCCGGTGCAGGTGATCCGCGAGATGGCGATCACGGCCAGCGTCGGCGTGGCGATCGTCATCCTCACCGACCTCGTGCTGCTGCCCGTGCTGGTGTCCTACGTGCATTTCGACCCCGGCTATCGCGGCCGCGTCGAGCGGCGCCAGCACCGGCTGACCGCGCTCTGGCACCACATGTCCGCGATCACCGAGCGCCGGCCCGCGCTCGTCATCATCCTGATCGCGGCGCTGCTCGGGCTGGGAGGCTGGTGGAAGGGACGCGAGACCCCGATAGGCGACACGCAGGCGGGAGTGCCGGAGCTGCGCGCCAACTCACGCTACAACCGCGACAACGACGTCATCACCAGCAAGTTCTCGATCGGCGTGGACGTGCTGACGGCGATCATCGAGTCGGAGCAGCCGCTGTGCGTCAGCCACGACCTGATGACCGGGGTCGATCGCTTCGCCTGGCACATGCGCAACGTTCCGGGCGTGCAGGAGGTCATCACGCTGCCGTTCATCGCCAAGGTGGCGATAGCCGGCTGGAACGAAGGCAGTCTCAAGTGGCGCAGCATCCCGCGCGAGCAGACCCAGCTCACCCAGTCGACGCGCTACATCGAGACCAGCACCGGCCTCCTCGACGAGAACTGCGACATCGTGCCGGTGCTCATGTTCCTGACCGATCACCGCGCCGCGACCATTGCGCGCGCCGTCGCCGCGGTCAAAGAGTGGCGCGCGCAGAATCCGCTGCCCGGGGCGCGGGTGCGGCTCGCCGCCGGCAACGTCGGGGTGATGGCGGCGACCAACGAGACGGTCCAGGCCAAGGAGCTGCTGATCCTCGCCGGGGTGTTCGGCGCGGTCATCGTCATGTGCCTGCTGACCTTCCGCTCCGTCACCGGCACGGTGCTGGTGGTGGTGCCGCTGGCGCTGGTGTCGGTGCTCGTATACGCGGTGATGGCACTGGTCGGGATCGGGCTCAAGGTCTCGACGCTGCCGATGGTGGCGCTCGGCGCGGGCATCGGCGTCGATTACGGCATCTATCTCTTCAGCCGCATGCAGGAGTTCCTGCACCAGGGACTGTCGGTACGCGAGTCGTATGAGCGCACGCTGCGCGTCACCGGGGCGAGCATCATCTTCACCGGCATCACGCTCGCGATCGGCGTCGCCACCTGGGTGTTCTCGCCGCTCAAGTTCCAGGCGGACATCGGCATCATGCTGACCTTCATGTTCCTGGTGAACATGCTGGCGGCGATCATCCTGCTGCCGGCGCTGGCCGCCTGGCTGATCCGTCCGCAGCCGCCGGCGGCGGCCAGCGGGCCCTGAGCGAGCGGCTAGGAGCCCCGGTAGCCGAAACCGCGCGCCATGAGCGCCGCGCAGCCGAGGATCACGACGATCAGGGTGAGCTCGAGCATGAGGCACAGCCGCACGCGCCGGACGCGCTCGCGGCTCACCTCGGGCGCCGCGCCGGCCCGGAGCGCGGCGTTCCACGACAGGAAGACGATCGTCGGGTAGATCGAGATCAGCGCGGCGATGAGGAACGCGGACAGCTTGGCGATGAAGTAGACGTCGTGCAGGTAGTAGCCGGCCGGCTTCTCGAAGTAGGCGACGCGCAGGCCGCCGATGATGAGCACCGCGGCGGCCGCCAGCCCGTAGATGTTGTCAGTGCGCTGTACGCGCCGCGCCTGTACGGCGGTCAGCGGCGGCTTGAAGATCGCGACCTCGACCGCGAGCGCCGCCACCGTGGTGAAGGCGGCCAGGTGGTGCAGAAACGCCATCAGTGCCGATGCGTACATGGAGCTCTCCGCAGGCTCGTCGTCAATCGTCCCAGCGGGGCCGTGCGCGCAGCCGCTTGGCGCGCTGCACGCGGGTCTTGGTCTCGAGCCGCCGCTCGCGCGCTGCGCGGGTCGGCGCCGTCGGCCGGCGCGCCTTGGGCGGCGCCAGCGAGCGGCGGATGAGATCCGCGAGGCGCTCCTCGGCGTCGCGCCGGTTCTGATCCTGGGAGCGGTGCCTGCGCGCGACGATGAGCAGCGCGCCCTCGGCGCTCACCCGGCGGCCGCCGAGGGCGCGCAGGCGCGCCTTGACATCGGGGCCGAGCACGGCGCTGCCGGCGAGGTCGAAGCGCAGCTGCACCGCGGTCGCGACCTTGTTGACGTTCTGGCCGCCCGGGCCCGAGGCGCGCACGAAGGACAGCGACAGCTCACTGTCCGGAATCGTCAGCACCGGGCTCACCGGCAGCGGCACGGCGGCGGGCGGCGCTGCGCCGCTCTGCTCAATCGGCCGCCCGGTCGTGACCGGCCGAGCCGGCGGCCGGGCCGCCGGGCGGCGTGCGGCGCGAGCGGGCGTCGAGCACGCGCATGTCGCGCTGCGGCACCGGGATGTGCACGCCGTGCGCGCGGAAGATGCGCCAGATCGCGCGGTTGACGTCCGAGCGCACGTTGTTGACGCCGTTCACCGGATCGGCGATCCAGAAACGGATCTCGAGGCGCATGCCGTTGTCCTCGAAGCTGATGAGCCGCGACACCGGCGGCGGATCGCGCAGGATGCGCGGGTGGCCCTCGGCCGCCTCCAGCAGCAGCTGCAACGCCACCTCGGGGTCGTCGTCGTAGCTCACGGTCACCGGCAGCCTGATGCGCACCCGCTGGTCCGAGTAGCTCCAGTTGATGAACGGGCTGGTGATCAGATTCTGGTTCGGCACCAGCGTGTCGACGCCGTCGCGGTCGCGCACCACCACGTAGCGGCCGCGCAGCTCCTGCACCCAGCCGAAGTTGCTGCTGCCGGTGTTGTCGCCCGTGTTGGCGGAGGTGAAGCTGATGACGTCGCCGGGCTTGATGGAGCGGTCCATGAGCAGCACGAAACCGCTGACGAAATTGCTGGCGACCGATTGCAGGCCGAGGCCGAGCCCGAGGCCGACGGCACCGAAGAGCACGTTGAGCGTCGTGATGTCGACGCCCGCGGCGTTGATCCCGAGCAGCAGGCCGAGCCCGATCAGAAGGAAAGAGGCGAACTTCGAGACTCCGACCCGGGTCGATACGGCGACCTGCTCGAGCCGCATGAGGTAGCGCTCGATCGCGCGGGCGATGAGGCTCGCGACCAGGACGAAGGCGCTCACCACCACCAGACCCTTGAGCACCGCCCACAGACTGAACTGGCTGCGGCCCGGCACGAGGCTCACGCCCCTCAGTGCGGCCTCGATGTCATCGAGCCAGCCGAACATCGTCAGCGCCACGACGGCGGACAGCACCGTCGTGATGGCCAGCTGGTGGCCACGTACCCAGGAGCCGGGGCCGAGCAGGCGGCCGAGCACGTGCACTCCGAGGCGCACCACGACGACGGCGGCCGCGAACCGTACGCCACCGTCGATCAGCGCCGTGCCTGCGCCGAGCGCGGCGAGCGCCGCGTGTCCGGCGAGCAGCACGGCGAGCGCGGCGAGGAGCGGCGCGAGCACGGCGCAGGCGCCGAGCAGCCGCCGCGGCCAGCTCGCCCGCGGCGACGCCGCGACGGCCTGGAGCGCCTGCCAGGAGCGCGAGGCGCGCTCGACAGCCACGGCGGCCGCGAGCGCTATCGCAACGACCAGCAGCTCGGCCAGGAATTCGGGGGAGGCGAGCCGCAGGAGCAGACCCTGGACGGCGCTTTCGGCATTACTCATCAGGCATTCAGATCCGGGATCAACTGACTCTCGAGGCGGGCGATCTGGTCCTTGAGCATCAGCTTGCGCTTTTTCAGGCGCTTCAACTGCAGCTCGTTGATGTGCAGATCGAGCGACAGCCGTGAGATGACCTCATCGAGGTCGCGATGCTCGATGCGCAACTGCCGCAGCTTCTCCACGTTGCGAAACAGCTCGCGGTCGACGTTGTCTTCGATTTCCGCCATGCGATGGTGGGCCCCATCTCGGAATTTGGGCTGGACGGCCTCGGTCTGACTGGCGGCGGCCCCCAGGAAGGCGAGCTTAGCCGAGCGGCGCCCCAAGTGCCACGGTCGGGCTGGCCTTGGTCCACGGCAGCCAAAACGGATACATGTTCAGCCGCTCAGCGGCCGCGGGCGTGGCGTGCGCCGTGATGACCCTTGCCGCCGCGCGGGCCCCCGCCCGGACGGCCGCGCTGCGGGCGGTGCGGCCGGTGGGAGCGCGGCGGCGGGGCGCCCGGGGCGACCTCCTTGGCGAGCAGGTCGGGCGTGATCGCGCCGGCGGGGATCTTGTGGCCGAGGTAGTCCTCGATCTCCGGGAGCGCCACCGCGTACTCCTCGCACGCGAAGCTGATGGCATCGCCCTCGGCGCCGGCGCGCGCGGTGCGCCCGATACGGTGCACGTAGTCGGGCGGATCCTGCGGCAGATCGAAATTGAACACGTGGCTCACGTCCGGGATGTGCAGGCCGCGCGAGGCGACGTCGGTCGCGATCAGCACTGCCAGCTCGCCGTCGTGGAAATTGCGCAGGAAGCGCAGGCGCTTGTTCTGCGGCACATCGCCCGAGAGCGCCTGGGCGTGAAAGCCGTTGGCGCGCAGCACGCTCTCGAGCCGCTCGGCGCCGCGCTTGGTGTTGACGAACACCAGCGTCCGCACCGCCTCGCTCTCATGCAGCAGGCCAATGAGCAGCGGCACCTTCTCCTCCATAGCGGGGTAGTAGATGATCTGCCGCACGGCATCGACGGTGCGCTTGTCGGGCTCGATGCGCACCAGCTCGGGGTTGTTCATGTGCTCGTAGGCCAGCTCGAGCACCCGGTAGGAGAGCGTGGCCGAGAACAGCATCGACTGGCGCCGCTGCGGCGGCGGCAGCCGGCGCAGGATGTAGCGGATGTCGGCGATGAAACCGAGGTCGAACATGCGGTCGGCCTCGTCGAGCACCATGACCTGCGCGTGGCGCAGGTCGTAGACATGCTGCTTGAAATAGTCGATCAGGCGGCCGGGCGTGCCGATCAGCACCTCGCAGCCCGCGGCGAGCTCCTGGCGCTGCTTGTCGTAGTCGATGCCGCCGAACACCACGGTGTGCCTCAAGCCCGTGTGCGCGCCGAGCGTGAGCGCGTCGTGGTGGATCTGGACGGCGAGCTCGCGCGTCGGCGCCACGATCAGCGCGCGCACCGAGGTGGGCGCGCGGTTCGGCCCCGCGGGGCGCGTCAGCAGCGCCTGATACAGCGCGATCAGGAACGCCGCGGTCTTGCCCGTTCCGGTCTGCGCCTGGCCGGCGACGTCGCGCCCGGCGAGCGCCAGCGGCAGCGTCTGTGCCTGGATCGGCGTGCAAGAGACGAAGCCCGCCTGGCGCACGCCCTGCATGACCTCCTCACGCAGGCCAAGGGACGCAAACGACACGGAAGGAGATTGTGGATCAGTCATCAGTTACAGCCGGAGTGTTATGCGAAAAGCGGTCAGGGACTTGAAAAAGCGGCCCGGAAGCGCTACAAAGTGTCTCAGTCAGCGGGCCTCAGCAGGTCCGCACCCGCCAGCCCGGTAATCCTTTCCCCTAAGGGTCTGATACTCAAGCAACGAGTTAGTGTAACCGTTTGACGGGTGCAACTGGCAGCGCTTTTCTGCACTTGTGCCGACCCGCGCCGATTTTTCCACAGTCTCCAACAACCATGTATTTCCCACACTCTGTATCAACGGAGGTTGAACCGCGTGAGTAGCCCGAACATCGTGCATACCACCGACGCAACTTTTACCCAGGACGTCCTCAAATCGGAGAAGCCGGTGCTGCTGGACTTCTGGGCCGAGTGGTGCGGGCCCTGCAAGATGATCGCTCCGATACTCGATGAGATCGCGAGCGAGTATCAGGACCGCATCAAGATCGCCAAGCTCAACATCGACGAGAACCCGCAGACGCCGCCCAAGTTTGGCATTCGCGGCATACCCACGCTGATTCTCTTCAAGAACGGCACGGTCGAGGCCCAGAAGGTCGGGGCCGTGTCCAAATCCCAACTCTCGGCTTTTCTGGACAGCAACCTGTGAGAGGCTACCTCGGTAATCAGGGCCGCAACCGGCCCAACAAGGGACCGCGCCACGGCAACCGTGACGGCAACCGCCTGGGCAACAACGGCGGGCGTCCCGACGAGATGATGCACGACCCCGAGCCGTTCGACGCCGACGACTCCGAGATCATCAGTCCGGCGGAGCTGGTGCAGTCGCGCAGCTCGATGAACCTGACGGAGCTGAAGGCCAAGCCGATCCACGAGCTGGTGAAGATGGCCGAGAGCATGGGTCTCGAGAGCCTGGCGCGCTCGCGCAAGCAGGACATCATCTTCTCGATCCTCAAGGCGCACGCGCGCAACGGCGAGAACATCTACGGCGACGGCGTGCTCGAGATCCTGCAGGACGGCTTCGGCTTCCTGCGCTCGGCCGACGGTTGCTATCTCGCCGGCCCCGACGACATCTACGTGAGCCCGAGCCAGATCCGCCGCTTCAACCTGCGCACCGGCGACACCATCTCAGGGCTCATCCGTGCGCCGAAGGACGGCGAGCGCTACTTCGCGCTGCTCAAGGTGGGCGAGATCAACTTCGACTCCCCCGAGAGCTCGCGCAACAAGGTGCTGTTCGAGAACCTGACGCCGTTCCATCCGACCAAGCGTCTGAAACTCGAGCGCGGCAACGGCTCCACCGAGGACCTGACCGCGCGCACGATCGACCTGGTCGCGCCGATCGGCAAGGGGCAGCGCGGCCTGATCGTTTCGCCGCCCAAGGCCGGCAAGACGATGCTGCTGCAGAACATCGCCACCGCGATCACCTCCAACCAT
>Ga0210409_10008002_pt1 | contig 10818 bp, 8 predicted proteins | sample IncBWH17MmetaG_FD_161649 | JGI IMG/M metagenome (GOLD analysis project Ga0210409, IMG submission 161649) | Forest soil microbial communities from Barre Woods Harvard Forest LTER site, Petersham, Massachusetts, United States - Inc-BW-H-17-M | ecosystem: Environmental > Terrestrial > Soil >...
CTGCTACTCTCGGTCGACGTATTCCGCAAGAATCGCCCGAACGACGCGGAAATCCCGCTGCTCGGCCCCGACGGCGTCTTCGATTCACACGTAATTCGCATCGCGGACCTGAAGGGCAACATCTGCGTGCATCCCGAAGCCGACGAAACGTTCCCGCGCCTGAAATCGCAACAGCGCGGCGTGCTGCAGCAAATGTTCAGCATCAACGACCCCATGATCCAGCGCGCGCTAACCGAGCCAGCCAACCTTGGCTACATCAAAAATGTGCTGGGGCTGACCGAGTTGGTAATCCCCGGCGAAGAATCCCGCAACAAACAGTTGCGCGAAATCCAGCAGCTCCTAGCCAGCCTCCCCATCGTAATTTCGCTGCACCAGTCAGGCGCAGCCCACATCGAGCCAGTTGCCGCGATGCCGTCTTCCCCTGTAGCGGCGCAGCATGCTGCGCCAGCACATGACGCACCCGCAAATGAAACTCCAATCCCGCAGGTTGGAGAAGGTTTTCACGAGGCACCCGTCACGAGTCACCAGTCACTTCCCCTCGTCCTCCCATCCGTGCCAGTCGATCAACTCCTCGACGATCACGCCATAGAATTCGAGGAGTGCAAGCGCTGGGCCAACTCCGACGCCGGCCAAGCCGCCCGTATGACCAACCCAGCCGGCTTCGCCAACGTCCGCGCCCACGCCGAAGCCCACCTCCGCGCCATGCAAACAGGCGGTGGCGCGCGATGAAACTTCACTATATGTATTGCGTAATAAAAGTGAGGCACCAGGTGGCTCGATACGCGTGCCTCTAGGCTGAAACGGTGGCCGAATTCACAGTTCTGGGTATAGGAGCGGACCCGCGTATGTACGGGTACCGTCCTGTTTCGTCGCTAGCTGCTTCAGAGAACGCCTACGAATATATTTCGCTACACCCGGATAGCGATGGCTGGTTTTTGGCTCTTCTTTTTGATGGTGGCCTTCTCGACCTTGTGGTCGAGGTTTTTTTTGGACTATCACTCGAACTCTAGCAACAGTTTGCGGTGGCGATCAGACTTCGTTCTGGATCAAGTTGAGAATCTCTGAGGCGTGAAACACGCGGTTACGTCGGCGAATCTTGTCAGCGGCTAGGATCCCCGCTCGCACCAGCTTGCGTACCAGGAGTTCCGCCGTGGGATAAGACACCCTCAGGCGCCTAGCGACTCCGTTGATAGTGACCGCCGGTGTGACAAAGAGATCATCCACGATTTTCAGCGCTTGCGCCGACGCCCCAGCGGCTTCCATCTTGTCTCGGTACTGAGCGCGCAAATCCAGGATCGCCCGAGTCCGCCGCGCCGCTTCATTCGATTCCTGGTGAACTGCTCGTAGAAAAAAAGTTACCCAAGGCTGCCATTCTCCAGTCTGGCTGATCCGCAGCAGGTGATCGTAGTATTCACCTCGATGCTGTTCAAAATATGCGCTCAGTTGTATGAGCGGATGCGACAAGATTCCTTTTTCCACGAGCAATAGGGGAAGAAGAAGACGTCCAATGCGTCCGTTCCCGTCCTCAAACGGGTGGATTGCCTCGAACAGATAGTGGATGAGCGCCAGCCGAACTAAGAATGGCTGCTTCGATTCGGCGTGAAGGCCCTTCTCGAATGCGTCCAGGCACGCCGGAACATCGCTCGGAGGCGGCGGAACGTATCGTGCGTTGGTGATCGGCTGGCCCTTCCGGCCGATATAGTTCTGGCAGGTTCGGAATTCGCCAGGCCGGCGGTCGCCTCCGCGAACGCCTTTCATCAATTTGCTGTGCAATTCGCGAATGAGGCGCAGCGAAACGGGAAGCTCCTGCAGTCGCTTCAGCCCGTACTCAAAAGCGGTCACATAATTCCATACTTCGCGAACATCCGGTTTGTCTGTAGCCGTTTCGCGATCGAGCTCAAACAGAACCAGCTCTTGTTGGTTCGCGTAGGTGCCCTCGATTCGGCTGGAAAGTTCAGCTTCGCGTCTGACAAACGGTCGCACTAGGATTTGCGGGCTCGGCAAAGACTGCACTAAGCCCTGCAGGAGCCCCAATGCTTGGCTCGCTTCGGCCAATATCTGTACTGCCTCCGCATCCAGCGGAACACTGGCTGGAAGGGCATTGGGAACGAAAGCGTGTGTCCCTTCTGGTATCGGGACAAGTTTGCCCGGGCTATCTGCCGTAAAATCAGTGGGATTCATAGGTTGACGCTATTCTAGCAAAATTGAATAGCGAATTCCTTATTAAAGGTTTGGCGTGTTTTCTTTAATAAGGATTTCATTGTTCAGCTTGCCTTAAGTAAGGAATCAGCATGCAAAATCCTGGCGTGGTGCCCGCGGAGAGCAAAGTCACCGATTTATTCGTCCTCAGCGACGAGCAGATTCTGGAGATTGCGCCGGAAGCGGACGGACCGAGCGACGCGGACCAGGTGACCAATGCTGGTTCGCTGGGACGCCAAGTCTCAACCAACAATCAGGGCGAGAAAACAACGGATCGAAGTGTACCGTCAGCGCCGAGCAGCCCTCCCACGGGTCACGAGTCACCGGTCACGAGTCACGGTGCACTGGAGCCGCCGGCTTGGCTGGCGGCGCAGATGCAGGATCCGTGGGGCGGGGAAGAGGCGCGGGAGTTTTGGGATGGCGTGCAACAGGCGAGGTCGGAGGCGGCGGCGTATCGCGCGGCGTTTGCGTCGCCCGAAGATGCCCGCGCGCTGAAGGAATTGTATCCCGGCGGAGTGACCGAAGCGCGCGCCGCCGCCGAGCGCGGCCGCCTGCTCGAGGAAATCGATCGAGCATACTTTGGCGCGGCAGGGAATTCCCCGGAGCAACTCAGCGCCTCACGCGCGCAACTCGCGCAGCGCATGTTTCGCGAAGACCCCGCCGCCTTCCGCGAAATGGTCGCCGCCGGTTTGCAGGCATTGCAAGAAGCAGAGCAGGGAAGCGGAGCCGCGGCGAACCAGACGACTCTTCCGCGATTGGCGCAAGTTTTCGCAGAAAGCCGCAGCACCGTAGGGGCGCAGCAAGCTGCGCCCCAGCCCGGCAACACGTCAGCCCACGAAGCGCACGTCGCGGCGTACGCCGCGTTCGAGCGCGCCGCGAACGAAGATTTGGAGCGCAGCGTCGGCGGCGCCATCGAGCGCACGCTGGCGCAAGCACTGCCCAGCCTTGAGTCGCACACTGCGCCCGGCCAAGTTGGGGCGCAGCTTTATCCCGAGCGCAGTCGAGGGAGTGCTGCGCCCCTACGCGAGAGGCTCGCCGCGTCCGTGCGCGCCGACGTCGAGAAGGCGCTGCAGGGCGATCGCCAGCTCGGCGAGCAAGTCGCGCAAATCCTGGCCGCGCGCCGCTTCGACAACCAATCGCGCGCGCAAATCGTGCAATTAATTGGCGACCGCGCCCAGCAGCTCGTCCCCGGCGCCGCCAAGCGCGTGTTGAACGAATGGACGCAAACAACGCTGGCCGCACACCGCGGACGCGTGCAGCGCGCAGACGCGACCTCGGCAAGAACAGAGGTAGCGGCGGCCTCCGTTTCGGCCCGTCCTGCCGGTAGCGAGAATCGTCACGCGCGCCAGCAACATGCCCCTCGCAGCTCGGCGCAAGCCAGTAGCACCAAGTCTCAGACCATCAATTACCGCAAGCTCAGCGACGAGCAAATCCTCGAAATGTAATCGGGAGCTGCCGTTTCAGAATCGCAGCACTTCGTTCTCTCTTGGCAATTCCATCGAACCAAACTCTTGAACCTTTGACCTCTTATCCTCTGTCACTTTTCTTTTAAGGAGAAAACCTAATGCCAGCACAAGCAAACGCGAATGTCATCGCGTTGCAGCTCGAAAAGGTGCGCGACAAAGTGCCCCTGCTCTACGAGCGCGACGACATTCTGCTCACCATGATCCAGCAGCGCGGCGACGTGGAAAAAGTTTCCAGCCGCAACATGCGCCTGCCCTTGCAGGTCAACCCGGGCGGCAAAGCCGGCTCGTACAACGCGGACGGCGGCGATCTCGGGCGCGGTTCCGGCACGGCTTACGACGTCGCCCAGGTCTCGCCGATTTTCTTCCGCTTCGCGATTGAAATCACCAAGCTCGTCGAATACGCCACCACCGGCCGCGAACGCGCCATCGAAAACGCCGCGAAGCGCGAAGTGGCCAACGGCATGAAACAGTTCCGGTCGTTTCTCGACAAACTGATGCAGACCGCCGGCAACGGCGTGCTCGGCACCATCAATTCCATCGCCAGCACCACGTTCACCATGGCCGTGCCCAGCGGCGCCGCGCTCGTTTACGTGGGCCAGACCGTGCAGATCTACGACACCACGCTGACCACCAACCGCGGCACCTGCAACGTGACCGCCGCCGATCCCATCAACGCGCAAACCATCACGGTCGACGTCGTTCCCGGCGGCACCGTGGCCACCGACGTCATCGTGCACGACGGCCTAAGCGGCGCGCAGCCCGTTTCGCTCTTCGGCATCAAGTATCACCAGAACGCCGCCACCACCGGCACCTGGCTCAACCTCAATCGCGCTACGTATCCGGTGCAGTTGCAGACTCCGCGCGTGAACGCCGGCAATGCCGCTCTGACGCCGTCCAACGTGCGCCTGGCTATCAACAAGGTCCGCAAATCCCTGGGCATCAACCACGTCGCCAAGCTCATCGCCTACATGGCTGTCGAGCAAGAGCACGCCTGGGAAAATCTCGGCATCACCGTCAGCCAAATCATCAAGGAAGGCGGCAGCGGCGACGGCAATGATCTGGACCTGCTCTTCAGCGGACGCAAAACGATGAGCGGCATTCCGATCAAGTCCAGCGTGAACGCCGACCAGACGCGCGTGGACTTCCTCGACCTCTCGCACTGGGGACGCGCCGTGCTGAAAGACATCGACTTCTACGAAGTCAACGGCAACACCGTGTTCCCCATCTACGGCGCCAGCGGAGGCCTCGCCGCAAGCTACATCTTCTACTTCGACACCGCGTTCCAGGTGTGGGACGACTCGCCCCGCACCGGCGCATTCATCGACACGCTAGCGCGTCCATCCGGCTACTAGAAAGCGGACGCACCGCCTCAGTAGGGGCGCATTACAGCGCCCCTACGCCGAGGTGTCAAACCCACTAGTTCTTTTCCTTTACGCAAATGCGAAGAACCCTCATCGCCGGCACACTGCTCGTGCTAAGCGGCGCCATTGCTGCGCACAGTAAGACAGAATCGCTGCTGTTCGTGTTTCTCCGCGTGGATCACGAGCACGACATCGCCATTCTGCGCCCGATGATCGCGCCGGACATCGGCGTGCAGCTCGATTCCGGGCCGCGGCAACTAACCCCTGGCACCGTGCTCACGTGCGAAATGGTTCCGCGCGAACACGACGCCATCGTCGAAGGCCAGGTCAGCAAAGTCAGCGAGATTCTGTTGAATTGCGGCGAGCACAACTTCGTAGTGAAAACACTCGATTTTGCTCCCATTAGAAAATGAAACAGGTCCTTTGTAGCAACGCAGCATGCTGCGCCAGCACAACGATGTGCTCCTCAATGATTTCAATCCTGCGCGAAACGTACGACACACCGGAAAGCGTAGCGCATAGTCTCGAGTTGGCAGGCGGCATCAACCGCTTTCGCGAGCCCAACTATCGCGCGGTCTGGGGATGGAACCGGCTGGCATGGATCGGCGGAAAATTCGAGGAGCGCGATCCCGCTACGGGTTCGCTGTTGCGTGAAGTCGTCGAGCTGCGCCAGGAGCCGAAATATCCCGCCGTAAATCGCTGGCATATCGAAAAATGGGTCCCGCCGGAAACGTACGGTTCGCCGCGAATGTGGGGGGCACAAACGATGGAAGTGGAAGGCAGCCGCAGCATCCCCGCGCTTGGCCCGTATCCCGCCCGCGGCGAATACGAGCACTGCTTCACGCTGGAAGGCCCGCGCGGCGAATTCGTGCAGCTCACGCCGACGGTCGCCGAGCACATCGCCCGCGCCATCGAATGGTCGCGCCGCCACCCGCGTTCAGCAGGGAAGCGCGCCCTCCACGATCGCGAACAACGCCACGACCGGAGCTACGATGCGTACGCCTACGACATCCTGGACGACGCTGTCCCAGCATTCCATCGGCAGCCGTTCGTCACCGTCCCGTAGTGATGTTTTTGGAGTGCGGGAGTCTTGCTCCCGCTTTTACTGTGCTAGCACGAATGTGGCGTTTCCGTTGAAGTGTACGGCTCAAGAGCGGCGGCAAGTCCGCCGCACTCCAAAAACTACCACCACCAGGGCGAGTCGCGCTCTTCTTCTTTCGTGCGGCTGGTCAGGAACAGGTAACCGAAGACGGCGATGAGGCTGGTTCCGAAGTAGAGCTGGTTCCCGAAGTCGTTCTTAATCATGCTCTGCGCCACTACGCTGACGCAAGCGATCAGCAAGCCCACGGCAGATGCAGTACGCAACCAATTTTTGCTAAACATACAGCGACCCTCGTTTTATTGAACACCGATCATTTTCATCTCGACCATCGGCGCACGCAGCGCCGCATCGTAAATCGTTTTACGGATTGTATGCAGGGCCAGACCGGGAGTCCAGCGCAATGATGACGCGTGTTGAGGTATGGCTAAAGGGCCTGCTGGCCGCGGCCATCAGCGGCGCGGCGGGCGGCGTGCTCACCGGACTCGCGGCGGTCGGCATCGATCCGCAACATTTCAACCTGCAATCGGGAATCGGCGCCACATTCCGCATCGGCTCCGCCGCCGCACTAATCAACGCCATCATTGGCGTAGCCGCGTATTTACAAAAGTCGCCGCTGCCGTCGGGAGAATAGAAAATGCCGGTTGTCGGATCCAGTGCATACAACACCGCGGGGCAAATCACCTCGCTCGTGCGTTCATTACTAAACGACGCGCAGGGCAACCTGTTTACGGACACGGTGCTCCTGCCCTATGCGAACTCCGCGTATCGCAAAACGCAGCGCGCCCTCGGTAACGCCGGCGGCGGCGGCTTCATCCAGGACGACGTACTGCTGGTCGTGCCGGCGGTCGCGCAGGTTGATACCTCGCTGCAAGTCTCCCTCACCGATGCGACCGCGCCGCCCAATCAGCTTCCGACGGACTTACTCGCGCCCGTGAAAATGTGGGAGCGCGCCAATAACTCCTCCGACGATTTCATCGAAATGGCCGACCTCTCGCAGCACGGCGGCTTGCCGTCACGCGCGCAGGGACTAACGCTGAGTGTTTGGGAGTGGCGAGCCGATGGAATCTATTTCCTCGGAGCCACGCAGGACACGCAGATTCGTCTGCGATACCTGAAAGCGTATCCCGACTTCACCGACGCCACGTCGCCGGTGCTGGTGCGCAACGCGCAGGAAGCCATCGCCTACGCAACGGCCGCGCTCGCCGGTTGGGCCCGCGGCAGCCCGCTCGCGGAAAAATGGGACGAAGCCGCCAGCGACGCGCTCGAAGATCTGGTCGCAGCCGCCGTGCGCCGCGAGCAGCAATCCGCACGCCGCCGCCGACCATTTTCCGCCCGCAGCGGTTACACCCCGTTCTAGATCGGATGACCGGCTCGTCCAGGACCTGTAGCGCGGGGCGGAGTCCGCGCAGCCCCGCGGGTTTAGATTCAACATTGTGCGCGAAATCAAACGAGAAGCCGCAGGGCTCCGAAGACTCCAACCTGCGCTACAACAAACCGCACCGCGATCCAAAACGAAATAGGAGACACGAATGCCTATCACCATCACGCTTTTGCCCAGCAACCTCGACGGCTCCGGCAGCAATCTGTTCTACGCCATCGGCACGCTGACGTTTTCCGGAAATTATCCGACCGGAGGCGACACGCTGGATTTCACCCAAGTCGCCGACAAGCTGCCCAGCACGCAAATCATCCAGGCCTTCGCGGACAGCCAGAACGGCAACTCCGGCTATTACGTCCCCGTCGCCGGTGCCGCCCTGAACAACTGGAAGCTGAAAGCCTTCACCGGAGGCGGCACAGAAATCAGCGCCGGCGCCTACCCCGCCAGCGTAACCTCCGACATAGTGCAAATCGCCATCACCGCCCGCAAACTGCAGTAATCATCCGCGTAATTGTGCTCGCGGAACTTGACGACGCACGATGTCGCGGAATGCAGAGATTTCCTGAGCACTTGCGAAGGCACGTTTCGGTATAGGGTGAGCCAATTGCTTCTGCACATACAACAGGAATAGGTCGGAAGTCTCTCGAACTCTTACGAAAGTAGACCACCGGAGCTCAGCGCGGCCTGTAACCATTTCCTGAACTACGAGATCTTCTGAAATCGAGTAGCGGATCGCACCTTTGACATTTGCGTTGTTTTTGACAAGCGTCCTGGCCGCAAAATACGGGGCTCCAAAACGCAGGTAAACCAGAAATGTGGGCAAAAACAGAGCACCCCAAAGGCCCGCAAAACCGACAGGCGTGGATAAGCCCATACCTTTCGCTACCAATGCAAAAGCAATGCCCGCGATGGGTATCAGGCAAATGAGCGAGAGCGGCCAGAAAAACCACCTGAGGTTCCCAGCCATTATCGCAGCGTTAGATCTGTAGATGTCGCGCAGATTTAGCTGGAAAGTTATTTCGACAGGCAACAAATCACCCCGGCAAGTGCGAAACTCTAACACAGGTAGGAAACCGGAAAAACACTAAACGGCGGAAATCGAGCCGTGCTCTACGGTGAACAGTGATGCGATCGAAAATGTCAATGTTGTTTCTGTGGATATTGGTGGCGCTGGCGCTGCATATGTGGCCGGGCATTATCTCGCCGGCGCATGCGCAGGGCTCGCGCAAAGACGACATCGTCTTCAACACGCGCGGCATCCCCCTCGCGGGCGCGACCATCCGCGTCTGCGCGATGCCGGCAAGCGGCCAACCCTGCACGCCGCTAGCGCTGATCTACTCCGACGCCGCCCTCACGCAAGCCCTCGCCAATCCCACCACCACCGACGGCCTCGGCAACTATTTCTTCTACGCCGCGCCCGGAAAATACGAAATCGAAGTCTCCGGCCCGGGCATCGCCACCAAGCAGCTCGCGAACGTCATCCTGCCCAACGACCCAAGCTCGCCAACCTTCAGCAGCGTCAACAGCAGCGGCGCCATCAGCGCCTTCTCGCTAAATCTCACCGGCAATCTCACCGTGAACGGCAACACCACGGTCATCGGCAACCTGGCCAGCGGCACGCTCAATCTGTCCAACCAATCCACACCGCCCGGCGCCGCCAACACTGGCACCGTCAATCTATACACCAAGACCGCGGACAAGCGCCTCTACTACAAAGACGACACCGGCGCGGAGATCGGCCCGCTCGCCAGCGGCAGCGGCGCGCAAACGAACGTGCAGAACACGTTCACCGCACAGCAAAATTTTGACGCCAACTTCGAGGCCAAGGGCCCGAATCCCTACTTCAGCCTGGCGCGTTACGGCGGTTACGGCAGCTCGACCAACCCTTCGCCAACGATCACCTGCAGCATCAATTCCAGCAGCACCACGCTGACTTGCCCCGGCGGCAGCGGCGATTTCCTCAACGGCCACGGCGTCGTCGTTCCTAAAGCCGGAGCGGCCACCGCACTCGCCACCCCGGGCCAGCCCACCGTTACGCCCACATATCTAGTCAACGGCTCCGCGACCTACACCTACCAGCTGCTTGCCGAAGATCGCCAAGGCGGACTCACTGCGGCCAGCACCGCGGGACAAACGACCGCGGGGGCCTCGACCCTCGGCGCCAACAACATCGCCTTCTCCAGTTGCGTGCGCACCAACGGCGTCGCAACCTACACCTCCAGCGTCGCGCACAATTTGCAGGCCGGAGCGCAGGTCAACATTTCTGGCTTCACCGGCGGCGTCTTCGACTATTGCAATGGCGTAAAAACGATCGCGTCCACGCCGACATCCACGACATTCACCACCAATGACGGCACACTCGCGAATGAAACCAACACCACCGGCGCCCCGGTCGTCACCGTGATGGCCTGCAATACGCTGACGTTCGCTTCCGGCAGCTTCAGCGGAGGCAACACAATTCATTACTGGATCTATCGCAACGGCGCGCTGGCCGGAGTGGCCGCGGGAATCGATCCCTGGTTTCAGGATTGCGGCACCAACGTCAACACCGCGCCGGCCTACGTGCCTAGCACGCCACCTGGCAGCGCTCAGCCCGGCTATCTTGCCAGCACGATCGTTTCCGGCGCCGGCACCACAAGCCTGACGCTGGCCAACGCCGCAAGCAGCACAGTATCCAGTGTCACGGTCCTCCACGACAACTCCATCAATCTGAAGTCCGCCATGCAAGCCGTGTACAACGTCGGTGGCGGCTCCGTGTACATCTCCAACGGCATGGGCTACGTTCCCTTCAACTCCACCATGGATTTGACCAACGGCTTGACTAACACCTACTCCTATAGCGTCAAAATTCATTCCAACAATGATTTCGTCATGATCAATCAACCCTGGATCTTACGTTCCGCGGTGGACATCGAAGGCGAGCCGCATCAGACCACCAGTTTTTCCTACGTGAATGGATCGCAGTTTTCTGGCAACGCCAACCCCATGTTCTTGATCTCCGAGGTCAACGGCGTCAACGGAGTGCACTTCAGCCGCGTGCTCTTAAATGTCGGCGGAGTGCAGCAGACCGCCATTCTCACGGACAGCGGAACCGACGGCGGCGGCGCTACCGGCATCGTTCTGGACGACTTCGATGTGAACGGCAACAACGGAATCAGCAGGCCTCTGGTGTTCAAGGGCGGCTTTGACTATTTCATCAATCGCGGCAATTGCCAGAATGGGGCGGCATCCTTCAACGGCACTTATTGCCTCTTGCTCACCAACGTCAGTTCCGCGGTCAGCACCAGCAATCCCGCTCAGGTCCCCGGACGC
>Ga0210409_10008003_pt1 | contig 10818 bp, 19 predicted proteins | sample IncBWH17MmetaG_FD_161649 | JGI IMG/M metagenome (GOLD analysis project Ga0210409, IMG submission 161649) | Forest soil microbial communities from Barre Woods Harvard Forest LTER site, Petersham, Massachusetts, United States - Inc-BW-H-17-M | ecosystem: Environmental > Terrestrial > Soil >...
TATTCTCAAACTAAAGGCAAATAAAGGCATACTATCAATACTGCGCAAAACCCGCACCGAGCGTGCAAAGCCTACTTCCCTATACAGAAAATGAAAACGCCCGATTTTAGGGCGTTTGAGCGATTTTAGTCCCGGATTTGTAACAAGAAACTAGCCCTTACCGGAAACTCGGGGCAATAGATCCTTCGCGGGCACCTTCATAACCTCTCCGTCTTCAGAAATGACTAGAGAGCGCCCACTTGCCGCACTTTCTTCAACTAACTTACGCGAGGCTTCAGTCATCCCTTGCAGGATTTTATCCGCTAATTCGTCAAGTTCTGATTTATTGGTCTCCATGTTCTTTGCTTTGAGCATTAACTGTATCCCAAATATAATGATCTTTTATTATATTTTCTCCGCTAATAGTTCCTTTGGCTATCAACTCTGGTACAACACTTTTATTATTCACAACTATCCAACTATCACATATTGGCATATATAAATTAATGAGATTGAAAATGCCTCTGTAATAGCGTCGGACTATAACATCTTCTGGAATGTTGTGGCCCCCTTCCGCCACCCGATCCGCCACCCGCTGTATGGCCGTTTGAGGAGAATCAAGCCAAATAAAAAGAAGCGTAAAGTTATAACCGACCTGTCGAGCCTCTTTGACCAATGGAACATAGCTCCTGGTTGCAAGGGTAGTTTCAAATGCAAAATCAGCCGCTGACTGCATCAACTCATGAATTCGCGATAACATCAATCTCCCGGCCTCGATCGCAACACTTTCGGGGTTAAAAGGCGAAAGCCCGGCTGCAATATTATCAGCATTTACAAATTCCTTACATTTAAGCATCTCCGGGAAAATCGTAAAGCTGGCAGTTGTCTTACCAGCTCCATTGCAACCGGCTATTATATATAAATTCGACATAGAGACCAGGACGTTAGCTTTTAGATAGGCTAATTTACCTTTTTTAAAGAGTCGATTTTCATTTGTTTATGTACCATCATCATTGCAAGACGAATACCTTCAGCAAATAACGAGTCATGCTTTGCCTGAATTGCCGTTGGAACTGTCCCCTCGGTTTTTAAGCTATCGTATTCTTTGAAATCAACAGCTGCCCGAATCTTAAAATCAGCCAAATTCCTTTCCGCCTCATTCTTTTCGGTTATCGCGGCTTGAATTTTGGCATCTTGCTCCCGCTGTTCTTGTTCGTTTGAACATGAATAAATGAAACACAAAAATGAGATCAAAAAAAAGATAGCTCTCATAATTGCGCCAAATCTACCGAAAAATACGTCATAGCAAACTCTAAACTCATATGATATAAGTGCCCTTGCTCCGCTTCCTTTTCAATTGTCATGCACAATCATTCCTCTGGATCACTTCACCCCATCCCAGAAGCCATACGTCTTAACACGGCGATTCGCAAGGCGCTGAATCTTATTAGCGTGACGCTTCACGATCATCTAATCATCACAGTTGGTGGCTGGCTATCGATGAGGGAGAAGGGGTTGCGTTGATTCGACAATCAGCTTCGCCTAAATATTGAATCTATTGTTCCAAAGATATGCTCGCTATTCCCACTTTGGTCCGCAAAAGGGATATAGGAAAATGGAGTGAATGTATTACCAAATTCAATGCCGCGTTCCTCGTAATATCTTGCAATCTTCTGCACATGATCCCATTTCCCCCATAAAATGGGCACCAATATAATGTCAGCCCGATTAACAATTCTCTTACTATTCAGTTTCTCCGTGATTTTTTGAGCCAGGAGTCTTTCGATTTCTTCCTCATTCCATTCCTTCTCTTCATTTAAATGGAGGTTTAGTATTTCAACCCTCAAATGCTTTTCGTTAGAATAATTTATAAACCTAAAGTCGATCTTTGGTCCCTCTTTGTCGCCGCTATCGGTGGGCTCTTCCGTCGCCACCAATTTGGAACCAGGCTTAGTTATTCTTATGTAATTTACAAAAAGTAATTCCCCTAAGAAATTCAGGTATTTGCTATCCATATTGGTTAGGAAGCCAAAGACTGAATTCTTCAATAATTTCTTTTCGGTTTTGTCCAGTGATTTATTTAGCGCCCCAAATAGAAAACGGATGCAATCAAGTAAACGAATCGCAGATGCATCTCCTTTAACCGCTTCCGTTATAATGTTATAGAACGATGCTTGAATTCGGAAAGGCAAATTGTTCTTCCTTTCCCATATGCTTTTATAATATTCGAACTTATTATTGAAAGTGTCGTAGACCTGCTCCCAATCAATGGGAATTTCATCTGTTATTTCAAATATGATTGGAAAGACTTTTTCTAACTTGTTTTTTATTATTAGCTTCTTGTTTAACTCTTCATTAATAATCGCAATAATTTCTCCGGTACCGATAACTCTGGCTCCTTCTCGAAACTCAAAGCCCATTCCCTTCAGCAACGCATAGCTGAAAAATAGGGGGGACAACATTCTTATTTCCGCATAGACCGTTTCGCCTGGGTGTACAAGTTCCCGCCCAATGTATGTTTGTTCTCCTGACGTTTGGTTTTCAGAGAATCCAAACTTTAACTGCGGGCGGTACCCAGATTTGGCGGGAGACTTCCGACCTCCCTCCTGCGTTGTAATAAACTTTAGCTTGGCTAAAAAGTCAACTTTTCTATCCTTCACTTTTCAAAAATATTTCCTTCTAATCTTTGAGGCTCTTAATATGTAGCGCTAATCCTGTCCTCCCTTAGCAGCCTTCGCGATTAAATAATTGACAAAGGCGCTAGCAGCAACCAGCATAAATAATGCATCTTCCTGGTAAAGGTTTGGCTCGTCCATCAACGCATGTCTAATGCCATCGCTATCACTCGTATATCCATAAAGTTTCAAAAATCCCTGCTCTAAAGCCGGGTGAATTAACAGACTCTTCTTTAGCGTTCTAAATGTTGCAACCAAGTCAGCTTTGCTGTCATGTGTGATTTCTTTGCATATAGATTCGATAGCGGAAATGGATTCTTTAATCGAATTTCTATAGTCAGGGTTTTGTCTATCAGAATATTTATTTAATGCAGTGGAGAGATGGATATTCGCGCCTTTAAAATTATTTATTTCAGCGCTGTCTATCGCCTGTTCAATCGATGAAATTTCGCTCTCATTAGTTATTGCAGCTAACTGACCCTTTATAACCCGATACCCTGATGACTCGCGTTCCAGAATGAGATTAACAAATTCAATTAACTTGTCTTGATTATCAACCAGCAAAATATTATCCGCTGAATTGTAAATCCGTTGAACTAAAAAATCAATGAAGTCATAAACCTCTAAATAGTCCCATGAAAAGAATCTTTTGTAAAGTTCTGCAACTAGGGGATACTTGCCTATTGGCATTTGATCTATCGGCTCTTTCAAAAAATGAAACCAGATTGCAAGGAATAATGTTTTAAATTTAGAAAGTAAGACCAGATCTCCGGCTTCAGCCTTGAATGAAATAAAAATATGAACCTCAAGTACATTCCATAGACTATTACGCAAATCCGAATCCATCGATTCCACTTGAATAGCCGTTTTGGGATCTTTCTTGCCGATCCTTTCAGAAAAACGCTTACTCATTAAAAAAGGTTTTTTAAGACTACTTGTCTCCTTAGCCGGCGTTGCTAGCTCTTAATGCCTATTGTTCTCCCATAAGTGATAAAAATCCTCCCAGCTTGAGGCAACAACGGGTACCCCTAAAGATTCGACCATTCCCTCTATTAGGTGCATTTGCGTCTCAGAAGTCAATGCGATCATCCCGTGACCGTCCGGCTCATAAAAAACGAAATAACCCAGACGCATGACCTCATACATACATCGAACCAGAGCTTCTGTTCCGCAAGGCCGACTGATCATCATTCCGCTAGTTGTTGGAGCATCCGAGTTCATGAAAATACTACAATTGTTCAGCTCGTCGAATTCCAAATCAAGGCAAGTTGGGTCTCGCCTGACAATATAGGGCTCGAAAATTTCGATCACCGTTTGGGTTGGTACTTCTTGCGGCCCTTGATTTTCGCAGGCTTGGAGATAATATTCGTACGACATACCCAAATATACGGTATCTTACCAAAGCTCAAACCTATTAGGCGACACGATCCGTGGCTGAAGCCGTATTAACTAATCTGACTTGGTCCATCTTCAATAGCAACAAACTGATCTGGCAATTGAACTGATTCAAAAGTTTTTCGTTGTTCTTCATTTTACCACACAAAGGTTAGCCCCACAAACGAACTCCGGGTTGAGGCAGAGCCTCCCATATCCACACCCCGGATCCGGATAGTTAGCATGCTAAAACCCATGTCTAAAGTCAGCCGATCGCCGTCTCTCACTTTCCCTTCCGTCAACTGGCCCATTGCTACAAGCCCCCGACCGGTTAATTTGAAACTACCAGTAATATGAAACTGACCAACAATCGCCATGTCTATTTTGAGATTTAAGATTAAAGGTCGCTCACGTTCCCCAACATGTTCACACGTGGTCACTACTTTTGAAAGTCACAACCAAATTCCCACCCCAAAAACCACTACTAAAGGCAAATAAAAGCATAATATCAACAAATAGAAAGCATGTAACCACCTGATTTACTGCGTAAAACCCACGCCCATCGCGCCCCGGTCACTTCCCAATACAAAACATACTTTACCGCATTGGACGCGGGTTTAAGAACAATTAGTGACAGATTAGCAACAAAAAGGCTCGCGGGAAAATTTTGGACCACGCCTTCCTATGGAAAGTATTTATAGATTTCTTTCCGACCCAAAACCCGCACCAATTCAATAGTTTCGCTTTCGAAGATAAAACCTATTCTATATTCGCCCATTCTGACCCGGTAGGCATTCTTGAAACCGGTCATTTTTTTACAGGATGACAATTCCGATAGTTTATTGGCTCGGGATAAATTATCAATCACCTTTGAGAGCTGGATCTGAGCGGGAGAGGGAAGTTTTAAAGCATCCTTTTGAAAGGACTTTCGAATTTCGATGTTCACTTTGCCTGCTTTAAGCGCCTGAGAAAGTCAGCCTTCTCGGCTTTATTGAGCAAAGCAGTTTTTCTCCCTTTTTGCATAGCGTTTGCAAGTGCAGCCTCTTCTTCTACTTCCGAATAAAAACCGATGTTAAGGCTGCTCAAGAATGCTCTGACCACCTTTTCCTGTTGTTTATTTTTGGGATTGATTATAAGTGACATAGCACAAATTTAAGATTTTTAATTAAGTCAGATAGTGGTAAATTAAAAATTGATTATCAGCCAATTACATCCAAAAGCACCTATTGGCACGCCGAGGACGGATGCTTATATAAAGCGGTAAGTTTACTCCAACAAACAAAGCCTTTTATTTACCTCCCGTATGCTACAAAAACCCGCATCCCATTTCTCATTCTCAACCAGACCAAGCCAATCTCTATATCGTTCCTCTTCTCCGCCACCCTTTTTAAGGGAATCGAGCATCTCGAGGTATCCATGGATTCCTCCAACATCCTCGGGTGGGCATGCTCCGGAGCCACCTATGCAAAAGGCACGGGCCAGCTCATCTTGCTCGACCCTTTCGAGGGTAACCCGGTGTTTCCAATAATCACCAAAGTCATAGATGTATTGATACACCTGTCCAGCTTCCTTAAATATTTTGCTCATTTTTGTTTTCTTTGCATCAGCAATTTTCGCATCTGAATCAAAATTATCCGGAATCCCATATCCTATTGCATCAGACAAACTTTTTTCACAAAATTGAAACAGATGGCTGTTTTCCCACCCAAAAGCTCCTTGCAAAGCCATGTGCAACTGATACAAATTATAATTGGCGGGAACTACAATCCTTCGCCAGACTAGCGGGCTGCTTTCCTCTAATTCAATATAAAAATGATAGGTCATAGGCATTTTCATGGATTATTTATCGAATATACTGGACAAAACGCCGCGGAGATTCAAATTTCATATAAGCCCGGCGTAAAATTCACTGTTATGATCTTTGGGCAAGCTGACGCCTATATGCTGATATATTCTCTTTGGGATAAGAATCTTATCCATTTGCAGGAGCAGTTCATGGCCCTATTTCTGAATAGCAAAATGGAAGTCATCGGCTATAGAACCATATCAATGGGAAATATAAGTTGCTGTAGCGTTGATATTCGACTCTTAGCCAGCCTCGCACTCCACTGCATGGCTTCCAATGGAATCGTTGACCACAATCATCCTTCTGGATCGCTTCACCCAAGCCCAGCAGACATACGTCTTAACAGGGCAATTCGTAAGGCGCTGAATCTTATTAGCGTGACGCTTCACGATCATCTTATCATTACTGCCGGTGGCTGGCTGTCGATGAGGGAAAAGGGGCTACTTTAGTTTCTGCGCATGAATTAAACCAACAACCATATAAACAGGTTATTCAGTCTGAATGTCAGTTCTTTTCAGATATTCGCCTGTTTTTTCAAAATAGGAGTTTTGAAGTTGATGTACATACCTAATGAGATGTTGACCTGATGCTGGCTCCCAATTCCCATCACATACAATCAGCCCTATCTCAGTATGTATAAACTGCAAACTGCCAATACGGGTCTTTGCATCATGAAATGGAGCTATTGCTCCAAATTTACCAAGCCAATCTTCAAATAATGGAACAGGCTCGAGCCACGTGTACGGCATCAGGTTTTTTGTGTCTATTTCCTGTTTAATATATATGCCTCGATCTGTATGTTCTGCGCTAAAATGGCTGTATGCGACCCCACTTTCAAACTTTTCAAGGACTTCATAAAGTTCATTTACATGTCCATCAACCTTTTTGCCAAAAACGTAATTTCCTTTATTCAAATCTTTAGGATCTATCATAAATAAATTACAATTTAAATATCGCGATTGATTTGGTAAGTCGTTAATATCCTCGACGAAAGTCGCTGAATGGTTGGTTCGTCAAACCTGGATTTCACCTTGCGCAAATGCACTTGTAGATCGTTAATATCGGCATCATCTTTTACAATTAGATAGCGAATATCATCCGGTTGAAATTGTAACCTGTGTTGAGAAATTCGTTGATTCCACCTTTTCTTTTTACTCGGCGTATCAATTTTATCAATTGGCAAAAATGGTAGTATATCTGGGTTGCTAATTGATGGGACATAACGCCATTCACGCTCATCCGCGAAACGATACTTAGTATCCACTAACTTTCCCTTTCGCCTTAACGGTCCTTCGTAATTCTTTGTGTACCGATAGAGATTAAGAACATTATTATAGTTATCAGTCAACGCATTGTACTCTGGTTGTGTATTAACCGTTTTCAAATGAGCATAAATGCCGTTTAAGGCGTTCATTAGATTACCAATTAACTCACACTCACTATTCGTATAGAGTACTGGATTAAGGCCGTTTTTATTCGCCCAATCCTTGGTTAATCCAATTCCATATGTGCCATAATTTTTAATATGCTGTTTTAGATCATGTAGTTTTAGATCGCAAAAGGAGACCATTGGAACACCAACCTCACGCTTATTTCCAATTCCTTGAATACTTTCCTTTGCATATGAAATTTTGAATGTTTCCGCAAGAATATTGAATAGCGCTTTCTTTGTTTTTGTAAAATGAAATAGGATTGTGGGATGCAGACTTTCTTTCATATATGCAATTAGTTACTTCATTCGCATTTTTATAGATGTTCTGTTATGAATCTGCGAAAACGGTTCGCCCGCACCGAATCTTCATGTTTGCCTTTGAGCATTTCAACCATGCCGATTGTTCTCAGATAGGCGATTTCGTGCTCTTCTATTTTTTCGCTAGGATTACTATACCTGCTTTCCTGAACAAAAAAGAAGAGTTGACAAGATGAGCTCAAGATATTTAATATTTCCATGGTCTGCCCATCCTCCAAGTGATTAGGGCAATACGTCAATATAAAGTTATCATACCAACTCTCAGGAATAGCTTCTACAGCTGTTAACAGTTCATCAGGCTTATCATCATTTGACATTTTTCGAACCCAGAACCATAGGCCCTTTATTATTACTGTCTTCTTATAGGCGTTGCCTTCTGTTATTACTCTCAAAGCGAAGGATTTGCCCCAATTGGAATGTCCAACGTAGATAAATGCTCTTTTCATATCCAATCTTTTTCCGGTATAAATTTCAATCCGTATTCGATGTCGCCATCTTTTGGAATTATATATTTTATATCCCCTATCTTCTTCCGCTCATAAAACAATATCTTGTTATATGGGTCGAAGTCGTTAGTCTCGCAATTTTCATGATCCTTAGGTAGGATAGGTCTGTTTAAGTATTTCTCCAAAACGTCCCCGATAAGAGCAGTTTCATTTTGTCAAACATAGAATTTGAAGACATAGATTCGTAGTTTAGTATTAGTTAGCACCTGGTATGCCATATGAATATATCACAACATCCACAAGAATAAAAAGGTATTTTCACGGTATTTTCATCAGGTTTACCCTCCTAAACGCATGCTTCCTCCCCACCTTCTCCGATCTGACCTTCCCCGCGAGTACCCACCGCCTCAGGGTCAAGGGTGACACATTCAGCAGCAAGTTGCCTCCCTCCAGTGTCAACCGCTGCTTAGCCTGAACGGCCTTAATCTCTACCTCTGAAATGAACGCCTTAGGCGCCCGCTTAACCACCGTCTCCACGTCCGTCCGCTGAATGGCCTTTAATGCGGCATATTCCCTCATTCTAGCTCTTGTTGTTCTATTTTAGTCTTTAATTCAGCCAACCATTCATCAAACATCTTATCAGCGCTTTGACCATCCATTACATGCTGTATGGTATCGAACCGGCATTCCCCATCAAATTCTCCCTTCCGATACTTATTCTTATAAGCATTTCTTCCGACCTGACGGATTTGATTGATAGATTGTTCTACTATATCAAATTCCTGTTCCTTATCTCTGTTCTCCTTTACGAAGCTCCAAATGTAAGTAGCATGGCTGTCCAGAAGCTCCCAAATATAACTTCGGCGATTACTATCCTTCATGTAAAAAAGAAAACCAAAGTAAGGAGAGACTGTTAAATAGATTATCTCCTCTAAATCATGCTCTTTTGCCAAATAGGAGAGCTGCTTGCTGTTGCGATGTTCAAAGTTATTCGTCAGAACCTGAATGATATTCTCGATGTTAGTTTGAAGCAAGTTGCCTTGCAGTTCGTCAGATAATAACAGGAGTTCGTCAACAGAATGTATAGGCCTACCATCGGATTGCTGGATTCTAACTAACGAGTTGATTTGCTTGTACTTGATCCTTTGAATAAATGATTCATCGATTAAGGCAATCTCATTAGATTGCGCATCTTTTACAACTACCTTCCCTTCATATGTCTTTATCTTTGCGGTTACAAAAAAAGTTTTCTTTCCCAACTTTTTTGACAGATATTCCTTTATGGCGTCATAGGGCGCTTTTAGGAACGGGTTTTTAATTTCGAATAGGAGAAGGGGAAGTATTCCTTCCAATCGCTTCTCAAATATAATGGCTCCGTCAATGATGTTGGCATCGGCAAACTTTACTTTGAGTTCCACCGGATATTCTTGAACAATCGGAAGGCCTTCTGGACTTGGATCGCCACGTACCTGGTAAATTGATCTGCCTTCAGAACCTGCAGATGCCAACTTTGTCGAATTAGAAAATAATCTTTCAAGCAGGGGTAGTTCATATGAATTGCATAAACCTAAGAAGGCAGCCCTATCCAATTCTTCAAACTGTAGAAATGGAATTTCCCTCATTTTAGCCTGGTGATTAAAAGAGCCGATAGTTTTAAATCCATAGTCTTTCACGAGAACTTTATTCACTTTTCTATTCCCAGGGACACGGATCAACTCGACGAGCCAATAAATTTGAAGACTATCATTGAACACGAAATGAGTTTTAGGCAAATTTGATTTTGTGTATGGCACAGATTCTTTCGGACTTAGGAAAATCCCTTGGTTGGTCATTTTGAAGATCCACATTCCAGGCATATCACTTTATTTATAGCAAAGGGGCTATTCGCTATTACCTCTGTGAATTTAACAAAAACTCCCGGCTAATCATGTGCTTCTTGCCAACTCTATTCGTCCTGATAATTCCATTCTTTATCCATCTCCTTAAGGTCTCCGCCCTTACATTCAGTAAAAGGCAGACCTCAGAAACAGTCAAATAAGGCCTTCGTGTCAACTCATCCCAATTGACGGGATCGTGCTTCAAACTCAAATACTCAACACGTATAGACGCCTTTACAGCATCCAGCTTCTTGTTTCGTTCAATCTTCTTATAGCCCTTTCGATTGCAGGCATGGGAACAATAGCGCGTCTTGACTGTTTTTGCTGTGAACTCCTGCCCGCAGTCTTCACAAATCCGAGTGATTCGAATATTGCTACTCATAGTTTGGGATTGGGTGAATAATCATTTTGAAAAAGAGAGTGTTAGATGGCGATTAGCTGACTTTGTAAGCGTTTCGCTGCTATAATTTCCTTGTCATAACCTGAAGATCCCCCGAAAATCCCTGGAGTGCCCAGATTAGTAACAACTTTTTGGCGACTAAAGGCCGTAAAAGGCAAAGAAAGGCAAAAGAAAACCCCTGGTAATCAGGGGTCCAAGAATATAATGCACATCAACCGTGCGCCGCCCGCACCGTCGTCACTTCCCAATACAAAACTTCGAAAAAATATACCCCAACCTATCCTCCGTCGTAATCTCCCCCGTAATCTCTCCCAAATAATGCAACGCCACCCGAATATCCAACGCTAACAGATCCCCCGGTAATAAATCATCCAACCCTTTCCTTATCGCTCCCAACGCTTCTGCCACTTTAACCAACATTTGATAATGCCTCACATTCGTCACCATAGTCCCATCCCCCGCCGCCTCCCC
>Ga0210409_10008005_pt1 | contig 10817 bp, 10 predicted proteins | sample IncBWH17MmetaG_FD_161649 | JGI IMG/M metagenome (GOLD analysis project Ga0210409, IMG submission 161649) | Forest soil microbial communities from Barre Woods Harvard Forest LTER site, Petersham, Massachusetts, United States - Inc-BW-H-17-M | ecosystem: Environmental > Terrestrial > Soil >...
AGGATCCGATTGCGCAGGGCAAAGAGCACGCCGCCGCCGGCGCGTGCCAGGTAAAAGTCGTCGTGCTTTCGAATGAACGAATCGGGGTTGGAGACGCTGGCGCCTCCCGCGAACACGCCGACGAATGGGCACACCACCCAGCGCGGCGCCAGGTACACCGCCACGCCGCCCCCATAGAGGAGCTTTGCTCCGTCGGTCGTAAGGCCATCGCCGACGAAGCCCTCGAGCGCGAACGTCTCGTGCCACAGAAACGACGGTCGAGCCTCGACGTAGCCAAGGCGCTGGACGCCACCCGTCGACGACGGAATGCTGAGCAAACCGCTGACGAGAGCAAAGCCCGCGCGCGATCCAATGAGCGGCGGCGGAGCAAAGAAACCCGGCCGCGAGGGAGCTTCCGGTTCGCCCGGCGTGACCGCGAACGTCTGTACTTCATCTCCGAGGACATACGCGATGCGCCCGTCCGCGAGGACGACGCGCAGCCAGAATCCCTTGCTCGGCCTTCCGTCGATCGCGAGCGTTTCCCCTCGATGCGCAACGTAAATCACGCGATGGCCGACCCCCGGACCGGTGCGCAGCTCGGCCGACTCGACGACGACGCGCGCGAAGGCCTCGGGCTCTTTGTCCGGTTCCGCGGCGAGCACGGACGCCGGCACGAAGCCCGATCCGCCCGCGACGACGAGCGCTGCAAACGCCACGACCGCCGCGCGGCGGAGCGGCGAGCGAATTTTGCGTGCACGCACGCTCATTTGCTTGCCCACGTCTTGAGCAACTGCGTTACTTGCGGATCGTTGACGTCGAAAATGGGTCGCGGATGGTACATGCCGCTCGGCCGCAGAAGTAGCGGCGAGCTTGTGTAATCCGCCTTGTTCATTTCGAGGGATACCACCTCGAAGTTGTTCTGCGCCGCGCTTCCCATGCCGATCTGCGTCCGGTCGACCGGGTGGTCGCCACCGCCGCACTCTATGGCGGGGTGATCGAGAAGTACCATCCCGCTCACTGCCGACGCGGTGTAGTGGCAGCCGCTGGGCGAATCGCCCTTGGCCGGATCGCCCGGCCCGCAGTTCTTGGCGACGATGAGTTCGGGCTCGACGTGACAGTAGAAGTAGTCGGCGTCGAAGCTGACGTCCGCGATCGCAAATGTGGGCCCCGGATCGACCGACGTGCAGCCGGTCGAACAGCCAAGCGCAAACACGACGGCTCCAGCGCCGCATCCCCGGAAACGTGGTCGAAACAAGGTCGCGACCAACACCTGACGATAAAACAAGTTCTCGGCGGCGGCGTGTCCAATCGAATTGTTGACACACCCTTGTGTCCCGTGGGCCACGCTCACCTTTCCGATGCTTCGGCTCGGATCCACGCCAAGCTCGCGGCGCCAGCGGCTTTCTGCGCACAGCGTCGCGAGGCATACGCACATATCCCCCCGTGGAACGGGACGTGCCTTACTCTGCGCGTGGGAGGTGCCCACGCGACAAGCGAGGGGTTACCCAAAGGCGGCATCGCCTTTCGACTTGCGCTTGGTGCCGCCTCATCTGTAGAAGTTTGGCTGTAGTCAACGTAGTGTCGTAAAGTCGCCTACACAGGATCCTTTCGTCGTCGGCCCATGCCCTAGATGGCAGATGGCCCCGGAGATCTCACACGCATGAAGCTGACCCCCTGGTGTCTCGTGGCCTTCGCCCCGGTTGCAGTAGCCGGCTGCTCGGGCGCCTTTTTGGGCCACTGCGCTGTGCTGGCGGTCACCCTCTGCATCTTCTTCGGAACCGTTGGCCTTGCACGGGGCGGCGAGCGCGACGCATAGAGGCGAGCGCGCCGAATAGGCTCCGCGCCGGCAACCACGCTAACGTGGCGCCAGCGCAAACACATGAGCGAGGTCAGCCTAGACTCCGCCGAAAGGCTCACGCCGTTCGACGATTTCACCCTGGCCGACCTCGAGTCAGTGCGCCTGATTTTGCGCGGCGACTCCATTATCGACTGGCGCCGGCTCGATTTCGCCACCGAGGAGGAGGTTCGGACGTACCTTGCGGCGAACGAGCTGCGCGTCGAGGACTCGGCCGATCGGCTTCGCATGGAGCACGTCAAGAACGAATCGGTCGCTTTCTTGCGTCGACAGTTCGATTATCCGATTCCCCGCCCGGTCGAGCGCGCAACCGTCCCCGAGCTGCTGCTACTCGCCTCCGGCCGCGGTCACCGGGCGATGTGCGCCTGCACGATTCTCAAATGCATGCACATCATCCACCACCTCGACGGGCGCGAGCTGCTGTTCGTACTGCCGATGTCGGACCAGGAGGTGTTTCATATCGTCGAAGAGAAGGTCTATCGCGTGATCGGAGGCATGCTTGCTGCCGGATTTCCGATCATCGAGTTCGTCGGCGGGCGCAAAAATAAAGATTCGCTCATCACGAAGCTCTTATCGAAGCAGGAAACGATCGCCGCACAAATATTCGACAAGCTTCGCTTCCGCATCGTGACCCGCACCCGCGACGACATCTTCCCGATTCTGCAATATTTGACCAAAAAGCTCTTCCCGTTCAACTACGTAGTTCCCGGACAGAGCGTCAACTCTGTATTCGCGTTCAAGTCGTACGTCGGGCAGACGTCGCTCAAGGAGCTCTTATCGCAAATGCAGGTGCATGGCGACGTCAATGACATCCACGCTCCGACCGATAATCTGTTTTCGGCCCAGACCTACCGGATCATCCACTTCGTGGTAGACATGCCCGTTCGCCTGCCAAAGCGCATCCTCGATCGCGCGCCTCCGAGCGCCGGCGACTTTGGAACAATCATTTTCGTCATCTGTGAGTTCCAGATCGTCGACCGGGAGACCGAGACGAACAACGAGCTTGGGGACGCATCTCACGCGAAGTACAAGGAGCGGCAAAAGAAGGCGGTGATGCGGCGCCTACAGCTGGGCGGCACCGGGGACGCGCTCGCAGAAAACGCCCCGCCGGCCGATGACCGAAAGCGGAAATAGGCAGCGTCTCGCACAAGACCCGTCGCGTCCGAACTCGGGTCGCGGTATGCCACGGTGATGCGCCTGTACAGCGGCAAGGTCCCCCCCATCGCGGCCGAAATTGTGCGTTCGCTCCTCGCATCGAAGGACATCGAGGCCGACCATCCCAAGGAGGTGGAGAGCGACCTCGTTGCAGTCCTCAACCAGTACCTGGCCGACGAGCGAGAGGTGAACGAACGCGCCAAAGAGTTGCTCGAGCGAACCGGAAAGGGCCAAGCCGAGTACCAGCGCATGCGCGCACTGGCCGCCGACGAGAAGAGGATCAAGCTGGGAGACGAAACGCTCGACTATTTGCTCGACCAGGTAGTCGAGATGCTCATGTACTCCGGCAACGTGGACGAGGTGTACGCCGCAGACGTCGAGCTAAGACGAAAGATGGCGCCCATCTTCAAAAAGCACATGGCCGTCGATGCTTCCGTGGACGCCGAAGTTCGTGCGCAGCTTCGCCATGTCCGAGAGGGCACGCGCGAATGGGAAGTGGAGTATGCGCGCGTTCTCGAACAGGTAAGGCGGCGCAAGGGCTTGTAAGATTCGCTCTAGGTTGGAGCCGGGTTGAAAATCAGCGTACTGTCGAAAAAATGCGCAGTATGACGGGTTTTGGGCTCGGCGAGGCGCCGCTGGCGGCGGGCAAGCTCGCAGTCGAGATCCGTGGTGTGAACCATCGCTATCTCGACGTGCGGGTGCGCCTGCCGCGAGAGCTTGGCGACCTCACCGGCTTCGTCGAGCAATTGGCCCGCGACAAGCTTGCGCGTGGACGCTACGAGGTTGCTTTGCGCGTGGAGGGAATGATCCTCGGCGCCCCCGTGCTCGATCGGGAGCGTGCCCGTGGCGCTTACCAGGCGTTCTGTGAGCTGCGCGACGAGCTCGCCCCTGGAGCGGACGTGCCGCTGTCGCTCCTGGCGGCGATCCCAGACTTGTTCGTCTCGTCGGTCGATCGCGAAATGGATCGATTGCGTCAGGCCACGCGGTCCGCATTCGACTCTGCGGTGGCAGCGCTCGACGCCATGCGCACACACGAAGGCACCGCCTTGCGCGAGGATCTCGTAAGGAGAATAGAGCGCGTCCGGCGCCTCGGGAAGGGGATCGAGCAACGCGCGCCCGAGGTGGTCGAAACGCATCGTCGTCGCTTGCGCGAGCGCGCCGAGCGGCTTCGTTCGGCGACCGAGCTCGACGTCGACGCGGCGCGGCTCGAACAAGAGATCGCTTTGTTCGCGGAACGGAGCGACATATGCGAAGAGCTGACGCGCCTGGAGAGCCACTGCGCGCAGTTCGAGGCGCTGCTTTCGAACAACGAGACCGTGGGCCGACGGCTCGACTTCTTGCTCCAGGAGATGGCGCGCGAGGCGAACACCGTAGGGGCGAAAAGTCCCGACGCGCAGATCGCGCATGCCATTATCGAGGTAAAGGCGGAGATCGAACGGATGCGCGAGCAAGTGCAGAACGTCGAATGATCGCTGCGGCCGATTTCATTTTGCTCATCCTTTCATCTCCGAGCGGCGCCGGAAAGACAACGCTCACGCGCATGCTGCTGTCGCAATGCCCCGAGCTCCTCTTCAGCGTCTCGCACACGACCCGTGCCCCGCGCAACAACGAGGTGAACGGGCGCGACTACCACTTCGTCGATCGCGCGCGCTTCGTCGAGCTCGTCGGTCAGGGCGCCTTCCTCGAATGGGCGGAGGTGCACGGTAACCTCTACGGCACGTCGGCTGCGGAGATCACTCGGGCTCGGGCCACTCCCGAATGCCACGGCATCATCTTCGACATCGACTATCAGGGTGCCCGCCAGATTAAATCGAAGCTGGCGGACGTCACGCTCGTCTTCATTCTGCCGCCCTCCATGGGCGAACTGGAGCGAAGGTTGCGCTCCCGCGCGAGCGATAGCGACGAGGCAGTCGCGCGACGATTCGCCGGAGCAAAACGAGAAATCGAGCACTACGCGCTTTTCGACTATCTCGTCGTCAACGACGACGTGCAGCGCGCTTTCGACGAGCTGCGCTCGATCGTGGTGGGCGAGCGAGCCCGAAGGCAGCGGCGGGCTCCGCTCGCTGAATCACTCTTGCAGACGTCCTCGGCGAGCAGTGGTAAGCGGGAAGGAGGCTCGTGACGTCCCACCCCCACCCGTTGCTCATCGTCGGCTCGCTCGCCTTCGACGACCTGGACATGCCCACGGGCGCCCATCGGGACGTCCTCGGCGGTTCGGCCCTCTACGCGTCGCTCTCGGCCACGCTGGTCGCCCAAGGAGGCGTTCGCGTCGTCGGCGTCATCGGGACCGACTTCCCGGACGCGCAGTTGGCCGAACTTGCCAAACGCGGGATCGACACGCAAGGAGTCGAGCGGGCTCCGGGACGCACGTTCCGTTGGCATGGCCGCTACTCCGCCGATCTCGCGAGCCGCACCACGCTCGACACGCAACTCAACGTGTTTGCGGACTTTTCGCCCAAGATCCCCGCTGGGTACCGAGGCAGTCCGTTCGTCTTTCTCGGAAACATCCACCCGAAGTTGCAGATCGGGGTGCTCGAGCAAGTCGAGCGCCCGACACTGGTCGCGGCGGACACGATGAATTTCTGGATCGAGCGCGAGCAGGCGTCCTTGGCCGAGATGCTGCGTCGCATCGATCTTCTGGTCGTCAACGACGAGGAAGCCCGCCAGCTTTCGGGCGTTCATAACCTTGTCAGGGCTGCAGCCGACATTCGCAAGCGCGGGCCCCGAATGCTCGTGATAAAGCGGGGCGAATTCGGCGCGCTTCTCTTTGACGCAGCGGGAGAGTTTTTCGTACCCGCGTACCCCCTCGAAGAAGTGCTGGATCCCACCGGGGCCGGCGACTCGTTCTCCGGGGGGCTCATGGGTTACCTCGCGTCCTTGCGCGGAGAGGTTTCACCGGTTGCGATACGCAAGGCCATGCTGTTCGCGTCGGCGCTGGGCAGCTTCTGCGTCGAGGGGATCGGCCCGTCCCGCCTGCTTTCCATCGGCCGCCCCGAGGTGGGCGCGCGTATCGCTTCGTTCGTTCGCCTCATCGACTTTGGGGGGGACGTCTCGCTGCCGACTTAGCACTCTTCGTTGCGGCGCATGCCGGAAGGCCCCGGAAGGAGACGACCCGAAGCCCCGCGCGCCCGCCCGCAAAGCGTGTCGTGGCTGTCACATAGTTGTCACCGAGCTCAACCATCGTCGCCTCCGCCGGAGGAGGGCGACTGTCTTGGCAAAGTCTATCTCGCTGTCGATCGCTTCACTTTCACTGCTGTTTGCAATTCCTGGTCTAGCGTTCGCCCAGGGCGCACCGCCGACGATTCCTGAACCGTCCGCCCCGAGCGGCTCTTCAGCACCCGCTCCGACGACGCCTCCACCGGGCGAGCCGTCCTCGGGTGCGCCTGCCCCGGTTCCTGCGCCGTCGTCGGCGATGCCAGTCTATGCTCCCTCCGCGGCGACTACGTCGACGCCCGCTTCGTCTACGCCTGCGTCGGCGCAGTCAGCGATCGAAGTGACTTCCCTTCGCCTCATGCGCGACAAGGGCGTGATCAGCCAGGCCGAGTACGAGAGTGCGATGCGGGACCTGGCCGAGACCGTGGGCGCGCGCGCGTCTCAAGAAGGGACCGCGGTCATGGGCAAGTGGGCCACCACGCTCTACGGCTTCATCGAAGCCGACTCGATCTGGGACTCGACTCGCACCCTGAACGACCTCCCGGGGAACGCCGCGATCGTGCGTCCGGGGCAAGCCAACCATGACAACTCACGTTTCACCTTCGGCGCCCGCAACTCGCGCATCGGCTTTCGTCTGAAGGCCCCCGAGGTGGCCAGCATCCGCCCGAGCGCACAGGCCGAAATGGACTTTCTCGGAACGCAGCTGCCGATCGGCAACGGACAGCCTTACTTCGGCAGCGAGGGAGCGTTCTTCACGAACCCGACTTTCCGGATTCGCCACATGAACCTCAAGCTCGAGACGCCGGTCGTGGACCTCCTCTTTGGTCAGTACTGGCAGCTCTTCGGATGGCAACCCGTCTACCAGCCGAACACGGTCGAGATTCAAGGAGTCCCCGGCGAGGTGTACTCACGCACGCCACAGCTTCGCATCAGCAAGACCCTCAAGACCGAGCCCGTGACCTTCGAAATCGCCGTCGCCGCGACGCGCCCAGTACAACGAGACAACGGCTTCCCGGATGGGCAAGGCGGCATTCGTCTCGCGTTCAATGACTGGACCGCGGTGCAGACGGTGGGGGCGACCGGAACGCAGATCTCGCCGATGTCGTTCGCGGCGACCGGCTTGCTTCGTCGAGTCAACGTCAACCAAGTCGCAGCAACGCCGAAGGCCACGAACGACTTTACTGTCAGCGCACTAGCCGTGGACGGTTTCGTGCCGATCGTACCGGGAACGAAAGCACGAAAGGAGAACTCGCTCGCGCTCAACGGCGAGTTCGCGACCGGCTACGGCTTCGCCGACATGTACACGGGCTTGACCGGTGGAATCACCTTTCCTGCGATTCCTCCGACCATGGCCGGGGGAATGTCGACCCCATTCAATGCCGACATCGATCCGGGAATCGTGACGTACGACCCCAGTGGCTCTTTGCACGGGATCCAGTGGACGAGCTACCTCATCGGCGCGCAGTACTACCTGCCGGGGCTCAACGGCGACGTCTGGATCTCCGGCAACTATTCTCACATCGAGTCGGCCAACATCGAGCGCCTGAATCCGTCGGCGTTTGCACCGACGGGCTTGCTCAAGGCCTACGACTGGTTCGACGCGCTGCTGTTCTTCAAGCCCACGCCCGCGGTGCAGTTCGGCGTTGAGTACGCGAACTACAATTCGATGTACGCCGAGGGGACTCACGCCAGGAATCATCGCGTCCAGCTATCGGGCTTTTTCATCTATTGAGAAGGCGACCAAAGGCTCGAATTCGACGAAACGCAGGCGACACGCGCGGGCAACAGGGCGTTGCTCCCAAAACGTCGGTGGCCCGACAAAAGCGCGTACACGCCGACGTGCAGCTGTGCCGTCGATAGACGCCGCAATCTGACGGAAACGACAATTCTGGCATTTTCCTTCGCGATAGCAGCCACTCCGGGTGCCTGACGCGATTCTTGCACTGCCTCCGCCGAGCCAGCCTTCCCACGGCAGAGGAAACCAATGAGCCCCGACATCCAGCACGGCCTACGTCGCGCCGCTAGCTTTCTCGTCACCGCCGCCCCGACCTTCGTCGCGTTTCCGGCCGGCGCCGCGGACACCCCAGAAGGCGCCGACGGCACATCGCCTCAGATCGCCGCGGCGCCGGCGGCGGCCCCGGTCACGGCATCACTCGAAGCAACACCTGGGGCAATGCCCGAACAAGTGCCGCCAAACGAACTTCCCACGCCGGCCGAAGCTCCTCCCTCACCGCCGCCGCCGTCCTCTCCTTCCTACTCGCTTCCGTGGCAGCTCCGGCCCGTGACCGTGGGGAATGTCGTGCGGTCCGATACGAACTTCGCGCGCTACGAAAACACGGCGTCGCAGGGCGGATTTACTGTCGCGTCGACGCTGCTTGCCAGCTTCAAGATCCCGGGCACGGGTGGTCCCGGCCAGGGGCTGGCGCCCGTCCTGCGCCTGGCCGCGGTCAACGACTCGCCGCCGACGGGCAACGGCGGGCTTGCTGTGGTCAACCCCTTGATAGGCGCCATGTATGCAATGCGGATCGCTGGCCCCATTCGTGCCGCAGCCTTTCTTGGGATGACCGTACCGATCGGCATGGGGGGCGGGAACACCCCCGATCCGGGACTCGCTGACGCGCGTAACAAGGGTATTCCCGCTAGGGAAGCCATGGACAATTCGCTCTTCGCCGTCAACGACCTAGCCGTCATTCCCGGCGTTGGAATCGGCTATATCGACCACGGGTTCACCCTCCAGGGGGAGGCGACACTCTTTCAGCTCCAACGCGTTCGCGGCGAGGCAGCTCAGCCCGAGGCGAGCAAGACGAACTTCACGTGCGGTCTGCACGCAGGCTGGTTTGTCGTGCCCACGCTTTCGGTAGGCGTCGACGTGCATTACCAGCGATGGCTCAATGCGCCCATTGCGGTCGACAAAAACTCCGCATTGGTCGACAACTTCACGGTCGCCGTGGGCCCGCGCCTTCACATCCCGCTCGGGGGCAAGAGTTGGGTGCGCCCGGGCGTTGCCTACGCCCGTGGAGTGGAGAAAGTGATGGCAGCCCCGAACTATCACATCGTGCAACTCGACGTGCCGGTCAGCTTCTAAGCTAGAGGGCGTGTCCGTCGAGTTTCGTGAGCTCCGCCTCGTTGGCGTTACGAAGACCTTTGGGAAGGGCGCGAGTCCGCGTATCACGGCGCTCAAGGATCTGTCGCTCGACGTTCGCCGCGGCGAATTCGTGGCGCTTATGGGCCCCTCGGGCAGCGGGAAATCGACGGCCCTGAGCTGCCTCGCCGGGCTGTTGCCGCTGTCGGGCGGCAGCATCTGGCTCGACGATAAGCGGATCGACTTCCTGCCACCGGAGAAGCGGCGGTTCGGTGTGGTGTTTCAAAACTACGCGCTCTTTCCTCACATGAGCGTGCGCAAGAACGTCGGGTTTGGATTGGACATGCGGCGGCTCTCTGCCGCGCAGGTGCGAAGTCGCGTCGAAAACGCATTGGCGCTCGTGCAGCTTCACGGCCAAGGCGACAAGCTACCGGCGCAGCTCTCGGGTGGTCAGCAGCAACGCGTGGCCATTGCGCGAGCCATCGCCCTCGAGCCGCCGCTCGTCATGATGGACGAGCCGCTTTCCAACCTCGACCCGCAACTGCGCATCGAGACGCGGGATATGGTTCGCCGAATCCACCGCGAGCTCGGTCGCACGACCATCTACGTGACGCACGATCGGGAAGAAGCCCTGGTCCTTGCGGACCGTATCGTCGTCCTCGACGACGGGATCGTTCAACAAGTCGCGGCGGCCCATGAGGTCTTTGCCCAGCCCGCGAACCTGCGAGTCGCGCGCTACATGGGCTACCGAAATGTGATCGAGTTTGCATCCGAGGCCGCGGCCCAGTCGGGGCAAGTTGAGCTCCACAGGGAAGGAATTCGGCTTTCTGGAACCGTGAAACAGCCCGTCCGAGGTGGCCTCGTGCTGGCCGCCATACGCCCCGAGGACGTAGCCATTGTCCCCGCCCCAACGAACAATGCGCTGGACGGCCAAGTTACGAGCGTGTCGCCCTGCGGTGTTGACTCCCTTATCGAGGTGTCCCTGCACGGTGGCATGCGAATGTACGTTCGCGCCAGCTCGGCGCCGGCGCTCGGCGATCGACTCCACGTGCATGTCTCCCCGGAGCGCGTCCTCGTGTTTCCCGCCGAGGATTAACGCTCGCTTTGGAACCTTGAAGCAAAAACGTCACGCAATCTTCACGGTGAGCGCACCCCGAGCCGCGAAAGTGTGCCCCACGTGTGCGGCCGTCAGGACCCTATCCGCCGCGCGCAGGAAGGACGCTCTCAGTGACCACGAGGAATACAACGAGGGGCCGCGCGACCGCCGTGCTGCTCGCTGCGGCATTCTTCACCTGGGCCGCTTCGGCGCGCGCGCAGGACGCGGGCACCGCGCCGCCTTGCAGCTCGTTCAACAACGGCAACGTTGTGTACTTCGCGGGCTCCACAGCGGTTCAGCCCGTGTTGCAGACCGTGTCCAAAACGCTCGCCGGCGCCATGATTAACATCGGGATCGTCTACATGCAGGGCATCGGCTCCTGTCAGGGCCTCGGTGATCTGCTCATGTCCACGAAGGAGAAGGCTACCCCCGCGTACCTCAACTCGGACGGCAAGACGACCACGACGTGTGCGCTGACGGACAGCGTCAATGGCCAG
>Ga0210409_10008006_pt1 | contig 10816 bp, 7 predicted proteins | sample IncBWH17MmetaG_FD_161649 | JGI IMG/M metagenome (GOLD analysis project Ga0210409, IMG submission 161649) | Forest soil microbial communities from Barre Woods Harvard Forest LTER site, Petersham, Massachusetts, United States - Inc-BW-H-17-M | ecosystem: Environmental > Terrestrial > Soil >...
GCCTCGATCGCCGAAGGCACTCGCAAAACCACTCTTAGTTATAGTGCTCAGGGTTTCCTCGCCAGTGTGACCGACCCTCTCAAACTCAAAACCAGTTTCACTTACGACGCCGATGGCCGGGTCGAAAGCACCACGCTTCCCGATGGCAGGGCGGTCGCCTACACCTATGATGCCAACGGAAATGTCACCTCGGTGACTCCGCCGGGCAAGGTGGCGCACGAGTTCACTTACACCGCGGTTGACCTGCTTTCCTCCTACACACCACCGACCATCACAGGAGGAGGCGCGACCACCTACTCTTACAATCTCGATCGTGACTTGACCGGCATCACGCGCCCGGACGGCAAAGTCATTTCCTACTCCTACGACAACGCAGGCCGGCTGGCTTCGGTCTCCGCGCCGACAGGAAAAACCAGCTACATCTATTCCTCGACGACCGGCAACCTCGCCAGCGAAACCAGGGGCCTGGAAAAAATCGTCTATGCCTACAACGGCCCGCTGCCTACCAAGTCCACCTGGAGCGGCACGGTGGCCGGCAGCGTGGGCCGCACCTACAACAACAATTTTTGGGTGGCCTCGGAGAACATCAACGGGGCCAACACCGTTGCGTTTCACTATGACAACGACGGCCTGACCACGAAAGTTGGTGCATTAGCTATTCGGCGCAGTGCGAAGAATGGCATGATCACGGGCACAACGCTGGGCGTGACCACCGACACTCGCACCTACAACACGTTCGGCGAACTCATCGGCTACACCGGCGCGGTCAACGGCGCGACGATCGATAGCGTGCAGTACACCCGCGATGCGGACGGAAGAGTCGCGTCAAAAACCGAAACCATCAACGGGGCCACCAATCTGTATTCCTACTCCTACGATCTCGCCGGACGCCTGACGGCTGCGACAAAGAACAGCGTGGCCGACACCTACACCTACGACGCCAACTCGAACCGGCTGACCGGAACCATTCCTTCCGGCACCTCAAACGGCACCTACGACGCACAGGATCGTTTGCTCGCTTATGGCAACGCCTCGTTCACATACACGGCAAACGGCGAGATGACCAGCGAGACCACAGGCAGTCAAAAGACAACCTACACCTACGACGTGATGGGGAACTTGACTGCCGCCACACTGCCGAACGCCACGAAAATCACTTACGTCATCGATCCTGAAGACCATCGGGTAGGGAAGCAGCTCAACGGCGTTCTCGAAGCCGGCTTCCTCTACGACGACGATGCGATTGTGGCGCAACTGAACGGCAGCAACCAGCTCGTAAGCCAATTCGTGTATGCCACCGGCCCCATGTTGCCCGACTACATGGTTAGCGGCGGCGTGACCTATCGCATCTTCTGCGATGAACTAGGCAGCCCAGTCCTGGTGGTGAACACGACGACGGGAGCGATCGCAGAACAGATCACCTACGACGAATTCGGCAACGTCATCAGTGACACCAATCCTGGGTTCCAGCCTTTCGGATTTGCCGGGGGTCTCTATGATCAGGACACAAAGGTGGTCCGCTTCGGCGCGCGCGACTACAACCCGACCATCGGCCGCTGGATGGCGAAAGACCTCGTCCTCTTCGAGGGCGGCGACACGAATTTGTACGGCTACGTTTTGGCCGATCCCATCAATCTGGAGGATCCGGCCGGCGCTGACGATGAAGAGGACACGCAGCAAGGCAGTCCGTCAACTGGGACGACCGTAACGAAATGGATTGTTGAATCGAACGACAAAATCCAAAAAGTTCATAAGGGTTACAAGACATGCAAGAAGCTGATGAAATATGGAAAAGCCGTGAGCAAGGGCGTCGATGGCGTGAAAAAATTGGCAGTGGATGAGGCAGAGGGCACCGTCAAGAACAACACGGGAGCCGCAAGCGAGACTAAACAAATAATGGAAGAGACTGACAAGAGTGTTCCTACGGTGAAGCAAGACGGGAACGCGGTCGTGCAGGCCTGGCGGAACGGGATAAAAGCCACGTCGGGCACCCCCTGCCCGAATTGCAAGGATCAGGAGAGGGCGAAGGCCCCAGATCCGAAGGCCCACCATTTTCCCGTTAAGGAGTCCCCAGTAGACAACCCGGATCTGACTGTACCAGTCCACAACCCCAGTTCGACTGATTACTGATCGTTTCTGCGGGTTGCCTCGTGGCCTTGCTCGTCTTGCGCGGCCCGCAGTCACGGCGTCGAGATGGAAGGGAGAAAAGACAATCGCCGGGAACACGCACAATGCGCGAAGGAGAAAGCTTATGACCAAGACAGGAAAAGGTGGGATTGGGATTTGGATTTCCGCGATTCGACGGCGCCGAGCGAGCCACACCCTGGCGCTCGGGCTGGTGCTCGTCGCGGCACTGCTTGCAGCATACGGAGCGCAGGCGCAGACCTTCAGCGTCCTGCACAGCTTCAAGGGCACCGACGGAATTGATCCTCAAGGTGATTTGCTGCGCGACGTCGCGGGCAACATCTATGGCACCACTTCCGCGGGCGGACTCAAGTATGGCGTGGTCTTCAAGCTGGACACGACTGGCAAAGAGACGATCCTCTACACGTTCAAGGGAGGCGCCGATGGCGGATCACCCCGGGCGGGCCTGGTGCGCGACGCCTCCGGCAACTTCTATGGCACGACTTACTCCGGCGGCGGCGCGACTGGCGACGGTGTGGTGTTCAAACTGACTGGACACACGGAAACCGTGCTCCATTCGTTCGCCGGACCGGACGGGGCTCATCCCACGGGCGCGTTGATCCGGGACAAGAGCGGCAATCTTTACGGCACCACTTTCTACGGCGGCACGGCGGCGTGCTCCTGCGGAACCGTATTCAAGATCAATTCCACCGGAACTGAAACCGTGCTCTACAGCTTTACCGGAAGCGCCGACGGAAAATTCCCCGCAGGAAAGTTGTTTCTGGATGGAGTCGGCAACCTTTACGGCACTGCTTCCGAAGGTGGATTCGTCAACTGCGACAACCTTACCGACGGCTGCGGCGTAGTGTTCAAGATCAGTCCCAGTGGCGGCGAAACCGTGCTCTACACCTTCGACGGAGACTCCCTCTCGAAGAACGACGGCGGCGCGCCCCTCGCAGGTCTGGTTCGAGACTCGTTGGGCAACTTCTATGGCACTGCGTTCTTCGCGGGCGACCCCAGCCGCGCTTGTGCGCTCAATCGCGGCTGCGGTGTCGTGTTCGCCCTGAGCAAGACCGGCGTGGAGAGCGTGCTCTACACCTTCACGGCTGGCACAGATGGGGCTAACCCTGAAGGAAACCTGGTGCGCGACGCGGCCGGCAATCTCTACGGCACAACAAAAATAGGGGGGCAAGGCACTGGGTTTGTGGGTTACGGGACCGTGTTCAAGTTGGACTCGACCGGCGCCGAGACCATTCTGTATTCCTTCACCGGAACGAATGACGGAGCAGGTCCGGTCGCCGGGTTGGTGCTCGACTCAGCCGGCAATCTCTATGGCACGGCAGCCTTCGGCGGTTCTTTCGGGCACGGAGTGGTGTTCAAGGTCACTCCTTGATCATAGGAAAAACAAAATCCGTTGAAGAGACGTGGAACACGATCAAGTGGGGCCCGGGCATGTTCTGGCTCAAGAACCGCGCCGGACAGATGGTGTTCAAAAGCCGCATAATCTGGCAGTTTTTTGACGGACGCTAGCGGCACATAAGCGAACCATCCGCTCCTGCGAAAGCGTGGTCACAACACCTGAATCAAGTCGAGAGTTAAGTTGTTGATTGAAAGACTGGCTGGATTCGGAGACTCTTCTCCCAAGGCCAGAGTCGGAAAAGATCGACCGGTCAACTCAAAAGGCATTGACCGGAGCTCAGTAGATGAGCTTTAGCGAAAACTGAATTTGCCGTGAGGTTCCCGCGGTCTTGCTGATCATGCCGAACCCTGTACCCGCGATGATGTTCGCGGGTAGCCCCATATTGACGATGTTAAACAGATTAAATAACTCAGCGCGGAATTGCAGGTCCGCTCGCTCCAAACCGCTTTCTCGATGGCCAATCGGAGTCGTCTTGATGAGCGCAAAATCGAAATCATAATATGCCGGGCCGCGAAATGTATTACGGCCGAGCGTCCCAAAGCGCCCGGACTTCGGTCCAGTCCCGCCCGCGATCCCGATGGGAGTCGAAAAAAAGAAGGTTCCGTTGTTCAGCCCCCGCCCAAAATAGTCGTCGCGCGGTCGCGTGGAACTGCCGGCGCTCGAGAGGTCCGGTGTCTCAATCTGGTCTGGCCGGTCCGCGCCAATCGTTCCCGCGCCCGTCTGCTGGATTCCCGAATACACCGTAAACGGCGAACCACTCGTAATCGTCGAGATGCTCAGCAACTCCCAGCCCTTCGTCAACAGCTTGGTTCGATCCGACTGAAGTCCCAAATACTCGAAATGCAAGCCCTGCGCCGCGCTCAACGTGAAGGCGTGGGTCACATCAAAGCTTGACGGTCCTCTTTCCGCTTGAGTATTGAACGGGTTTTGCGGACTAAACTGCGTTACCGCGCCGGTGGATCCTGCTCCTCCCAGGATGCCGCTGACATCATCCAGCGATTTACCCCAGGTGTAGCCGGCTTGCAACGACGGACCACCGTGCCCAACATTTCCCGACAGTGAGGTCTGCAGGGCGTTGTACGACGAGTGCGACGTCCCTGTCAGCACAGACTCGAATCCGAAGCCTCCCGTCACCGCTCCGTTGCCGTCGAAGTTTGTAAACCGCGCAAATTCCGAATCCGCTCCGGGATACGCGTTTGGATACGACATTCTGGGAAGTCGAAATGCCGACGTTCCAACATACGCGACATCGGCCGTGAGGCCGCCGAAGGCCCGTTCCAGCCCTAGCGTCCAAGTCTGCAGGTAACCATTGCCGAAGCGCCGGTCGATCCCGGCCAGACTCAGCAGCGAGAGCTGATCACTCGGCGCCAGCGTTGCCAAATTCTGCTGGTATCGATTTACGTCCATTACCGTGTTTGCCGGCACTTTTTTCGGATCGCCGCTAGCCAACACGCTCACGCCCGCGGTGTTATAGACGAGCGGCAATTCATTCGGTGTAATTTGGAATCCGTAGGAAATCTCTCCGTTCAGCGCCGCATTGACACGTGGATAAACAACGTAGGGTGTTGAGCCCGTAAGAAGGTTGTCTTGCCAGATGTTCGGCGGAATCACTGTGATCGACCCGCCCATGTGCACATGCACCGCGTGGGGCGCATTCCAGTCCACCTGCACACGCGGCCCCCAGCCGTTCCAATTGGTCTGATAAGTAGGCTGCGGATTGATCAAGTATTCCTGCCCAACGCCCGCGGGTGGGAAAGAATTCAGAAAGCTCGACGTCCGGTTCGCACGCTCCGAAATCGGCGTGTAGACCTCATATCGCAGCCCATAGTCGAGAGTCCACTGTGGATTGATTTTCCAGGTGTCCTCGAAGTAGGCGTTCACGTCATTCCGGTTGATTGCCGCGGGCCCAATGTGCGCGCCATCCGATGCGTAGGGCGGCGCCACCGCGACCGTATATGCGTACGGATACCCGATCAGCAGACTGCTTAGCGTGTCTGGCAGAGGCTGACCCTTCTGAACATCATGCTGTCCACTCGCAGAAGGAATAAACTTGGGGGAGTAAACAGTTCCACCACCAAAATCATATTCGCCATTGGGACTAATACCGAAGTATGTCGTATCCCGGTTAACGCGTGCTTCCGTACCCCACTTCACCGCGTGTCGCCCTGTCGTCCAGGCAAAATTCAATTGCCCCTGGAACAAATTTCCGAACGCACCCATCACCGAACCCGCCGCGCTGTTGTACGCCTCATACAGACCATCGTTGAACTTGAGGGCCGGATCGGTGTGGTTCGCGGTCACAAACGAAGGCGTCGTCCGCGTAAAACTCAACGATGTTGACCAGAGAAAGCGCGGTGACACGGTGCGCGTATAACTAATGACCCCATTCCGCTGCCGATCCACGTACTGCACGCCGAAGCTCGGGTCAAGCAGCGTTTGATCTGGATTTGTTGTCGGTCCCGTCAGATTGTCGTAATTGAATCGACCAAACAATTGTCCTGTTGCGCCAACTTTCTGATCGATGCGGATAGAAAACTGATTCGTATCGGTGTTCACGTTTGAAGGAGCAGCATAGGTTCGCGCACCATACGCGCCGGTTGGGTTGTTAGGGAGTGGATAGCGCGCCAGTATGGAGGCAATCGCCGGATTTACTCCCGGGCTCTGGGAACTCCCCGCTATCAGCAGCGTGTCCGTGCTGCCGTCCGGATACGTCACCACATCCTGACCCGCCCGCTCGGCCGCCGTGGGCACAGCCAAAACCTGGGTCGTTCCCAGCACCTGCCTGAACCCTTGATACTGCACGAAGTAAAAGGTCCGGTCGCGACCGTCATATACATTCGGCAAAACTATCGGTCCGCCGTTTGTAAAACCGAACTCATTTCTACGGAATGGAGGAATTTTCCCCGGCTCCGCAATCGACGGGTGGTCGAAATAGTTCCGCGCATCGAGGGCAGAGTTCCTTAGAAACTCGAAGAAGGAACCGTGAAATCCGCTCCTCCCGGATCGTGTCACGATATTGGTAAAGCCTGCCGCGCCTCGCCCGACGTCTGCTGGCATCCAGCCCGAGCTTGACTGTAATTCCTGAATTGCGTCCACGTCGAAATTCGTGAACGTACTCCCGCCCATCTCTGGATCACTGACATCCGCACCGTCCATCGCGAACACGGCCTCAACGCCGCGCTGTCCATTGATGGCAAACTGCTGAGTGAAATTCGTCTGCCCGTTCACGTCGGTCATGGTGCCCGCTGCTAACAACAACAACGCGCTGAAGTCGCGTCCATTCAGCGGCAACTCATTTACCTTTTGGCTGGAGAGCTTCTCCTCGCTTGATCCGCTGGCTGCGTTCGAAGTTGTGCTCGGGTTCCCATTCGAGACTCCCGCAGAAGTTTGCGGATTGGCTGTAATCGACAGCACGTTTTGATCGGACACTGTCAGCACAACTGCCATGCCGGTAATATCCACTCCAGTAGAGGCTGTCGGACCTCGTCCGGGCAGTTGTACGCTCACCTTATGTGGCCCTGGGCGAATGCCATCAATCGCGAACCTTCCATCGGTTCCCGTAACTGCCGTTAGGTTCTCTTTATCGGCCGGTGTGTATACCGTTACCTTCGCGCCGGCCACAGGTTCACCGGCAGCCGTGCGTACGACACCAGTCCAGGCCGGCGCCGACGGAGCACTCTGTTGCGCTTCAAGCGAGACCGCAACCATCAGTCCCAGCAGCAAATACCTTCCTAGCAGTCGGAAGGCCGTATGAAAGCCTCGAGCTATCGCGTGTTCCTTTGCATAGTGGTGCTCATGCATGAAAAATTTCCTCGAGTGAAGAACCGCTTCGGTTTACGTACTTGTGACTTCTATGCCTTGGGAGCGGTAGGGATTCAGGACATCTTCGTCCGATGCATCGGTGATCAAACGTGTCAGTCGGGAAGCGGGACCAACCAGGTAAGGCAGAGACGTCCCCATTTTCCCAAATGAAATCAGGCCGACTACTTCCGTTGAAGCCCCTATCATCGCTTGCTTCACGTACGCTTCTTCTTGGTCGCCGACAGTTATTCCGACCTCCGGATGCAAACTGCACATTCCGAGAAAACACAGATCAGCGCGAATGGATTCGACTCGACGAATGGTCTCGATACCTGTCGTGACCCGCGCCTCTTTAAGAAAATTCCCTCCGAGCATCAGCACGTTCAACGTCGGATGATCCGCCAGCGCCAGCGCCAGAGGTGGGCTGTTGGTAACGATCGTCGCCGAACACTCTCTTGAAAGGTAAGAAGCAATTCTCAGATTAGTGGTACCTCCATCAATCAGCACTACCTGACCGTCGCGGATCATGTCAGCCGCCGCTCGAGCAATTCCGATCTTGCTCTCCATGTCGATTTGTTGGCGAGACACGAACGGAACGGCCTCAGCACGGCGAGGCAGGGCTCCGCCGTGTACCCGTTGGATCTTTCCCGAACTCGCTAATTCGCGCAGATCTCGGCGAATCGTGTCTTCAGAGACCCGGTATCGACTGCTAAGGTCCGCGGCGAGGACTCGGCCCTCACTGCCAAGTAGCTCCAGGATGTACTGCTGGCGCTCTTCCTTTAGGGCGTTTTGGCCCGCTTCCGCTTCTGGTTTCATTCTGCCGTTATGCACGAATGCACTTGGTTATGCATATATATGCGTGTAATATCCGATTTATGCATGATACTGCCAAACGGAGCGCCATACAAGGTCTTTCCCAAAAGCGCTCGGTTCGGGCAGTCGTCTTCGATTACGGAAACGTTCTTTGCCTCGAGCAAACGCTGGAGGATATGAAAGCTATGGCGCTCGTGTGTGGCATTCCCCATGAGCGATTCGCGGAACTTTACTGGAAGCTACGGCCGCCCTACGACCGGGGTGATATCGATGGAACTGCCTACTGGACAGCGGTCGTTGGTCAGCAAGAACGGAGCCAACAAGAACTGGGTTTGAGCAGAGATCAGATCGCAACGCTAATCAAGCTCGATAGCGAAAGTATCACTCGACCCAATGAAGGCGCCGTGGAATGGGCAGAGCTGCTACACCATGAAGGCTTCCCCTTAACCCTTCTCTCAAACATGCCGCTCGAACTCAGTCGCTATGTGACCAAGTTCTTTCCGAGCCTCTCTACATTCGAACACCTGATTTATTCCTGCGACTACAGGTCCATAAAGCCGGAACTGGCACTCTTTCGAAATTGTCTCGAACTACTCAAAGCGGCCCCGCAAGACATCTTGTACCTGGATGATCGCGCCGAAAACGTCGAGGCGGCAGCTGGCTTAGGAATGACCTCTGTACTGTTTGACACGGTCGAAAAGACTGCAGCAAGAGTCGAAAGCCGATTCGACATCCCTGTCCCGAGTTATAGCCGCAGTCGGCAATCAAGTTCACAGTACACCTCAACAAATCGGCGCCCGAATCGAATGGAATCCGATTGATGCAGCAACGCAGCCTCCAACAGGTACGTGAGTGCGTCCTTAACCGGACTCAAATCCTCCGACCTTCGGGTCTTCGCGGTTCGACTCCCCCTCCCGGCACCAATCGCGACTTAAGCAGCCTTGCCGACAGAGGTCGCGCCTTCGACCTCAATCAGTTTCCCGGAGCGCACGTCGTAGATGTATCCGTACACCGGAATTGCGCTGGGTACCAGCGGGTGGTTGCGGATGCGCTCAACGTCGTCGACGACAGCCTGCTTCTGATCGCGGATGGTCAGCCATTCGATGTATTCGCCCGCATGAGAGCCCGGACCGCGGCCCACATCGCGAAAGCCCTGCGGCCCCAATTCCGCAGTCTGCAGACTGGAGGCCAGCAGCCCCCGCATCACTTCATTGGTAAAAAACTCCATGCCGCAATCGGTGTGGTGGATCACAAAAAATTCGCGCGTACCCAGCAACTTGTAGCTGATCACGAGAGAGCGAACAGCGTCGTCGCTGGCGCGTCCGCCGGCGTTGCGGATCACGTGCGCGTCGCCTTCGGCCAGGCCTGCGTACTTGGCAGGATCGAGCCGGGCATCCATGCACGTGAGGATCGCAAAGCCGCGGGCTGGCGGCAGAGCCAGTTTGCTCTTATCTCCAAAACTGGCGGCGTACGCGTGGTTGGACGCAAGCACTTCGGAAAGGATCTTGCTCATAGAGATCTCCAATCTGAATTCAGTCAGGCGTTTCGCAGGTCAGGATATCACTCTTGAGCATTGAAGTTTATGACCCGCAGCGCGCTGCAGAGGCCGCAGCGGGGGCTCAAAGAGGACCTTCGAACGGTGTGAATTGTTTCTGTCGCCCCATCTTTGATCCCTGAACTCTGCGCGAAAGCACTTTCAGAAACGTCTGCACCACGGGCGACGTGTCGTCCTCCCGATAAGCCGCCAGCAGTTCGGTCCGAGCCCGCACTCCGGTGAGACGGCGGAACACGACATCCTTGCGTTGCATATTGCCGACACACTTGGGCACGATGGTCACTCCGATTCCGGCGGCGACCAGGCTGAGCGTGGTCTGAATCTCTACGGTGCGCTGCACGATGGTCGGGCGAAAGTCCGCCTGCTGGCAAAGGCCGACCACGAATTCCGTCCAACTCGGCCGCGGATGGTCGGGATACAGCACAAACGGTTCCTCTCTGAGCGCCGAGAGGCGCAGCGCGGGGAATTGTGCCAGGGGGTGTGAGCTATGCAGAGCGACATACAGCGGCTCGCGCGAAATCCGGCGAAAAGCGATGCCTGCAGTCCTGGCCGGAAGCCGCAGCAAGCCGATGTCGATTCTCTTTTCGGCGAGTCCTTCCAGTTGCGCGTGCGCCGTCATCTCCGAGAGAGTCAGGTCCACATGTGGCGCGACCTGGCGGAACGCCCGCAGCACGCTGGGCAGGACGTCATAGGTTGCCGATCCGACGAATCCCAGATTGAGCGATCCACTTTCGCCTCCGTGCGCCCGCTGCGCTGCCAGCATCGCATCTTCCACTCGAGCCAGAATCAATCGCGCTCGATCCAAAAAGACCTGTCCCGCCGGGGTGATCTGCACCCGCCGCCGATTTCGGAAAAGAAGCTGCACCAGCAGCTCCTTCTCCAGAGCCTGAATCTGCCGGCTCAACGCAGGCTGAGCAATGCGCAGGCGCTGGGCGGCATGCCCGTAGTGCAGATCCTCCGCCACCGCAACAAAATAGCGCAATTGGCGCAATTCCATGAATTCATTCTAATGCCGTTGCGCTATTACTGGAAGCCTCCGATGTATTGGACGTATCACCCCGCTAAGGCGCATAGTTAACATCTTGTTTTTTCTTACGACGTTT
>Ga0210409_10008007_pt1 | contig 10816 bp, 9 predicted proteins | sample IncBWH17MmetaG_FD_161649 | JGI IMG/M metagenome (GOLD analysis project Ga0210409, IMG submission 161649) | Forest soil microbial communities from Barre Woods Harvard Forest LTER site, Petersham, Massachusetts, United States - Inc-BW-H-17-M | ecosystem: Environmental > Terrestrial > Soil >...
CTGGCGAATCTCATAATGTGCGACTTTCATTTCGTGCACCGGAGGCAGGATCACTTCCGCAACAATCTCGTTCGGCTTCAGGTCGTGCTCCCGCTCAGTCTCGGTTTTCGGGATTACGTAGAAGTCCTGAAGCGCGACATCGCGTGTGCCATGCGGCCCGACCACACGAATTGCAGCTCCGTACGCCATCAGCACCGGAACGATGGACGAGGGGCTGACGAACTTGGCGGGACCGTCGTTGCCGAGAATCGCGTGGTACCGGTTCTGGCCTTCAGCGACCAGGTCTTTGCCCGACTCATTTTTAGCCAGCAGTCCAAAACCACCGCGAAAATACCAGCAGCGCGGACGTTGGCAGAGGTTGCCGCCAAGTGTAGCCATGTTGCGAATCTGCGGACTGGCAGCGTCGTTGATCGCTTCAGCCAATGCAGGATAGGCCTTAACCACATTGACATTGTCCGCCAGCTCTCCCAGGGTTGTGAGCGCGCCGATGCGAAGTCCCTGCGGCGTAACCGAAACGCCGCTCATTTCCTTGATCTGTTTGATGTTCACCACGCGCTTGGGATGGACCACGTCATCCTTCATCAAAGCCAGCAGGTCGGTCCCTCCTGCAAGGACTTCCGCCTGGCCCCAGGTTGTGCCTAACAGCACAACCGCCTGTTCTTTGGTGACGGGACTCGCATATTCAAACGATCGCATTTATGCACCTGCCTTTTGAGTTTGGCTTAGTGCCGCGAGCACTTTATCGGGCGTGAGCGGCAAGAACGAAACGCGCACACCGATCGCGTTGGCAACTGCATTCGCGATCGCGGCTCCCGGAGAAATCACCGGCGGCTCGCCCAACCCGATCACGCCGCGTTCGTCATAACCCTTGCCGGTCATCATATGGACGACCAGTTCAGGTATGTCGTTTAGCCCGGCGAGCCGGTAGAACTCCATATTCGGATTCAGCATGCGACCAGTCGCCTGGTCCATGACTTTCTCTTCAAATAACGCGTAGCTGATGCCCATAACCATGGCGCCATAACAACTGCTCTCGGCCGTCTTGAGGTCGATGATGAGACCGCAATCCTGCACCGAAACCATCTTCTTCACTTTTACAATTCCGGTTTCGGTATCCACTTCAACGTCGGCCATTCCAACGCCACCCACGCCGCTATTGGTCAAGTCGGGATGATTCTTGCTGGCAACCTGATCGTTGTGTCCGCGCGCCGTAACCGGCATGGCACCAATTTTGGAGCAGGCCTGTTTCCAGTTCAATGAACGGCTGGGATCGCTCTTCACTCGCACCGTGCTATTCACGCACTCCAGATCGGCAGGCTGTGCGTTGAGAGCCGGGGCAACTTTAGCGAGGAGCGCTTCCCGAGCATCCACAGCGGCTCGCCGAGTAGAGGAACTAACTCCGCCTGGCGTGGTCGAACCGCCGGAACCGCCCGAGGGAGGATAGAGAGTGTCGCCGATGTAAAGATTGATCGCTTCGATGGGGATGCCCAAGGTCTCAGCCGCTACGATTACGATCGTCGTGCGAGTACCGGTGCCGAGGTCCTGGGTTCCCATTTTTATGTCGACCGAGCCATCCGGATGGATGGTCAGATCGCAATCGCTTTCGTGACCCCGTCCTCCCCAGGTATGAATCGAGAGCCCGAGGCCGCGGGATATGCCGCCCGAGACATTCTGACCCCGGGGGCGCCACTTTTCTTTCCAACCCATGAGATCGGCGGCGATGGCTAGCTCCTCGCGATAGACGTCGCGACGTGGCCCCGTGATCTCAAGGTTCTTCATCCAAAGATCGAGAGGATCCATGTTGAGTTTTGCAGCCAGATCATCGAGCGCGCCCATCGTGATTACGGCCGCCTGCGGATGATTAGGAGCGCGCCACGCGCGGGCGGGGCCGATGTTATTGCGAATGGCGGTGTGTTCCTTGTGTAAGTTCGGAATGCCGAAAACATACGGAATCGGCGGCGCGCCGCCTCCGCCCGGGCCTCCCGTTCCCCAGGATTGTGATTGCCATCCTATGAGGGTGCCATCTTTCTTCGCCGCGACTTTCACGCGAGCGTACGCGGAAGGACGCGCGCCTGCGACTTTCAGTTCCGCGTCCCGCTCCAGCATGATCCGCACTGGTTTTCCGCCCGCCTTCCTCGAAAGCCGCGCTGCCGCCATGTCCCAGCGATCGGCGGCGAACTTGCTGCCGAAGCCGCCGCCGACGTTGTCCTGGTGAATTCGAATATTGGCCGCGGAGACCCCCATCGGCTCCGCCATTTGTGCGGCGATGCCGGAGACATTTTGCGTCGAAATGTGAGTGAACAGATGATCCTTGTCGGTCCACTCGGAGACCGAGCCGTGAGGTTCGAGACAACAATGAACGATTACCGAAGCACCGTAGAGTCCTTCAGAGACGACCTCGGCCTCGGCGAACGCTTTGTCGGGATCTCCGCTGGTTTGTGCCGCGGTTTTCTGATAGGCGGAATGGCCGCCGCCCGTCGCCTGGTGATACGGAGCGCTGCGGATACCTGCGAGAACCGCTTCGGACGCGCCCTCGCCTTTCATGTCGTTTAAAAAGTTATCGTCAACTTTGAAGGTGACACCGTGCTCGTGAAGATATTGAACCAGCTGCGCGTCGGGCATTTGGTTGCTGATGGCATCGTCAATGTCGTCTTCGCCCATAGGGCCCGCGGCTTCGCCGGCCCCAGCAGGGGGCTCGGCGTCACTGACCAGATATGACATCGGTTGATAGCTAACCTTGATCAGGCGCACCGCGTCTTCTGCCGTGGATTCATCGACTGCGGCAACAGCGACGATTTCATCTCCCGCCCACTGAGCCGTGGTGCCAACTTTCTGAATGATCTCGACCGCTTTTACACCCGGCATTTTTTCCGCCGCGCTGGTGTCGACGCTGACGATCTTCGCCTTCGCGTAAGGCGAGCGCAGAACTTTGCCGAACAGCATGTTCGCGCCGTGATAGTCGTAGGTATACTTGGCGCGGCCGGAAACCTTCACAGGCGAATCCACGCGCGAAATGCGCTTGCCGATCAGGGTGCGATGCTCAGCATCAGGCCAATTGTAGTCTGGCACGGCTCACGCTCCCTTCTGCGCCATCTGCGCAATCGCAAGATGAATTCCGTGGTATGTCCCGCATCGGCAAACATTTCCGCTCAGGCCATGGCGGATCTCTTCGGGACTCGCATTCGGGTTCTTGTCAAGCACCGCCTTGAAGGCGACAACAAATCCGGGCGTGCAGAAACCGCATTGCGAAGCATCGTTGTCGACGAACGCCTGCTGGATGGGATTGAGATTTTCGCCCTGCATCAGCGACTCGATCGTGGTGATGGATTTCCCCTGCGCTTCGATAGCCAGAACCGAGCACGCATAGACTGGCTTGTTGTCGATCAACACAGTGCAAGCGCCGCATTCCGCCCGATCGCACACCCGCTTGGCGCCGGTGATGTCCAACTGATCGCGAAGGGCGTCGAGCAAGGTGACACGGGGTTCAAGTTGGAGGGTATGTTTCTGGCCATTGATGGTGAGCTCGACCGACGTCTTGCCCGGACCGTAAACCTTGACCGGCTCACCCGCGGCTTGCACGACTTTGGTTCCAAGAATCGGCACGGCCGCGGCGGAAATGGTGGAAATCTTCAGGAAGTCGCGGCGTGAAACCCCGGAATTGTCGTCAACTTTTGCTTTCGGTTCGTCCTTCAGCGGATCGTGGTCTTGCATTCGTAATCTCCGACCGGCACTCGTAGTTCGAAAGATGAATTAGACAAGATAAGACTGTTTCGGTTAGCCAACTTAGATGTGCGATCCCGACTATCCGTTTGCTCGTTGCGACTCAAAGAATTATAAACCGCAGGAACTGCCTCGCTCCTAGCCGCGAATTATGGAAGAAAGCCCCCAACTGTCTCCATCGAACAGGTTCCTACCAGCTGACGACTGCAACTCTCAAGTGCTTACCGACTCTCAAAGCCAATTTCCTGGGTGGCGGAGGAGTAAGAACAATTCGCGGGTCATTAGTGACTTCGTTATCGATCCTGACTGAGCCTTGCTTTAGCTTTCGAGCGGCATCCGTAGCAGATGCAGCTAATCCGCACTTAACGAGAAGCCGATCCAACCTTAAAAGGGCGCGCGAGCTGGCGTCGACTGATCCGCCGACTTCCTCAACTCCAACACTAACTTCCTCTACATCCTGCGGCACTTCGCCCTTCTGGAACTGCTTGGCCCAATCCTCGCCAGCTTTCGTCGCAGCATCTGCTGAATGAAAGTCCGCCACGATGCGGCGGGCGAGGTCTTTCTTCGCTTGCATTGGATGTGACTCTTGCTTCATCTTCTCGATTTCGTCTATCGACACATCCGTTAGGAGTTCGTAGTACCTCCACATGATCTCGTCGGAGACCGACATAATCTTTCCGTACATTTCGAGCGGTGGCTCATGGATGCCGATGGCGTTGCCGAGTGACTTCGACATCTTCTGGACGCCGTCAAGCCCCTCAAGAATCGGCGTAGTCAGCACGACTTGCGGCTCCTGGCCGTAGGCGCGCTGCAGTTCGCGGCCCACGAGCAGATTGAATTTCTGGTCGGTACCGCCGAGTTCGACGTCAGCTTCGAGGGCCACCGAATCGTAGCCCTGAGCCAACGGATAGAGCAGTTCGTGTACGGCGATCGGTTTTTCTTCCAGAAAGCGCTTGTGAAAGTCCTCGCGTTCGAGCATCTGCGAGACCGTGTATTTGGCTGCCAGGCGGATGAAGTCGTCAGCGGTGAACTTCGAGAACCAGCGGCGGTTGAAATCAATGACGGTCTTTTGCGGGTCGAGAATCTTGAAGACCTGGGCCTTGTAGGTTTCCGCATTCTGCTCAATCTGTTCGCGAGAGAGAGGCGGACGCGTAGCGGAACGCCCTGTCGGATCGCCGATCATTCCGGTGAAATCGCCGATCAGGAAGATCACGGCGTGACCGAGATCCTGAAAATGCTTGAGCTTGCGGAGCACCACGGTATGTCCGAGATGCAGGTCCGGCGCAGTGGGATCCATACCGAGTTTCACTCGCAGTGGCTTCCCGGTGGCGCGGGATTTCTCCAGCTTGGAACGCAACTCGCTCTCGCGAATGATTTCCGCGCTGCCTTTCTTGATAAAGGCTAACTGCTCGTCGACGGGGGCGAAGTTTGGCATGGAGTTTCGATTATAAGCAATGTACCCGCCGAGCTTCGCTCGACGGGCAGCTGGGGCGGCCGTCCCCACGTGCTCTTAGCGCGCCGTCAACCGCCGCCCCATCACCTCAAACTTTCCTTCCAGAACAACATTGATCGCCTCCGAGTACGCGATATGTTCTTGCTCGAGGATCCGGGCGGCCAGGGTGTGTTCGTCGTCGGTGTCCAGCACGGGAACAACCTTCTGCAGAATGATGGCACCGTGGTCGAGTTCTTCGTCCACGAAGTGCACAGTACAACCGGAAACCCTCACACCGTACGCGAAGGCTTGTTCCTGAGCCTCCAGGCCGGGGAAAGCCGGCAGCAAAGATGGATGAATGTTGAGGATGCGCCGCGGAAACTGCTGCACGAACCACGGAGAGAGCAGCCGCATGTATCCTGCCAGGCACACCAGGTCAACCTGATGCTTCCGCAGAGCACTTACGATTTCGCGATCATGCTCGTCTCGTTCCTTGCCTTTGGACGGAATTACCAGCGCGCTAAGTCCGAGACCGCGAGCGGTTTCAATCCCGTGAGCGTCGGCTTTGTTGGAAATAACGACGGCGATGCGCGCATCAGGAATGCGTCTGGTAGCGACATTCCTGGCGATTGCCTCGAAGTTCGAACCGCGTCCGGAGAGCAGGATGCCGAGATTCTTCATGGTATTTCTAAAGAGTCAGCCAGCAGCATTCGAGCAAGCGTTTATCATAATTCAACTTGCACGTAGGTTCGGCGGTTTGCTACCGTCCCGAGTGGTCCGATATAGTTTTAAAGGCATGTACAAAGACTTCCATACTGTGGACCGCTGGACCAAGAAGGACGTGCATTGTATTTATCAGGCACTGATCGTGGCGATTGCCACTCGGCACGCGGACGCAGTGGATGTCAAGTTTCTGGTAGATGGCCGTCCCGTCTGGATTGCACTGCCACACCCCGCGTGGGTGGAGTACCAGAAGCGCACCGGAAAATTGATTACCGATCCACTCGCCGTAGAGATTGCCGGGCACTATCTCAAGAACGCGTTGGAATCCGGCGAAGGGGTGGGGCAGGAAATGTATTCGCTAACCGTCGCGCAGACGCTTGAGCATCTGGATGCGGCGGTGGAAGAGAAAGTTGGCACTCAGCCCGTCGGGTAAGTAAACTCCACAGCTTCTGCCCTGGCTACGCGGTTCCAGCGCGTGGCCGCAGTTCGTAAGATCGGAGACATCACCATGGCCAGTATCACCGTAGAAGTTGAATCAGCTGCCCACGATCGTCGGCATCCCAAGCTGGCGCGCTGGGTTGAAGAGGTCGCGCAGTTGTGCAAACCCGATCGGGTCCACTGGTGCGACGGCTCGCCGGAGGAATATCAGGCGATGCTGCGGCTGATGATCCTCACCGGAACGGCCATCCCGCTGGACCCGGCGAAGCGTCCCAACAGTGTGCTGGTCCGGTCGGATCCGGCGGATGTAGCCCGCGTGGAAGATCGGACCTTCATTTGCTGGCGAAGCAAAGAAGACGCGGGCCCGACCAATAATTGGGAAGACCCGGCAAAAATGAAAGCCAAGCTCACGGAGCTCTACGCGGGCTCAATGGCCGGGCGAACGATGTACGTGATTCCCTACAGCATGGGTGCGATTAGTTCGCCGATGGCCAGGATCGGAGTTGAAATCAGCGACTCGCCTTACGTCGTCGCCAACATGCACCTGATGGCCAGGCTTGGGAAGCAGGTGCTGGACATCCTCGGAAACGACGGTGAGTTCGTCCGCGGACTGCATTCCATCGGCGCTCCGCTGGGCGCGAACCAGCAGGATTCCACCTGGCCCTGCAATGCCGCGCAGAAGTATATCTGTCATTTTCCAGAGACGCGTGAGATCTGGTCGTATGGTTCCGGCTACGGCGGGAATGCCTTGCTCGGAAAGAAATGCCACGCCCTGCGCATCGCCTCGGTGCAGGCGCGAGACGAAGGCTGGATGGCCGAGCACATGCTCATCCTCAAGCTCATCAGCCCGGCGGGCAAAGCGAAATATTTCACCGGGGCATTTCCCTCGGCTTGCGGCAAGACCAATTTGTCGATGCTGATCCCGACCATTCCCGGCTGGAAGGTCGAAACCATCGGCGACGACATCGCGTGGATGAAGTTCGGCGCTGATGGCCGGCTTTACGCCATCAATCCCGAGTACGGTTTCTTTGGGGTGGCGCCGGGCACAAGCATGAAGTCGAATCCCAATGCCATGCTCACCGTCGCGCGAAAGTCTATCTTTACCAATTGCGCGATGACTCTGGACGGCGATGTGTGGTGGGAGGGAATGGCGGATCAGAAGCCCGCCGAGTTGGTGGATTGGTTGCGCCGGCCATGGGCCCCCGATTCGGGCCGGAAGGCAGCGCACCCGAATGCACGGTTTACAGCCGCCGCGAAGCAGTGCCCGGTGATCGCTCCGGAGTGGGAGGATCCCAATGGCGTGCCGATCGATGCGATTCTTTTTGGTGGACGGCGCGCCGGAATTGTTCCGCTCGTCACAGAGGCGTTCAACTGGCAGCATGGCACGTTTCTCGGCGCTACCGTGAGCAGCGAAACCACTGCCGCGATCACCGGCAAAGTCGGCCAGTTGCGCCGCGATCCCATGGCGATGCTTCCGTTCTGCGGCTATCACATGGGCGACTACTTCGCGCATTGGCTCAAGATTGGCGAGCATTCCGACGCGTCCAAGCTGCCGAAGATCTGCTACGTCAACTGGTTTCGCCAGGACAAGAATGGCAAATATCTGTGGCCCGGTTATGGCGAAAATAGCCGGGTGCTGAGGTGGATTTTCGAGCGCTGCGACGGCAAGGTGCACGCGAAAGAGACCCCGATCGGGCGAGTTCCCGACGTCGCCGATCTCGACACCACAGGCCTCGACATCAAAGGTGCTGACCTGGACGAACTGCTCAGCGTCGATGTCGAGGGATGGTTGGCCGAAATTCCCCTGATCAAGGAGCACTTCGCCAAGTTCGGTAGCCATCTTCCGAACGGCCTGCACGACGAGGTCGCAGCCCTCGAACAGCGGCTTCAAAAGGCCAAGAAGTAGCGATAGGTCAGGCTTTCTTGATGGCTCGAACGATCGCGACTAGGATGACAGCGCCAAAAATTGCGACCAAAATGCTTGGGATCAGCCCGCCGCTCGTGAAGATACCCAGCATGGCCAAAATCCTGCTTCCGATAATGGCGCCGGCAATCCCGAGCAGAATGTCCACCAGCACACCATAGCCCGCGCCTTTCATGATTTTGCCTGTCGCCCAACCGGCGATGAGTCCGACAATGATGATGTAAACCAAGCCTCCACCGAACATAGCCGCCTCCAGCAAATCGGGGTGTGTTTGCGCGCGCGTTGCGCGTCAGTAAGGCTGAAACTGTACCACCAATTACAGGCAAAGCCCAAGATTTCGTAACCGGTCCACTTAGCGGTCTGGTGCTTTTTGCTGAGAAGGTTTGACTCCTGCAACACCCATCATTCGGCCGGTGATTCCTTTTTCGGTACGATAAGAAAACAAGAGGTCCGGATTGCACGCGGTACATTGCGTCGATGCACTGATGTTCCTTGGTGGGATTCCGGCGTCCATCAGCTGATGGCGGTTGGCTTCGACGAGATCCAGTAAGATTTTCGTTGGGAGTTCACTGTGCCCTGGAGCCCGTGCCGTCAAAAATAGCAGCGGGTACTTTTCGCGAACTGGGTCGGATTCCTTGACTTCACGAAACAAATCCTCCGCGTAAGCGAACTGCGATTCGAACTGCTGGCGTACTTCAGGTCCGACGTCGTAGCAGCAGGCGTGAATTCCGGGGCCGATGGCCGCTTTAATATTTTTGGGCAGCGTGCCGAAGCAGCGGCGCATTTCTCCCACTCCCTTTTCGACAATGCGCTTGACCGTACCGCGCCAACCCGCGTGAAAGACTCCCACAGCCCTCTGCTTGGCGTCGACCAGAATAACCGGCAGGCAATCGGCAGTTTGGATGCCAAGAAGAACGCCAGGCGCGCGGGTGATGAGGCCATCGCCGACTAAAGGTTCTTGTGGTAGGCCGTCAACGCAATGAATGAGGTCGGAATGAATCTGGCGCAGGGTGACCAGAGGCCACGGCTTCTTGCCGGCGGTGGCTCCGAGTTGCCGCAAGAAAGCCTCTCGATTGCGTTCGACTGCGCTGCTGGAATCCTGTTTGGTGAATCCGAGGTTGAGACTCCACCCGCCATAAGCGCGTGAAAACCCGCCGACGCGTGTGCTGAATCCGTGAATCAGCCACGGAATGCGAGTGAAAGCCTCAGAATGAAGAATGGTCAGTCGAGATTTTGCGGCGTTTTTAGTTGGCACCAGAACATACTAACCCGTGCCGTAAACAGGCCACGGTGAGGATTGCTTGTGTGACGGGGGCTTTTCGCCAGCGACTACAACTCAGCGCTGGGGCTACCTGAGGGATTGATACGGCCTGCATTCTTCAGACGTTGCCTTAGCAATTCAATCCATTCATTGTCGCTGTCCTGTAGAGTGTCCCACAGAGGCCATCCAGGGGCTGATTCAATCAGCCCCAACAAAATCCACGCCAGCCCGTAGCCGTCGTCTGGACCAAAAATCCCAGTCAATACTCTAGCTTCCTCATCCGTTACTGGCTTCTTGATCGAAATGATTAGCTTTTCATATTGGAAAATGAGGCCACCAAGGTTATCGCGCAACGCTACTACAGACGATGGTAGTGGGCCCAACTTGCCGAGTTCGATAACCTCTTGTCGCATGATGCTCACCGGGGAATGGTATGGTAATTCGATTCAAATAACGAGCATTTCGAGATTACTGCGGACGACCCGTGGACGCTTTCTCATACTGAATAACGCGCAGACCGAATGATCGATCACGCGTCGATCAATCCCGGACTGCGTTTATGCCAATCCGTGGCCTGCTCGTAGGCATACGCAAGCTTTAGAACTGTGTCTTCCCGCCATTGCGGACCGATGATTTGAAGCCCGATCGGAAGGCCCACGGTGGTGAATCCGCAAGGAACCGAGATCGCGGGCAGTTCCCACACATTTACCGGGCGGGTATTGCGGAGCAGCATCAGTTCGTGCGGACGGAGGAGGTCTGGGTCCTTCTTGAGCTCATCGATCGCACCTGCGGGAACCGGCGTAGTAGGTGTTACAAGAACGTCCACGCCTTCAAATATTTTGTGGACCTCGCTGCGGATGTGTTTTAGCTCACGGCGCCTCCGCTCGACCTCGGCGGCACTGATGTCTTCGCCCCTTCGTATGCGGCGCAACGTTTCCGGTTGGTATAGTTCGGGACTCCGCGAGGCAGACTCCGCGTGGTAGGCATAGGCCTCCGCAGTTTGTAATGTGCGATCAGTGGGGACTTCAATCTCGATCTCCGACAAATCGCGGCCAAGGGTTCTTAATACGCCGATTGCCTGTTCTACGGCAGAAGCAATTTCCGGGTCGAGGTCTGCGTAGAAAAATTTCCTCGGCAGACCGATCCTCAAATGCTTCACTCCGTCGCGGAGCCCTGCGACGTAGTCAGGAACCGGCATGGCGGCGCTGAGCGGGTCGTTTGCGTCGTGGCCTGCGATGACCTGCAGCATTACCGCGGCGTCTGAAACCGTGCGCGCGATCGGACCAATATGATCGAGCGACAGCGAGAGCGGGATTAC
>Ga0210409_10008010_pt1 | contig 10815 bp, 8 predicted proteins | sample IncBWH17MmetaG_FD_161649 | JGI IMG/M metagenome (GOLD analysis project Ga0210409, IMG submission 161649) | Forest soil microbial communities from Barre Woods Harvard Forest LTER site, Petersham, Massachusetts, United States - Inc-BW-H-17-M | ecosystem: Environmental > Terrestrial > Soil >...
CGTCGGCGACCTCCGCCGCAGCCGCGCAAGCCGCCTTGACTGTCGCGTATCTCGACTTGGCTGGGCGAACGGCCCCTGCTCCTGCAACCATCGCCGGTGATTTAGGCGGGCTAACCCTCGCACCCGGTCTTTACAAGTCCACATCTACAATAGGCATAACCGGTGCCCTAACGCTTGATGGCGGGGGCAATGCGAACGCCATCTGGATATTCCAGATCGCTTCGTCACTCACCACCTTGGGCAGTAGCTCCGTTGTTCTTGCTGGCAAGGCTCAATCTCACAACATCTTCTGGCAGGTGGGCAGTTCGGCGACGCTGGGAACCAACTCCACCTTCAACGGCAGCATCCTGGCGCTCTCAGACATCACGCTTAAGACTGGCGCAACGCTGAATGGGAGAGCGCTGGCGCGCAACGGCGCTGTCACCTTGGACACCAATATGGTGAACGTACCTACCTGTCCGTAAAGGTATTTGCTAGTGAGACCGGCTTCGGGTGTGTCCACTATCGTTCTGGCTTGAAAGCACGTTCTTGGAAATTCGGAGGAAGATTCGCATGTCATCTCAATCAAAGAGCTATTCCGCGCGGGTCCTAGGGATCCTGCCGGCACTGATTGCCGTCACCTTCGCGTTCGCCACGGTCGTTGCGGCGCAGGAACCGCCTCCTCCGAAATGGGAGTTGTTCGGCGGATACTCCATCTTTGATCCTGGCGCGGATGTCCACGGTCAACTTTCCGGCGCCTTGCTCCCCTTGAGTAGTCGCCTGGAATGGAATCCGCGCGGCGTTGGGCTCAGCGGTACCTATGACTTCAATAGCTGGTTCGGACTCACTCTCGATGCCAGCACCGATTGGGGCAGCGGCGAGAGTACCCTGGTCCGAAGAATCGATGACGCCGCTTTCTCCAACCTCTCTCTTGGACCCAAATTTACGTATCGCACCAAACGTTTTTCCCCGTTTCTGGAAGTGTTAGTCGGCGACCATCGCTTGATGCCCGACGCATTCCACGATATCGACAAGTTGGGCTTCATGTTCGGAGGCGGTCTTGACATAAATCTGTCCAGGCACGTCGCTCTGCGACTCCTCCGCGCCGATTTTGTCTACTCGAATTACCAATATGGCGCGGCGTCTGTGACACAACGCACAGAAATCCGCGGCCTCCGGCTGCAGACCGGCATCAATTTTATGTTCGGTGGCACAACGCCGCTTCCGGCCGCCAACCGCGCTCCGACAACTTCGTGCTCGATTGATAAATCTATGGTCTACGTCGGATCAGTCGACTTCGCGGTTCTGCGCGCGAACGCCAGCGATCCCGACCAGGACCCACTGACATATAATTGGACGACAAACGGCGGCACCGTCGAAGGCAGCGGCCCAGAGGTTCGCTGGAACTCTTCTGGTATGAATCCGGGGACCTACACAGCAAAAGTACGCGTCAATGACGGGCGCGACGGCACGGCCGACTGCTCGGCGGAACTTCGTGTCGAACTGCGGCCTAATCGCCCGCCCACCATGAGCTGCACCGAAGACCGCAATTCGGCCTTCGTCGGCGAACCATTTCAGATTGTTGCCACCGCCAGCGACCCCGACGATGATCCTCTGAATTATTCCTGGAACTCCAATGGCGGACGGATCCGCGGCACGGGATCATCGGTGAAGTTCGATACCTCCGGTCTTACACCCGGGCGGTACACGATAACAGGCCACGTGGACGATGGACGCGGCGGGACTGCCGATTGCTCTTTGTATGCTGAACTGCGCGCACCACTGCCACCTCCGGAACAAATAGAACTGGAAACGAGACTGGCCCTGCATAGCATCTATTTTCAGACCTCGCGACCACTCGAGGCAAAACCCAACGAGGGCTTGGTCGACAGTCAGGAAAAAATCCTGCGGACCTTGGCAGACGACTTCAAGAAATATATGAAATACAGTCCCGATGCACATCTGATCCTCGGTGGCTACGCAGACAACCGCGGCTCCGTGGAATACAACCGGGGTCTTACGCAGCGACGCGTGGCCCGTACCAAGAATTACCTCGCAGAATACGGCGTCCCTGTAGACCACGTTGAAACGCGCTCGTTTGGCGAGCAGAATAATTTGAACGCCGAACAGGTAAAGGAACAGATAGCGGAGAATCCTGACCTGACGCCGAACGAGAGGCAACAAATGCTGAACAATCTGCGCGTAATGGTCCTAGCCAACAACCGCCGCGTAGACGTTTCCCTGAGTACCACCGGGCAGCAGTCCACTCATCGATACCCCTTTAACGCCAGAGATTACTTGGCGCTAATCAGCACCAAGGGTGGCGAGAGCGAGAAGAAGCGATCTGCAAGGAAAAAACCCTAAAGCGCGGCGAAACGCCGCAGCGATTGCTATCCATTAACTTAGTCCACCAGGATCGGGGAGGCCCTGACGTGCTCCCCGGTCTCTGTTTCGCGTCAGGTCCTTTCTCTCAAGGCCCTTGCGAAGCCCGATTTTGCGCCCTTTTCCGTGCATGGACCCCTTAACGCATCCACTCGTTGCCGCTTGCACCGGAAATGTTTCAAACTTGTGCAGAAGAGAACAGGTAAATGCCGTGCGCGCGTCTACCATGTAGCCCTACGGCTCGAAAGAGTTAAATTTGCCCGGATGTAGGGCCCGGTCGGCAGTATCGCTCCTCTCACAGTTTTCCTAGGCCAGAACCAATCTGTCTTCTGTTCCAAGCACCAGTGAGATAGGAGCGTTTGTGATTCAATTCAAAAAAAGTGTGCGGGTTCTGCCAGTCGGTGCTCTGCTCCTGGGACTGACCTTGTATTCCTATCATCTACGCGAACTCCTGGTCTGCTGGCTGTTCTTTAGCGTCCTGTTTGTCTGCATGATGCTAGTATTTCTCATGGGAGAACTTGGCGTTTCCGCCGGAGAACGCGTTACAGTTTGGGTCCGCTCGGCAGCGGAAACGACGCCGGCATCCGAGTTGACTGCTATCGAATTTGCCGTGAAAAACGTCTCTGAGCCCAGAAAGCTTAATTAGAACTCGACGTGCAGTGGCACGGTTTCCTCAATGCGAATCAGGCCCAGAAGTTCGTCAGGCCTCATAATCGAGTGAGCGCAGACATCTACACTCATCCTCCTGCGGCAGCGGAACGTGACGCTGCATCGCTCTAGAACGGGCAGTCTACGGCGATTTGTTCCCAGTTGTTCCCGATCTCGAGAACAGGAACAACTCAGCGGCGTGAAATTAGGCGAAGAATGGTTACGGCTGAATTTCGCAACCGCAAATAAGAAGGGCGCTTAGAGGATTTTCCTCGTCATGACTGCAGGGGTGAGATTTGACTGACGACCTTCGGGTTATGAGCAATAAGGTCCTGCTAAGTGCCGTAGAATCAATCCGCCCCGAAAGTTGGAGAGTGTCCCGTGACGGATTCTGGCTGCGAAGTGCAATCGCGAAATGAAGTTAGGACGAAGATGGTCTTTCGCAAGGCCAATGGCCGAACAGGACGTCATCTCGGAGTAACTCCCGAGAACAGCACTATGCGTCGCCTTTCCTACGGCCGCAGTATTCTGAACTAATCGAGACCCTCTGTGTCGAATCTCGAGAGAAGAATAGTGACGGGACCCGAACCCGTTGCCTTTACCATGACGGCTGCAGCTCAGTTTTTCGGATCAGAGTCCGGCGGGGCCTTCACAGTATCTGCCGTCTGTGATTTTGTTACGTGCTCGTTTGCAATGTACAGGGCTTTAGCGGCAACTCCATTGTCCGGGTCTAGACGCAGCACTTCTCGCAGTTCGATAACACCATTTTCCCAGCGTCCAACGCGACATAGTGCGAGGGCATAGTTCAACTCAAAACCAAACCCGGTCGGATCCAAATCGAGTGCTGCCCGATATTTCGCCAGAGCCGCCCAGGTGTCTCCTGACCTTTCTAGCTCTATCCCTTCATTGTTCAAACGCGATGCAGACAAGGCGACGGTAGAAGCTCGATCGGTCCTTTTGCGCAACTCGGTTATCTGCCCCTCGATGCGCTTAGCCTCGTCTAGCCTTCCTGTTTTGCGCAGTGCACGCTCTAGATTGTAAAGCGTGGCGACATCGTCAGGGTCACCAAGCAATGCGCTTTTCAAATGCTCGATCGCCTCGGCGGCCCCTCCGTCTTGGAGATACTGCTGACCAAGCCGGTACTGAGCTATCGCATCGTGAGGATTTAGTGCGACTGCTTTCTCCAACGCTTCGACAGCCCCTTGTCGATCAAGGGCGAGACGGCGCATTCCGCCGAGATCCGACCAAGCTTCGGCGTAATCCGGGCGCAGCTGTAGGGCCTTCTTAAGCTCGAGCATTGACCTGTCAATTTGGTCTTGTGCTCCCGAGATTTTCGCCCTGAGGTAATGGGTGTACGCGGCAGGTAGCGTTTCGCCTTGCAGTTCGATGGCGCGATCGAGATGTTCACCGGCGGGAATGAGTTCGCCAGATTGTGCGAGAATCAGAGAGAGATTGACATGCGCTACGGCCAGGCGGGGATCAAGTTCAAGCGCTTTCTCAAATTCGTGGCGGGCTGCTTTCAGTTCGACAAAACGGCTTAAGACCATGCCGTACTGATTATGTGCGCTCGCCGACTCTGGACGAAGTCGCAGGGCCTCGGCCATTTCCTCAATAGATTCGCTGCGATTTTCCTGGAGAGCCAATGCTGTTCCCAACAGTAGATGCGCGTCAGCATCGGTAGCGTCGGCCACAATAATGTGACGTAGGATTGCCGCGGCTTCCCCGATTAAGCCCTTGGAAAGCAAATCTGCCGCTTTATCGAGGGATGTTTGTTCTCCGCAGAAGGGTCCCACTGTGAGGAATACGGCAAGTGCGCCAACTGTTGCGATATACGATCTCATTGCATTACATCTTGTCGGCTGTTCTGATACGGATGATCCCTTCCAACTGGCAACGCCGCACGAACATGCAAAGGGTCATTTTAAGTGTACCGACCAGGTCAGCAGTTTGTCCCACCTCGAAAAAATAAATTTTAGATTGCAATATGCCATTTTTCCTATGCTATAAATGCGCAGCTTCGTTGACCCGTATGTTCCTTCCACAACCAGTGTCCGGCGACCATGCCGCGCGTATCCTGTACAGCGACATGCTAGCGCTTAGCGACGATCGCGTGGTGCAGGAACTTCAAACGGGAAATACAGACGCGTTCGCAGTTATCTTCAAGAGATACCATAGGTTGGTTCATGTAACAGCCCTGCACATACTGCGAGATGCCTCGGAAGCGGAGGATCTCACACAGTCGGTTTTTTTGGAGATTTACCGGAAAGCGGGACAATTTGACGCTCGCAGAGGAACACTTAAAGTGTGGCTTCTGCAGTACGCCTATAGCCGCAGCATCAATCGTCGGAACTATTTGATGGTGCGGCACGCTTACAATGAGGCCGAAGTTGGCGCAATCGATGAGGAGGGGACCCTTTGGTCTCCATCGCGGCTTCAATTCCAGGAGACATCCCGACTTGCGACTGAGGCACTTGAGGTACTGCCAGATGCGCAAAAACAGACGATCGAGATGTTCTTTTTCGAAGGGCTGAACTTTAAAGAAATAGCCCAACGGCGAAATGAGAAATTCTCTAACGTGCGTCATCACTATTATCGCGGTCTGGAGCGCCTTCGCTCGTATCTTGAGAATCGCCCGCAGGGGAAACAGCAGGGGCGCCAATTATCCCTGGAAAAAGGCAGGACGTGGTGAAACACGAGCGTTTTGAAGAGCTCTGTGCGGCCGCTAGTATTGGTCAAGCTACCGCTCAAGAACTAGCAGCGTTGGAGCGACACGCCGAAGAATGTGACGGTTGCCGCCAGGCATATTTCGATTATTTGGATGTTGCATCGCAAACGTTTGCAGCAGCGAAGCAGGCCCCGGCCCTGTCCGCTCGGGACTTTGAAGAATCCCTCAACTCGGAGCTTTTCGCTCGCCGATTCTTTGATCGAGCGAAACGGGAAGGAATCGTGTTCTCCCGCGAGGTGGATGGCTATGTTAAACCGCTTTGGCCAGTCCCTGTGCTACGCTCCGCCAATACTTTGTGGCAGAGGAAGGCAATTGCGGCTGCGGCGGTTTTTGCCGTTGCGGCTTCGGGTGGTTACCTTTATTGGGACCACTCGTTGAAGGCTACGGAAAGTATCTCGGACCAATCCCGCAATAACGCGCCCAGCACAGTGGCTCCAGCGACGGCGCTCGACGTACGCATGCGCGCGCTGATCGGTGCGAATTCGGATCTTCGGCTTCAGATCGACCGCTTATCGGCCGACCTGCTAAAGACCAACGACCAACTGTTGGCTACTGCAACCGATCTGAAGGCAACATCCCAGGATCGTCAAAAGCTTGCCTCTGATCGTGACGCATTGCAGGCGAAGCTGGGCGAGGCACAGCGAGAAGTGGATAAGTTTGAATCTATGGCTGCGAGCGCGCAACAGGAAGCGACAGCCCAGAAGGCTTACGCAGGAGATATAGAGGCGAAGTTAGTCGCCGACCGGGTTAAGCTGCATGACCTGGACGAAGAATTGAGGGAAAAATCTGCCCTGCTGGATCAGGATCGCCAACTTCTAAGTGCAAGTCACGACGTCACCGACCTGATGGGTGCTCGCAATCTTCATATTGTGGACGTGGTGGATACCGATCCCCGAGGTAAGAGCCGCCCGGCTTTTGGGCGAATTTTTTTTACGGAAGGTAAGTCGCTTATTTTCTATGCCTATGATTTGAACGACCACAAAATGCAAAAAGCGAATTATCAGTACCAGGTGTGGGCGAAAAAAGAAGGACAAAATCAGCGGCCCCTGAAGCTAGGCGTTTTCTATTCGGATGATAAGGTCCAACGCCGTTGGATGTTCAGATGCGATGACCCGAAGATTCTGCGTGAGATTGATTCTGTGTTTGTGACATTCGAGCGGTCCGATAGCGAACCTTCACATCCCGAGGGTTCGAGTCTCATGTATGCCTACCTCCGCGGTCAGCCGAACCATCCTTAGGTTCACTCACCTCCTAGGACGCTATTTCAGCCACACGGGAGTCACTCTCGAAGTGCCGTACTTCGCTGTCGCACCCACGTGACAGAGAAATAATTTGATCTTGGGACAGATCGCGGTCGCAGCAGGAATACTTTGGCAAGGGGGTGGTCATGGGGAACTACCTGCACGCTCGCGTTCGTGGATTTGTTGTCTTCCTATTTTGTTTAGGTGTCGTGATTCTCGGCCTTGGCGCCCAGGCCACAGTTGCCCAGACCGAAAAGGCCTCCATTTCCGGACGTATCACCGATCAGAGCAATGCCGTCGTGCCGGACGCAGAACTTGAGCTCAGTAATACGGATACTGGCATCGTCACAATTGCGAAGACAAACGATCAAGGAATATACGTATTTCCGTCTCTGCCGCCGGGCAATTATGTGATGAACGTGCGAAAGCAAGGTTTCCGCAGCGTCTCAGTCATGGAAGTGAAGTTATATGTGCAAGACAACGTTTCCCGAAATTTTGTACTGCAGGTGGGGTCGTCGATAGAGTCGGTCACGGTAACTGCCGAATCGGGCGCTGGCTTAGTTAATGCGACCGGATCAGAACTGGGCACAGTGATAACGCAGGAGGCGGTCCACGAATTACCCCTCAACGGACGTAACTTCACGCAATTGCTGACGCTGACGCCGGGCGCCACTCCAATCAGCACCGCGCAGAGCTCAGGTGTCGGCGTAAACGACCTGGCCGTGCTGGGCGTGCCTACAGCCAGTGTATCGCAGCCATCCATTCAGGGTCAGGCCAACCGCTCGAACCTGTACATGCTGGACGGTGTGATCAACACGGAACTGAACACCAGCACGTACGTCATTCCACCGATTGTTGACGCGATTCAAGAATTCAAAGTCCAATCCCACGATGATAAGGCGGAGTATGGCGGAGTTCTCGGCGGCGTCGTAAGTGTCGTGACCCGTAGCGGCGGCAATCAGCTTCACGGAAGTGCATGGGAATTCGTGCGCAACAATGCTTTTGACGCCCGCGATCCGTTCCGCGACGAATTTCGGAGCTCTCCCTCTGCTTTTCACCAAAACCAATTTGGGGCGACGCTCAGCGGCCCGGTCTATATTCCCAAGGTGTACAGCGGCCGCAACCGCACATTCTTCCTGTTCGGATATGAGGGCTGGCGTTTCAATCAGGCGGCTCAGACACGCTATAGAGTTCCAAGTGCGCAAGAACTATCGGGCGACTTCTCGAACTCTATCCTGCAGCAAAATATCTATGACCCAGCGACAACTCAGCCCGACCCAGCGAACCCTGGCCAGTTTACGCGCAGCCAGTTCATTGCGTCATCGAATCCGAGCAGCCCCAATTTCAATTCGGCTTGCACGAATCCCGCGGGATGCCCGAATATGATCCCTTCCGCGCGCCTCGATGCAACCGCGATGAACTTTCTCAAGACCTACTATGGAACGCCAAACCTTACCGGAGATCCGGTATTTAACGCCATCGTAACGCGCCCTCACGTGGACAATTCCGATCACTATACTGCGCGCATTGATGAGCAGCTGGGAGGTAAAGACAGCTTCTTCTTCCGCTACGATCGCCTCAACGTAATTAGTCTGGCTCCCTTCAGTGTTTCTGGAGACACTGGCGGCTCCGTGCCAGCGACCGATATCGGCGTCGGATGGAACCATCTGTTTAACGGAAGTCTGATGCTAGAAAGCCGGTTTGGCCGGGCACATCGGCCGTTTTCGCGCTTTCAAACCGACACCGCCGGGATTAGTCCAATACAAAAACTGGGATTCACAAGTACCGGCGGTACCGTGGTCGTCCTGGCCTCGCCTTGGGCTCTCATGTCCCAGGGTGCCGGCGTGCAAAACGCGAATACGATCGGCAGCCCAGTTATAGATTTTTCGCAGGGGCTGAGCTGGGTCCGCGGAGTGCACGACTTGAAATTCGGCTACCAATTTATACGGCAAGGCAACGACACGGCCAGTCCGCCTTATGGCAATTATACCTTCACGAACGACGTCACTGGCAATCCGGAGCAAGTCGGCACGAGTGGAAATTCGCTGGCGTCGACGCTTTTGGGACTTCCAGCGCAGACGAACAATACGGGCAGCGTGTCCAACAGCAACCGTGTCAACACCTGGTCTTTCTATGCCCAGGATTCCTGGAAATTGCGCAGCAATCTCACTGTGACCTACGGTCTGCGTTTTGACCGGCGAGGCGCATTTGATCCCTCCTCAAGTACCGTCGTGAGCGGATTCACCGCCAACGGCGATTACTGGATCGGTCTGAATCAATTACCTCCGGCCTGCAGCCAGGCCGGAAAAGCACCTTGCATTCCGGGTGCCGGCACGCTGCAGAGCATTCCGAACGGAGACAAGATCATGCTCTCGCCTTATGGCCGAGCGTGGGGACCCGCTCCCAACTGGAACGACTGGGGACCGCGTGTCGGCCTAGCGTGGCGTCTTACCGGAAAAACGGTGATACGCGCCGGGTACGGTGTTGTTTATGACGCGCTCATGGGCATGGAGCAGGATTGGAAAGGAATCTCCGGATCGTGGCCCGCTACTGGTTCGGTATTTTCACTAACGCCGATCAACAAACTGGGCCAGCCTCTCACTCCCATCGAGCAGACGTTCGGGCAGGTGGGTGCTGCTGCGCTACCCGGTCCATCTCCGTGGTCACAATCAAATTGGTTTTTCGATCCGAATCGCAAGGATCCGCGATCGCAGGAGTGGAATGTCGAGATCCAGCGTCAAATGACTAGGAACCTGGCGCTCTCTGTCGGGTACGTCGGCAGCTATAGTGACCACCTTGACGAAACCGGCTTGTTTAACACCGCGGTCACGCCCGGACCTGGAACTCCTGCCCAAGTCGCCCAGCGACAACCGTTCCCTTGGATCACTGGCACTCCTTTCTTCGGGACGGATCGGGGCAATGCAAATTACAACGCCTTGCAGGTCAAATTGGATCATCGCTTTGCGAACGGTTTCCAGTATCTCGTCTCGTACACTTGGTCGAAGGCGATCGATGCCGGCAGCAGTGGATGGTTTGCGGCAGAAAATGGCTCGGGAGCGGGGGGATCTTCATCCTTACAAAACTACTACGACCCCAACGGCAGCCGCAGTGTGTCTTCCTACGACATCCCGCACTTCCTTTCCATGAGCGGAGTCTGGGAGCTTCCATTTGGAAAGGGCAAAAAGCATTTCAATCAGCATGAAATAGCCAGTCGGCTCTTGGGCAACTGGCAGGTGAATGGTGTCGTCCAGTTACGTTCCGGACAGCCTTATAACCTAGCCGTCTCCGGCGACGTGGCTAACATCGGAAGCTCGGTGCCCTGGTGGAACTATGCTCGGCCTAACTTAGTAGGAAACCCGCATCCGGCGAACCCAACAGCCCAGGAGTGGTTCAACCCAGCCGCTTTCGGGGTGCCTTCGTTCTCGTACGGAAACTTCGGCCGCAATGTCTTGCGAACACCCTCCGTCGCCGATGCAGACTTCTCTTTGTTCAAAAACTTTCTGGTGACTGAATCAACAATCGTGTCGTTCCGAGCGGAGTTCTTCAATATTTTCAACATCCAAAGTTACGGCGCTCCGAATAGTTTGAGCGGTGATCCAGCCGCCGGGCGCATTACTTCCAACGTAATTCCGCCACGGCAAATCCAATTCGGTCTTCACTTAGCATTCTGAAGTGAAGTGGCACACTCCCTACACCTCGAAATTACACAGGACGCGGGAGAACAAACGCTTCCGGGACGGGCGAGCGCCTTTCACCACTCGAATGGAAGGGGCTCGCCGGGAAGCTCACTGGAGCGGTACAGAGCCTCGACGAGCGCCATAGTTTGAAACGCATCTTCAA
>Ga0210409_10008011_pt1 | contig 10814 bp, 11 predicted proteins | sample IncBWH17MmetaG_FD_161649 | JGI IMG/M metagenome (GOLD analysis project Ga0210409, IMG submission 161649) | Forest soil microbial communities from Barre Woods Harvard Forest LTER site, Petersham, Massachusetts, United States - Inc-BW-H-17-M | ecosystem: Environmental > Terrestrial > Soil >...
AAGGTGTCCAGCGAGACCCCATATTCAGAGAAGGCCGTCTTGAGTTGCTCGCTGATTTTATCCGCGAGCGCACCCTGGTTGGCAGCCATGTCGAGAAAAGGAACCTGGCTCGTTGCGAAGGCGTCGGTCATTTTCGCGACGATGGTGTTGCGGAGCTGCCCTTCGAGGTCCGCGACGCGATAGAGATCGCGCGTGCCGCTGATCTTGCTATAAAAGGTTTTTGCGTCGGTCATGTGGTAGGAATAAATGCCAAAGCCGCGCAGGCGAATCGCGCCGAATTCCTTGTCCCGAATGGTGATGGGATTGGGCGTGCCCCAGTGCTGATCGGTTTGCGTGCGCGCCGAGAAAAAGTAGACGTCGGACTTGAACGGAGACTTGAAGGCCTTGTCCCAGTTCTTGAGGTACGTGAGAATCGGCAGCGTCTGCGTGTTCAGGGTGTACAGGCCTGGACCAAAGGTGTCCGCGACTTTACCTTCGTTGACGAACACCGCGAATTGCGACTCGCGAACAGTCAACTTGCCGCCGTTCTGGATTTCGCGGTCCTGCATTGGATAACGGTAGGCAAGGATGCCCTCTTCAGGCTCAACCCAGTCGATGACGTCAATAAATTGCTTGGAGAGGAAATCGCGAAGGCTCATGATGTTCTCTTTCGAACGGGGCAATCCCGGCGCGCTGGCGCCGTGTACGACGAATGTATGGTGGGATGTGGCAGGTGTCAATGGTTTGCAGAATTTTTACCTGAAGGAAATCATTGCGATTTGCAATGCTGGGAGTGAATCATGAGCGATCTGAACCGCGACGAGGAACCTGATAAACCGGATTGGAAAATGCACGGTTTGCGTATTGTTCGCTCCGGCCAACTGGATACGAACACACCGCAGACGCCGGGGATGACGCGAGCGGAAGCTATTTCGCATGCGAAGGTGGGCGCGCAAAAGCTTTGGGCCGGAACGGTGGTTGTGCAACCGAACGCCAAGACCGGTCCCCATCATCATGGAGCAGTCGAGACCGTGATTTATGTCGTACGCGGCCGCGCGCGTTTTCGATGGGGAGATCGGTTGGAGTTTGTGGACGAGGCCGGACCGGGCGATTTCGTCTACGTGCCGCCATACGTGCCCCATCAAGAACTCAATGCCAAGAAAGATGAGCCGGTGGAAGCGGTGATTGTTCGCAGTGGCCAGGAGCCGGTGGTGATCAATCTCGATATTCCGAGCCCGGAAGATGCGCCGGACGCTCCGCAAGATGACCCGTTCCACGCAGCCCGGTGAGTCGCTGAGACGTTAGATTCGCACCGCACCCTGCAAAATTCCGCTTTCCATATTTATGGCATAATATGAGGGATAATGGCCTCATGAAGCCCGAATCTGTTCGCACTACAGTGGATATTCCCGCACCTCTTTATCGCAAGCTTAAAGAACAGGGCGCCGCTCAAGGGCACTCTATTCGTGAACTGGTACTGACGGGCATCAAAATCGTGCTTCTCCAACGTCAACGGCCACGCCCCAAGAGGGTCCGCTTTCCTCTGATCAACTCGGATGGCCCAAAAGTGGACGTCACAAACGAAATGATCTATGAACACGTTGAATTTCCTTGATGCCAATGTGTGGCTTGCCCTCTTGTGGAGACGTCATATTCACTCGGAGAGAGCGCAGCAGTGGTTTGAAGAAGTTAGCGAAGAACAGTTTTTCTTCTGTCGTTTTACACAGCTGACAGTCTTGCGGCTGCTTACCACCGAAAAGATAATGGCCAATGAAGCGAAGACGATATCCGAGGCGTGGTCACTTTGGGAGCACGTCTGGGCGGATAGTCGCATTTCGTATCTTGCGGAGCCTGAGGGGATCGAGAAGAATCTCCGAGATTTATCCCAGCGTTCAAGCCGCTCGCCGAAGGTCTGGGCAGATTCCTATTTATTGGCCTTCGCGAGTGTCGCGGGACTTAAATTAGTTACCTTCGATCGTGCGCTTAGAGTGGGACAAGCCCATGTGCTGGTTCTCTGACCTGACGCCAGTCGGAACTTATTAGATGGTGCCCGAAAGAGGACTCGAACCTCCAAGGCCGTGAGGCCACTAGAACCTGAATCTAGCGCGTCTGCCAGTTCCGCCATTCGGGCACGTATGCGGTGTGAGAATTGCGATGATTTATCGCGTCCACACCTTACTGCGAGGCTTTTTCATTTTCCTTGACGCTTGGGGCTTTGTCAACGCGGGCGCCTCTGGCGGATTGCCAGTGGCTCGCGAAACTCACTTAGGGCTTTGTCAACGCGGGCAGTGACCGCCCCTAGCTAAGCTAGTGGTCGCGGTACAGGGCGCTCCGACATAAGCCGATTCCCGACGGTGGACTTTAGCGGTGGCGGAGGCGCAGCGACTCCCAACTTCCGTCGGAAGTCCACCCCCCATCGACCGCTAAGGCGTGCCCGTTGACGAAGCCGCTTTCTTCCGGATCGGCTAGAAATGCGACAGCGCGGGCGATATCATCGGGGCTCGCGAATCGCCCCATTGGGACCCGGCCAGTAATGTCGGCGTCGGTGTAGCTCCCGCCTGCCTGATCCGCGACGTCCATCTCCGTTTTTACCCAACCGGGGCACACGGCGTTCACGCGCACACCGCGGCCTCCCCACTCCGCCGCCAGCGTCCTCGTCAGGCCAATCAGTCCGTGCTTCGAGGCGTTGTAGGCGGCGCGGTCGGCCACGCCCACCAGCCCAGCGACCGAGGCAACATTGACGATGCTCCCGGCGCGCTGGCTGAGCATCATCGCGCCAAAGGCCTTCGCCAGCAGAAACGGCGCCACCAGGTTCACCTCGAGGACGCGTCGATAGTCCGCCGCCGACATGCCCTCCGCCGGCGCGATCATGCTGATGCCCGCATTGTTCACCAGGACATCGACCCGGCCCCAGCGGTCTCGGACCGCGGTGGCAAAATTGGAGACCACGGCTTCATGGGAGATATCGCCGATCAGCTCGATCGCCTCCACACCGTGCGCCCCCGCCGCCCGCAACGTCTCCGCTGGCGCCCGTAAGTCACTCAGCGCCAAGTGGTAACCACGCTCGGCCAGCAACTCCGCCGTGCGTCTCCCGATCCCCTGCGCGGCCCCTGTCACAATCGCAACTCGCCCAGTTTTCATCATGATTTTCCCCGTGATCTCGCCCTGCGCCATCGTGCAGCCTAACCGCTACTGTCGGCCCCGTACCCCGCGCTTCTTCGATGCAAAGCAGTGGAAATCCAAATACACGGTGCTATACTCCCCCCAGATTACCGAAATACCCCTTGTTTGCCGGTTCCATCCGGCAAGCACCGCGGTTCGAATCCAACGGGAGGTTACGATGGAATCGCCGACGCTTACGGGGCCCATTCTCTATTTATTGTTTGCGTGGGGAGCGATCACCGCCGTCTTTATCGGTTTGTTGATCTGGCGGAGCCTCCTCTGCAGTCACGAGGACGATCAAATCTTCCTCGATGCAGCTCAAGAACACATGGCGAAAGAGCAGCGTGAACTGGTGGCCAAAATCAGTTCGTTGACTCGACCGATTCAGACCAGCGGCATTGCCGCTGGAGCGCTACTTCTGGTTATCGTCGGCATGTGGCTGTACGAAGGGCTGAAGAGCTTCTAGCCGATCCTTGGCGGCGGTACGCGTTGGACCGCGAACGTGTGCGGTGAACGTCTGCTCTAGTGGGGTTGCGCTGTAGTGGGTGTGCCGGTATTGACCGGACGGCCCTCCGCCGCCGACGTGTGATTCAGGACGATCACCCACTTGTCGTTGCGCTTCTCCATCACCAGAGTAGTGTGCCCTTGTGACACCGACGGCTGTCCTTCCACCGTGCCCGAAAAATCCCACTGGTAGGTAACCCAGCCGGAGTTTCCGTTCACCTTAGTAAAGCTGTTGGAGCGGTCCAGGCGCACTTGCTGCATGCGCGCCCGCTGCCGCTGATATAACGGAAGATAATTGCTCCAGCCAATCACTGGCGGATTCCACGTCGCGCTGACGATGGTTACGTCGTCCGCATAGCATTGGCGCAACTTTTCGATGTCACCCACCTGCCAGGCTCCCAGCATCGTCGACACCAGGTAGTCGATCTGCTGTTCATCGGGCAGCGGAATGACAGGCGTGGCGCTCGGCGCCGGAGTGTCCTTTTTATTTTTCTTGTCCTTTTGTTGTGCCGCTGCTTGCGTTGCCGCCACGAACAGAACCCCCAGACAGACTACTAAGCGTACAGCGGTGCGATATGCGCGCCTGCTTTTCGTCCGCGTCCCATGCTTCATTTGCGACTCCTTCTAAGTGAGTTCCGTTCGCCGAAGGATAGCATGCGTACCCGCGTCGCCCCGTAGGGGCACAGCACGGCTGTGCCCGCCCCGCCAAGATCTGAACAAGCAGACTCCTCTTGTCTAAAGTACCGCAACCGAAGTCACTTCGATGGCCATGAGATTGAGCAGCGATGGCAAAAATCTCACCGTGCGCTCGACGATGAATGACCCGGCTGCGAACTGCTGAGCAAGTTCACGAACAAACGATACGCGCCGGGCACGCCTTCCGGTAATTGCCGGAAAAACGCCATTCCCGTGTAGATATACGTCCCCTTGCCGTAGCGCGAATAAACCAGTCCGCCGTTCTGATCGGGCTCGCCTGGATCGTTCATCGCCAGCACCGCCGTATATTTCGGATCGAACTGCGTCCAATAGTAGAGGCCGCGTTCCTGCACCCAACCTTTGAAGTCCTCCAGCGTGATCTTGTTAGGCGTGTTCAGTAGTGGATCGTCAAGCCTTAGAAATTTAACTGGCGAATTTTCATCAGTGATTCGCGGCAATGGACTTCCGGCAGGCGGCCCGATTTTCGCGGGATACGGCGCGTACTGCGCGCGGTCCCAGGCAAAGTCGCGCTCGTACTGCACCACCAGCGTCCCGCCATTCGAAACGTAATCCAGCAAGCGCTGGTTCGCGCCGGGCAAATCGTGACGCAACTCGTAGGCGCGCACCCCCACCACAATCGCGTTGAAGCGCGACAAATCGCCGAACGCCAGCGCCACGGGATCGAGCATCTCCACTGGAATGCCCAGCCGCTCCAGCGCCTCGGGGACGGGCTCGCTTTCCGCCGTGATGTACCCGACTCGCAAGTTTTGCGGCACGTTGATCGCAAAGGCGTGGACCACGCACTGCGCCGGCTCGCTCCACAGTTGAGTGGGCAAAGTCGGCAGCGGCTCCAGCGAGGTCGTGAATTTCTGTTCGCCGCGCTGCGCGTAAGCCGCGATCGTGAAATCGCCCTGCGAAATCTTCTGCGGAGGGTTGGCGGTCAGCTTCACGTATTTGTCGCCTTCCGCGTCAAAGCTTACTTCCACCGGTTTACTCGCCGTCCAACCCTGCGGCACATCGAGTCCCACGCTGATCTCGTGAGGCTGAGCCGCATAGGAGTGCACTCGCAGCAAAATATCGAACGGCGCCTGCTTTTTCTCCGGAACCTCGATCGCCTGTTTGGGCTCAACCATCAATGTGTAAGGTGGAACCATTCGCACCGGTATGCGGTCAACCCGCGTCGAGCTCGCTTCAATATGCGTCACCGGCTGCTCCGCTGTGAATCTGTATCCGGCGATCGTCAGCATCTGCTCTCCCACAATCAATGGCGCAGGCTCGGGCAGATCGGCATCGAACCGCGCGCGCCGCGATTGTTTTGAGTTGAGGGTCACCGTGAAATCCGCCTCGCTGCCGTTGCCGTCTACGCGGCCAGCCTGCCCCGCTTGACCACCCTGGCTAGCCTGTTTCGATCCGTCCGGCAACAACAATGCCGCCTCCTCGAACACGCACCCAGCGTCGCTCCGGCACCGCCGCCCGACGCGTACCTTGAAAGCTTCCCCAGCCACCACATAAGCTCGGTCCGCTTCCGCCGTCTGTTCAAATCCGGCGGCAAGCGCCAGCGCCCGATCGATGTGCCTCTTCACCCCATCCAGCTCGTCCAGAAACGCGTCGCCGCCATGCACCCAGCGAGTGCCTTTACCCGCAGCGAAGATCGATGCAATCTTGCTGCCCGCTCCCGCGACCAGCATCGATGCCTGCTTCCAGTTCAGCTCCAGCGCAGCCTTGTTCGCCCCCGCCAAATCCTGGTCGGCCTGCTTCAGCAAATCGCAATAGCCTTCCTTGCCGCCGCATCCGAGCCCGTTATCCTCGCCGGCCAGCGCAGTCAAACTCGTGTGCAACATGGCGGGTTCGAATTGCGAATTCGCCTCCGGAATCAAGCCGACCGGCCGACGCAAAAATGGCGACCCGAGAAACGCCGAAATACCCTGAGTCCGATGATTGGCAAACGCGTCCAACCCGATCTCCCGGTAAGACTTCCCATAAAGAGGTGAAATGTCGTTGATCGGAACAGCGTACCCTTTCGGATTTTCCGAGCCGCGGTCCAAATCCAGAACCGGCACACCCGCGGTTCCATTCGACCACGCCTTCAATCCTTCGTCGGCCAACTGGGGATACACCTTCACATCAGCCGCCGCCCGCAAAGCTACTGGCGTCAGCAATCCCGAAGCCTGGTGATGCCCATGCCCGGAATGCACATTTCCGAAATTGCTGATGACCAGGTTGGGACGGAAAGTACGGATCACGCGCACCATATCTTCCACCACCTGGTCGCCCCAAATCTTTTCGGTCTCCTCCGGCGTCTTTGAAAATCCGAAGTCCCGCGCCCGCGTGAAATAAAGTTTCACGCCGTAACCCCGCGTCGCTGCCAGCAATTCCTGCGTGCGAATCAAGCCCAGCTGCGGCGCCTGCTCCGGCCCAAGATCGTTCTGCCCGCCCTCGCCGCGCGTCAGCGAAAGCAGCGCGACGTCAGCATGGAGCCCGCGCGCGAGATAGGTCAGCACCGCGGCCGACTCGTCGTCGGGATGCGCGTCGATATACAGAATCCGCGTGACGACGCGCGCGCTGTCGATCGCCTCGATGGTTTCCGGCAGCCCTGGCCCGGTTCCGGCCGCAGGAGAAAATTGCGCGTTCACCCGCGCCACGCCGATGCCCACGAGCGCGCAAAGCAATCCGGCCGCGACCACACGAATGACTCCATTGCCTGTCTTCATTCCGCAACCTTCGCGCCAACCGCAAGAAATGGCCACTCATGCCGCAATCGCGACCTCACCAGAAACACCGCCAGCCCCAAAATAATCACAAATAGCCCCCACCATACCGCCCTCCCTGTTCGCAGGAAGAGCCAGATCCAGCCCAAGATCGTTAGAAGCACGGGCAGCGGATACAGCCACATTCTAAATGGCAGCCGGTCCGCGGGCCAGCGGCGCCGCAGCAGCATCACGCCCACGGCTTGGCCGATGAATTGAATGATCAGGCGCATCGCCAAAACCGCCGCAATCACCGTCCGCAACTTGAACAACAGCGCGAACACAAACGTCAGTGCTCCGAGAAACAACAGCGACACGTGCGGAAATCTTTTCTTGGGATGCACGCGCGCAAACACGCTAAAAAAATTCCCATCCAGCGCCGCCGAATACGGTACGCGCGAATAACCCAGCAGCGACGAAAACACCGACGCAAACGCGATCCATAACACCATCACCGTCGCAAATCGCGCCGCGCCGCTGCCGTACAATTTCTCGATGAACGCGCTCACGATGAACGGCGAGTCCTGCGCCTGCTGCCACGGCAGCACGCCCAGAATGCTGGTCTGCATGGCCAAGTAGAGCACCGCGATGCCGATGATCGAAAGAAAAATCCCCCGCGGAATGTTTCGTTCGGGATTGCGAATCTCGCCGCCCAAGTGGCAAATGTTGTAGTAGCCCCAATAGGTGTAAATCGTGTTCACCGTCGCGGATCCCAGCATGGCGAAAAATAACCACGAGAAATCCCACGTTCCAGGCGCATAGGTAAACACCAGCTTCGGCTGGAAGTGCGTTACTCCGCCAAAGATCAGCCACAAAATCGTTCCGACCACGCCCGCCCACAGGAACAGCGAGATTCTTCCAATCGAGCCAATGCGTCGATACAACAAAATCACCAACGCGATCACCAGCACTCCAGAGAGCGCCTTCTCTCCATACTTTCCCAGCGGATAAAGATAGGAAGCGTACTGCGAGAATCCAATCGCGCCCGACGCCAGGCTCAACGGCGCCTGAATCAACGTCTGCCACACAAATAGAAACGACATCATGCGGCCCATGCGCCCCGGCCCGTAAGCTTCGCGCAAAAACACGTAGCTTCCGCCAGCCAGCGGCATCGCCGCACCCAACTCCGACCACACAAATCCATCCAGCAGCGCCAGCACCGCGCCCGCCGCCCAGGCCAGCAAGCACTGCGGCCCGCCCATCGCCTTGATCACCAGCGGAATCACCACAAAAGGTCCGACGCCGACCATCTCGATCATGTTCAGCGCCACGGCTTCCTTCAAGCCGAGCCCGCGCTCGAGCTCCCCGCGTCTTTCCAGCGGAGTGGCCCCGCCCCCGCTGGGGTCACCATTCTGTGGCGATGTCATCGCGCCGCCGAGAATAGCAAATGCGCGCCATCGTACCTAATCGGACGCTTGCAACTCCTCCCATCCAGCTTAGACTCATGTACCGGCGAGTTTTTAGACCCGCCACCAGACCATCGAGCCGTCATCGAGCATCTCGCCACCCATCAAACGTCGCGCCCATGCCCAACTCGAGCTTCCGCCATCTTCTTTTCCTCGTAGCGCTGACCCTGGCGAGCCTCACGCCAACTCGCGTTTCCAACCTCGAACTATCCCCAACCGTCTCCGCTATCCTCGGTCAAATATATTCCGGCGATTTATCCGCAGCCATCGAAGGCGCCCGCCGCCTTCAAACCGATCAGCCGACTCACCCTCTCGGCTATCTCCTCGAAGCCGAAGCCCTCTGGTGGAAAATCTGGTGCACCTCCGCCGAATTCAAATACGGCATGAGCTATCCGCGGCATCGCCCCAAGCTCCCGGGCGATCAGCACTACTTGGACCTCGCTGCCAAAGCCACTTCCCTCGCCGAGGCCCAGGTCGCGCAACAAGACACCGCCGAAATGCAGTTCTACGCCGGCATGGGCGACGCACTGCTTGCCCGCTTTTACGGCTTGCGCGGAGAAAATCGCAATGGCGCGCGTGCCGGCGTCCGCGCCCGCGAACGTTTCCTACGCGCGATCGCGCTCGACCCCAACCTTGCCGACGCTTACACCGGACTCGGCCTTTACAACTATTACGCCGACACCCTCTCGGCCGCTGCACGCGTCCTCCGTTTCTTCATGGGCATTCCCGGCGGCAACAAACAGGAAGGCATTCAGCAGTTGCAACGCGCCATCGCCGAAGGTGTTCTCACGCCCACGGAGGCTCGCTTCTACCTGGCCATCAGCCTTCACAACTACGATCAAAAGTACGAGCAAGCCCTGGAAATTGCTCGTCCGCTCGCGGAAAAATACTCCACCAATCCACTCTTTCAGCTGATCCTAGGCGATCTCTACGCCAAGCTCGGACGTCGCCAACTAGCCGAACAGCGCTATCGCACCGCTGCCGTGCTCCCCGTCAGCGACAAGGAATGCCACACCCACATCCGCAATCTCGTTCAAGCCTCCCTAGCCGCCATCGGCGCCACCCCACCCGCCCCACGTTGACCCTCCCGAATTTGAATTCGAACCAATGCTCGCCGCGCGGAATGCCAATTGACCTGATCCCAGTGGCAATGGTAAGCATGTAGGGTTGAACGGCGCCCATAATTCAGGGTAAACGGCGATCGCAACTAGACTTCTGCGTCTGGGCGACTTTAGGCGGGGACGGCCTGTGTGCCTGAAGTGCGCCGCAAGCAGTTGGAATGAGCTTCGGGCATGCTCGGCGAAGCGATGGTCAACGCGCAGCAAGAATTCAGCATCTCACTCCAACAGCACTTTCGCGTCGCGGTCTCCCGCCGCGACTTCGTGCAGGGCGGGCAGCCACAGCGGCTGCCGGATGGCAAAGCGGTCACCAGTTTCCGATGAAGATGTTCCGATGAAGGAGTTTTAATGAAGTGGTTTGGGGCCGTTTTACGTGTGACTTGTTTGCGTGTAATGGGGATACCTAAGATCCTCGAGCGCCGCTTTCGCGCCGCGAATTCTTTGTCGGCGCGCGCTTTTTGCGCCCCGTCAGGATTCACGAAGCCTCCAGCGTCAGCCTTCTGTCCGTTGGCAGCATTGCTCCTAGCGATCTTCGCCCTCGCCGGTTGCAACGACTACGGCAACACCTTTCAAAATCCCACCGGCGCCTCCATCTCCTTTCTGGCCCCCTCCACCGCCAGCGCCGGCAGCAGCGATATCACTCTCACCGTCACCAGTCCAACCGCCGGTTTCGTGACCAAAACAGTGGTCCAATGGGATGGGAAGACGATCCCCTCGACGTACGTAAGCGCTACGACGGTGACCGCCACGGTTTCCGCCTCGCTGCTCACCAAGCCCGGCACCGCTTTCGTCAACACCCTAAATCCCTTTTCCGGCGCAGGAAACAACGGCTTATCGAACACTCTGACATTCGTCATCGGCCCCGCGCCGAATCCCGTTCCAGCCGTCACTTCTCTCTCGCCAACCACCGCTGCGGCCGGAAGCGCTTCGTTCACACTCACCGTAAACGGCAGCAGTTTCCTGCCAACCTCCGATCCCTCGGGTGGCTCGCAGGTTCGCTGGAATCTCGGGCCGACACAATCGACACTTCCGATCGTCACCATTACCTCGTCGCAGATTCAGGCCACCGTCGCTACCAGTTTGCTCGTCAACGCCACAGCCCAACCCGTCTCCGCGCTCGTCACCGTCTACAATCCTCCAGCTCCGCCCGCTCCCACCCCCGCCGGCGGCGTACCAGGTCCGCCCGGAGGCGGCGGCGGAAC
>Ga0210409_10008012_pt1 | contig 10813 bp, 8 predicted proteins | sample IncBWH17MmetaG_FD_161649 | JGI IMG/M metagenome (GOLD analysis project Ga0210409, IMG submission 161649) | Forest soil microbial communities from Barre Woods Harvard Forest LTER site, Petersham, Massachusetts, United States - Inc-BW-H-17-M | ecosystem: Environmental > Terrestrial > Soil >...
TGCGATGTGCATTTCGAGATCTCGCAGACCGCGGACAAAACTGCGCCCCGGGTCATCGTGGAAACGCCAGTGGACAGCGAGTACTGCAGCGCCCGGCAAACGGCACAGTCGCAACTGGCTAAGCACGGATTCAAACTGGATTCGCAACATGGCGGTGAGTTGCCGCAAGCGTTGCCCGCCCAGGTGCTGGGTATGGCGTTTGAGGATTTCGATCACTCCCGCGGTTCCGCGCAAGTGGCGACGATATGGGAACTCCATCCCGCCATCGTAACGATTCCTTGATCTTCTCCAGTCCGCGCTCTATTTCATATCTTTCTCTGTCTTTTTCCCGCCGGTAATTTCCACACCGAATTCCGGATGTCCATAGGTACCGGTCATCTTCACCGGAATCTCCGCGCCCTTTGGTTTCTTCTTGAAAATAGCATCGAAGGGTTTCAGAAAGATGGATTTGATTCCACCGCCCCCGACTTTCGAGAACTCCGAGTCCGTTTGCAGCACTCCGTGAAAATCTATCTTTTCGTTCGTCAGGTTGAACGTGCCGTGCATGTACGCGACCGCCCCGGGAACGCTGAAAGAGATATCCGTAAGCGTGGCCACGCCGTTCTTCAGGATGACGTGTCCCTTCAAATCCGAAATTACGCGCATGGGGTCCTCTTCATCGTCTGGATCTTCCTCATGCTTCTTTTTTTCTTTGTCATCGATTTTCTTACCTTGGGCTCGCTCGCTGAGAGCATCTACTTTTTTCTGTGTCTCCGTTTTCGTAAAACGGCTGTCGTCGATACCAAAGTCGCCGACCAACACTACTTCCTGTTCAAACGGACGCCCTTCCGGTGGGATGGTAACGTGCGCCCTAAACCTGATCACGCCGACAATCGGCGACCGAGGCTCCTTGATGAACAGGCGCAAGACATCCTGGATCCGTCCGTGGCTAACATTTAAATCCAGAGAAGTAACCTTACGGGCTGGACCCGGCCTTTCCTCAATACTGCCGCGCGCCAGTACGTTCGTTTTCACAATCACGGTTTCCACGTGCTCCAGGTGCACATCGCCGTTGAGCCCATTCACAAAGGCATCAAAGCGGCTCGCAATGGGAGAACTGCGGGCCGCCCGGCGAACCTTAAAATCAGGGATGTCCACCGATCCGTGCGTTTCGATCTTGGCCAGCGTTCCATGGAACTGATCATGCGAACTGAGAACGCCGTCGACCCCGTCCAACTGGCCGAGATATGCGTGCTCGAACTTGTAGGTACCGAAGACAGGGGTTTGGCCGGGATCATCGGACTCCCAGGGGCCGAAATGGCCACGAGACTGAATCTCGCCGGGCGGAAGAGCATTCAGAAAGGTTACATCGTAACTTAGCCCTTCTTTCCGGCTGACGGAATTCAGGGTCATAGTGTGAATCGGAAATTGTAGGGGTTCGCCCTTTTTGCGGGCGATTTCCAGAAGCGCATTGTTAGCGACCACTTCCCCAACCCGCGTTGTCGATGGACTTTGATCCCGTGGCGTGGCAGGCATGGTCCCAATAGGGGGAACGTGGATCTGCAGACCCTGAACTTCAATGTGCGCGATGTATCCGGGTCGAATCAGGAAATCGATATAGTGGGCGCGGACGGTGAATTTCTGCGCGGAGGCGAACGGAGGAGAGCCGGCCGGACTCAGCGCGCGCACCAGCGTGCCGCCTTCGGCGACACACCCAGGATGCGGGAAGACGGTTGTGTGAAAGCGGCTGAAGGTGACCGTCCCGTGAAAGTCCTCCTGCAATGCCTCGATCACACGTTGTTGGGAGAACGGCCAACGGCGCGCCAGCAGGACCAAGCCGACCGCGAGCAGACCGAGCAGCGAAAGCCCAATGATCGTAAGCCACTTGTGGCGATTTTGCAGAAATCGCCGGCCTCGCTCAGTCGTACGATCTTCGGCAACCAACACGGGACTTTGGGACATTGCGCTCGAAAGTCAGCCGAGGGGGGTCAGTAAGCGTTAGCCAATTCCTTCCTTTGGGATTTTGCGCGCAGTTTGCCTGTCTCCGGATCAAATTCGCGAAGCCAAACCGCGGACGCCTCGCGTTGAGCTGCAAATTTACGCTTGAAACTAGGCTCGGCCTTGGACTTAATGCACCAGCCGGGCACATCATTCTCATCAAACGTGATGCGGGCCACTTCTTCATTCTTCTTGTTGAAATAGATCGTGGTTGACGAAATCATGGAGTCCTCGGGTGATGGCACCCTGAACAAACCGGCTCGCTGCATCTAGGATTCGGGCATTGCGGCCGTGCCGCTGGGCGGCAAAAGTTAGACGCTGACGACAGGCGAAAAGGACGCTGGATACAGGGAAGTCGGTACCGCCGCAAGCTTATTTCTGGGCAAACAACTGCCGGCTAATTCTCGGATGGCAACTCTCCCGCCGGTTTGCTTGCGTGGGTGAGAGTTCTCCCGGACAATATGTAATTCAAAGGGGCGCGTTTTTTTGACTACGGCAACGGATGTGGGTGTTGGCGAGGTGTCGAGGCAGATGGGGACGAAGTTCAATTCGCCCAAGCGGTTTGTCGCTTATTTTTCAATGGAGATCGCCCTGGAAAACGCCATGCCCAGCTACAGCGGCGGCCTGGGCGTCTTGGCGGGAGACACCGTGCGCGCGGCGGCGGACATCCGCCTGCCGATGGTGGCGGTCTCCCTTCTGTATCGTAAAGGATATTTTTCCCAGCGGCTCGCCGAGGATGGCACGCAGACCGAGGATCCCGTCGAGTGGCGCGTCGAAGATTTTCTCACCGAAGAAGATGCGAGGGTGACCGTCCCCTTGGAGAGCCGCCGCATCGAGCTGCGCGCGTGGCGTTACACGGTAAAGGGAGTGCGCGGTTTTGAGGTGCCGGTCTATTTTCTGGATGCCGATTTGCCCAGCAATGCGGAGCGCGACCGTGCTCTTACCGGCAGCCTGTACGGTGGCGACGCTTACTACCGGCTCTGCCAGGAAGTGCTACTTGGCATTGGCGGCGTGCGCATCTTGCGCGCTCTCGGTTATAACGATTTGACTCGCTATCACATGAACGAAGGACACGCCGCTCTGCTGTCCCTGGAGCTACTGGGGGAAGAAGCAGAGAAGGCAGGCCGCACTTCGATCCGGGGCGAAGATATCGAAAAAGTGCGCGGCAAGTGCGTTTTTACTACCCACACGCCGGTGCCCGCTGGGCACGACCGCTTCCCGATGGAGTACCTGACGCGCGTCTTCCCGGATCAAAACGGCTTCTTTGATTTGAAGGATGCCTCTTCGGCGGACCTGATGAAGCGTGTTTTGCAGGCCGAGCGGGATTTTCCCGATATTCAGGAAGCCGCCCGCGCCGGCGCCTCCTTGAACATGACCTACCTGGCGCTTAGCCTCAGCACCTACGTCAACGGAGTCGCCAAGCTGCACGGCGAAACTTCCCGCAAGATGTTTCCGCAGGTGCCCATCGAGGCCATCACCAATGGAGTCCACGCTGGCACTTGGGCCTCTCCGGCGTTTCAGGAACTGTTCGATCGCTGCATCCCTTCTTGGCGCGAAGATAACTACAGTTTGCGCAGCGCCTTGGGTTTGCCGCCTGAGGAAGTCTGGTCGTCGCATCTCATTGCCAAGCATGAGCTGTTTGAAACTGTCCGCAAGAAAACGGGTCTGTCCTTGGATCCCGAGGCATTCACCATCGGCTTCGCTCGCCGGGCCACGGGATACAAGCGCGCGGACTTGATTCTTATGGACTTGGACCGCCTGCGGCAGATCGCCAAGAGCGCTGGAAAGTTTCAGATCGTATATGCCGGCAAGGCGCATCCACACGATGGCGGCGGCAAGGAAATTATTCGCAAGATCTTTCAGGCCAAGAAAGCTCTGCGTAAGACCGTGTCCATTGTCTTTCTCGACGAGTACAACATGCAAGTGGGCGGCCAAATCACCTCCGGTGTTGATTTGTGGCTTAATACGCCGCAATACCCGCTGGAGGCTTCCGGAACCAGCGGTATGAAGGCCGCGCTGAATGGAGTGCCCAGCTTGAGCATCCTGGATGGGTGGTGGGTGGAAGGGCACATCGAAGGAATCACCGGTTGGTCGATCGGCGAACCACACCTGCCCGGCTGCGCGCCGGTTGCGACCGACAATTTTAATGAGGCGCAGTCGCTCTACGCCAAGCTCGAAAATATAATCCTGCCAATGTTCTATAAAGAGCGTTCGCGCTATCTGACCGTCATGCAACACGCCATTGCCATCAATGGATCTTTCTTCAATACCCAGCGTATGGTGCAGCAATACGTCATCGACGCGTATCTGCGCTAAGACCCAACCGCTTCATTTTCTTCAGCAATAGCTTCATCTCCGCTGGCGTGCCGATGGTGATGCGCACGAACCCCGGCCCAAGATCGTGGGTGCGCTCCCGCAACAGGATTCCCTCGCGTTCCAGCCGCTGAAACAATTGCGGCCCGCCAGGACCGAAATTGGCCAATAGAAAATTCCCTGCGCTCGCGAAAGTCTTCACGCCCAGCTGCCGCAGTTCCCCCGCAAACCACTCGCGCGTGCGAAGAATCCCGCGTACGTACCGGTGGATGGCGCCGCGGTCGCGAATTGCCGCTTCCGCCGCGACCAGTGCCGCCAGGTTTACGGGAAACGGAGGCATCGCTCTCCGCAAATACGCGAGCGACTCTGCGTTGGCGAGAACCGAGCCAAGTCGCAGAGCGGCGAGCCCGGCAGCCTTAGAGAACGTCCGCGCAACGAATAGCTGCGAATATTTCCTGATGTGCGGCACCAGGGTAACCCCGGAAAATTCAACGTAGGCTTCGTCAATGACTACGGCGGTGTTGGTCGCGGCCTGCAAGATGGTCTCGATAGCATCGACCTGCGACAGCGTTCCCGTCGGGTTATTCGGATTGGCGATGAATAACACGCGAGGCTTCTTCTGCAATTCAGCAAGAATTCCGGCCATCGGAAATTCCATCTCTGGCCCATAACGCAGCGCTTCCACCCGGGCGGCCGCGATTTCTGCCCAATAGCGATACATCGGGAAGGTAGGCTCGCAGATCAGAACGCTCGAACCGGCATCCACGAAGGCATCGAAGAATACGCGCAGTGCATCATCTCCACCATTAGTGAGCAGCAGCTCCTCGCTTTGCACGCCGAAATAACGGGCTAGGCGCTGGCTGCTCCGTTGATATTCCGGATACATCGCGATCTGCTTGGGCGACATTTCTCGCAGCGCACGCGGCACCGCGCGTGAGCAGCCCGCCGTATTTTCGTTGAAGTCCAGCCGTACCTTCCCCTCGCGGCCCTCGGCGGGAGCATCGTAGGTCCGGCGTTCCAGAATGGCTTTCCGAACGGGAAGTTCAGCGGTCATGTGGAAACGGTAGCACAGCCGGGATTCTCATAGGTGCAGCGGCGCTAGACAAAATGTATGAACAAATTATTCAGCGACTCGGCAAGCGTCGGATGAGCGAAAACCGTCTCGCGAAGCGTCGTGAATGGCAGACGACCCATCATGGCCAGTTGCAGCATAGCCATAATTTCCCCGCCTTCAATCCCCAAAACCGCGGCTCCCAGGATTTGGCCGCTCTCGCTATCCACGATGGCCTTCATGAAGCCGCGAGCCTCATCCACTTCGAGCGCGCGCGCCACGAAGCTCATCCCCATTTTCGCTACGCGATATTTTCTCTTTTGCGCGCGAGCCTCCGATTCCGTAATCCCAACGCGCCCGAGCTGCGGATCGATAAAGAGCGTATACGGCACCATTCGATTCTCGATGGAAGCGCTTCCTTTCTCGATCAGATTCGTGCGCAGAATCCGGAAATCGTCATACGAAATGTGTGTAAACGCCGGGCCGCCCTTGATATCGCCCAGTGCATAGACTCCTTCCGCGTTGGTTTCCAGTTTCCCGTTCGCTTTAATGAACCCGCCTTCGTCTGTGGCAATTCCCGCCGCGCTGACGTTCAGGCTGTCCGTGTTTGGCGTGCGACCGGTGGCAATCAAGAGGTGCGAACCTTCCAGCGGACGCCCTTCCTTGCCGCCCTTGGCGGTCAGCTGAATATGCGCGCCGGATTTAGCAACGCGCTGTGCCCTGGTGTTCAGCACTATGTCCAAGCCTTCTTGCCTCAGGATTGATGCTACTTCCTCGGCCACATCCGCGTCTTCGCCGGCTAATAATTGCGCCCCGGATTGCACGATGGTGACACGGCTGCCAAGCCGCCGGAACAGTTGCCCGAACTCCAGACCGACATACCCGCCGCCAAGCACCAGCAAGTGCTCAGGAACAGTATCCAATTCCATGATCGAAGTGCTGTCGAGAAATGGCACATCCTTGAGCCCGTCCAACTTGGGCACCGATGGCCGCGCCCCCGCATTGATAAAAATCCGATCGGCCGAAAGGGTTCGTTGCGCACCGTCTTTCATGCGCACGCTCACCGTTTTGGGCCCGGTGAAGCTCGCTTCCCCGAATATCAAGTCGAGATTTGCGGTCTTCTCCAGCCGTTTCTGGCTGCCGTTGCGAAAACTATCGACAATGTCGCGCTTGCGTTGGCGTACGCGCCGCATGTCGATATGTATGCCATCGATACTTACGCCATAGTCTTTCCCGCGCCGCGCAAGATACGCCATGCGTCCGCTCGCCAACATCGTCTTCGTCGGCGTACATCCCTCATTGATGCAAGTCCCACCGATGTGGCTCCGCTCTACCAATGCGGTCCGCAGACCGGCTTCCGCCAAGCTGCGACAAAGCGGCGTACCGCCCTGCCCAGAACCGATCACGATCGCCTGGTAATGATTAGGATTACTCATAAGATCCTCGGACGCGATGGTTCGCGAATGTCGCAGATTGGATACGCACTGGTTTGATTGGAAACAAGGAGTGCGCTCACAAGGTAGCACCAGCCGCGCGGCCTCGAATTAGAAGCGAGTGACGAAGAACAGGGCTCCGGCAACCGCCACCAGGTCCTCCAGCACTGCGATCACGAAATCTGGAACATTGAGCGCTCGCACCAGCCCGGTGCGGACTTGATACCCAGCGAATGCTCCCGCTACACCCCCCGCCGCGCCCAAAAACGTTCCGATCGCCGCCGATTGCCCTCCGGCCAGCGCGATGGCCGCACCCGAGAGCCCGCCCAGCAGAATCCGCGCAATCAAGCCAAGCGCTTTCGTCCGCGGCGGCGTGGAAGGGAGTTGGTCGGTCACAAGTTCAACGATGGCAAGAATCGTAAAGATCGCTACCGCCACCGTCGACCCCATAAACGCCAGCGAAGTGCCATGCAGGTTCAGCCAGCCGCGCTGCGCGGCCCAAGCGACGACCGCGGGCGCGGTCAGCGACCTCAGTCCCGCGATAATGCCAATACCAAACGCCAGAAACAGCACGTATGCGGGAGACATGGCGTGAGCCTCTACCCAAGCACGCCGTTTGTCAACTAATCCGCAGCGGCGTGCGACGATCTCAAGCTACCGCGCTGCGGGGTAGTGGATCAGTTTCCGGTAAGCACGTTTGTCAGCACTAATCCGACGGACGAATCGATGTTTTCCGATTTGCCCGTCACCCGACAATAGTCCCGATTGCAGAGTGCTAGGTCTCTGCTAGAACCCTTCGACAACTCCGGGCCAATCGCGGGTTCACAGCCCGAAGCGTAGAAGCGCGATGCGCACTTTCCGCTATTTTGGACCAACCCGTCGCACTATATCTTGGAAGCGGAGGTCGGAGCGCAACGACTCGAAGCGAGGATCGTACTTGACGTACACAAGCCATCCCGATCTTTCTGCATACGCCCTTTCTAGCCACAGCAAAGCGCCCTTATTGTCGCCCATTCCTGCGTACACTACCGCGACATCGAATGCCGGCACGTAGGACGTCTTTGACATCTCGAATAGATCACTGAGAATCCGCATCGCCTCCGCGGGCTGGTATGCCGTGGTATACGTGTGGCCGAGCGCTGCGATCACAAAGGTGCTGCGCGGTGACATCTCCCTGGATTTCCGAAATTCGGTGATCGCTTCTTGAAACATGCCTTTCCGCTCATACGCCAGGCCGAGGTCAAAATGGGGCCAGAATGATTGAGGCGCGGCTTCGATGACTTCTTTGCTTTTCGCGATGACGTCATCATATTGGCCAGCGTAGTAATACAACCAAGCGAGATGAATGCTGATCCCAGGGTCCAGCGGATCAAGCTCAAGCGCGCGTTTTGATTCGGCGAGCGACTCCTTATTGCGACCGACTACGGTCAGAAAGTGAGAATACCAGTGGTGAGCTGTGGGGTCGTTGTTGTTTAGCTGGAGCGATCGTTGGAATTCCTTTTCGGCTGCGGCCCAATCCCAATCGTAGTGGAGGTGTATATAGGCCAATGCGGCATGGGCCTGGCTCAGCGTATCATTAAGCTCCAGTGCCTTCTCTGCCGCTGCCTTTGCTTTTGGCATGGTCTCACGCGGTGGCAGCGAACCGTTTTCCCAAGACCCCATGGTGGCATAAGAAAGTGCCAAGCCCGCATATGCAGGAGCGTATGTCGGGTCCTTTTCAAGAGCCTGCTGGAAAAATCCTATACCCTTCTGCACACCCAACGGCCGCTGTCCCCAGTAGTACAGCCCTTTGAGATAGTCCTCCTGTGCCTCCGGGTCGACCGGGCGGATAGAAAGGTTACGCGCTAGCTCCTCTGGTTTGATCTTCCCATGAATCTGTTGAACAATTGCCCGGGCCACTTCGTCTTGTAAAACGAGCACATCGCGCACGTCTCGCTCGTAGCTTTGGGCCCACAGGGGTCTTTCACTCGGGGCATACACCAGGCCTGCAGTAACACGGACGTGTTCGCCGAAGCGTTGCACCGAGCCTTCAACAACTGCGTCAACTCGGAGTTGTTGCGCGATCTCCGGCAGTGTTTTCTTGGTTCCCTTGTATTGCATCGCTGTCGTGCGCGAAATTACGCGAAGCGCCCCGATTTGTGCTAAGTCGTTGATCAGAGTGTCAGTCATGCCATCAGCGAAATATTCCTGGCTGTTATCGCCGGACAAGTTCGCAAAGGGAAGCACAGCAATCGAACTTATTGGCGGCACACCAGACCTGCGCAACGCAAGTATTGTCACCCCAAACAAGCCCGTAACCAGAACGATTGTTATCCTTAGCGCAATTCGTGGGCGGCGCCCTCGCGCCTTCATCGATTCGGTGGACGCCAGGTCGGTCGCTTCCGGCGGGTTTGCCGAAGCCGGTTCGTTGCGAGTTATCTCGACCGCGGCTAAAAACCGATAGCCCCGGCGCGGAATGGTTTCAATAAAATGGCGGCTTTCTGCCGAATCACCAAGCGCCTCTCTCAATTTGTTGACTGCTGCATTGAGGCTGTGATCGAAGTCGACGAACGTATCGCTCGGCCAGAGCCTGGTCCGCAACTCGTCACGCGATACAACCTGGCCCGCCCGCTCAAGTAATACGGCAAGAATCTCCAACGGTTGGCCATGCAGATTGATCCGCTGCCCCCCTTTGCGGAGTTCTCCCGCGTCCGCATCAAACTCAAAAGGTCCGAAGCGTATTGAAGGCGGCGACCAGGTGGAACGCGGCACTAGGGCCTCCGGTAGGTGGACCGATTCTAGCACCGTCCGTAATGCGCAAGCACTCGCCGACCGCTGGCAGACATCGATACCGTTGTCGTCGCCTCCCACATTCCCAAAAAGGTCAAAATGATGCTTTCTGACCTCTGAATGACCTTCCGTGCATTGATTGCTGTCAGGCACCCAGTTAACTTTCGCGGCGTTTGGCGGCAAGGTCCACGATTGCTTGCCGCTCAACCAAACTACGCAAGGAGAAACCTTCCATGAAGAATCTGAAATTGTTTGTAGTCTTCACAGTGTTCTTAACGTCGCTCGCCGGTCTAGCTTTGGCGAGGAGCGGTACTCAGGACGTACAGGCGATGCAGGACGGCAGGGAGGACCAGCGAGTCGAGGGCAGTTGGTATGTCACAGCGCAAGTGACCGAGCCCAGCCCGGCGACGTTCGACGTGCTATACGCGTTTGACGCGGGAGGGGGATTTACCCGCATTGATGGGCGAAACAACGCGCCAGCTCTGGGGACTTGGAAGCGCACCGAGGACGGGGAAATTATCTTTAGCGCCATACTGTTCAACTTCACCGGCGGGGTCAGGACCGGGTACATCGTTGGGAAGTTCAGCGCGCGCATCGTCGACGGTGCGCTGACCGGAACGTTCACCGCCGAAGGCAACGGAATTCCGGGGTTCCTTCCGAGGAGCGGGTCGTTCACCGGAACTCGGATTGTGCCAGAACACCCTTAGAGGTTCTCTGTCCAAGGATGCCTAACCAAGGTTCTTCGGTAGCCTCGGCGAAGTAGAACTCCAGACCTGTCTCCGGACGCCCTCGCGTGAAAGAGCTGTCTTTGCATCAGGCTGATTTACGTGAGGGCTCCGGTTCATCATTTCACGGCTCAACTCCCAAATTGTCGGCAAGCGGAAGCTATCCGGCTTCCACGTTGAGATTGGTCCAGGAAGTCGGATTCTCGGAAACTGACGACCACCCGCGCCAGGTAGTGGGTTCGTTTGTCCAAACTGACCCATTACCCCGGGCCACGGCTCCTTGACGTTCGCTTTTTATTCGCTATAATCGCATCCGGTAGAGGAAACGGGAAACGGCTGGTGGCTCCATTGCCTTTGGGCTCTCCCGGGTCGCCAGCCGTTTGAAAACGCTCCCGAAGAGGCCCGCCTGCCCGCCTCTCCCCCCTTCTGGAGCACGAAAAAGCCAAGTAATAGGGCAGACACATCCGCGGACCGCCAGTTGCGGCCCAACGTCGCCAAGCCCATACTCGGATTATGGATGTTCTTTCAACCCGCGGATTCCGGCT
>Ga0210409_10008013_pt1 | contig 10813 bp, 10 predicted proteins | sample IncBWH17MmetaG_FD_161649 | JGI IMG/M metagenome (GOLD analysis project Ga0210409, IMG submission 161649) | Forest soil microbial communities from Barre Woods Harvard Forest LTER site, Petersham, Massachusetts, United States - Inc-BW-H-17-M | ecosystem: Environmental > Terrestrial > Soil >...
GAAGCCTGGGCCCCATTCCTGAGTGTTCGAACCCCGGTTAACGGCACCCGGTTCGCGCTTGAGGCGCAAATCGGTCAGGTGAGTGCCACGCTTTTGAATCCGGTTGAAGTCGACGAAGTGCGCCTCCAACTGATCAACGAGGGCGGGAACCTGCGCCGATTCGCGCTTCCGCGGACCGCGATACTCGAGCACAGCTGGCTGGAGCCCATGAGCATCTTCCGGTTTCTCGGTGCGCTGGCAAACTTCAGCGAGCTCGACAATCCGGCTCTCTTACGCATGTGGGCTTGTGACTTCGCAAGTGCAGCCATGATCGTACGAACCCAGCTTGAGCTCGCAAGCGAAACCGAAGCCCAAGTCTGGGGCATGGGGAGAGCGGGCATCATGTACGCCCTCGCCGTCTATACCTTCTGGGCACATGCCACTCCCAAGTACGATCCGATGGCGCTTGAGCTCGCGGAGTCGCTCGACGCCACCCATGCGCTCCAGATCCGTGAGCGACTGCGGACGGCGAGGTTGGCCTATTACAGAGCATTCGCCGCTTGGGGGATTCCAGAACAGACGATCCGTGCCCTGAATGCTGACCATGGCAAGAAGACGTGGGACGCTGCTTTCGGCGCGGCGCGGGCGAGAATCTGATCGGCCGTTCAATTCAGCTGTCGCTGGCCGCACAACATTTCGCGGCGCCGTACGAATTCCGCTTCGGTGAGTGCCGATGCTTCAGCCAGTGATCGCTTCCAGAGCCTCCGGAAATAGGTTGTAGCGAGTCGCGTCGTACTCAGCCGGGAAAGCGTCTCTTAGCGCAGAGTGCAATAGCCACAGGCGACGCTTCCGATCGACCTTGGCGGCCATCACCGTTGAAACGTCCTTCATCACCACGAGAGCCATCATCCGCTCGAACTCCGCGACACTGCAGATTGTGAGCGGGAATCTTTCCAACATCGACACGTCCAAGCCTCGATCCTGGAAAGCCAGCCGAATCCGCGCGTCTATCTGTGCAGATATTGCATGACCGAAGACGCACCAATCCTCGAGAGTTACCACGACAGGGAAGATCGGGCGTCGGCTCTGCGACCAGTGACTGTACCTGCCCGCAATCGCGTCGCCGAGGGTTCGGTAAATTTGAACGGCAAAGTCGGCGAGCTTGTCAAGTTCCTGCTCCAAAGCAGACAAGTCAGCGAGGGCAATCTTGGCGTCGTAACGGAGGCGCTTGGCCTTGCATTCGACAAAGAGCTCGCCAGTGCTATCGGACACGATCCAATCAACACTATGCTTGCGATCCCTACCAACATAGTACTCAGCTTCAGGCAGAACAGTTAGAGACCGCCGGCGACTGACCGCGTGGAGAACGTCGCCGACGTACGCTTGATACGCCGTGCCGAAGGCAGCAGCGAACCCTGGGGCGTTCAAAATGTCGTAGTAGACGCCCTCGGTGAATCGTCGTATCAGATATCGTGGGATGGGACACATCAGTCTTGCATGCGCGCCAACCGAATACGCGACTAACGGGTGTTCTACGAGCGGATTGAGAGCGTAGATGAAATTCTCGTCGAACGACCGGCAGGCGGCGCATCTGGTGCGTAGCTCATCGAGATCGAGAGAGTAGGAACGCAAGAAATATGCGACCTGTTCCCCGGAGACCCCAGTCAGGGAGAAACTCGTAGGCAACGGGAGCTCGCTGCTTTCTAGAAAGTGGCCGGCCGCTGACAGGCCAACGGTGTAAAGGGCACGAGCACTGAGACCCACATGCGCTTGCAAAATTCCGTCCAGCGCCGGCTGCCCGAAGATCTTCAGGTAGCGAGTGACGTCCGAATCCAGGCGCATCGTACGCTGCCACCAGAACTGCTGGTGGGCTATGCGGAACATCTCGAAAAAAATGCGCTCTCGAAATAACTTCTCGTATCGCTGTGAGATAGCGTTGTCGAGGTTCTTTAAACCGTTCAGTGTGTCTGAAAACTCTTTCCATGACCGAAGGTCGGTGCGACTTTCATTGATCGGGGCAACTGCCAGTAACTCTCGAGCGAGGATTGCGAGTTCCCACTGATAAACGCCTTTCCCTGGCCCTGCGCGGGCAAGTCGAACTGACGGATGAACTTCAATGTACGGCGGAAACTCTTGTCCGAATTCGAGGTGCTGCATCCAGCCCCATATCACGTTCAGGGACGGGACAAGAGCCTGCCTCAGCAATATATCTTGCAGCGGCGCGTAGAGGTCGTACATAAGCGGGAGAGGGACTCGTTCCCACACGCAAGGCTATACAGTACCCTCGCTCCCGGCATCCTGCATGGACCTCTGCGGGCTGGTAGGAGCAACATTCACCGCGAAAGACCTCGATCGGTGGTCGCTGCCGATATACCGTCGCGGTCGCCCGCGAAAGTGGAAGCCCGTAATGCCGACGCACGACGAAACCCAAGCAAAGGAAGAGCGTGACGCTTTCGACCTCTTCGCGCGCTGTGCTAACTGGCGAGTCAAGACCGGGACTGTCAGGCAATCGGTGCCGGACATCAGCTGCACTCTCGACAATGGGGAGAGCGTGACCGTCGAGTTGGTCTCGCTCGACCCGGCTGAAACCTGGCGGCGTTTCAACAACGTTCTCTCTGATTCTTCTTCTCAGCGCGCCCTAAAGATGCTTCCTGCGGAGCGCCGCGATCTCTTCTTTGAGCGTTATCGGGGACGTGCGATCACTGTCGGCTTCAAAGGTGAGCCGGGAACCCGAGACCGCACGGTGCGCTGGCGGGCGATCATCGACCAACTGCTCCAGCAGCAAGTTGGCTTCTTGGGCGGCGTCAGCTGCGACGGTGATACCGTGAAAGTGGAGCCGATAGCGCAGGGCCCTGCAACAGCCGGGCCGAATGTGCTGACCTTATCGTCCGCTTCTTCGGACCCGATTTCATGGGTTCGCATTCACGACAAGGTGCAGAAGCAATACCGCGTCGGCGGCCGCTTCGAGCTGCTCGCGTACTCTCGGTACCACTGGTTGGACAGCACCGTGCCCGAGGCCGAGATTCGGGAATGGCTCCGCGGCTCAGCCTTCGCCCGCGTGTGGATTCTTGAGTGCGTCTCGAAGCGTGTGGTTCACCGCGTCGAGCGACCACGATTAAGCTGATGCGATCGCCTGATGGGCAAGGACCTGGATGACAAGATCAGAGGGACTCTCGAGCAGGTCGGGGAGCGGATTGTGCTGTATGACGACCTGCGGGCCGCAATAGGCACATTTCTCGCCAATTTTGCCCTCTTCGAGTCGCTGTACCTGAGCACCGCGCTCAAGGCGCTCTCCACCGACCCGATGGTCATTGAGTATCTCGCAGAATTGATGCCAATCGAGCAGCGACTGAAGTTGCTGCTGTACCTGTGTCGCACACACAGGGTGCCAGAAGCGCTGATGAGGGATGTGAGCTACGTCCGCAAGGTCGCGAATGACCTTCGCGAGCATCGGAACGAGATCGCACACGGAGCGGCGGTTCTTACTGCTGTTGGCGCCGACCTCCTCGCCGATCCCGACGACGAGACGTGGGTGCCCGGCGTGCGGCGACCCGCGAGCAAACGCCCGACCCCCACGGGGGAGGGATCGCCGGACGTCCACGCGCTGAATATGGGCTCGCTGCACACGATCCCGACAATTCGAGCGTGGGGCGCCGACGCGGAGGCGCTTCAAAACTCCACGGTACAACTTGCCCAAAAGCTGGCGGCGTACCGCCGCGGTGAGCCTTGGGAACACATGATAGTCAGCAAACCGGAGCCCCTGGCGGCGTCGCTTTTCGGTGCGTGATCCGTCGGGTTCGGGCCAGACGGTACCGTCACCTGCCCAAGAAGCTCGCGGCGGCGGGCAATTCGCCCGACATAAGGTTCAGAGTAGAATCTTGTGCCGACGCGGGCTGGACCCCGATCATCCCGGGCACCCAGGGAAGGACAAACTCGCGTGGGTTTCTCGTTTGACTACATCGAGAAAAACGTCGCGGGTCGGAGCGGGAAGACGATGAGCAGCACCGCAACCGAGAAAGCACAAGAGGAACGCGGCATTTTTGAGTGCTTTGCGCAGGTCGCTGGTCTCGTCGTACGCCCCGAGAGCATCACTCAACCAGACCCGCCCGACATCCTGTGCGAAATTGACGGACTAGGCCAGGTCGGATTCGAGCTAGTACAGCTCGATGATCAACTTGAACTACAACGCATGAAGTATCTAGGCCGCGGCCCAGAATTTTGGGAAGACACCCTTCGGGAGATGCCGCGCGATGTTGCGGAGCGTCACCGGGCGGCGCAGATCAACGTCGCGTTCGATGCAACAGCCAACCAGGCACGACGGCGCGAGGCGCTCAAGCTGATCGCTGAGGCGCTGAGCGAAAGGCCTGAGGGTTCGGAGGGAACGCTCTTCGAGAAGATGCCCGAAGGGCTCGAATCAGCGGAACTGCGATGTTTCCGCACCGTGACCCATGGCCCTTTGATGCGCGAGGTGTCTGGCTTCTCGGTGAGATTCGAGCCAGGACGCGTTGCGCCAGTGGGGATCGACCTGGAGCGGATCCAGAGCAAAATTGACCGTTACACCAAGGGCTGGGGCATGCGGGCCGAGTTGCTAGCCTATGCTCGCTGGGGAATGCCGTTCAGCGATCAGGCGCACGAAGCACCCCGGTTTCTTGCTTCGCGCTTTCCCGGTGGGATCTTTGAGCGTGGCTGGATTTTCGAATTGACCAGCCGTCGAATCGTTGCGTGCGCCCCTCTTGGACGATGACGGGATAGCCCTCCGTTTCACACTCCGCAGATCGCTAATTACCGCTGCTTACAGACGGCAGGGGCTACCGGACTCCCCCGAGCGCGACTCTTTACGCCACGTCCAACGTGCTCTTGGGCGATGCCGCGAGTTCCTGAGACCTAGCGAATTCGCTTAGCTTAGCGTCAACGTAGTGAAGGAGCGTCCGGACGGCGTGGATCACCAGCATAGCCTCCGCGGGTGCGAGAAGATCCGGGTTGGGGTGAGCCGCACTCGCCTTGTTCCGCAAAGGGTTGAGGGCGTCCACGATCGCGGCCATCCCACGGATGACTTTGCGGATGTCTTCAGCTCGGGGTCCCTTCGCTTGAAATGCCGGGTGCTGTTCGCGAAGCACCGTCAGGATCTCGGTGAGCCCGGGATCTGTCGCGAGGGTGAGTCCTGCCGTTTCGGCGACGTGCCGAAGATAGGCGTGCAAGGCCGTGTGCACGCGGTCCACGCCCCTCGTCGCACCCCCAGCCTTGATGAGCGTCTCCGCATCGGAGAGCGCCTGCGCGACGGTGTCGGTGGTGAGCGTTGGTTTCGGCGCGGGGACACCGCCTGTCTCCTCGAGCCGCGCGACCCAGGTTTTGATCTCGGCTACCTTCTCGGAAGTGCGCCAAGGCTGCGAGTCCACTGGAAAGCGCTCGAGCACCCCGCGGAGAATGATGGCCTGCTCGCGCGAGCTGGAGTCAGAGAGGATCGCGATGAACCGCTCGCGCTTCGTGCCAGCGAAAGCCTCTGGATCCTTTTCGAGATCCAGGTCGCGATAAAACTCGCCGAGTGTTCGATAGCTGAACTCGACGAGGTTGCCTTGATTGACACCAATGTACTGCTCAGCGAACTTGTGGATCTCCTTCGGCGCCAGGCGCTTCGCAAAATTTCTGTCGGTCGAGGCATCGACGCTCCTTGTCTCAAAGTCAATCGCCGCGAAAGTCACGAAGACCTCGAGCTCCCGCAGGGTCGAAAAAATCGTTCTAAAGGTAAGCCGCCCCTCCTCGCTTTCGGCGAAGGCACGCAGCTCCTCATAGGTCGCCAATGGCACCTTGGCGATCAGCGCGTAGGTTTCTGCGTCCCAATCGCCCGTGCGCCGGATCTGATAGATCTGGCGCTTCAAAAGCGCTGCCGCGACGGACTCCCGCCTCACCTCAAGCAGCGAGATCGCCTTCAGGAGCGCTAGTCGATGGGCATTCGACTGCGGCGCCGCGGTGATGCCGTACTGGTCGTAGCGATCGCGGAGTTGATAGAGAGTGAGCACCGAGTCTCAGGGCTCGCGGACGTTGAAGCGGCGGCGAGCTTCCTCCCAGATCGGCCGCAATCGCTCGCGCACGAGGACCTCGTCGCACGTGCCGTAGTTCAGGTTCACGTCGCGCGACCAGTTGCAGCCATCGGCATCGGGCGTATCGAGCTCAAATTTCACGGTCGCGCGCGCATCCGCGCAGCCGGGCTCGACCTGTAGACGCTGGTTTATCCACTGGCTGATCTCGCCTCGGGTCTTTCCTTCATGCATAGGGTGCTCCCTGGACGTACATCCTGATTATCTCATGTCGGACATCCAGTTTTGGATATGCCCGACTACTGGATAAGCGGTCACGAGACCCCAGGAGGGCAAAGCGGCCTGCCTGCGGGCATGACGGCAAATGCCACAGAGCCGTGCGTCGCTGAAATGTCTACAAACCCGTTTCGGCGAATAGACTGACCCGCGCGATGTACTTTGAGATAGAAGGGTCGAGTGTTCGCCTTGCGGGGACCATGCATGCGGTCCCCAAGGGACGTCCCTTGGCGCACTGGGTTCACGACGCGATCGGCTGGGCTCGCCTCATCTACCTGGAGCATGACAAGCACGAATCGGATCAGGGTCGAAACGCGCCGCCAGGTTCGCAGCCCCTCGCGCAGAGGTTGCCGCATTCGTGGCCTCGCATCGAGCGTAAGTATCCGCCCGAAAGGGTGTTATACCTTGCGATGCGAAGGCCGGGCGCTGTCGCGTCGGAAGTACTGGATCCAGCCCCATTTGACGAAGGTGTCGAGCGACTGGCCATTGCGAGATCGAAAGAGACTCAACCTTCGGGGCCGCGTATCAAATATCTTGAGACGGCCGCTCAATCCTACGCGCTCGCAGACGGCGTGAGTGACGCCGTATGGGATACAGTAGTGAGTTGGGCTCTCGACAACCCCTCATTGTTCAAAAGAGTATTCGAGACTAGCTATCACGCTTGGATCGCTGGAGATTTCGAAGAAGTGGACCGGATAAGCAGTCTCCACTGGCTAAATAGATTCGCGCCAGTCAAGCACGCGGTGATCACCGCGCGCAATTACCTCTGGCTTCCAACCATCCGCGACCTTGTGCAATCAGCGAACGAGCCGACCCTTGTCCTCGTGGGCGCAGCCCACCTCGGAGGCTCGGACGGCTTACTGCCGCAGCTGGCTGCCGGCGGACTGAGGCTGACAGGCTTGGAATCGCTAAGCCGTTAGCGTTCTTGAGATTGCGGGGTCGAAAACCAGCCTTCGGGACGGCGGCGATCGCTTAGTGACCGCTGCTCGCGGACGGCAGGGTATAGGGCGCGACGACGCCACGAGTGCGCAATGGCCCCTCGGTGAGGGCTCCTACCAACCCATTTGCCGGTTGGGGTATCGAACCAATCACCAACGGAAGAGCGGCCTGGTCTGCGCCCACATTGGCAGATGTGCCTCAGGCGTTATGCGCCAGACTGGGCGCAGATGACAGACTCAGGTGCCAGTAGCCATCGACCTGCAGCACAGATGTATCTCTTTACCATCGCGGTCATCGCAGCCGGAGAGCCGACAATGCGCTCTTGCGCCTGTCCGATCCGCGTATCCTTTCGAGGTCGCCATCGCGAGGCGGGAGATTAAGTTGGCGCGCTGAGAGGCGCACCTTATGCGTATGGATGATAACGACTTCTATCTGCACGTCGCGCACGCCTTGTCAGGTTGTCAGCTTGTCGAACAACAGCTGAAACTCTACATCGCCGAGGCTCTTGAACTCGTTAAGAAATGTCTTGCAGGAAAGCTGTCATTCAGCATGAGTAGTGAGGACTATGAGAACGCGCCTTTGGAACACCTCATCAAGACATTTGGCAAATTGAGCAACAACCCTCCTCTCGTTGCCGCTTTGCGAAAATTCAAAGACGAGAGAAATTTTCTCAGTCATCAAAGCATCGTCCAGAACCTGACTCCTGATGGCGAGCTCAATTATCGCCCCGCCGACTTTGAGGCTCGTCTAGCAGCAATAGCGCCCGAGGCTGAAAGACTGCGTACTGCGATTCACGAAGAGGCACGTAAATTCCTCCCTCACCTGTATTTCGAAGACCTCACTGCGAATGACCCATGATGCGCTCACAGTTCGAGGGTCCACGTGCCGGTTGGCGACGTGTGACCCTAAGACGACTGGAAACACAATGACGCGTTCGGCTACAAGGTGATCGAGCTCAGAAGTGCAACCGAAGACGAAATGATCGCTGCGTTTTTGCGCGCGGAGATCACGTCCTCGCGATATGAGTCTTTGATCATGCAGGTTCTTAGATCTCTCTCCCGCGGTCGCTCGCTCATTGAAAACCCAGACGTTGCCGACGCGACGGCCAGCCGCATGCGCAAGATGGTGTTGGGATATCGCGGCTATCCCGCCGACGGGTTGTTTCAGGGCTTCCCGACCGACGTCACGTGGCGGTGTGTCCGACTAGAGCTGCGGGACTTTGAGACAATGCGTTATATCAACGACATTGGGACTCCACATCGGCACTGGGACAACCTCACGGGCGGTACGCGTCGAGTGACTGACGGAGCCAAAAGCTATGAACGCAATCCACCTGTCGGCTTGGCGCACATTGCAGGCGTGCTCGCTGCTCTGCGGAGCGGCCACGTGCTTCAGCCTATGATTTTCGCCGAGCATGCTGATGGATCGCTAATCCTGCTCGAAGGACATTCGCGCGCAACAGCATACATAATGAATGGCCAGACTGCCGGCCAGGAAGCATTTGTGGGGAGCTCGCCATCAATGCCGTCCTGGGTTTTCTACTAAGCCGCCTACTGATAAATTGGTCTCCTGCCGACTCTAACCGTGACGCGCTCGGACCCCGTGTCCATAACGGCCATATGTGGCCATCCGATTTCGCCCAGTGCAGTTGCTATCGCCATGGCCGCGGGGAAGAGCTGCCCCGAAGCGGGTTGGGACACCAGGAGCTGCAGCGCAGTTTGCACATCACCACTGGCAGCCTCAACGACACCTTCCCCGCACCACCACCCAGCGGCTGTAAATATCGACACAAACTCGCTCGCGAACGCGTTGCTCTCTGCATCATCACGATTGCAAATGACGGTGACGTCATGTCCCCTGAAGGGCCTGATTGTCTCGAAAAGAATTCGTCGCTGGCTGCGGTCAAATGCGCGCTGGCCCTGCTTCCGGACCACGATATATTGCAGCACGCTAGCGGCAATAATGAGACCCAACCCTAAGCGGTTCAGGGTATCGTTTCGCGATTCCCAGCTAACGTACTCCGGCATCCTCGAAACTGAGCCATCTGCAGTTACATTCCCGTACTCGCGACCATGGAAGGTGCTGAGAGACGAGTAGCCTACGCAAAGCGCGCTCACCACGCTGAGCACAATTGCCAAAATCGACAGCAGCCTTAGACGCTTCTCCATTGAGCGGTGTCAATATCGGCCGTCGTCAGATCCATGCCGTGACACTGGTCCAAATGCTTGAAAGACTCATTACGTCAGCAGTCCTCGGACAACGGATCAGCCGTACGGTTTAGCATCCCAAAACGAATGTAGGACTTTTATTTAGAATTAGATACCGGCACCCTGCCGATCAGCCGGCAACGTGCCAAAAGAGGTCCGTTGAATGGGCAGCCGGATTTTCCGGATAGTGGACCTTCGGAAGACATTCCCTGCTCACAGAGGGCAGCGGTTGCCCTCCGCGCAGCGCTCCGACCAGGACCAGTTGTTGGATTAGCCGACTCCTTCAGGGTGGGCAGCCGCATCAGGCAGAACGCCAAAGGAACTGTTTGCGCGTGAGATTCCTCACGCAATGCGTGCGGCGGTTTTCTTGAGTGTTCCCGCACATCGCGCCGGGTCTCCCTGGGAGGCCGTCTGCGAAGCGCGATACCCTTCGTCCATCATCAATGCTGGTGTCCGATCGCCCACACGTAGGCTGACACAGCTTTTAAGTCAGCAGGAGACAAAGAAGATCCCCCCATCGGCGGCATGGCACCGCCGTGCTGCTTAGGCTTCTCGACTCCGCTGGCGATTGTCTGACTGATGCCCGCGAGACTTCCGTCGCTCCAGAGCCACGTGCCGCTTGTCAGGTCTGCTCCAACGGGGCTTCCCTTCCCGTCAGAGCCATGGCAGCCGGCACAAGTGCCGTTGCGGAGTTGGCCAAGGAAAATGCGCGCCCCAAGCGCCACGTCAGCTTCGGTTGCCCCAGCTGGGGGCGAAAGAGACGCCGCGTACTGCGCGCCGGCGTTAGGATGGATACCTTCGGGTGGCGTGGCAGCAGACGAGGGCTTCGCTGAACTTTTGGGCGCGGCAGCTGAGGTAAGCGCGACGTGCGCGCCACCGCGGTACGTTACCCGCCAAATCCTTCCGTGCCAGTCATCGGCAATGTAGAGGGCGCCGTCCGGTCCTTCCGCAAGCCCGCACGGCCGAAATGCAGCTCGCCCGGGCTCCTTGATGGCGCCAGCAAACCCGTCCGCAAAGACGATGAACTTTCCTGACGCTCTGCCGTTTTTCATCGGCTGAAACACGACGTTGTAACCCCCTTGGGGCCCCGGAGCGCGGTTCCACGACCCGTGGAACGCGACAAACGCTCCGTTGCGGTAGACCGCAGGTAGGGCGGGACTCGATGCGATTAGAAGATCATTGGGTGCCCAGTGCGCCGGAAAGAACGCAACCGGCGGAGTCCTCATCGCGCAGAGGCCGACCTTCTTGCCACCGTCACCGCCATATTCGGGCCCAAGAACGAGCTTCTTCTGCAGCCCATCGAAATAACATTCCGGCCAGCCGTAGTCATGACCGCGCCTGAGTTGGACGATTTCCTCGGCCGGAAGCTCTGCCCCG
>Ga0210409_10008014_pt1 | contig 10811 bp, 7 predicted proteins | sample IncBWH17MmetaG_FD_161649 | JGI IMG/M metagenome (GOLD analysis project Ga0210409, IMG submission 161649) | Forest soil microbial communities from Barre Woods Harvard Forest LTER site, Petersham, Massachusetts, United States - Inc-BW-H-17-M | ecosystem: Environmental > Terrestrial > Soil >...
CCTGGTTGATTGTTTCTTATTTCAACCGCCCATCCTGTTTGATGGACGGCAGGAGAACCACCTCCAATTCCAACTACCGCAGGGACCATCCCCCCCCCCAGTTCGAGTCAAAATGCGGGAAGTGGTATTACGCGGTAGTAGCTGTGATTAGCCGGGATTTGGTGGTATTGACTGGTATTCGCCGCGCGGCGGCTTGGGACAAGCGCGCCCTACCGCGCGGAGAACTTCAATTTTGGTGCCGATAGCTCACGATAGGTCCCGGTAGGTCCCGATAGGTCATGCTTCGGGAACATGCCCGCGGGAGCTATCGGGAGCTATCGGGACCACGGTTTTGGGCGAGCGGGAGCTATCGGGAGCTACTCAAGGATAAAGGCTAAAGGATAAGGGATAAATTTTGTTTTCTGCGCCGTGAAGGCATTTTGGGTGTGACACTGTGACAAGGCCCAATTTACCGAGGTTTTGGGTGTGACAAGGGTGTGACAAAGGGTGTGACGAGGCTGTGCCGGGGTGTGACACCGGGAAAAGCTGAGCGGGTGGAAAGTTGAAAGAGTGAGGGGGTGGACTGGGTAGTTCTTTTTCCCCGCCGTGGACGAGCTTTGGGTGTGACAGTGTGACAAGGCCCAATTTACCGAGGTTTTGGGTGTGACAAGGGTGTGACGAGGCTGTGCCGGGGTGTGACACTACAGCCGCGAAAAGGCACAAAAGGTCCCAAAAAGTGTTTTCTTGGGTTGGTCGTGGAGAGTGGAGCTAAGGGCTTGAAGCCGGGTGCTGGAATCGAAACGATGGAACAGCCGGGGACGTGGCCGTCCCCGCCCCGCCGAGGAGGTTTGGGTTGAGACTGGACGGCGGCGGGGAAAGGTTCAGCCCAAAAGGGCAGAAAAGGTCGTAACAAACCGCTTTCCTCGACTGACTGAATCAAGGCTCGGCATTAACAGCGACCAACAACGTCATGAATTGGCCCCAGTATTTTGACGTGGACAATCGGGACAAACTTTCTTCCGGTTGCAGGCGGTTCCGTGAAAGAGAAATCGGATTCTGGCAAACAACGCTACCGGGAAACCGGCGGAGTTTGTCATTTTGGGTACTAATCGCATTCATCGCCCTGCTTTTAGCGGCGCTCCTTCTCCCGCCTCTACCCAGGGCCAAGGCGCATGCATCGCGCATTCAGGCGGTGAACCACATTGCGAGCGTCTCCATCACCATGCCGAGCACGAACGCGCTGCCCACTGCCACAACGAACAAGTGAGCTTCCCCAGGCTCAACCCTCAACCACTTAGAGCGTGAACCTGTCGCGATACGGCGGGTTCACGAACTTGTCCGCCTCGGGGCAATTGGGGAATCTCATGCTCGTGGCGTCCCATTCTAGCTTTTGGTTCATGCGGATCGCGATGTTGCCCAGCAGGACGACCTCGGCAAGGTGTGCCGCGTGATCGGCGAAGTTTGACCCGGCGGGTTTGCCGCCGCGGCAGGCGTCGAGCCATTCCTTCCAATGCCCGGGAGACCGCGCCAGCTTCTGCGGCGGCTTGCCGAACTCGGTCAGCTTCTTATCGGGGATGAGGCGGTCGCGCAACATGACGCCTTTGTCGCCGACATACATCGTGCCATCGTTCACGGCAAACGGCCGGTCCGGTTCGAGCTCCTCTGGCCGGGGCGGGCGCATGCCGCCGTCGTACCAGAAGATACTTAGCGGGCCGTGCGTTTCGCTGGCGGCGAACTTGTAATGGGTGATCGAAGCCAGCGGGGCGGTCTCGTTGCTGATTTCTTTGGGGCGCTGCCAGTTGGTGGAACAGGCCTCGACGCTGATCGGGTCACCGATCTTCATGGCCTTAAAGACGGCGGAGAGCTCATGGCAGCCGATGTCGCCGAGCACGCCGGTGCCGAAATCCCACCACCCGCGCCAGGCAAAGGGATGATAGCAGGGGTGATAGGGCCGTAGGGGGGCGGGGCCGACCCACAGGTCCCAATCAAGGTACTCGGGACAGGGCGGGGTTTCCTTGGGCCGGGCAATCCCGCGCGGGGAGATGTCCGGATTGCGGTTGGACCACGCATGGACTTCCTTGAGGGTGCCGATGGCGCCGGCCCAAATCATCTCGGCGACGCGGCGGGCCTCTTCGCCGGCCTGGCCGAAATTGCCCATCTGGGTAGCGACCTTGGTCTCGCGCGCAAGCTTGCCGATCATGCGGGCCTCATGAACGCTATGGGTGAGCGGCTTCTGGCAGTGCACATGCTTGCCGAGCTTCATGGCCATGGCGGTGGCCACGGCATGGGCGTGGTCGGGCGTGGCGATGAGCACGGCGTCGATGTCTTTCTGCGTCTCGAGCATCTTGCGGAAATCGGTGTGAAGTTTCGCGCCGGGATGTTTCTTGGCGTTCTCGGCCAGGTGGTTCCGGTCGGGATCGCAAAGGGCGACGATGTTCTCACCGGCCTGTGCGCAGGAGGCCACGTCGCCCGAGCCCATGCCGCCGACGCCGATGGCCGCGATGTTGAGTTTCTGCGACGGCGGGGTTTGGCCTTGCCCCAGAACGTAACGAGGGACAATAGTGATAGCGGCCGTGGCGACGGTGGCCGTTTTCAGGAAGCTCCGGCGAGAGGAAGAGTCTTGGCACTTGTTCATGGGGTGGTCTTTCTTTGCGGATTGGAGTTCATCTGGAACGAGCTTATGCCTGTCGGGCCCCGGGTCAAACTCAGTCTTAGAGAAGCCGCCATCCAACGCTGCGACTGACTGCCGACGATTCTCACTTTTCCGGCCGACTTCGCTCCGAAGAGGCCGTGTGAAAACTCTGAAAACGACCACTGGCCGGATCGTTTATCAACGAGTTACAGAAGTTTATCAATGGCTTACGCAAGCGCATTTGAGTTTTCACACAGGCTCTCCGAAGCTACGGCGGGCCAAGCCGGGAGAGGGCCTGAGTGAGGGGAATCTTCGGAACGACGCGCTCAGGAAATGAGATACACTTGGGCATTTCGTAGCTCTACAATTGCCGGCCAGCACAAGTTTTGCTATGCACTATCGGGTTCTCAGAACGGACACTGCCATGAACATGAAATTATCCCGCCGCATCGGTGCGGCGTCGCGATTACCCGCACCCCGCAAGCCGAGTTTCACCCACCGCTGCCTCCCGAAACGGCTCTTTCCGTCATGGACTCTGCTGCTGATGCTTTTGGTGCTGCCTGCCGCGGTGCATGCACAATTCAATTTCACGACCAATAACGGTGCCATTACCCTCACGGGATACGCCGGTCCCGGCATTGCGGTCACCATCCCTGGCCTGACCAATGGTCTGCCGGTGGTTAGCATCGGGAGCAATGCGTTCGCATTCAACACCGACCTGACCAGCGTCACGATTCCCGGCAGTGTCACCAACATCGGCAACAACGCATTCTCTTTTTGTCTCTCTCTGACAGCGGTCTATTTCGAGGGGAATGCCCCCAGCCTTGGCTCGGGTGTATTTGGTTCGCCTTCTTCCCCTCCTTCCCCCAATGGGACCTTCCCCAATTGTTATTATCTGCCGGGAACGACGGACTGGGCCCCAACATTTGGCGGGTGTCCGACGTTCATGTTGGTTCCACCTTTCATCTGCTTGCCTGCCAACGGCACAATCACCATCGACGGTTACACTGGTTCTGGTGGTGAGCTGATCATTCCCAGCACGATAAACGGTTTGCCAGTCTCCGGCATCGGGTTGGATGCGTTTTCTGGGTGTGGCCTCTCCAGCGTCACAATCCCCAACAGCGTCACCGTTATTGGCGGTAACGCGTTCAACGGTTGCGTTAGCCTGACAAACCTCTCACTTCCGAGTACTGGTCTCCTCAGCATCGGAAGCTGGGCGTTCATCGGCTGCACCAGCCTGACCAGCGTCACCATTCCCAACAGTGTTACCAGTATCGGTTACAATGCATTCGGGCAATGCACCGCTCTTACGAACCTTACGATCTCTAGGAGCGTCACCAGCATCGGCCAGTTTGCGTTCTATGAATGCACCTCCCTGACCAGCGTCTATTTCATGGGCGACGTTCCGAGTGCTGACTGGACTGTGTTCATGAGTGACAACCAGGCGACCGTGTATTACCTGCCGGGAACCCAGGGCTGGGGTTCGACTTTTGGTGGTCGTCCGACAGCGCTGTGGGTGCTTCCGAACCCGCTAATCCTTAACAACGGCCCACGCTTTGGCGTGCAGACCAATGAGTTTGGCTTCATCATCTCTTGGGCAACCAACGCCTCAGTCGTGGTGGAAGTCTGCACGGCCCTGATCAATCCCACCTGGGTGCCAGTGGCAACCAACACCCTCACCGACGGCTCGGCCTATTTCAGGGACCCCACGTGGACGAATTACCCAGGCCGATTCTACCGCATTCGGTCCCCCTGAGGTGCTGTGGAAAAGCAGCAGTGCTGAGCCCACGGAAATCGATTGGCCTTTTTGCGGCATGCCGAGGTATAACGGTCGTTTGTTCGGTCACGGGCCGAGCTCGCGATGGCGAGGAAATTGCTATCACAAGGTGGTTTAGAATTGCAGGAGCCGACGTGAGGGGGCTCAGATTCTGACGGGGTTTTCTCTTGATCAGAGCCTCCTCACGTCGGCTCCTACAATAGCGTCGGCTGCTACGATGGAGTCGGCGCTTACAATGCCGCAGTAAAGAAATCGAACAATGACAACGTGCATTAAGAAACTATTGCTGATGGCCGGCCTGGGTTTGATACTGGCTCGTCCGGTGGCAGCGCAGACCTTTGCGGTTCTGCATAGCTTCACCGGCGGCAGCGACGGGGCCAACCCTCATTCGGGATTGCTCCTGTCGGGGAGCATGCTTTATGGGACGGCGAAGGGTGGCGGAAGTTCGGGCAACGGCACGGTGTTCAAGGTCAACACGGATGGAACGGATTTTAGAGTTTTACATAGTTTCACTGGCACTTCAGGTGCGCTGAGCACGAACAGTGATGGAACAACTCCGTCAGGACCGTTGATCTTGTCAGGTGAAACCCTGTATGGGACCGCATCAGGGGGCGGCACTTCAGGTTACGGCACGGTGTTCGCCATCAACACCAATGACGCGAGTTTTGCGACTTTGTATAGCTTCACCGACTGGGTTTATCAGGTCTCCGGATTAATTCTATCGAGCAACACTCTTTATGGGACGACGGATTTGGGTGGGAGTGCGGGTAATGGCAGCATCTTTGCCCTCAACACAAATGGCAGTGGATTCACTACCCTCTATAGTTTCACGGCACTCAGTGCCGGGATCAACGCCGATGGAGCGTATCCCCTGGCTCCCTTGATTGTGTCGGACAACACCCTGTATGGAACGGCGGCTGGAGGCGGCAGCTCGCGCCTCGGCACCGTTTTCAGGCTCAACACCGACGGCACAGGTTTTACCAATCTCCATACTTTCAGCAGCGATGGATATGACCCCAATGCCGGTTTGATTCTATCAAACAACACCCTCTTTGGTGCAACGACCACCGGCGTCGTCCTAGGTGAGGGTACGGTCTTCAGGGTAAACACTGATGGCGCGGGTTTTAGCAACCTTTATCATTTCGGTGGCGGCAACGACGGAGGTTATCCCGGTGCTACGTTGCTTTTATTGGGAAACAGTTTGTATGGCTCGGCGGCTTCGGGCGGCAGTTCGAGTAACGGCGTCATATTCAAAGTCAACAGTGATGGCACCGGTTTCAGGGTTCTGTATAATTTCAGCGCAGCACCCTCCGGCATAAATAGCGACGGAGCGACGCCGTGGGCCAGCCTGGTTTTATCGGGGAACGTGCTGTATGGGGCCGCGTCCAAGGGCGGCAGTTCGGGTAACGGCACATTGGTCAGCATTTCCATCGCGCCGGCATTGACGATCACACCTGCCGCCGCGAATGTTCTTTTGACGTGGCCGACCAATGCCGCCGGGTTCACATTGCAATCCACGACAAACCTTGTTTCACAAGCGGCCTGGGTCACCAATTCTCCGGAGCCGGTAGTCGTCAACGGGCAGAACACGGTGACCAATTCGATTTCGGGCACGCAGCAGTTTTTCCGGTTGAGCCAGTGAGTGGCCAAAGGGGCCGGCAGAGACGCCGGCAAAACCAAGACTCCGGGTTCGGGTTTGAAAAACACGGTCATTGCGATTAGAGACAAGAGAATGCGTATGGACAAACCGAATAGGGCGGTTTGGTGGTTCGCCAGCGGTTTCGTGTTGATTGCTGCGAGCGTTGGAATTGCCTCCTCCACTGCTCTGCGTGCCGACGCAGGCATGACGTGCTTCGCAGCCGTCGCGGTGGCGGATGAAAGCACCTCGCACGCGACGCAGGGCGTCAAATCGGCGCCCAGGGCCATTCCATCGCACCGGGTCAGCGTCTTCGCCGTGCCCCTGGTATGCCCAACCGCTCCGCAAATAGGCTGCGGTTCCCACGCCAAGCCCATCCTGGTGGCGCTGGAACAACAGGCCGCGGTCGCGGAAGCGTGGCTGGATCGCAGCGGCACCAGGATGGTTTTGGTGTGGAAGGCGAACGCGAAACCAGCAGAGCGGGTGGCTGCGCTCAGCGCAGTGCGCAACGGGCAACAATTTGAAGCGCGCGAACTGGATGGCGCGGAAAGGAAGCAACCCTTGCAGAATTTCCTGTCGGGCGAAAGCTGGTATCGGGGTCGTGACGTGGACCGCTTGAGTGTAGAGGAGGCTGGCATCATGTCCGCGAGGCTGGTCAGGCGGATTCAAGGCAAAGTTGCGCTTTCGGAAGCGAAAGCGGCAACGCTCGGAGCGGAATTCACGGATGTTTTCAAACGACGGCTCCTGGGCGTTCAGGACGCCAGCGAGGCGACCGGCGAAGCCCAGGTTCTGAAGGTTCTTGAGAAGCATCTGGACGCGCAGGATGTAACGACGCTCAAGGAAACGCTTCCCCATAACCTGAGACCGTTGCCGGGAGAACAGTGAGGGTTCGCATGAAGGCAACCACTGACCCAAAGCTCTTGTGCTACTGCTTCGGTTTCACGGGAGACGAGATCAGGGACGAAATCCTCACCACCGGCCGCAGCACGATCCAACAGCGGATCGCCGCCGAAGTCAAAGCTGGAAAATGCGATTGCGAAAGGCTGAATCCCCAAGGCTCGTGCTGTCTTGGCAACGTCGCTGCTTTTATCAAGGGGCTCCAACTGCACAACGGCAAGTCGTGAAGCGAGCACGAGTGGGATGGTCCGTGCCGTTGGTTGAAAAGATTGTCAGCGGGGTCAAACCGGTGGTAACCAGCTTGCCGGCGGAATCTGCGAGCGCTTTCCTCGCTTCATGACTAACGAACGCTGCCAGCATGGAACCGATACACCAATTGTTGCGTTGGCTAGGTTGCACGATTCACGAGCGGGTGCAGGAAGGCACAAATGCCCAAACTGTGCATATCAGCAGGGTTTTCAATGGGGGCTGACGCATGATGATTTTCCCACAACTGATTTGGAAACATGCCAAATTGGATTGACGGCACCTAGCAGTGTCCTTTTCACGCTTCCCGTTTCACAAGGTGGAACGCCTCCCACGTAATAGGTGTACTTTCCCGCATTGAAGGAACGTCGAACTCTGGGCCCGGGAGGACTGAAACCGTTGAAACGGTTGACATTGGATCGGATGGCGCGTGCCACCCCGATGAATCGGGATGTTAATGAGATTGCGGGCAAGATCGACAATGGTCAGATGCGCCACGCATCGGGTGGGGCAAGATTCCCGCCTTGACGCATTGGCGAACTCTGGGCCAGTGTTTGCGAGTGATTTTCAGAGGGTTCAACGGGCCCGGCAGCCCGTGTCACCTGTTGAGCGCTTGTTGGAAGGACGCTGGGCATTCGACAGGAAAAGCGGCAGGGAACCTCATGAAATCAAGGCTCTGCCCCCATAGCTCAAATGGATAGAGCAGCGGTTTCCTAAACCGTTGATTCCCGTTCAATTCGGGATGGGGGTACCAGCCTAAGAGTGCGGAGTGCGGAGTGCGAAATGCAGATCATCGTGGTGAGGGCACCAGGCCGCCAAGGCAATATCAAGCAGACCCGCTATGCGTGCGAAATCACTGACAGGGAGGCGTGGAGGGCAGATTAATGCGTTTGCAGGTCCTGGCGGATTCGCAAGCGGCGTCGAGGATTTCAGTCACGACCAAGTTCACTTCCAGCGAAGAAAGGCCGCGGGCATGAAGAAATTGAAACGCCCCTTGCCCGGGGCTAGCATCATCTTGCCGCTACGCGCCGGCGGACGGCCGGCGCTGCGCGCGGGTGAGTGACAATAACCGGGAACAAAGCGCGGTCTCAGGCATCACATCCAAGTGAGGGGTCGCGTGTCCTCTTGAAAAAGCCGATGTCAAAAACCTGAGTTGAAATGAACAAGGAAATGAGAGCCAAGATTCCATGGTGCCGCATGAGCGGGCCGGCACTGCGCTGGTTGAGCCTGTGGGCCTGCGTTTCCTCGGTTTCAGCATGGGCCGGAATAGTCACCAACATCCAGGTCATAGACTTCGCCTTCAATCCTCCCGCCGTCACGGTCAATGTCAACGACACGGTAAAATGGAGTTGGAGTTCAACGTTCCTGCATTCCACCACCGATACGGGGCTGTGGGATTCGGGATTGCACAACGGCAGCACGTTCACTTTCACGAACCAATTCACGTCGGCGGGAACGTTTCCATATATTTGCACGCTCCACCTTTTCAGCGGCACCGTCACTGTGAATGGGCCGAATTCGCCGCCCACGGTAACTATCACCAATCCGCCGGACGGCGCGGTTTACAGCGCCCCGGCCTCGTTTGCTCTGGGGGCTACGGCTGCGGACACAGACGGCAACCTCACGAACGTGGAGTTTTTCCAGGGGACGAGCTCGTTGGGGAGCGTCGCGGGTTTGCCTTTTTCGGTGCCCGTGAACAACCTGGCGGCTGGTGACTTTAGATTTTCGGCCGTGGCGACCGATAGCGCCGGCTTAAGTGCCACGAATGCGGTCACGGTGCACGTCATTACACCGGGGCCCATCAGGGCGACGTCGCCGCGATGGCAGCCACCTGCCAGTTTTAGGTTCACGTACTCAGCGGATGCCGGGTTGCGGTACGTCGTGCAACGATCGGTGGATTTTACCAATTGGACAGCCCTGGTCACCAACACGGCAGGGAGCAGTTCCGAGGTCTTCCTGGACACCAACGCGAGCGCCAGCCCCGGGTTTTACCGCATCGGACTTTTGCCGAATCCCTGATTGCGCGAAGAAAGGCTAAAGTATAAAGGCTAAAAAACGGGAATGCGGAGTGCGGAGTGCCGAATTAACGCAAAGGCGCCAAGAAGCAAAGTAGAAATGAAACGGCGGAAGATGCTGAGGACGCCGAAATGCCGCATCCGGAGTGCTGAGGGCAGATCTTCGTCGTGAGGACACCAGGTCGCCAAGGCGATATCAGGAGAATCCTCTCCGCATGCGAAATCACTCCCAGGGAGGCGTGGAGGGCAGATTAATGCGTTTGCCGGTCCTGGCGGATTCGCGGGCGGCGTCGAGGATTTCAGTCACGACCAAATTCAATTCCAGGGAAGAAAGGCCGCTGGGCTGGATATCGCCCCGCACTACAGAAGCTAGATAGGCTACTTCGTCCGCGGCGGGGCCTGGCACGGGCGGGGGCAGGAGTTTGAGTTCGGTTTCCTCGCCGCCTGCTTTACGGACGCGCAGGAGGTCCCGCTGGGGCACCAGCACATAGCCGGTGCGGCCATAGATCTCGATGTCCTTGCGATCGAACGGCCAATTCCAGGAGGCCTGGATGATTCCCTGAGCGTGCGGGTAGGTTAAGACAATGGTCGCCTCATCCTCGACGCGGGGATAGACCTCGGGTTTGATCTGCTGGGTCACAGCGACGACGGATGCGGGCCGCTGCCCTTCCATGAGCCAGGTGATCAGGTCGGCGCCGTAACAACCGAAATCGGTCAGGGCACCGCCCCCATTCAGAACCGGGTCCGTGAGCCAATTAAGGAATGCCTGGGAACAGCCAATCTCTTTCGGCCCGCGATGACCGTCGTGGACCACCATTTTGCGGAGGTCGCCGATGGCGTGCTGATCGCGCACGATCGTGTAGGCATTTTGGTTGCCGCGATACCAGGTGGTTTCGTAGTTGACCAGAACCTGAATGCCGCCCTTTTTGGCGGCGGCAGCGATGGCTCGGGCATCTTCCATACTGACGGCCAGAGGTTTTTCGACCATTACGTGGATGTGGCGCGGCGCGCATTCCTCGACGACATGCCGGTGCTCAAAGGTGCTGGTAAACGTGGCTACGGCCTGAATGTTGGTGCGGGCGAGCAGGACCTCCAGGGTTGGGCTGAAAAGATTCCTGGGGAGGTTGAGGACTTGAGCATAATGCGCGACTAATTCCTGATTCGGCTCGACAATGCCAGCGAGCTGGAGGTCCGGACCATTGCGGGCACGGGGAATGAAGCCGTAGGCGTGGTCGTGGGTCAGGCCCATGATGGCAAACCTGACGGGCGGCCTGGCGGGCTGGGCCAGAGCGGTCGCGGTTCCCAGGAGGCAGATAGCGAGGAGCGCCTTCAGCTTCCGGCTTACACAGGTAACAAGATTTGAACACATAATGACAGCATCGGTTTGTTGCGGTGCCGAACCAGCGGTCATTGTAGTTTTACGACCGGCAAAGCCTAGTCGCATAAAAGGAGGACAGGAGGTTGGGGAGCGTGGGAGGGGGGCGAGTAATCAGTAATCAGTAATCACTACTGTCCGGTTAACTTTTTCTCGAAATCAATTCCGATTCGGTAAGATTGAACTCTCATGACGGTCTGGACATTTTTCGATTTCAAGTTGGAAGGGCTTTTTCACAGGGTTTGGCACCGCCT
>Ga0210409_10008015_pt1 | contig 10811 bp, 12 predicted proteins | sample IncBWH17MmetaG_FD_161649 | JGI IMG/M metagenome (GOLD analysis project Ga0210409, IMG submission 161649) | Forest soil microbial communities from Barre Woods Harvard Forest LTER site, Petersham, Massachusetts, United States - Inc-BW-H-17-M | ecosystem: Environmental > Terrestrial > Soil >...
CGCATCGCCCACGTCAAGCGTATGGAAGTGCGCTTGCAGCGTGCAATCTGAAATCCAGATATTGACGCCGAAGGGGATGCGCCACATCGCCCCGCCGCTCATGTTCCCGTTATTGCAGAGAAAATTTAGGTTTTGCCATGAGAAATTAGCAAGGTTGTTTGCCGCTGTGGGATATGCGCCTCCGGCGAAGATGTCATACGTTCCGGCATCGGCATAGATACATGAAGAGCCCTGGGCATCCCCCACGAAGCGCATCCCATATAGCCGACTCGGGGAACCCATTCCGGCGAGGTTGATCGAGTTGGTGATGCGCCAGTTTCCCGCCGGGAAGTAGACGACCCCGCCACCAGCCGCAGCGCAAGCAGCGATCGCATTGGCAATGGCCGTATTGCAGACGAAAACGCCGTTGCCGATCGCACCGTAGGTAACGATGTTGAAGATACGGCTCGTACCGGCTGCGAAGAGCGCGGCGACAGACTGCGCGGTAACGTTCTCGATGACGCCGCCGCGAGAGATGACGAGCAAGTCGGTGTTCTGTGCCGGGCTCCCCGAGGGATACCCGGCGATAGAGAACGGCGGAACGCCTGCGAGAAGCTGCGTCCACGTCAGGTATTCCGTGAGACCCGTTGCAGGCCGAAAGATCGGGAAGAGGTCCGCACCTTGCGGTGTCGCTCCGGCAGGCAACTCGTTGATCGTAAAATCAGCGCGAGCAGCTTTCTCGGAGCGAAGCTTGGCGTTACGAAGGAAAAACTCGTCAGCAGAAAGCCCCGCGGATGACCGGCGCTTCCGCCGCATCTCCGCGATAGCCATTTGGAGGAGATGCTCGTCATGCACGGGGGAGGCTCCTTACTTCGTCTTGTGGCTGCCGCGATTGCGCTCTGAACGCGGGAGATTACCGATATCGACGTGCGAGCCATCGGAATCGGCGATGCGCTTGGTCATGCCAGAATAGATGCCGTCTTCCGGGCAGCGTCGAGGGTCTTGCTGTACCGGCACGTCGTCTTTGATCGTGTGTCTACGAGGTTCAAATGCCATCGGACACCCTCCCAAACTTGTGGGGCTCTGGAAGTTTCAGAAGCTCTGCGTTCTCTTTTGGCTCCGGCTCCGGTTCGGAAAACTCCGGCTGTTCTGGCTCTTCCGGCGCGCGAACGGGCTCCACGTACGACAAGTTTTTCGTGAAGACGTGATGCCCCAAGCCGCACGTCCCAACGAGAAGCTCGTCGTAGAAAGACCCTCCGCAGGCGGTAAACGTCCCGCAGTTTTGGCAGGTCGCCCCCTGCGCTACGTCAGCCATCGGCATCTTTCGGCAAGATGCGCCCGGTAGCGGGGTCCCGTTTGCGTCCCATTGAGTCCACGATCGGCATAGGCGTAGTCATCGCCTCAACCGGCTCGCGCGTCTCACGCGGTATTTCCATCGAAAGCTTAGAAGAGATGAGCCCCTTGAGCTCGGCAAGCTGCATACGGAAATCTTGCGCCTGCTGCTCGTAATGCTTGCTCAAGCGCGCCATCTCGTCTTCATACTTCTCTTTGAGCTGCTCCGGCGTTTCGATCTGCCCAAAGCTGTCTTTGAGCGGGTCAAACTCCCCGATGCCGTAGATTTTGTACAGCCGGATAGGCTCATCGGCGGTCCCATCGTCATGGAGAACCTGCACTGTCACGTCAGGCGAACGATGTGGCCCCGAAGGCGTCATATTAGGCCGACCGCCCCGCCCGTCGCCACGAGGATAATCATACCGATTAAGGTAGCGCGTCTTCTCGACACGCCAGAACTCACGCAGCTTTTCCTTGGCTTTCTCGTCGATGGCAAACCGGAATTGATCCGGGACGTAGAACGGTCCAAACCACGCCGCAACCTTGTGCATCGGCTGCACGATAGAGCATCCAGGCTGTAATGGGATTATCGTCGCCTTACTACGCGGTCCCCCGACGTTCCACTCGAGAAAGACCGTGCGAGGCCACACCCTCGCAAGCGTGACACGGCACTGCTTTTCAGCCTCGACGATGCCTCGAGCTTGAGCGACAGCGTCATCACGATCAAGGGATTCGAGTGGATCAACAGTCTGCATAACCTGATTCGTTCCTTAGCAGCCCACGCAGCCAACGAGCGCGGGGAGGTAGCCTTTGAAGCCGGTGCCGCCGGCAAGGTTTGCACCGCCAGCCGTCGCCGTGGAACCGCCCGTTGCGGCCACCGCGAAGGTAAGCGAGTTCGCAACCATGCCGGAGAGCGAGATAGTGAAGAAGCTCGCCTCCGTGCTTCCGGAACCGAAGTTCACCTTGAAGAACATCGGGCTCGTAACCGAGAAATTATTGACGGTCACGGTCACGACGCCAGCCGCGTTGGCCGCGGTGAAGAACGCTGAGAAGCTAGGCTGTGCGTTAAGGTAGGCCACAAGCGCCGCCGCCGCGGTCGTCGCCGAGACCGCCTGCGCGGAGGTCAGAGGCGGCGTCGTCCAGGTGGTGGTTTGCGCGGTGCCTGGAGCCGAAGGCACATACGGCGTTTGGATCGTCACCGAGAGCGTATCGCCCGCCGCCGGAGCGCCCGCGATCGTATCGGTCTGCGAAGCTGCTGCTAGCGCTGCCGCGGTAATTGAAGACCCGATACCCGAAGCCGGCAGCGAGGCGTTCCCCGCAAAGGCCGAGATGCCGTTGGGAGCCGAAACCGAACCGCCCTGCAGATATCCCGCCGTACCGCGCGAAGCGATGAGCGGAAGCTTGTCGACGATCGTAACGGCACCCGCGCCGGACTGATCGACGAGAACGCTGGGATGGAAGCCGGAGATAACCGCGTCGATGTACTGCGTGCCGCGCACCAACCCCGCCGTCAAGTTCGCTCCAGACGTGTAATTGGCCGGAGATACAGAACCCCCGAAGCCGACCCAGGTCTCGGACACGATGCCGACGATGGATTGCTGATTCGCGCCGGTGCCAGGAAGCCCAACACCCTTCTGATCGGGATACGGCTGGATATCCTGAGACGAGAACTGCAAGGCAATACCAGGGCTGTACACCGTGCTCGCTACGGCAGGGCGATACTTCCGCGCCCCACGTTCGTAGTCGCGGTACTGTGAGCCAAAATCAGATACCGAAGTTGCGGAACCCATGTCTTAGTACTTACCTCCGGGCGCCTTGCTCCGTCCACCGAAATTCGCGTTCAAAACGCGCCCTTCGTTGGGCGGATATCCCTGTTCGTAGTTGTGCGGCTCCATCGTAGACTTGGCAGCCGTGTAGATATCGCCAAGGCGCTCGTTGACCTCGTTATTGATCTTCTGACCCTTGGCGCTGCCGCTCTTCTCTTTAGACATGGCTCTCCTCGCTCTTATTCTCGACGAATGATCTCGACGACGTGCAAACGGTCGAAGAGGGAATGCTGTAATCCGGCAGCCATGCTCGCGCGCTTGCGAGAGTTACACGGCTTGCAAAGCCCCTGGATGTTGAAAGCGTAATCGCAGCCGCCTCGCGAGAGCGGGACGATGTGATCCTTCGTGAGCTTGCGGTTCTCCCCACATGCAAGGCAGAAGCCCCGCTGCTTTGCAATAATGGCTTCCCACTCAGCCTGCGTGTGCGAACCCTCCGCGCCTTTCTTTCGAGCATTGCGGCGGCTTGCAGCAGCGCGTCCGATTTCATTTGCGCGTTCAGGGTTTGCGAGTCTCCACTGGCGCGTATATTCGAGCATTCGTTCGCTGTGGCGAAAATAGTATGCTCTCCCGTGTTCGCGCCTTCGTTCAGGATTTTTGAGACGCCAACGCCGGACGCGCTCGGGATCGTATTGATCAATCCCCTGGGCTTTGAGGTCATGATATCGCTCAAGAGCCTTAGCGTTTTCAGTGTCCTTGTGCTCTGCATGCCATTGCGCTTGATACTCTCGAACGCACTCTGGGCATCGGCCAACATCGGTTTCTCGTGCGTGTCCTTTTGGACAAACGAGACCATTCTTTTGCCTGAAGTGCTCTCTGCGGCATTCTTGACAAGGCTTCCCGGATTCGCGTCGATGCAGCCCCTTATTGCAGAGCAAGTTTCCGTCGGAGTCGAGAAGGTTTCTATCCTTACGTGGCAGGTACGTACCACGTCGCTTTTCGTTGCGAGCTGGGTTGATCTCGCCTTTTTTGGCGTGATATCGCGCAAGGGCGCGTTGACGGTTGCATTCAGGGCAGTCGCCTCCAGGGGGGCGTTCGTGTCCTTTGCCGCATACGGGCTTGGCTTTGATAGGCATCCGCCAATCATAGCTTTTTCCTCGTAAGCCGTCAAGTTATCAGCCATTAGAGACATTCCTATAAACACCGGTAGCTGACGGCTTTCTCACTTCGTAATTCCCGAGCACGAAAATGTGCCCGGTCTCTACGTCCTGATTGGTCGGCTTGATGAAGCCCTCAAACTCAAAGTCGCGCTTCTCGTGGATGACAAGTCGCTCGTGATCGAGATTGTGGAAGTTCATGGTGTTCGCAGGCTGCCCGGAGTCGTCGACAAGCGGACAACCCTGGAACGCAATGTTGTCGAAGCCCAAACTTGCGATCTGAGAATCGACGAAAATCTCTTGCGGCGTGAGGAGCTGCCAAAACGAAGCGTAGCCGGTCTTGGTCGCAGAGATGAGCTGCACGCGCTCTTCATCGGTTTTACATTGCATCCACAACGTCATCATGGAGGCGCTCGAGAGCGCGGTGAGCGTGCCCGGATCGAAGACCTGCGCCTGCCACCACGGGTTGGCGACACGGTCGATACCCAGATACACTTGCTGACCCGAGGCGTTATTGACGGCTGCTCCAAGACCGTCCCAATCTTTCCCACCATTGCCGGAGCCATTGGCAAAAACCTGAGCGCCGATCTTATCGTAGAGCGCCATATATGCCGACTCCACCTTGTTCTTCACAAGGGAGAGCTGCGCGCGTTTGCCCGAAGCCCGAAGCTTGTCGATCGCAATGATCGTCACCGACGCCTGCGCCTGCTTCCAGGGGAGTTCGTAGGTCGTAAACTCTTCCTGCGCATCGGTCGGCAGAATGTCGGCGCCGCTATAGGTGATCGCCGTCTCATTGGGCTGCGCCAAGATCGGCTGCGAGATAATCGAGCCGCCGGATTCGTGGACGATCCGCTTCTTGGAGCGCAAGATACCGATGAGCGGACGCGCGCCGTAGCGTTGGTCGATGATCGACGTACGAAGCTCACGCTCGACGAAGGCGTTGATTTCTGCTGTTGAAACGAACGGGATCTGGGGGATGACACGCCCTCCTTATGAAGCGAATCGCGGATCTGGGTTAGCCAAATAGCGATCGACGGGATCGTCGAACTGCTTGGCTCTTTGAGCCGCGCCATTGGAGCGCGTGCCGTTGGGGGAAGCCCCCGGGCTTCCTAAGAGTGCGGGAATCTGCGGCTGCGGTGCCGCTGCCGGCTGTTGCTGCTGCGTGCGCGCGAGCTTGAGCGCGTCGTAAATCGACGCCTTGAGTGCAAGCGCATCGAGGAACCAAGGACGATTTTGACCCTGCGGAAAGCCCTGCGCCTGCGCCTGGAAATAGAGCGCGTCGGCGGTGGTCTTCAGATCGGCTTGAAGATGCTGATCGGTCGCGAGCATCGGGTACTTCTCAACGCATTTGGCCCAATCGCTCTGCATGCGCTGCTGATCGCTTTGGCGCTGCTGCTCCGCTCTCCATGACTGAAGCTCTTTGATCTGCTGCGCGAGCACCGGGTCGGGTTGCTGCTGTTGACGCTGCGTGCGCGCCTGCGTCGGCTGCGCGGCGGGTGCGTTCTGATCGAAGAACGCAGAGCACTGCTCGAGGTACTCAGCCTTGGGCGCATTCGAGAGATACTCGTCGATGAAGCCCAGCGTGTTCGGCTCTTTGGTGAGGCGCTCCATGAGCGGCGCCCAATTTTGCTTCGCCTCTTCAGCCGTGCATCGGAAGATGCTCTTGAACGTATCGACTTCGCCCTTCATGGGCTGGAGCTGCGCACGCTCTTGGAGCGCCGCCACAACCTGGGCGCGCGTCCACTCTATGCCTTCCGCGAGGGGGATTTTGTCCTCGGGGGAAAACGTGGGCTTAGGTTCAATGACAGCCTCAGCGACCTTCGGAGCTTCGGTTCCGGGGGTCTCTGCTTTAGGCGTCTCCGTCGTCTTTGCGACGGGCGGCTCAACCTTGGGCTGCTCGGTGGTCGCCTTCGCGGGCGGCGCTTCCGTCTTCGGAGTCACCTCAGCCTGCGGCGTTACCGCCGGAAATTCTTTGGTCTCCGGGTTCTCCTCAATCCACCGATCAATGGGATCGGCGGGAGCGGAAGAAGATGGAGAAACCTCGCCTCGACCATCGTTACCGATGGGAAGCGGGTCAAGCCCCTTGGGAGTCGCTTCGTCTTGTGGATTCATAAGCTACTGCACAACCATGCCTGAGCGGTGCGATAGCAGTGTCGAAACGCTGCAACAGCACCGCTCAACTGCATCTTACCGGCGACCGCGCCGCCCGCCGCGCTTGCCTTTGCGGCCTCCGCGCATGTGATGGCGCTTTTTTCGTCTAGCCATGGTTGTTGGTGCTCTCCTTTCCATCCGTCTTCCGGGAACCGGAGATGACGATGCGGAGAGCGTAGCGCACCGCTTGCGCCGCCCTATCTGTAAAAATACTTCTAAGCGGTTACTGCAACTTTTTTAAGGAGACTCACTACATTCAGGGTTGGCTGGGAAGCAATATAGCTCGTAGTATGACGCAGGTAGTCCCAGAAAAGAAAAGAAGCTCCGGTGTACCCCTACAGCCCAAAGCTCTTTTCACTCTCCCGTGTTTCGCACGGCGAACGGATTTCCTCCGATGTGACGGTGAAAAGCGCCTAGAGGCGTTCCGCACCTATCATGCTTGCGGACCTGTTCGGAGCCGAAAGGCTCCCTTGCCTTCCAAAAAACCGCTGAAAAGCGGGAAGGGAAGGGAAGGCGGGTGGGGAATGTCCCCCTAAGACCCCCTGTCAGTACTACTAAGGAGCCGGGAACGGTATCGGCTTAGTACGAGGCGGTCTTTTCTTATCCTAGGAAGCAAGCGCGCCTCTTATCACATCCCACCGGGAGACCCGGAGAGATCGAGTGAACTCTTCGCCGGAGGCGGAGCTCCCGGAATCGCTGGCGCGGTCGGAGGAGCCTGTGGCGCAGGCGCGGCGACGGCGGCTTTGATCTGATCGACGAGCATCGTGATCGCGGGGGCCAAGCTCGGCACCTGACCGGTAAGCTCGCGCAAAGAGAGAATGGCCGTATCGGCCGCTACTTTCTTCGAGGTTGAGGGATCCCCGGATGAAAGGCCCCCGATGCCCGTAGGAGGCGGCGGAAGCCCCGGCATGCTCGGAGGGGCTCCCATACCCGCACCAAGAGCCGCAGAGGGCGCTCCAGGCATGTTCATGGGCGAAGGACCGGGGCCACCCCCGCCACCCAGAAGAGACGCTAAACCACCACCGTATGCCATTTCACTTCCCCCACGAGCTTAGAAGCTCTTCAGAAAATAGTCTTTTTGCGTCTTCTTCCGTGAAGCACGGTAAAAGCGCGTGCAAGATCGGCTCTATCTCTTCAAAAGAAAGCTCCCGATCAAGCCACGGCTTTATCGCGCTCGAGACGTCTGCTCTAAATGATGATTGCATGCCCTACCTCACCGCGGCGTTTTCGTGTCGCGAAGGGATGTTCGAAGGCGGCGCGTTGCGCGTCTGAACCTTCGGATGATTCTGGGGGCGTGATTGCTCCGGGCCCGGCTTACCGCCAACCTTGGAGGCACGCTTCGCCATGGCTTCCATCGCCTGGTTTGCCGCCTGCTGCTGGAGCATACGCGGAACTTGCGTGCGGTAGCCCTCGATGCGGTTCTTCTCGTGCCACCAAACCATGTCGACGAGCTTTTTATCGTAGAGCTGCATCCACTTATTCCACAGCCCAGCGGGAGATGTGGAGAGCGAAGAGACCGGCTCAATCGCAAACTCGACGGCTCCCTGAAGATCGGTCGCCTGATACGTGCGGAACTTGGTCTCGACGCTAGAGACGGGCTGCACGACGGGCTGCCCTTGCTCGTCGAAAGTCTGCTCGTAGTGAACCTTGTCTTGGCGCTCCCGAATAGGCCGCTGCCCGCGGTCGAACTGCTGGATGAGCTGCACGCGCAGCTTCCCGATGCGCGCGAGCCCGGATTCGAAGTTGCGCACCTTTAGGCGGATCGGCGCAGCCCCGGATTCCTGGAGCTGATCCATCGTCGCGAATGCCGTATTCCCCGCTGGCATATGACCACTCACCGCGTCATTGACGCCGCTCACTTGCCCCATCGCCTTGTCAAGAACCTCGTAAAGTTCGAAGAACTCCTTCGGGATGCCGGGCTTGTCCAAAGGCTGCAATCCGTCCATTTTTTCCATGGGAATCACGAGCCCAGGCTTGTTCTTGATAGAAGCAGCGTTGACACCAGCATTCTTATCGAGCTTATAACTTGGCGATCCAATCTTTTCGAGGATATCGTAAACCTGTGACAAGATACGATTTTCCGCGATGGCGCAATCCTTGAGAGCAATGCACTCGCCCTGACCCCAGAATGCGCCGTTGTCGTAGTCTTTCCACATGGCCCACGGGAAGCCGTCGGTCTGGAACGGATTGCAGATATCCCGGAGAAGCACGCGGTTGCACCCCGCCGTGATGACCAACCGACCATTGGGATACTTGGGACGCCAACACGTTTCCATAACCGGCTGCATTTTCGGCTTATAGAACGGGAACGGGAACGGCTGGCCGTCGATCTCGCTAACCTCAGTACGCATGCCCGCAAGCTCAAGATCATACATACCATCGGGGCCGACGACGGGCTCAAACTGCGGCTGGCCGTTGACGACTTTCTGCTTTTCGTACTCCTCAAGCGTGTCGTCTCGCATCCAATACTCGAGAACCTCGACGATGTCTCCGTCGTCTTCCCGATACGGCGACGTAGCGTTGGTGTACAAAGGAGCGGTGACGTTTCCGTTTATGCTCTGCGCTGTGATGATGCGCTTGCGCTCTCCAGCGGCGTCCCCTTCGCGGATGAAGTCACGATCGGCTTCGCTTCCACTTGCCATGCGGATCGTCCGTACGGCATAGCACGCCTTTGCCTTGTCGGGAAAATTGCGACGAATCCACCCCATCGTTTGCGATTCAGCGTGGATAAGAAACTCGCAATCTTCGATGCACGTTGCCGTCGCGTTCGTGAAGACTTTGTAGGGGGCCACCGGAATGGCGACATGCTTTCCACGTCCTCCATCTGCGTACGGATCGAACAGAACCTTCATGAAGCCCGTGCCCCAGATGAGGCCGAACAGCACGAAGATCGAGTTCTTGCCCTGCATATCGTTGTTATCCCAATCGCGGTCGACGAGCTTGCGCAACAGGTCGGCAGCATCTTCGGAGCCCGGAACTTCGGGCTCAACCGATATACGGGGCTTGTTATCGGTCATGACAGCCTGCTGGAAAGTGACCAGCGCACGTATCTTGTTTACCGATATTTTCGAGCGCCACGTCGGCCATTTATTGGGCCACATATTGGACACGAACAAGTCCCATGCGACATCGAACGTCTCATAAGGATCGCGAGCGCGACGGGCGTCTTCGTACATGCGGGAGCAGAACTGGAGGATTTCAAACTGATCTTGCTCTTCAGGAGTAAGCTCCTCGATCTCCGGGATTTCACGACGCTCCGCCTGATGCTTCTCTTGCTGCGTAGAGAGCCACTCATCGTACTGTAGAAGGCCGGAGTTCCGGCCCATGGCGCTCTGAAGCGGCATGAACTACTTCATCCGGCCAGCGGGCGTTTTCCCAAAGTCGTATCGGCTTGGGCCAGAAATTAGACTCTTAATAGACTTCTCCCCGAAAGGAGTTTCTTTCCCAGCCCAGTCAGTATCCTGAGTCCAGGGCGTCACCTGCTCCAGAAATGGATTTCCGCCGGTCATCAAATTAGTTCCGCCCGGAAGCTTGCTGTAAATTTCAAAGAGACGATTAAACTCAGTCTGAGCCTCGTTTTGCTGAGGAGAAATTTGGCCTTGATTGTCTTCCCTGAAAAGGTTATGCGGGTCTGCCCCCTTGTCGATAGCGCGTTTGAGCGCCGCGAGCACATCCATCCGCTGCTGATGGTATTTCATCTCAGGCGTGATCTGCGTTGATGCTTTACCCGCGAGAAGATCGCCCATAGGGTCCGGCTCCGCAGGCGGGGGCGTCCCAAGCTCAGGTGGAGGAAGCATCTGCGAAGGCGGCTGCGACTTGTACATACGCGATCTCCTACGGTGCCGTGATCGTCTCGATGACGCGGTACACACCAACCGGCGCGTTGGAGTTGGAAGCCGAGGTCGCGTATGCCTGAACGCGCGCGGTCTCCAAGGGGTAGTACGTCGTCGAGGTAGCGAGCTGCACAATATACGTAGGACTCGCACCCCCGGGAATCGTCACGTTCGCTAACGCTGGAAAAGCCGGGGCAGTCACGATCTCCTGAATCTCTGCGATCTGAACCGCGGCGTTCGAGTTCCCCGCAGAGAGCGTCACGGCAGCGGCGAGCGCATTGAACCACCCGGAGTAACTCGTGCCGCTCGTAAGCGCCACAACCCACTGTACGTCGATTGGCTGCTGGGCGAATGTTGGCACGGCCTTATCGTCCCCCTATCGGTCTATACGCAGCTTTTTCAGTAGGGGTCAAGCCGTGACGCGCTGCGATCTCACGGCGCTTTCGGTTCGAGCTCACTTCATGGTTGCTCAAGGGGCGGTAAGCCAACTTCGGCTTACCGTCAGGTCTTGTACCGACTACGGCATCCACCCCCGGTAGACCGATATTCCAGGATGCGCTCCCATCGGCAACTCTCCTCGGATCCCGGGAGTCCTC
>Ga0210409_10008016_pt1 | contig 10810 bp, 6 predicted proteins | sample IncBWH17MmetaG_FD_161649 | JGI IMG/M metagenome (GOLD analysis project Ga0210409, IMG submission 161649) | Forest soil microbial communities from Barre Woods Harvard Forest LTER site, Petersham, Massachusetts, United States - Inc-BW-H-17-M | ecosystem: Environmental > Terrestrial > Soil >...
GTTACGGACAGTTCCATCGACGTTCAGACGGGTTCAGGAGTGGTTCACGTGAACATCAAGCAGCCACTCACCACGTATAAGCAGATACCATCGGATTTAAGCCATCTTGCAGCCACGTCTTATATCGGCGTCGCATCGACGGAGCAGTCGGACGGAACAGAACTAGCGAAGCAGGTCATCATATTTCCAGAGGAACTTCGTGGAGCTGCAGAAGGCAGTGTTCTGACAGATCCGCCGGCTGCAACCACTCACAGCAGAATGACCAATGGCTCCGTCTCTCGGCCTGGCGCATCGCACTCGCGCATGACGAACGGCACGGTGCAGAAAGGCAGCGGCACCATCTTGGTAGTCCAATATCAGGACGGCTCTAAGACGATCTCCGTGCCTGCAAACGTCGCCGTCACGCAAGTCGCACCAGAAAAAGTAACACTAGCTGCAGGCGACACCATCTACTTAACAACTGACAAGCGGCCGGACGGAACGCTTTCCACGAACAAGATCCTTGTAATCGCTCCAGCGGCGTCTTCCAACATCAAGCAGTAGGTGTTGCAGTCAATGAGCCATTCAACACCTCCTGCTAATAAACCGAACTCCACGAGCGCGTTGGTGGAAAGGCCCGGCGTGCTCGTGGCCAAGAAGCACCATCTCTTGGTGCGCTGGAGTCATTGGTTGAATGTGCCGATCCTTCTCGGCCTCATTGTCAGTGGCATTTCGATTTACTGGGCTTCGCCCGTCTATCAACACAAACCAGATCCGAATACGGGAAACGTAGATGTGGCGGCGGATATCGGAAGCTGGATGTGCAGCCACGTGCCCGGACTACATCACTACAGCAGTCCACCCGACTGGATTTACAACCACATGAGCCTCGGACCGGGCATGTTGGCGTCAGCTCTGCGCCTGCATTGGTTGTGCGCGTACTTATTCATGTTGAATGGCATGGTGTACGTTGCAGGGCTGGTCATGGGAGGAGGCTGGCGCTCTTTGCTGCCCCGCAGGACCGATCTGTTTGACGCGCTCAGGATGCTTTGGTACTACCTAGGCGTTCCCTTCACAAAATTAATGCGCCGCAAATGGCCGCATCCTCGTTTCAACACAAAGTACAACGCTCTCCAACGCGCAGCATACTTCTCTGTTCCAGTTGCAGCGTGCCTTTCGGTCGCTACAGGCTGGGCGATTCATAAACCGATGCAGCTCCATTGGCTGGCTGCGATCTTGGGAGGGTATGACGCAGCGCGTATCTGGCATTTCTGGGTTATGTGGGTCTACATCCTCTTCGTAGTGCCGCATGTGATTCTGGTTTTCGCTGACGGGTGGGACACGCTGCGCAGCATGATCGTGGGTTGGTCAACAAATGTGAAGCAGCCGGAGTTCACCGCGCATGAATAATGAGGCAAAGATCTATTGCCGGGACTACGAACCGAGAATCAACGAAGAGGCGCCATCCGTTGCCGTGGAATCTGTCTCCGCGGAAAAGCAGCAAGGTCTCTTTGAAGAGCGGCCTCTTCCAGTAGATCAGATTGCTCCCCAGGTCCTGCGTTATCGGAGGCGGCGCGACTTTTTGTTGTTTGGCGCTGGCGCGATTGCTGCGCTGGCAGGCGGTGGATTTCTCCTGCCGCAGGATACGCTCCGTCGCATGGGTGTACATCGAGCTCTGAACTCTCCCGCGAAGGAGTGGTTTCTGAACAAAGCACTGCGTATCGACGATGATGTGGCAGAAGCGCTCTACTCGGGAAATCGTAGAGTGCCCACATACACCAAATCGCAGATTACCCCGCTCAAGAACAACTACAACGGAGCAACCCCTGATCCTGGATATATTTCCGGATGGAATCTCGCCATAGACGGGCTCGATTCTGGCTTGAGCGTTTCTCTCGATATTCGGAATCTGATGACTCGGTTCTCCATGCACGAGCAAATTACGCGGCTAGTGTGCGTTGAAGGATGGAGTGCGATCGCCTGGTGGGCTGGTTTGAGATTCGATGATCTGCTTCGTGTTTACCCACCGATTTCGCAGGCAAAATGGGCGCGTGTGGAGTCGTCGGTCAACCTCGATGACTCGGGAAATCCTGACCCCTACTTTATGTCAATTGACTTGGCGACGGCCCGCCATCCGCAAACACTGCTCGCGACACACTTCAACGGCCAGCCGCTTACTGTGGATCATGGAGCACCACTCCGTCTGCTGGTGCCCGTGAAACTTGGTTTGAAGAATGTGAAGGCCGTTACCAAAATTACTTATTCCGCGGAGGAGCCAAGAGACTTCTGGGCCGAACGTGGGTATTCCCGCTACGACGGAATCTAACACCACTCCATGCACAACTGCAGCCTAATGACTTCCTAGCACCTGACCGTCGCTGTATCTTTGACCAGAATGATTACCGAAAAGTGCGCGAGGTCCCCCCAGTTTTCCCCTCACCCACCCCATGAACTCTTTTTAAGTTGCGTCACTTCTATGATTTCTGAATGGCACTCCTGCCTCTCCGTGTTTTTGCGTATTCGTCGTGCGGTGAATTTTATGAAACCAAAAGACTTGCGCAATTCGACCTCCTGTCTGCCAGAATTCCACAGATGGGGGTGGAGGTGAACGGAGCTTTCAATAAGCTGAAGAAAACACGCGAGATGTTTTGGTCGGGGCGCCCGGATTTGAACCGGGGGCCTCCTGCGCCCAAGTCAGGCGTTCTATCTCTTGGAAGTCCTTCCTCTTCAATCTCGTTTTTGAAAACACATGAGTTAGCAGGAAATTTGGTAGTGGCACCATGTACCCCAATGTAGCTCCGCATGCATGAAGTCCCCCCAGTTTTCCCCTCAGCGAAGATGAGGCGAACACGATAGGTGCCTCCAAGAATTGATTAAACTATGCGAAATACTTCTAAATTTTACCGGTCTGACAGGGCGACGGTGTATCGTTTTATTGACTCGGGAGTCTAATCCTCATAGAGTCGAAATTGGGCAATGAGCAAGAAACTACTCATCTTCGTGGCGTTGGTCGCCTTGTTAGGCCTGCAATTTGCGGACTGTATGTCCGCGGCGACACAAGACCAGCAGAGTATGAAATGCTGCGGTTCGATGCCCTGCGATCCGTCCAATCAAAGTCACGATTGCTGCAAGGGCATGGTTTCGTCTCAATCACCTAGCGTGTTGCCGGTCGCTCAGGTGACGCTCCATGCGCCCGTCATGGTTGTGACGGACCTTCTCACTTCGGTCCACGCGACGCCTTATGCCGAAGTTTCTCACTTGGATTTCGAGGCTCCTCAGCATTCACCTCCAGAGCTCTACACTCTTCATTCTTCCCTCCTGATCTGATCCGCTTCTCGACGGTGCGGCAACGTACCGGCCTTTCTCTTGTTGTGTCTCTGCTGTTCCTTTAACCCGTCGATATGTCTTTGGTCGAGTCCCTTGCCGGCGACTCGCAGCCTATCTACGGCTTCCTTGTGCACGTTCAGGAGAAAAAGATGTTTTCGATAGCTAGAAGGAATTTCGCTGCGCGTTTGTCGTGCGCAGCTTTGAGTCGAAGTATTTTTGCGCTTTTGTTTGCCACGTTGGGAGCCGGGATCGCTTTTGCCCAAGAGCCGGCATATTCGCACGCTGGAGTGGCGACTCCACTCTCCGAGTTGCTCGCAGAAGCGGAGAAGAACAATCCGCAGATCGAAGCCGCTCGACAAGGGTGGCAAGCTGCAAAACAGGTCCCATCGCAAGTCTCGACGCTGCCCGACCCGCAATTCAATTTGCAGCATGTGAGCGTTGGCAGCCCGCGTCCATTCGCGGGCTACACGAATAGTGATTTCGCGTACGTCGGTCTCGGCGTCTCCCAGGACATTCCCTATCCCGGAAAGCTGAAGCTTCGTGGCGAGATCGCGAAACGCGAAGCGGATGTCTCGCAACAACAAATTGAGTCCGTCCGTCGAGCCACCGTCGCCGAAGTCAAAGCCACTTATTTCCAATTGGCGTACCTGTCAAAAACACTCTCAATCCTCGAGCAGGACGGCGAACTGCTCCATCAGGTCGAGCAAGCTGCGGACGCCCGGTATCGCTCCGGCAAGGGCACCCAGCAGGACATCCTGCAGGCGCAATTGGAGAGAACAAAACTCGTCCGCGAAATCGCCATGCATCACCTGGAAGTCGGAAAGCTCGAAGCCCGGCTAAAGGAACTGCTCAATCGCAATCAGGACTCGCCGGATATCGAACCGGCTGAGCTTGCCGAATCGCCACTTGTTCAGACGTACGCGGAACTGCTCGACGCCACTAAGGCACAAAGCCCGGAACTGGCAGGCGCGCAGAAAATGATCGAAAAACAATCGCTGCAAATTGATCTTGCCCGTAAAGATTTCTATCCCGATTTCAACGTGCAATACATGTGGCAGCGGACCGACCCGACACAATTTCGCGCGTACTACATGCTCTCCGTTGGCGTCCGCGTGCCCATCTATCGAAGTCGAAAACAGAAACCGGAACTGGCCCAGGCGCAATCCGAGGAATTGCGCGCCCGGAGTGAACTCGAGGCACAGTCTCAACAGCTGGCGTCAGAATTGCGTGCGCAATACGTCGTCGCGCAGCAGACTGCCGAACTTCTCAAGATTCATCGCGAGGGACTCGCACCGCAGGCGAAATCCGCGTTTCAATCGGGCCTCGCTGCCTACCAATCAAACAAACAGGATTTTCAGCCGGTGCTCACTGCATTCCTGGACACCCTGCATCTCGACGAAGAGTACTGGCAAAACCTCGCAACTTACGAGACCGCCATTGCGCGTCTCGAACAAATCACAGGACTAGCGCTGCGCTAGAGAGGAATCGATCATGCGAAATTATCTAAAGGCATTTATCTTCACCGTCGTTGCAAATCTGGCTCTTCTTGCAATCCTCGGCGCTGTTTGGTGGCGCTCGTCGCATCAAGCCGCAGCAGCCGTGCAAGCTACTTCGACCGAAACGTCCGCGAACTCTCCAAACCCGTCGGATAGCACCGCGATGGTGCCGCACGACGTGGCGCTCGCCCCCGTCCAGCTCTCACCCGAACGTCTGCAGAGTATCGGTGTCCGAATGGGCCGAGTCGAACGCAAAAGCGTAGACGATGAACTCCGCGTCACTGGAAGTGTCGCGGTCGATGAAACCAGACTCGCCTACGTGCAGACTCGTTATCCGGGCTACATCCAAAAGGTCTTTGCTGACGCAACGTATCAATACCTGCATAAGGGTCAGCCGCTCTTCACCATCTACAGCCCGGACATTGCAGCCACCGAGCGCGAGTATCTTGTCGCGAAGCAGAATCAGACCCGCGTTGCGGGAAGCACCGTTCCCGGCGTAACCGAAGGAGCAGCATCGCTCCTTGAGGCAGCCACGGAACGACTGAAACAGTGGGGCGTTCCGCAAAAGGAAATTGCAAGACTCGAATCCACCAGCCAAGTGCAGCAGGAGCTGACTGTCGATTCTCCTGTCTCCGGCTACATCACGGAACGGAACGCCTTACCGAACCTTACCGTGCAACCTGAAACGCGACTCTACACCGTCACCGATCTTTCGACCGTGTGGGTTTTTGCCGAGGTCTTTCAGAACGACTTGGGAAGAATCAAAATCGGCGACCGCGCGAAGCTCACCGTAGATTCTTATTCGGGCAAATCCTTCGAAGGGCGCGTGAATTTCATCTACCCGCAGGTGGACATGACGACACGCACGGTTCGAGCGCGCCTTGCGTTCTCGAATCCAGGACTCAAGCTCTCACCAGGAATGTTTGTGAATGTTGCACTCCAAGTCCCTCAGGGCAAACAACTCGTCGTTCCAACGAGCGGTGTCCTCCAATCCGGTACTCGGCAAGTCGTTTTTGTGAATCGCGGTGATGGATATCTTGAGCCGCGTGACGTAGAACTCGGGGCCCGTAGCGGAGAGGACTTTGTTGTTTTGAAGGGATTGAAAGAGGGAGAAGAAATCGTTACTTCCGCAAACTTTCTTATCGATTCAGAGAGCCAACTACAAGCGGCGCTCGGCTCCTTCGTTCCGCCTCCTCCCGGAGCAGGCAGTGCGGGTGCGACGAACGCTCCGCAAGAGAATGTCGAACTGACAACAGAACCCGCTCCACCACGAAAAGGCACCAACACGATTCGCGTAACACTGACTGAGGCAAGTGGCACCGCCATTTCTGGCGCGGAAGTGTCCGTCACCTTCTTCATGCCTGCAATGGCCGAGATGGGTATGGCCGCCATGCGTGTTCCGGTATCTCTTATGGATAAAAGAAATGGAACCTACGAAGGCAGCGCCCAACTAGACAGCGGCGGAACGTGGCAGGTCACGGTCGTAGCAAAGAAGAACGGACAAACCGTCGCTACGAAGCAACTCAGCGTCAACGCCACGGGAGGCATGTAACCGTGATCTCTCGCTGGATCGATTGGTGCGCAAAAAACCGCTTCCTTGTCTTCACGGGAACGCTGCTGCTAGTGCTCGCCGGAATCTGGTCACTTCGTCGCATTCCGCTCGACGCACTGCCAGACATCTCGGACGTGCAGGTCATCGTTCACACGAGCTGGGCCGGTCAACCGCCAAGCCTTATCGAAGACCAGGTGACTTATCCCATCGTCACCAAGCTCCTGGCCGCGCCACACGTCAAAGCGGTCCGGGCGCAAACCATGCTCGGCGATTCCTATGTGTTCGTGGTGTTTGAAGACGGAACCGATCTGTATTGGGCCCGGTCCCGTGTTCTCGAATACATGCAGCAGATCGAAGGCAATCTTCCTGCGAATGTCCGACCTGTGATCGGGCCCGATGCGACTGGCGCAGGCTGGGTCTATGAGTACGCTCTCGTGGATCACAGCCACCAGCGAAGTCTCGCCGAATTGCGAAGCATTCAGGACTGGTATCTCCGCTATCAGCTCGAAACCGTTCCGGGCGTTGCAGAAGTTGCGACCATCGGCGGTTTCGTGAAGCAGTACCAGGTGAATGTCGATCCCAACAAACTGCGGGCCTACGGCATCCCCCTTTCGACAGTGATTGAAAAAGTACGCATGAGCACGAACGAAGTCGGCGGGAGAGTGCTTGAAATGGGCGGCGCGGAGTACATGATTCGGGGCCTTGGCTACCTCCGCTCACTCAATGATCTAGAAACGGTTCCCGTCGCGACAAAGAATGGAACACCGGTCCGAATTAGCGACCTCGGAACGGTCAGCTTCGGTCCGGACATACGCGAAGGTGTCGCGGAATGGCAGGGTGAAGGAGAAACCGTCGCCGGCATCGTCGTCATGCGCGACGGCATGAACGCCTTGAATGTCATCAACGGCGTGAAGAAAAAACTGTCTGAAGTGAAATCCTCTCTGCCACCGGGCGTTGAAGTCGTCTCCGGCTACGACCGATCTGGCTTGATTCGCGCGTCCATCGAAACGTTACAGCGCGATTTGCTCGAAGAGGCCATCATCGTCAGCGTTGTCATCATTATTTTCCTGTTTCACTTTCGCTCGGCGTTGATTCCCATCCTCACTTTGCCCATCGCCGTCGTCGCGTCGTTCATCCCTATGTACTACCTCCACGTGAGCTCCAACATCATGTCGCTCGGTGGCCTCGCCCTCGCCATCGGCGTCCTCGTGGACGCCGCGATCGTGATGGTCGAGAACGGATACCGCCAGCTCTCGGAGCGACAAGCAGAAACAGCCATTTCGGAACCCGAGCGACGGAAGATACTGCTCGACTCCGCAAAACAAGTCGGGCCTGCGATTTTCTTTTCGCTCCTGATCATCGTCGTCTCGTTCCTTCCGGTGTTTCTCCTAGAAGCGCAGGAGGGCCGGATGTTCCGTCCTCTCGCGTGGACGAAGACTCTGGCCGTCGGGTTTTCATCGCTGCTTGCCATTTCGCTTGTGCCCGTACTGATGATTCTTTTCATTCGCGGGAAACTGCGACCGGAAACGAAAAATCCGATCTCGCGAATCACACAGGCCGTCTATCTGCCGGTGTTGCGATTGTGTCTGCGCTTTCGCAAGACCACGCTGCTCCTCAATCTGATATTTCTTGTCGTGACGCTTCCCATCGCACTCAAGATCGGCAGCCAGTTCATGCCGCCACTGTTCGAGGGCTCGGCGCTCTACATGCCCACCGCCTTGCCTGGAATTTCCATTGGCCAAGCCTCCCAACTGCTCGGAGAGCAGGACCGCATCATCCGTTCGTTCCCTGAAGTCGAGACCGTCTTCGGAACGATCGGCCGATCGGACAGTGCAACGGATAACGCGCCACTCGACATGTACGACACCACGATCATGCTCAAGCCGCGCGAAAAATGGCGACCCGGAATGACCTACGAAAAGCTGATTCAGGAACTGGACGCGAAGCTCCAGTTCCCAGGCCTCTCGAACACGTGGACCATGCCTGTCGAAAACCGCCTCGATATGGAACTCACAGGAATCAAAACTCCGCTCGGCATGAAGATTCAAGGGCCGACACTCGAAGGCATTCAGCAGGCGGGCGCGCAGATTCAACAGGTGCTTTCGAGCCTTTCCGAGGTTCGTTCCATTTTTGCGGAGCGTGTCTCGCAAGGCTTCTACGTCAACATCGAAGTGAACCGCGAAGAAGCCTCGCGCTACGGTTTGACGGTTGCTGACGTGCAGCAGGTGGTCACCGCAGGTATCGGCGGCGCAACGGTCACCGAGAACATCGAAGGCCGCGAACGGTATCCCGTCAACGTCCGTTACAGCCGCGACTTCCGGGACAACGTGGACGAGCTGCGGAGAGTCTTGATCGGTACTCCCTCAGGTGCGCAAATCCCCATCGAGCAAGTCGCGCGAATTTCCTTCTCACGTGGCCCGTCTATGCTGCGTGACGAGGACGGAGCACTCACCGGCTACGTTTATATCGATCTCAAATCCAGGGACTACGGCGATTTCGTGAACCATGCGAATGACATGCTGAAACAGAAACTTCACTTGCCCGCCGGCTACAGCTTCAAGTGGGCGGGAGAGTACGAATTCGAGTTGCGAGCCAAACAACGGCTGCAGGTCATTTTGCCTGTCGTATTCTTTGTGATCTTTGTCCTCCTCTACATGGTGTTCCATTCCATCGCAGAGTCTGCGGTGCTCATCTTTCCAACACTGTATGCGCTCACTGGAGGCCTGATTTTGCAGAAGCTCCTAGGCTACAACTTCAGCGTCGCTGTGTGGGTCGGCTACATCGCTCTGTTTGGCATCGCCGTCGAGACGGGCGTCGTCATGGTCGTCTATCTTCACGAAGCGTTGAACCGAAGGCTCGCGAGTGGGAAGCAACTTCGTCACGAAGACATCGAGGAAGCCGTCATCGAAGGAGCCGTACATCGCCTGCGACCGAAGCTCATGACCGTGTGCGTCGTCCTGGCGAGCTTGGTTCCCATTCTCTGGGAGAGCGGCATCGGCTCCGATGTGATGAAGCCCATCGCAGCACCGCTTGTCGGCGGCATGATTACGTCCACCATTCACGTTCTGATTCTCGTGCCCGTGTTTTTCGCGTTGATGAAGGAACGGGCTCTACGGCACGGTACGCTCAGACGCCAGGCTGAAGAAACCGGAGAGCAAACTTCAAATTAATTGTTCGCATAAGAAAACCGTGAGGCGTGCCGTTTCACACGCCTTACGGCTTCATGCTCTTGATCGTACGTGCCGTCGGGTCCGGGTGATCTCAAACGGAGCAGAGATCAGGCACACACCCAGAGGAACGAAGTGTCTTTATTGGTCGAATCGGCCCCGCCCGAGTTTCTGCAAGAGCTTTTTGCCAGCATTTGCGGGCAAATTGGAGTGCGGGTGTGCAGGTGCGGCGTCTGCAACCGACCTGCCTTCGCGCTCCTCTACTGGGGTTGCCAGAAAGGCGTGGGTCTCGCCCTCATGCGGCCCGCTGAGCACCGTCGCCATTCCCACGATTTGTCCGCGCTCGTTGATCTGGTTAGCCATGGTGGGGAAGAGGTTGGATTCTTCAGGAAACAGCTTGCTAAGGTCGGTCATCACGCCGTCCTGATAGATGAAGGCGTGGGCGTCGAAGTTGAAGTTGGAGTCCAGGGTGCTTCCCACCACTTGGCCCTTGTCGTTAATGCCGCTGGCTATGGCGGCATGATCTCCCAGAGTGCCGAGGTTTTTGATTGTGCCGTTCTGCCAAAGAGCGGCAGTGAAGGTTGAGCCGTCAACGCTGGGGGCTAACCCAACAATTTGGCCCTGGTTGTTAATCCCGAAGGCGGCGGCGCCCGCACCGAGGTTACGAGCAGTGCCGTTTTTTTCCCACAGTACGGCGTGCTGCCCTCCGGCGCAGTTTCCCGAGGAGCCTACGGCTTGACCTTGATCGTTGATGGCGTTTGCTACCCCGTCTAGATCGGTACCCACTGTATGAAGAGCTCGGGCTTTGCCGTCTTCCCATATCACCGGCAGTTGAATCCGAGTATTAGTTGCGTTAGCGGAGCATGAGGAGTCCACGGTACCGTTTTCCGCAAACCCTGTGATTTGTCCGCGGTTATTGATGGCGGTGGCCTGCGCGTTATTTCCGCCGAGCGTCGGGAGAGCGCTCACGTGGCCCTTCCGCCAAAGAAACGCACTACACGTAAGGTGTGTGCCGAAGCCGCAAACGTCTTCGCCGTTCGGGTCCAGGACATCCGTTTCGGAAAAACCTACCGCCTCACCTCGATCGTTTATCTCGCCGCCAAAGGGGTTGTCCCAATTATTCGGTCCTCCGAGAGTGGGGATGGGGAAAGTGAATCCGTCGAAGTTTATCGCCACCCGCCCTTTTAGAAGCTTTCCTGCCTCTAACAACCCGTACTGAGTCTCCGTCCACCCGTGATTGTTGACGCCCATCGTACAACCGAAAAAGCCATCCTCCAGAGTACCCAAAT